>JAEEGK010000373.1_pt1 | contig 113034 bp, 70 predicted proteins | sample 8958771 | NCBI WGS metagenome assembly JAEEGK01 (sample SAMN16246547, study PRJNA631951) | gut metagenome | biome: gut microbiome; feature: rumen; material: SC-attached | host: Bos | place: Iran: Karaj | collected 2018-10 | reverse complement strand
GGCTACAAAATGATGGACGGTGACGGTTATACCATGTATATGAAGGAGTCATACTACAATCCACAGCAGCAACCTACTATCGAGAAGGGACTGTTCGAGTTGGATTATGACCGTTCTCACCCCAACATCTACTACAACTACAACAAGAATACAGACTGGGTAAATGAGGTTAAGCAGTTCGGTCAGGAGCACAGATTCTCTGTAAACCTCACCGGTGGTGGCGAGAAGGCAACATTCCGTATCAGTGCCAACTATGATAAGAGTTCAGGTATGGTCATTGGCCAGACTATGGACCGTTTCACTTCAAACACCGCTTTGGACTACTATGTAAGTGACCGTATCAAGTTCAGCTCAACCATCGACTTGGGTTTCTATACCAACCACAAGAACTACGAGTCAAATGGTGACCGTATCATGGACCGTGCTTATAAGGCTATGCCTAACATGAGCGTTTGGGAATATGATTCCAACGGTAACCTTACAGGCAACTACTTCAACATGCTGCCCTTGGCTGCCAGTTATTCAACAGGTAGTATAGGTAAACTTGACAATGACGGTTATCACACCTCATACTATTTGCGTGACATGTTCAGAAACGGCAACCCCGTTGCACGTGCCATGCTGGCTTGGTGGAAGATGAAGCAGTACAACCTGAAACCTCAGTTCAGTATTGAATACAAGTTACTTGGTAAGGAAGACAACCAGTTCAAACTGAACTACGTAGGTGATGTGGAATTACAGGTGTTCAATACCAGTAACGACAGATACTGCCCCAGCGAGTTGAAGACCATGGATTGGGTCTGGGGTGGAGAAAATGCCGCATACTACGAGTATAAGAATCCTATGCATAACGAGCGTAACTATGTTGGAAACGAAGAAGACAAATCACTGCAGTTCTCAACCCGTCATGATTTGCGTTTCTATACTCCCACAGCAAACAAGGATCACACATTCTCTGCTTTGGCACGTTTCGAGTTGATTACTGGCAGCGGTAACAGTCAGACCATGAACCTGTGGAACGTACCCGATGGTATTACCGACCCAACAGTTATCGGTTTGATCCGTGATATTGCAACAAAAACAGACGAATGGCGCAGCCAGCACTTCTACTTCAATACACACTACTCTTATAAGAGTAAGTATAACATTGATGCCTCTCTGCGTATAGACGGTAGTACCGGATTCGGTTCAGGCCACAAGTACGCTGTGTTCCCCTCTGCAGCTGCCCGTTGGAATATCAGCGATGAGAAGTTCATGAAGTGGAGCGAGAAATGGTTGCAGCTGTTGTCAGTACGTGCCAGCTGGGCTATAGTAGGTAACGGCGGTAATAGCGGTAGCGACCAGTACAACAAGTACAAGAATAACGGCTATTACAATGGCCATCAGGTAATTGTACCAGAGAATCTTTCTCTTACCGATCTACGTTGGGAGAAGGTTCGTAAGATTGATTACGGTTTCAACCTGGAACTCTTCAAGGGTATGATTACGGCAGACTTGGATATCTATGACAACCAGACAACAGACCTTATCATGAAGGAGCTCCGCGTCTCCAGCGCCAACGGTTTCAGTGAATTGGCTAAGGTAAACGGCGGTACCCTACGCAACAAAGGTTGGGAAGTTAACGTTAGCACAGGTAAGATCTGCAAGATCGGCAAGTTTGCTATGAAGTTACGTGGTAACCTCTCTCAGAATTTCAACGAGGTAGAAGAGATGAATCCTCTTATTCTGGAAAAGCTGAACGGTAAGGATACCTATCAGCCAGAAAACCTCAAATGGAACAAGCGTGTACAGTTAGGAAACGCATTGGGATCATTCTACGGTCTGCACTACTTAGGTGTTTACAAGTATGATTATGAGCACAATGGTTACACTACCAAGTCTATGAACGACTATGGTTATGCAGAAAGTGTTCCCTATGTGGACGTTGACGGTAAGACCAAATATCGTAATGCCGCCTCAGTTGACGAAGCCAGAGCCTATGGTGACGGTTATCACTGGAAATATGATGCATCAACCGACGAATGGGTACAAGACTATAAGATCAATACCGCTGCAGCTGCTGCAAGACGTGGTGAGAACTCAACCTGTCCTATCGCATTTGACGCTGACGGCAACATGCTTACCAACGCCAAGGGTGAACCCCTGCCCATGTACTATTGCTACAACGAGTCATACCGCAAGAAGTTCTCCGGTGGTGATGCCATCTACGAGGATATCAACCACGATGGCCAGATTGACCGTTACGATATGGTTTACCTAGGCAGCTCTAACCCCAAGTGTAATGGAGGTTTCGGTATAACACTGTACTACGGTAAGTTCTCTGTAAATACAAGCTTCAATTTCCGTATTGGCAACATGATCTTCAACAAGGCCCGTATGGATTATGAGAGCATGTACAATAACAACAACCAGAGCTATGCAACAACATGGCGTTGGCGCAAGAATGGTGATGAGACTGTTATACCTCGTGCCCTTAACAACTACGGAACAGGTTACAGCAGCTACAATTCACTGATGAGTGACCGCTACATAGAGAAAGGAAACTATCTGCGTATGCAGTACATCCAGTTCAACTATGAGTTTGATGCCAAGAAACTGAAGAAGTACCGCATCAACAACCTTAAGTTGTCTGCTTCTATCAACAACCCATTCGTATGGACAAAATACACAGGTGTTGATCCTGACATATCTGCAGGAAGTTTCGAATGTGCTGTTGACGAGAGTAAGACTCCTCCAAAGAAGTCATTTACTTGCAACTTAATGATTGGATTCTAAAAAAACATACAGATGAAAAAGATAAATTATATATATAAATCTGCTTGCCTGTTTGGATTGCTGGCTGTAGGAATGGCATCTTGCGATGACTACCTGACAATCTACCCAAAAGACCGTGTTGTTGAGGAGAATTTCTGGGAGGATGCCAACGACCTTAGAGGTGTTCAGTATGGTGCCTACAGACAAATGGCAAGTACAGTAGGAAAAATGTTTATTTGGGGTGACCTTCGTTCAGACTCATACACAATCAATAACCCAACAACAGATCAGGACACCCATAATACGTATAGCAACATCCTGAATGGTATGCCCGACTCCAGTATGAGCCAATTTGACTGGGGAGGCGTTTACACCACCATCAACCTCTGTAACAAAGTCTTGAAGCACGGACCGGAGATTCTGAAGAAGGACAAGCAGTTCACCACAACAGAGTGGATTTACATGCGTGCTGAGATGAAAGCACTTCGTGCCCTCAACTACTTCTATCTGATTCGCGCCTTCAAGGATGTTCCTTATACAACTAAGGTAATCAGTACCGACAAGGAAGTTGAGAATTTCCGTCTCACCAACCAGTTGGCTATTCTAGACTCTATCATCCTGGATTGTGAAAGTGTGGCAGGACAGGCACGTAACCGTTTTGCCGACAATAGAGACACCAAGGGTATGATTACCAATGCAGCTATCTATTCTATGTTGGCTGACATGTACCTGTGGCGTGGATCACTCCACCAGGGACGCGGCATCAAGAATGATACCGTAGTTGCCTATCGCGAGGATGGCAAAAAAGACTCTATCCCCCACACATACGAGGGCGAAAACGGAGACTACATGATTGCTGCCAATTGGGCTCAAAAAGCACTGGATGCTCACCACCAGCAGGTAGAGGATTATCTCAACTCTCAGGGGGCCTTTGCAACAACCAATGAGATTATCAACTATGGATTGAGCGGTGTGGATCTCATCAAGAACGACTTCAAGGGTGCAAGCAGTTCTACCCCCTATTTAGAGGCACAAAATGCCATCTTCAATAATGGCAACAGCATCGAGACCATTTTGGAGATCCAATACAGCAAAAGCGACGGAACTTCAAACTCAATCGTACACAGTTTGTTTGGCTACAATGACGGTACACATCTTAAGGTTGCTGAAGATGCAATGAAGAATGCACACTGTAGTGACGAGAACAACCAGAAGTATGATTCACGTCTGTGGATTGGCTGTCAGACTTACATTAATGACACCCAGGCTAAGTCTGGATATTTCTGCCTGAAATATCAGAAACCCAGTATTATATTCGAGGGCAGTTCCGGTTCACGTAAAATTAAGTATGCTTCGATAACCAGAAGCCTTATCAATGATTACAATGGCTGGATTATTTACCGCACCACTGATGTTATGCTGATGAAGGCAGAGGCCTTGGCATGCGCAAAACTGGGCTACGATAACGATGTCTTGAATTTAGTCAATGCCATCAACCGCCGCTCTTACTGTGACTTCAACAACGAGACAAAACCCGAAGAGAACTTCACCAACAAGAGCAAGACTACAGGTAACATCAAAACATCATCTGATATTACGCCAAACTCCAAGAACAGCAAGATTTCCTTGCCTACCATTCCCAAACTGGTTGCAACAGTTATGAACGAGCGCCAGATTGAGCTTTTGGGCGAAGGTAAGCGTTGGTTTGATTTGGTTCGAATGGCAGAGCGCTACAGCAATAACGATAAAGATCCTGCTGACGAGCGCGAAAGTCCCGCAGGTGTTGCAAAGGGTGAACCCGGATACGTCGGCAATGGTCAGACTGGTATGGCCGCTGTGGTATACTACTTTATGAAGAATTCCGTTGGCGAGCAATCCTGTGGAACCTTGTATAACAGATTCAAGAACCGCTGGGGTCTGTATTGTCCCATCTATTATGAAGAGGTTAAGGCCAGCAACGGTGAAATCCTTCAGAATCCTGTATGGAACAAGTCAAGGTATGAACAGTAAGTTTGTATAAAATAGATATCAGGAATTAAAAGAAATATCAAAATATGGCTAACAATAAATTCAACAAATACATTGGAGCAATTGCTCTGGGAGCTGCCATACTAGCAGTACCCAGTTGCTCCGATGATCACTTCGATCCCACATACGGAGGTGATGAAACGCAATCTGTTGATGCTACAAAGACACTCTGGCAGCACATCTGCGAGAATGATAAACTGACAAAATTCAGGACTATTGCAGAGAATACCAAATTCTGGAAAGACGACAAGCATCCTATACCAGACTACACATATGCCGATATTCTGAATAGTGGCCAAGTTGCAACAGTATGGGCACCAGAAGATGACGACTTCACGGATGCCGAATTCCAGAAATGGCTAGACATGTGCACAACAGACGGTTATAATGTACAGCAACAGTTCATGGGCAACCATATTGCCCTCTGGCGTAACAACATCTCTGACAATAAGGTTGATACCGTCAAGATGATTAACGGCAAGAATCTGGTATTCGACAAGTCAGATAATAACAACTGTACCATACAGGGGGTTTCTATCAGCGAGAAGAACATCCCAGCCTTGAACGGTACACTGCATACCATCAAGGGTACAACCCCCTTCCACTACAATTTCTACGAGTATCTGAAGTTCAGCCCTTCACTGCCTGTTCTGTCTGAGTACGTAGTATCAAAGGATACCACAGAGTTCATCAAGGATGCCAGTATAGAAGGTCTGCCCGACAAAGACGGCAACCCATCTTACGTTGACAGTGTTTACAGTACCAGGAACCTCCTGTTCGAGAACTACAGCTACCTACCAAAGTCTGGTGCCGAGAAATGGGATATCCCCTTGGAGTGCTTCCACGCACGTCTCAACGCAGAGGACTCTGCCTTCGTTATGGTAATGCCAACAGATGAGGCCTTAGCAAAAGCTAAAGAGAAGATTGCTCACCTTTACAAATACCCCACATCGTACGAAGACAGGGATGAGATAGAAGCTAGTGAAGGCGGCACAAAAATAACAAATCGCACCATTAAGAATCCAGACTCTTTGGCTAACATGAGTATGAACATGGACCTTACCACTCCATTGGTATTTAACGTAAAGCAGCAGCCTAAGAATGGCAGCAAGCTGTGGGAACTGGAAGATTTCATCAAGGACAAGGGCGCTTCTGCCAAGTTCTTACTGAATACCTTTGGCGATACCCTGCGTACCACAGATACATGGGATAAGTCCAGTATCTTCAATGGCGAAAGGATAGAGATGAGTAACGGATACGGATACTTAGCTACTGCGTGGTCTTTCCCCAGGGAGTTGTTCAATCCTGACATAGAAGTTGACGTTAACGCAGCCACATTCTACATGACGAAGAGTTCTACTATCCACAAGATTGGAACAAGTTCAAGAAGTATTCCCTTCAACAATGAGAAGTATGCTGCCATTGCCAACAAGTATGGAAAGGTGTACGGCAACAACTTCTATTACATAGCACCTCATAGTAATGCAACAACCAATCCTACGTTTGAAATCAAGTTGAGAGGCAACCAGAACACAACATCAGACATCGTTACACGCGGCAAAACAGCCGAGGTTATGAGCGGTAAGTATGATATTCAGGTAGTTTTGGTTCCCTATTTGTACTCTTTGATTTCAGATGCTGAAGAAATCCGCGAAGATTACCTTAATGAAGACTTTGTCAAGTCAATCGCTGATGAGCATAAGATGAGCTTGACAGTCAAAGTCCGTAGCAACGTCAAAGGAACTGGCGATGCCATGTCCAGTGCATCTGCAACGTTTACGTATGACGGATTGAAGGTTGATACCATTACGGTATGGGAAGATTTCGAGTTCAAATATTCATACAAGAATATGCGCTTCTCCTATCCTACTCTGCAAATCTCGGGAAAAACCTCGACCTCTAGGACTGCTGCGACCAGTACCTCAAAGGGATTCATATTCGGTTTGTACATTGACCGTGTGATTCTAAGAAGCAAGGAGACCGGATTAGAAACAATTCTCGACCCTCAGTAAAACAATAAGATGATGAAAAATATAACAAGTGATACATTCATGCACAAGACGCTGAAAACAGGTCTGTGTTTCCTGTTGCTTTCCGGTTTGAGCATTCCCTGCGCATATGCGCAAGATGATTTGGAAGATGCTGACGGAGAAGAAGAGGTAGTTGTTCGAAAGGCCAAAAAGCCCGAGAAACAGTACGAGACAAAAACAGTAAAGGGTATTATCACCGATGATGCAACCGGTGAGCCTATGGGCGGTGTACGTGTTCAGGCACTGGGTCTGGAGAGATATTCCACCCTTACTGAGGAAGACGGTACTTACACCCTTGACATTCCCGTATTCTCAGATGCTATCTATCTGTATGTAGAAGGTTACAACCCAATGCAGTGTGCCGTAAAGAACGGTGTGGCCAATGCCAGAATGATTGATGCCAACTTCAACGCATACTATACAGAGGGTACAACCATTACCTCGCAGAAGACAATAAAACTGAATGAGACAAGCAGTATCAGTGTTGATGAAGACATCGAGAACAAACTGGCTGCTGACGTTCATGCAGTTCTGCGTAATGGAACACCCGGTATCGGTAACTTTATGACCATCCGTGGTGTGAGCTCAATCAATGCCAATGTACAACCCCTGATCATTCTGGACGGTAACATCATTGACCCACAGTATGACCGTATGTCGGCTCACGAAGGATTCTTCAACAATCTGTTGGCAGGTATTGACCCTGATAACATAGAATCTGTTCAGGTACTCAAGAACGGTACAGCACTCTATGGTGCCAAGGGCGGAAATGGTGTTATCATCATCAAGACCAAGCGCGGCAAGAGCATGGCAACCAAGATTAATGTACGCATCTATGGCGGAGCTGAGCTCATGCCCAAGACATTACCGATGTTGACCGGTGACCAGTACACTTCATATCTGAGCGATGTTATCAGCACCTTGGACAATATGAAGGGTACATCACTCACAAACTTCAGATTCCTGGACAAGAGTCCCTCTAATTACTATCGCAACGTTTACAGCAACAATGAGGATTGGCAGGACGGTCTTTACCGTACAGCTATGACCCAGAACTACAAGCTGAGCGTAGAAGGTGGTGATGAGGTAGGTATGTATGACCTTTCACTGGGTTATACCAGCAGCAATTCCAATGCCAAGGGTAACGACATGAATCGTCTGAGCCTCCGTTTCAACACAGACATCGAGGTTTTCCCGAAACTGAAGACAGGATTGGATATCTCATACAATCAGGTAAGCTATGACCTGCTAGATCAGGGTTGGAGCGAGAACTACTCTATGCAGAACATCGGTTCACCCAACGTGTTGGGCTTAGTACAGGCTCCTTTCATCAGCCGTTATGCCTATTATTATGACGAGACTGCTACAGACACCTATCCTTCTGACCGTCTGAAACTCTCTGACGAATATGCCGGTAAATACGCTTCAAAATCAAGCGCCAACTATCTGGAGAACCCATTCCAGTTCAATAACTATATTGGAACAACAAAATTCAACGAATCACTGCGTAACCCATACTGGATTCTAGAGAACGGCTATGGTAAGATCAAGAACTATGCTCAGAACAGCATTATTGATATTAACGTAAGCCCTAAGTGGGAAGTAACACCCACATTGAGCATCAGTGATCGTCTGAACTTCCAGATTAACCGTAACCATGAGAAGTACTTCCTCCCCATTAATGGTACTACTCCCTACTACCTGAAGGACTTGGGTAATATTACCAGTATGCTGAAGTCTCTCTTCTCGAAGGAAACCACAGTCAACAACGACTTGCGTATTGAATGGGCCAAGAACTACGGAGCCCACACAGTTGACGTGTTCGGAGGCTGGCGTTACAACACTTATTCATACAGCTACACCTACACAAGCGGTTACAACAACCAGAACGATAAGTTGCTCAACCTGAACAAGGATATGGACTATGCCAACTATGGTGGTACCAACGACACATGGTCAGACATGACATATTATGTAGATGGCGCTTACAACTACAAGAACCGTTACTTTGCTGAGGTTGCCCTGAGTGCACAGGCTAGTAGCCGTTTCGGCGCAAACACCAAATCAGGTATCAAGGCATTCGGCGTAAACTGGGGTATCTTCCCCTCTGTACAGTTAGGCTGGCTCATCAGCAACGAGAACTGGTTCAACACCACCAAGGGTATCAATTACCTGAAGTTGACCGCCGGCTTCGAAATGAGCGGTAACGATGACCTGGACTACTTTGCATCACGTACATACTGGGAGAGCCAGAAGGTTACCCATAATACTGTAGGTCTCTACCTGAAGAATATTGCCAATAGCGGTATTCAGTGGGAAACCACAACCAAGTGGAACATTGCCTTGCAGGGTAGCTTCCTGAACAACCGCTTGCAGGCTGGAATCGACCTCTTCTGGCACAAGACAGATGACCTGCTTACCCTAAAGCAGCTGAACTACATTGCCGGTCAGACAAATTACTGGACCAACGAGGGTCAGCTTACCAACAAGGGTGTAGAAGTAAATGTGAATGCAGCAATCATCAACAAGAAAGACTGGAAGTGGGAAATGGGTGCAAGCCTTGGTCACTACAACAACAAGATTACCGAGCTGCCTGGCGGACAGAGCAACACCATTACACTTAAAGACGTGAATGGCGGTAATGTACAGTATCTGCATGGTTATACCAACAACATTTACGGTACAGAAAACATCCTCACTGCTGTAGGCTACTCTGTAGGCAGCTTCTACGGATGGCAGACTGACGGTGTATTCGCTACTGATGCAGAAGCCAGTCAGGCAGGAGCACTGGGTTACCTGAAGTATCCTACCGGTATAGCAGACGAAGACAAGAAGTATGCTAACTTCCAGGCTGGTGATGTCAAGTTCGTAGACCAGAATGGTGACGGTGTAATTGACGATGCTGATAAGGTTGTAATCGGCAATCCCCATCCCGATATCTATGGTAACATCTTCTCAAGCCTCACTTGGAAGAACCTCCGTCTGGATGTTAACTTCAAGTACAGTCTTGGCAATGATATCTACAACTATCAGCGTTCTAAGATTGAAGGATTGAACACCACCTATAACCAGACAACTGCAGCATTGCGCCGCTGGACCCATGAAGGTCAGAATACCGATATGCCTCGCGCATGCTACAAGGATACAGAGGACTGGCGTAACAACGAGCGTATGTCTGACCGTTGGATTGAAGACGGCAGCTACCTGAAACTGAAGAATGTTCGCCTTACCTACAAGGTACCTTATACCAACAGCTGGCTGTTTGGCCTGAAGGTCTGGGGGGAAGCAAACAATGTGTTCACACTGACAAAATACTTGGGAACAGATCCCGAAATGAGCAGCCACAATGGTATTCTTTACCAAGGTATAGACACCGGACTTATTCCACGTGGCCGTAGCTTCAACTTAGGTGTAACCATCAACCTGTAATCAGAAGAATATAAGATTATGAAAAAGAAATCAATTATAAGCTTGCTTATCTGCTGCATGACACTGGGTATGCTGAATACGTCATGCCAGGACATGCTGACACCCGATAATGATCGCCACGCTTATGACGTGGCACAAGATACCCTTTATTCCTATTGGGGTGTGATAAAGTCTCTGCAGGGTATTGCAGAGCGTTACGTGATTCTCAATGAGTGCCGTGGTGACCTGGTGGATGGTACCTCCTATGTCAGCGACACCATTGCAGCCATCATCAACTTCGGTAAGAACGGTTACGAGGACAAGTACAAGGATGGTGCATGTGCATACATGAAGGTTAGCGACTACTACCACGTAATCAACAGTTGTAATGCCTATATTGCCAAGTGTGATACTGCCAGAAAGGTATCAACCGGCCAAGGCAGCAGCTATATGTTACGAGAATATGCTCAGGTTATGGCCATCCGTGCATGGGTATATATGCAGCTCATCTATGCATACGGCAATGTCCCCTTCTACACAACGCCTATGCTTACCACAGATGAAATCAACAACTTCATCACCAATCCTAACCACCCCATGGCAAACGCCCAGACTCTGGCAGAAAAACTGGGACCACAGTTGGATAGTGTAAAGGTTGTGCTGGAGAAGATGTTCGGTGAAGAGATTTACCCACAGTACAACAACTATGGTGACGTGAATACCAACAATAGTTCCTATGTATGCCACAGCATGCGTACAATGTTCCCCATAGACGTAGTGTTAGGCGACCTGTATCTGCTGCAAGGCGATGACCAGGCCTGTGCCAAAGCCGCAGGCTACTATTACAACTTCCTGAACAGCAAGTTCTGCGGTCCTCTGGAAAGTGATGACTACATCAGCACTGGTGATGTCCGTGCTAACGTTGACGAACCTCAGTATGGATACTCAGGAGTACCATATATAGAGAAATCTCTGAATTTCAAAAATGGCAGATACCGCGGTGAGGCCATCACCTGCATCCCCAGCAACAAGGGACGTTTGGACGGTCTGGTATTTACCGACATCAACCGACTGTTTGGATTTGATGCCACATTGTCTTCAACAGGTAGTGGCGATAAGGCCAACTCGTACGTCAGTCTGAATTACTGGGATAATGGCTATCGCCGTGAACTGATTCCCAGTAGAGGATATGAGGCTCTGTGCGACAGTCAGAAATACGAGTGCTACATTGGTCAGACTTCCAGCGAAGAGAATATGGAGCTGGTTACTTTGCCAGGTGTAGGTGATGCACGCCGTTCATGGATTTATAATGTTCGCAGTACAGGTAGTAACCTCGTTGTACGTAAACCAATAAGCGAGCAATACTCACTGCCTGTAGGCGAAAATACCCAGTATGGAAAACTTGTCAGCAAGCAGAATCCCATGGGTAGCTTCACTACCGTTTACCCCCTGATTTACCGTAAGGCTACCATCTGGCTGCGCTATGCCGAGGCTATCAACCGTGCCGGCTTCCCCAGCTATGCATTTGCCATTCTGAAGACAGGTTTGGTAAGCGACCACAGTAAGTGGTTCCCCAGCGTACTTAAGGAGGACGACTACAACACTCCCTATTCTTATATCTCTGGCGCAAATAACGATTTCGGTGTAAAGGATAGCCTATATTGCTTCATCGAAGAAAGAACTGACACTACCTACCGATATGGTTCCGTAGAAGAAGACGGTGTAAGCATCAGCACATTGGCTGATCTGGAGGATTATGTCAACAGTATCTGGCAGGAAGACTCCATAAAGGCAAATGCAAATCTGGAAGAAGGCGAAACACCCATTCCAGCCAGACATTTTGACCAGAAAAATGACAGGAAGTATGTTTACTTCTATGCTAAGACTTTCAATAACTATCCTACGCCCTATCTTGCAAAAGCATGCTGGTATCTGGATCGCAGAGAGATGGAAAACGCCTCTTCTAAGCCTTGGATGACCTTCACCACACAGGTGAATCTGCGTGGCTACGATACCTACGTTAACCCCCTCTTTAAGTCAGAAGTTTATGCAAGCAATGGCTTCAGTTTGAGAGATGATGATAACGTACCTGGTTCTTCCGGGCTAACTGATTTCCTGACCATTGGTATTCACCAGCGTGGTTGCGGTATCCTCAGACCCGGTGATACCGACCAGTTGAGTTCATACAACTACGTTGATATGGTTACCAAGAAGATCAAGGAAAATCATGGCATAACAGTAACAAAGGAGCAAATCTATGGTCAGGATGCCAACAACCCCATAGACAAAGCATGGATTATAGAGGCTGTTGAGGACCTTATCATTGACGAGGATGCTCTGGAGCTTGCCTTCGAGGGTTGTCGCTTCTCAGACCTGGCTCGTGTAGCTATCCGTCGTGGCGATCCCAGTTTCCTGGCTAAGCGCGTTGCAAAACGTAGCGGAACCATGGATATGAAGTTGTACAACATCCTGTTGAACTCTACCAACTGGTATCTGCCCTTCCCCACCGAATAATTGTTCATACAAATATTCCCAAGAGCGCCCGGAATAATCCGAGCGCTCTTTTTGTTATGGAAGATAAATCAACTTACTTTCTTACAATAATTAACTTAAGAAATATATTTTCTAACTTGGAAAATATATTTCTTAAGTTAGAGAAAGAAACCCTCTGACTAAGATGTTTTTCTTTTATAAAAAGGTAACTCTAAAGTATAGAATATGAGTCTGATTGCGGATTTATGTAATATCCTCTTGCCGCGCAAATGCGTGGTATGTAAACAAACGCTGGAACCATCCGAGCAATATATATGCACCAGCTGCTCAATACAAATGCCTCGCTACCCCCTGCAAAGCATAGAGGACAATGAGCCCCTAAGAAAAGTCTGGAACTTTGCACCCGTACAATATGGTGCCACCCTGATGTATTACAGACATCAGTCTGATTTTCATAACATACTTATAAAGATAAAATACAAAGGCGGGGCACAACTGGGAATCAAGATTGGAGAGTGGGCAGCCACGGAAATTACACACCTGCAACTTGCTGAGAAGATAGATGTAATTGTTCCAGTCCCTGCAGACAGAAAGAGAATAAAAACAAGGGGATATAATCAGGCTGAAATGATAGCAAGGGGAATGGGAAGAATCATGCACCGGCCCGTCATGAACCTTCTTATAAAGAAAGATACCGGAACATCCCAGACCAAATTGAGCCAAAAAGCTAGAAAAGAGAATACCATCGGGAAATACGAGGCCAACATCCCACAGGACTGGAGGGGAAAACGCATCCTTCTGGTAGATGACGTACTGACAACAGGTGCAACTATAGGCAACTGCGCCCAAGCCATACTTGCAACTGACTCGCAAGCAACAATCAGCATATTTACAATTGCGTTAGACGCCTAAAACATGACGATTTGTGATTTTTTTTACACATTTTCTTACAAATCGTTTGATATTTGGAGTATTTTATATAATTTTGCACCCAGAATGAAAGTAACAAACCTAAGTATTAGTTTAAATTAATTCAGAATGGACGCAAAAAAAGTCTTGGAAGATCTTAAAAGACGCTTCCCCAATGAGCCCGAGTATCATCAGGCAGTAGAAGAGGTTCTTGGCACTATCGAAGAAGAGTACAACAAGCACCCCGAGTTCGACAAAGTAAATTTGATTGAGCGCCTTTGCATTCCCGACAGAGTTTACCAGTTCCGTGTAACATGGATGGACGACAAGGGACAGATTCAGACCAACATGGGTTACCGTATCCAGCACAACAATGCTATCGGTCCCTACAAGGGCGGTATCCGTTTCCATAAGAGCGTTAACCTGGGTATCCTGAAGTTCCTTGCCTTCGAGCAGACTTTCAAGAACTCTCTGACTACTCTGCCTATGGGTGGTGGTAAGGGTGGTTCTGACTTCTCTCCCCGTGGTAAAAGCAACGCTGAGGTAATGCGTTTCTGCCAGGCTTTCATGCTGGAGTTGACACGTCACATCGGTCCCGATACTGATGTACCTGCTGGTGACATCGGCGTAGGTGGTCGTGAGGTTGGCTACATGTTCGGTATGTACAAGAAGCTCACTCGCGAGTATAGCGGTGTATTGACAGGTAAGGGTATTGAGTTCGGCGGTTCACTGATCCGTCCCGAGGCTACCGGTTACGGTACAGTTTACTTCCTGCGTGCCATGCTGAAGACTAAGGGTGACAACGTAGAGGGCAAGAAGGTACTGATCTCTGGTGCAGGTAACGTAGCTCAGTATGCTGCAGAGAAGGTACTGCAGTTGGGTGGTATTCCTATGACAATGTCAGACTCTGACGGTTATATCTACGATCCAGACGGTATCACACGCGAGAAGTTGGATTACATCATGGAGTTGAAGAACGTTTACCGTGGTCGTATCAAAGAATATGCAGACAAATATCCCACAGCCAAGTATGTAGCAGGTGCTAAGCCTTGGTTCGAGAAGGCTGACATCGCACTGCCCTGTGCTACTCAGAACGAATTGAACGAGGAAGCTGCTAAGGCTCTGGTTGCCAACGGCATTATCGCTGTTGCTGAGGGCGCTAACATGCCTTCTACTCCTGAGGCAATCAAGGTATTCCAGCAGGCTAAGATTCTGTACTCTCCCGGTAAGGCTAGCAACGCCGGTGGTGTGTCAGTATCAGGTCTTGAGATGTCTCAGAACTCAGAGCGTCTGAGCTGGTCAGCTGAGGAAGTTGACGCTAAGTTGCTCTGGATCATGGAGAACATCCACGAGAACTGCGTGAAGTACGGCACAGAGCCCGACGGCTATGTAAACTACGTAAAGGGTGCTAACGTAGCTGGCTTCATGAAAGTCGCTAAGGCTATGATGGCTCAGGGAATTGTATAAGCTACTGCCATAGCAATTATATATGTAAGCCTCAGCATGGTGAAATACCAAGCTGAGGCTTATTTTTTAAACTCAAGCCCGTGATTCTCAATTATTTTTCGTACTTTTGCAAATAATTACGCAAAAGAAACCATGCAACTGAAAGATACCTCGTTTGTTGACTTGATGCTGAACCGCATCTGCAACGTGCTGTTGATAGCCAATCCGTATGATGCCTTTATGCTGGAGGATGACGGACGCGTTGACGAAAAGATCTTTTCGGAATATGCACGCTTGGGCCTCCGCTTCCCTCCCCGATTCATTCAGGTAGCCAGTAAAGAAGAGGCAGAAAGGCAGATGGCCGGTGGTAATATAGACCTTGTAATCTGTATGCCTGCAGCCGAAGACAACAGTGTCTTTGATATTGCCCGCTCTATCAAGCAAATATACACCACAATACCCATTGTGGTACTTACCCCATTCAGTCACGGTATTACCAAGCGCATGGAGAACGAGGACCTTTCCGTCTTTGAATACGTCTTCTGCTGGTTAGGTAACACAGAGCTATTGCTTTCCATCATCAAACTGATGGAGGACAGAATGAACTTGGAGCATGACATACGCAGTGCTGGTGTACAGATGATTCTGGTGGTAGAGGACAGCATCCGCTTTTACAGCAGCATCCTGCCCAGCCTGTACAACTTTGTGTTGCAGCAGAGCCTTGAGTTTGCTACGGAGGCCCTGAACACCAGTTTGGAAACATTGCGAATGCGTGGTAGACCAAAGATTGTACTGGCCCGCAACTACGAAGAGGCATGGAGCCTGTACAGCAGGTTTGCCAACAACACCTTGGGAGTAATCAGCGACTGCCGTTTCCCCATGACGCCAGATGCAGAGAAAGACGAGGATGCAGGCTTCAAGCTTTTAAGCGCCATCCGTGCCAACGACCCCTACATACCCCTTATTCTGAATTCCTCTGAATCAGAGAAGGCCAAGTTGGCGGACAGGTGCAAGGCACTCTTCATTGACAAGAACTCAAAGAAGATGGCCGTAGATCTGAGAAGCCTTGTGCAGCGATTCTTCGGTTTCGGAGATTTCATATTCCGTAACCCCGATACCATGGAGGAGGTTGTAAGAATTCACAACCTGAAGGACCTGCAAAACAACATCATGACAGTGCCGGCCCGAAGCCTGCTCTACCATATCAGCCACAACAACGTCAGCAGATGGCTTGCCAGTCGTGCCCTCTTCCCCATCTCGGAATTCCTGAAAAATATTACATGGGAGAACCTGCAGGATGTAGATGCGCACCGACAGATTATCTTGGATGCGATTGTAGCCTATCGTAGGATGAAGAACCAAGGCGTTGTGGCTGTATTCCAGCGCGAACGTTTCGACCAATATTCTAACTTTGCCCGGATTGGCGATGGCAGCTTAGGCGGAAAAGGACGTGGTCTGGCTTTCATAGACCACATTCTGATGCGCCACACCGACCTGAACGAATACCCTGGCGCTCAGGTACGTATCCCCAAGACCGTTGTGCTGTGTACGGATATCTTTGACGAATTCATGGACACAAACGAGCTTTACCAGATAGCACTGAGCGACCTGCCTGACGAAACAATCCTGCAGCACTTCCTCCGTGCACGTCTGCCAATGCGACTGTTGGGCGACCTGGAAGCTTTCCTCTCTGTAGTCAGCACCCCCATTGCCATACGAAGCAGCAGTTTGTTGGAGGACTCGCATTACCAACCATTTGCGGGCGTCTATTCCACATACATGATTCCCTATAGCATAGACAAATACGAACGTCTCTCTATGTTAGCAGGAGCTATCAAAGCCGTATATGCCAGCGTCTTCTATCAGGGAAGCAAGGACTACATGACAGCTACCAGCAATGTGATAGACCAGGAGAAGATGGCTGTAATCCTACAAGAGGTAGTAGGTGAACAACATGGAGACCGTTTCTACCCCGTGATAAGCGGTGTAGCACGTAGCATCAACTACTACCCTATCGGAGACGAGAATGCCGAGGAAGGAACCGTTTCACTTGCTATGGGATTAGGCAAGTACATTGTAGATGGCGGCGTAAGCCTACGCGTTTGCCCCTATCATCCCCACCAGGTACTGCAGATGAGTGAGATGGAACTGGCACTGCGTGATACGCAGACACATTTCCTGGCACTTAGAACCAAAGAGGAGGAAGGCGACAAGGAATTCAAGGTAGATGACGGATTCAATCTGGTCAAGGTTCCCGTCCGGGATGCCGAGCAGGACGGAACATTGCAGTGGATATCCTCTACATTCGATCCCTACGACCAATGCATCTACGATGGATACTACGAAGGAAAGAACCGCAAAATTGTTTCCTTTGCCGGCGTATTGAAGCACGAAGTCTTCCCTTTACCGGAACTGATGCAGAAAGTGCTCAAATACGGACAAGATGAGATGAAGCGCCCCGTTGAGATAGAGTTTGCCGTGAACCTGCATGCCGACAAGACGGGAGAGTTCTACATGTTGCAAATCCGCCCCATGGTAGACAACCGTATGGAACTGAACGAGGACTTGAAAGAAATACCCGACGAAAAGTGCCTCTTACGCTCGCACAATGCTATCGGGCATGGCATATTCACCGAGATAAGAGATATCGTTTACGTCAAGACGGAAGGCTACACACCCAGCATGAATTATGAGATTGCTGATGAGATAGAACGTATCAACCGATCCTTCCTAAGCACTAACAAACAACCCGATATAAACGGAGAGAACGGTCTGCAGGGACAGAACTATTTATTGGTTGGCCCCGGACGTTGGGGAAGTAGCGACCCTTGGCTGGGCATTCCAGTAAAATGGCCGCATATCAGTGCCTCACAGATAATAGTAGAAGCCGGACTGGATAATTACCAGGTTGATCCCAGCCAAGGCACCCACTTCTTCCAGAACCTTACCTCCTTAGGCGTGTGCTATCTGACCATAGACGCCTTCCGCGGTGATGGCGTATACCGCCAGGACATGCTCAACAAAATGCCCGCAGTTCAGGAAACAAAGCATGTACGCCACGTACGATTCTCTGAACCGCTGACCATAAAGGTTGACGGCCAGAAGAAAGAGGCAGTCATCATGACAAGTGATGAGCAAGAAGCAAGAATCAAGGAGCAAAATACATCTACAGACTAATGATAGAAATAATTTCATCCATAAGCGATTTTCTCTGGACCTACGTAGTTATAACTATGCTGGTAGGCTGTGCATTGTATTTTACATGGAACCTCAGAGCCGTTCAATTTACTCACATTGGTGAAATGTTCCGTAGCCTTGTCACCCCTTCAACACCATCTGAGCAGAATAATGAGAAAAAACAGAAGAAGATATCCTCATTCCAAGCTTTTGCGGTGAGTTTATCCAGTCGTGTAGGAACAGGAAATCTTGCCGGAGTAGCCAGTGCCATCTTTGTAGGCGGTCCAGGTGCTGTCTTCTGGATGTGGGTAATGGCGCTCCTGGGTGCCAGTACAGCCTTCATGGAGGCGACCTTGGCACAACTCTTCAAACGCAAAGGCGAGGACAGTTTCTACGGAGGTCCCGCCTATTACATGCAGCATGGATTAGGCAAACGATGGATGGGCATTATCTTTGCATGCTTTATCATATACGGATTCGGACTTGCCAACCAGATTGTGCAAAGCAATACACTTTGTGATGCCATGAACGAAGCCTTTGGCATCGGTACAGACACAGCAGCATGGGCACTTACCCTGCTAACGCTGGTTATCATCTTTGGCGGTATTCAGCGCATAGCACACTTCTCTGCCATGGTGGTTCCCTTTATGGCAGTAGGTTACCTGATACTAGCCATTGTTATCCTGGCTATGAATATCCAGCAGGTACCATCCATGATTGCACTTATCATTAAGAGTGCTTTCGGTTGGCATCAAGTGGCAGGTGGCACCTTAGGCATGGCTGTAATGCAGGGTGTGAAACGAGGTCTTTTCAGCAACGAAGCTGGCGAAGGAAGTGCTCCTAATGCTGCAGCCACGGCTACTATCAGCCATCCTGTCAAGCAAGGATTGTTGCAGAGCCTGGGTGTTTTTACCGACACACTGGTAATCTGTACCTGTACAGCCTTCATTATTATCCTAAGTGGAATCTATACGCAGGCTGACGGCATCATTCTGACCTCACGTGCTATGGAGCACCATCTGGGCTCTATGGGAGCATGGTACCTGACAGCCGCCATTTTCCTGTTTGCCTACAGCACAATCATTGCCAACTACTTTTACGGTGAGACCAATATCCGCTTTATCTGTGACAAGCCCTGGACTATCTTTATATTCCGTATCTTTAGTGGAGTAGTTGTATTGCTGGGCGGTTATATGACACTTCAGCAAGCATGGTGCTTTGTGGATATTGCCATGGCACTGATGACAATACTGAACCTGATAGCCGTTGTATGGCTCAGCAAATATGCATTCCGTCTTTTGTGCGACTACCTACAACAACGCAAGGAGGGAAAAGACCCTGCATTCCATAAAGAATTGTTCCCAGAAGCTGACATAGAAGCGTGGGAGTAAGTGGGATTAGAGATTAGAATAACCAAAATAGTCAGAATAATCAGATATAGAAAGAATGATAACAGAACCCAATAATACAGGAAAAGTATTTCTTATTGCCGGCAGCGAGCCCTTGGGCAGTGCCGGTGTACAAGCCGACATCAAGGCTATTACACGTTGTGGTGGATGGGCTGCAGCTGCGCTTACATGTATTGTAGACGAGGATGTAAACCGCATAAAAGGTATTCACCACTTGCCAACAGAACTGATTGTATCACAAGCCGAGTCGTTCCTCAGCACTGTAGGAGCAGACTGCATTAAGACTGGTGTACTGCCTAGTGCAGAAATCATAAACGGAGTGGCTGACGTACTTAAAAGATACAACCAACAACCCATCCTGATAGACCCTGTCATTGTGAACTTTGCCGGAGAGCAGTTGGTAAGCGACGAGGCCATTCAAGCATACAAAGATCAGCTTTTCCCTTTGGCCACTATCATAACGCCTAATATTCACGAGGCTGAGTTCCTTTTAGGCCATAAGATGCAGGATATAGAAACCGACCTTCGCTGGCTCAGCCATTGGGGATGCTCTGTTATCGTAAAGAGTGTGGATGAGGGCAAGTATCTGGTGGACTATCTATACGACAAGTCTGCCGACACTATCACCCCCCACCCCAAGAAAAAGCTAGAGCTTACAGACCGTAACGGAACGGGAGATACATTAGCCTCTGCCATTGCCACCAACTTGGCAAAAGGCGAAGACCTACAGACCGCAGTGGAACGTGCCGAGGCATACATGAATTACTTCCTGGCAGGACCTCGCTACTACATCAGTGCAGGCCTACCCCAAAAGGAGTAATATAGTTCTGCCATGTTAACATTGAATATTAGAACACAAATAAGAAAAACATATTTTTTGAAACCACATATTTATCATTATGAAAATACACAAACAGTTTTTTAAAACAGCCCTGCTTATGGTAGTCTCGCTGGTCATGATGTCTTTCAAGACAGCAGATGAGTCCGCTGCCGAAGCATTGGCACGAAGAGTGATGGGCGGCAAAGCCAAAGCCGTAGTTTTTGAACAGTACGAATCACCGACGGATTCCTACGAATTGCTCCAAAAGGGCAAGAAAGTTCTTATCCGTGGAAACAATGCCAACTCTATGGCAGTCGGTCTGAACCGTTATATCCAGCAGTACTGCCTTGCCAATGTAAGTTGGTATGACTACAACCCCGTTGAGTTGCCCAAAACCATGCCACAAGTACCCGAAAAGGTAACCGGAAAGGTAGAGGTTCCTATCCGTTTCTTCCTTAACTACTGTACCTTCGGCTACACAATGCCTTGGTGGAGATGGCAGCAGTGGGAGCGTTTCATAGACTGGATGGCACTGAATGGTGTGAATATGCCACTGGCAATTACCGGACAGGAGGCTGTATGGCAGAAGGTATGGCGCAAATACGGTATGACCGACGAACAGATACGTACCTACTTCACAGGCCCTGCACATCTGCCATGGCAGCGTATGATAAATATAGACCGTTGGCAAGGACCGCTCCCCCAAAGTTGGATTGACGGACAAGCCAAACTGCAGAAACAGATTCTAAAACGTGAACGTGAGCTGAACATGACACCTGTTCTCCCTGCATTTGCAGGTCACATCCCTGCTGATTTGGAGAAGACAGTTCCCGGAATCAGAACCTCTAAAGTGAACCGTTGGTGCAACTTCGACGAGAAGTACCGCTGTACCTACCTGAATCCCTCTGATCCTATCTTTGCCAGCATCCAGAAGGATTTCCTTGAGGAGCAGACAAAGATGTACGGTACCAACCACATCTATGGCGTTGACCTGTTCAATGAGGTCTCTCCCCCATCTTGGGAACCCGATTCACTGGCTAAGATATCTGCCGGCGTATATAAATCCCTGTCAAATGTTGACCCCGAGGCAATCTGGCTTCAGATGGCATGGCTCTTCATCAGCAACAAGAAAGCCTGGACTCCCGAGCGCATCAAGGCCTATCTGACCGCTGTTCCTCAGGGCAAAATGATTATGCTTGACTACGAGTGTGACTACACCGAGATATGGAGAATGACAGAACATTTCTATGGTCATAAATTCATCTGGTGCTATTTGGGCAACTTCGGTGGCATGACAGAGATTGAAGGCGACTACAAGCATAACGCCAAACTGATTGCCGGAACAAAGGCAGAGGGCGGCAAGGAGTTTGTAGGTATCGGCTCTACGCTGGAAGGCTTTGGTGTCAACGAACCTGTCTATGAACACATGTTGGCTCAGGCTTGGAACACAGGCGTAGGATTCGATGAATACATTGATAACATTGCCGATCGCCATTTGGGACACGTAGATCCTACCTACAGGGCATACTGGCATAAGATGGTAGATAAAGTTTGCACCACCCATACCAGCACAGGTGCATCCGGCATCATCAATGCCCACCCCAACCTGGAGGGCGAATGGAACTGGACAACAGAGCTCCGCAAGGGCTATGACATCAATAATCTGGACGAGGCACTGGATCTGCTAGAGCAGGTAAAGGGTACATCTACCTATCTCAAGTTCGATCTGGCCAATACACGACGTCAATCCATCTGCAATAGAGCTTTAGCTGTCAGAAAACAATTCACAGATGCCTATAAGGCTGGTGACAGAGCAGGAATGGTAGCAGCTTCTGAGAAGTTCCTGGGCATGTGCGACCAACTTGTAGAGGTTCTGAAGACATGCCCCGAGTTCTCACTCAACGACTGGATTCGCGATGCCCGCGCATGGGGCAAGAATAAAGCCGAAAAAGACTACTATGAGATGAATGCTCGCACCATCATCACTGTATGGGGCGACACTTATCATCTGTCAGACTATGCCAACCGCGACTGGGACGGACTGGTAGAGACCTTCTATAAGGTCCGCTGGAAGATGTTCTTTGATGCAGTTTTAGCAGCCTATGATGCAGGCGAGCCTTTCGTAAACCTCAGAGGTCCCCGTGTACCCAACGGAAAAACTAAGGAAGAAAGTAAGCGAGCCCTAGACCTGGATGCCCAAATCTGGGATTTCGAAACAAAATGGGCACGTTGGAAATAAGAGAATATAAGAAACATTCAAAAGGGCTGACTCTCGAAGAGAATCAGCCCTTTTGTGATTCCGGAGGGATTGACTTCGTCCATCCCGTAGGCTGGCGCAAGCCATCCTGATCCCGGAGGATTGACTTCGTCCATCCCGTAGGCTGGCGCAAGCCATCCTACGAAGAAAAGGAAGGAGAATTAAACATTTGGAAATATACTTTCATGTTTAATTCTCCTTCCATTTCTTTCGTGATCCCGGAGGGATTCTAACCCTCGACCTTCAGAACCGGAATCTGACGCTCTATACAGCTAAGCTACGGGACCATTGCCTAAAAAGCAGTGCAAAGATAGTTATTATTTAAGAAAAACAGAACTTTTACGTCTATTTTCTCAATCTCTTACTGCAGATACTGCTTAAAGTGCTGTGTTATCTGACGGAAAAGATGCACACGGGTATTGCCGCCACTGATACCATGGTTACGATTGGTATAGGTTAACTGACGGAAATCCTTATCTGCCTGTACCAATGCCTCTGTATATTCAGCAACATTACGATAGTGTACATTATCATCAGCCGAACCATGACAGATTAACAAGTGTCCATGCAACTGACTTGCCCTGCCAATAGGACTTACATCATACCCTTCCCCATTCTCATTGGGAGTACGCATGTAACGCTCTGTATATACGGTATCATAGTAACGCCAATCAGTAGGAGGTGCAACGGCAACACCTGCAGCAAAGACAGGACGACCCTCACTCATACTCATCAAGGTATTGAAACCACCAAAGCTCCATCCCCAGATGCCTATATGAGCCTTGTCGACATAAGGCAGGGTTCCTAGATAAATAGCAGTCTCTACCTGATCATGACTTTCTAGCTGTCCCAACTTCAGGTAGGTACATTGTTCAAAGTCGCGTCCACGACCACCAGTACCTCTTCCGTCAACACAAACACAGATGAAACCCTGCTGACAAAGATACTGCTCATAGAGCGTGCCTCCCATATTACCGGCATTCCAGCTGTCCAACACCTGCTGACTACCAGGACCACTGTACTGATTCATCACTACAGGATATTTCTTGGATTCGGAGAAGTTGGCAGGCAATACCATAAAGCCGTTCAACTCTACGCCGTCCTGTGTCTTGAAAGAAAAGAACTTGCGTTCACCCAAACCAAGACCTGCCAGTTTATTCTTCAATTCAGCATTATCCTCCAAGGTCTTCAATGTCTTGCCATTGGCATCGCACAATGTGGTAACAGGAGGGGTATTCAGGTTGCTGTAAACATTCATGTAATAACGAAGGCCCTGACTGAAGACAGCCTTGTTGGTTCCACGTTCCTGACTCAGTTTTACCACCTTACCTTTTGCATCGGATTTGTAAACCGCACGACATAAGGGACTCTCCTCTGTGCTGGCATAGTAAGTGGTTCCCGATTTGGCATCATAACCATAGAAATCAGTCACAACAAAGTTACCCTTTGTGAGCTGACGACGCATAGTACCCGTCAGATCATACAGGTACAGATGATTGAAACCGCTACGTTCACTCATCATGACAAAGCCACCGTCCAGAACCTGGAAGTTCCTGTAAACATCCTCGGCAATATACTTGTCGGCCTGCTCACGAACAATCACACGGCACTCCGTACTGCGGGGATTAGCCAAATATATATCCAAACAGTCCTGATGGCGGTTGTTGGTCAAGACGAGCAACTTCTCCGGGTCATTGGTAAAGAAAATACGGGGTATATATCCATCAGCAGGAATGGGCAGCTGCATCTTACGGATTACACGACTCTTGATATCGAAGCTATGCACACTCACCACGCTATTCTTGGCACCTGCCACAGGATATTTATAATCATATGACCCAGGGTACTGTGCATATTCCTTAAGTTCAGGCTTCAGACCCTTGTACCAGGGGAAACTAAACATGGGGACTTCTGTCTCATCATATCGAATCCATGCTATCATGGTGTTGTCCTCATTGAAGTCGAAGGAACGGTTAAAAGAGAATTCCTCCTCGTTAACCCAGTCGGGCTTTCCGTTTATCACTTCATTGAACTTACCATCCTTTGTAATCTGGCTCTCGCTATTGTTGAAAAGCAGCTTCACCAGGAACAGGTTACCCTCGCGGACAAAAGCCACCATATTACCATCCCTACTCCACAGAGGAACTTCCTGAGGACCGCCATCACTCAAGCGGGCAACAGTACGGTTCTTAACATTATATATATAATACTGGGCCGTACGACTATGGCGGTAGATACTCTGGGTCTCTGTCTGCAGCAGGATATTCTGCTCGTTGGGACTCATAATATAGCCGTCAATATGAGGCAGCTGTATGCGGGTCTTAATATTATCCGCATCAAAGATGATGCCCGTCTGTTCTCCCGTGCGGAAACTCTTTCGCACAATCTTCTTACCACCATCCGTCATCTGACTATAGCTCTCACCGTCAAGGAGGGGATTAACGCCATAAATCTGCTTGGCATAATAAGCACCACGACAGAGGTCGGTAAGTTGGATTTCTCCTGCTGCATGAACACTGGCAAATGCGCAGACAATAGCTATCAAAAAGAATAATCGCTTCATGCTGTTCTTGTATGTTTGTATTGTATTTTAGGATTATTGATGCCAAAGGTACGACTTTTTTTCCAAAAAAACACACACAGAAAAAGGCAATTCACTCTTTTTATGTATTTTTGTGCTATGAAATACAAAGAGTTTGGTCCTTGGCTACAGGAACAATTAGGAACAAAGGTTCAGAAGATTTCTGTCAATGCAGGCTTTAGCTGCCCTAACAGGGACGGCACCGTAGGCTATGGCGGCTGCACCTTCTGCAACAATCAGACTTTCAACCCTGCATACTGCCAACCTACCAAGAGCATAACCCAACAGTTAGAGGAAGGTAAGCGCTTCTTTGCCCGCAAGTACCCGAGCATGAAATACTTGGCCTACTTCCAAGCCTACACAAATACATACGGACAGTTGGAACACTTGAAAGATCTCTACGAGGAAGCTCTACAGGTTCCAGATGTGCTGGGACTGGTCATAGGTACTCGCCCCGACTGCATGCCACCAGCCCTACTGGAATACCTAACAGAGTTGAACCAACGCACTTTCCTGATTGTGGAATATGGCATAGAGAGTGCCAACGAAGAAACCCTGTTGCGTATCAACAGAGGCCATAGCTATGCACTCTCGGCAGATATCATCCGGAAAACCGCAGCCTGCGGTATCCGCGTAGGAGCGCATATCATTCTGGGCTTCCCCTGGGAAAGTAGAGAAGAACTGATGCGCCAAGCCGATGAGATAGCCCGTCTGCCCCTTACCACCCTAAAGCTGCATCAACTACAGATTATCAAGGGGACTGCCTTGGCAGAGGAATACCTAAAAAATCCCTGGCCGCTCCCTACGGCCCGAGATTATATAGATCTGGTTCTGGAGTACATCTCCCATCTTTCCCCGTCTCTGGTTCTGGAAAGATTTGTCAGCCAAAGTCCACCCGAATATGTCATAGCTCCCCAGTGGGGACTCAAGAACTACCAGTTCACTAACCTGGTAAAGGAAATGATAAGTCAAGAATAAAATAACATGAAAAATATTCTAATGATAATTGCTGCCATGCTAGTGTATGGCGCAGCAAATGCCCAAAATGACAGCACTGCCATCAACAGAAAACGTGTAGCCGTTGTACTCAGCGGCGGAGGCGCTAAAGGTATGGCACATATTGGTGTACTGAAGGTGCTTGAAAAGGCAGGTATTCCCATTGATATTATCACAGGAACGTCCATGGGTAGTATCATTGGCGGACTATATGCCATAGGCTATAATGCCAACGCATTGGACTCTATGGTACGAAAGCAGGACTGGAGCTATGTCATCACAGACAAGGAAAATCTGCGCAACCAAAGTCTCAGCGACCGAAAGAAACAGAACACCTACCTCTATACAACCGGCATAACCATAGGTAAACGTGACATGAATGCCGGTGGTTTCATCAAGGGAAAGAATCTGGCAGAACTGTTTCAGCATCTCTGCATAGGTTACACAGACTCACTTGACTTCACCCACGACTTGCGCATTCCCTATGCCTGTGTAGCAACCAATATCATTGACAACAGCGAGGTTGATTTCCATAGTGGACGACTGCCGCAGGCCATGCGCGCATCAATGTCCATTCCTGCCGCCTTTGCACCTGTCAGAATGGGTGATATGGTACTGGTAGATGGCGGTCTGAAGAACAACTACCCCGCAGACATCGCCCGACAAATGGGAGCTGACATCATCATTGGTGTTACGGTACAGGGGGCACCTAAGGCGGCTGAGGATATAGGAGGTACCATGAGTATTCTCAGTCAGATTATTGATGTAAACTGTAAAAACAAAGTTGACGAGAATCTAGCCATTACCGACCTACATTTGCAAGTGAACACAAAGGGGTACAACTCTGCCAGTTTCACCACAGCAGCCATCGATACACTTATCCGCCGAGGTGAGGAACTGGCCATGAGCCATTGGGATGATATCATAGCCCTGAAGGAACGCATAGGTATTGACGAGACGTTCCGTCCCACCATCTTGCAGCCATTGCGTCCGCAAGTGCTGACCGAGAAGCTACATGTAAAGAGCTACACCTTTGAGAATATGACGGCATCAGCCGAACGATTCCTGCGTCAGAAATTTAATCTCAACAAGAAAGACAGCATTGATGCCAAACTAGAGCAGGAGCTCACCACATCCATGCGCATAGACCTGTTCTACCAGACAGCAGAGTGCCGTCTAGTACCAGATGGAGACGGTGTGCATGTTATCCTATCAGCAGGTAACCGCAAATCGGTGCAACTGCATGCCGGTGTCCGTTACGACTCAGAAGAGCATGCTGCCGTACAACTAGGATTGGACATCCCTATGAAGACAGCCGTCCCTGTCAACACAGACATCACACTACGATTGGGGAAACGCATAATGGCACGTGGCGAATTCACCATCCATCCACGTAGTTTCACCCGCCCCATGCTGAGTTACACATTCCGCAAGAATGACGTTGATGTTTACGTCAATGGCGATCTTGACTACAACATCCGCTACCATCAGTCGCAGGCAGAGATCCTGCCAATTAACTTCGACCTTCGCCACTTCAATCTACAGATGGGCGTACGTTGGGACTATTTTCACTACAAGAACAAACTAGGCTCAGAAACATCAGAACAACTGCCACTCAAGAATCAGCACTACATCAGTTACCATGCCCGACTGGATTACAACAGCCAAGACAGCTGGTACTTCCCCACACGCGGAGCCCGTTTCAATGCCGAATACGCCTACCTGACGGATAACTTTGTTCAAATGGATAGCAAGACAGGTATTAATGATGTCAGTGCCAACTGGCGAATGTCATTCCCTATCAACCACCGCTTTACCTTCCAACCTATGGTATATGGGCGATTACTTTTTGGCAATAGCATACCACTCATATATGCCAACACCATTGGTGGCGACTGGTTTGGTCACTACATAGAACAGCAGATGCCATTTGCAGGTATTGGCAACATAGAATATGTAAACAAGAACTTTGTATCAGCCCAACTTCAGGCTCAAGAGCGTATAGGCAGCAACCACTACATATTGTTGCGCTTAGCTGGAGCCATACAGGCTGACAAGACATGGGAACTCTTCGACAACCGTGTCCTTTTTGGCATTCAAGCAGCCTATTACTACAATACCATATTTGGCCCTTTGGGTGCCTCCATCGGCTACAGTAATCACACCAAAAAACCATACTTTTTCTTAGACCTTGGATATGAGTTCTAAAAAAAGCGGGGAGCAATAATCATTTGCTCCCCGCTTTTTTTCTTTTCAGAATTACCTGCGAAGTATCTTCTTTCCATTATGAATGTAAAGACCTGACTTCTGGGGTTGCTCATTTATACGAAGACCATTCAAGTCATACCAGACATCATCCGGAATAACAGGTGAGACAGTGATGGACCCTATGCCATCTATCTCCTCCTGAGACAGTGGCACAGTGGTAAAGGTATAAACAGATGACCAATCTGTGGTTTCTCCATCCTTGGCACCCTGAACCTGAACATCATATGCAGTTCCAGGTGCTAAATCATTCAGTACCACATTAGGCTCATTTGTAGTAAGGGTAACCCAGTCGTTAGCATAAAGAGCTATGTCATCTAAAGCCAGGAAATCCTTACCTTCATCTATGAGACGGAAGGCTATGTAGCCCTTCTGTCCCTGAAACTGACTCAAATCAACTTTCTTCTCCTCCCATTGATACTGCAAAGTTCCATGACCTGGTTCAGCAACCTTCTGGAAAGCCGATGGCACACAGTTAGTGGTGGAAACCCAAATCTCATAGTGTTCGTGTTTATTACCATCATCCATCAACCAATAGTCTAAGATACCACCAAGTTCAACCTGTGGCGATATGAGCCAGTTATCTACCTTATAAGCCGTCTGGCCACTATAGTCATAGCTGCGTCCAAAAGCCAATCTCTGGCCACTGTGAGCATGCAAATAAGTACCATCATTGAAATAGGTAACTTTCCAGTTGGTCTGTGAGTTACCACCTTCATTGTGTACGCTCCAGTTTACCTTATCACCATCAAAGGTTTCCAAGAAATATGGTTGAGGACGATAGCGAACTGTATATGTGTCAGAGTTACCATTCCACCGCAAAGTGGCATCCTCCTTGGCAACGTCTGTGGTTGTAATATCCTCGGGATCATAAATTCCGTACTCTTCCATTGTGAAGTAGTCTACATAAAAGACAGAACTGCCTGACACACACTTAATGGCAACATGTTTGATCTTACCGGTAGTCGATACAACGACATAGCTCCAGCCTGCTGCAATTGCCACATACTCATTGGACCATTTAAAGGCTGAAGGATCATTCGTGGTTGTGGATGTACCAAACTGGAACTTTACAGCCTGACCCTTAGTCCCAAGGAAACGGAAAACAATCTTCTGTTTAGCGCGACATCCTAACTCGGGAGAGATAAGGTACTGATCATGCTCAGAAGGCTGGAACAAAAAACTACTTTTCCCTTCGTAACTATTTTCTTCACTAATACCAGAACCGGCCTGTAGGTCAGAGACCGTCCAGCCACACAAGTTGTTCTCGAAACGGAATTTATAAGGCATACTCTTGGGACTGTCCAGATGAGCCGCATAATATGTTGTTCCATCAGCAGCCGTAAAGGGATCATCCCACTGATTCTCTACACGGGTTGCATTAACAGGCAAAGCCTCAACATCTGGCAAAAGGTTTTGAGTAAGAACATTCTGTGTAAGAGTATTCAGGTAGAACACATCTTCAAAGGTGGCTGTAGCCCTGCCACCATCCAACTTACAGGCAATGGGATGAAATTTTCCATTTAACCCCGGGTTAATGGAGCAATCGGTCATACAGCTATACAGAGAAAGCCATCCATCATCACACCAACCAACCAGACCACCGGCAAAGTTCATATAGCTACCGAGTGTGCCATTAAAAGAGCACTTCCTGAGCACCAGTTTACCAGAACCGGCATGGCCGACAATACCACCAACATAGCGAATACCCGATACGGCGGACTGGACAGCGCAGTCCTCGATTGTTGTACTGTCACCAAGACAGATACCTACCAAACCGCCAGCATGACCATTACTGGTCATAGAAGCGCAGGCAACTGCACCTTTTGTCTTTACGCCATTAATAACAGCGCCCTTTACATAATGGAAAGGAGCAGCACCATCCTCTGCGCTAACAATAGTAAGATCCAGTTCATGTCCTAATCCATAGAACTCTCCAGTAAAAGGCTGATTTTTAGTTCCCACCATCTCACTGACTTTTATATCTTCAGCAAGCGCAACAATTTTATCAGCTTTCCGACCATTCTTCACATCTGTGGCAAAAACATGCCAGTCGTCTTCATTCCATATTATATGGGGGCTAGTCACTGTTCCCTCTCCAACCAAATCAGGTATACCTTTTTGCTTTGAAACATGCATATAAATATAGTCTCCGCCAGCGCCGGCATTCAGGTCGTATCCTGCAGATGAGGCATTGGCTCCCAAAGCACCACTCTGGGTGGAATTGAAGGTTATATCAGTAACCACTTGTTGATCAACAAAAAGGGTTCGGGTGTAGTATAAATGTATAGGGTCAGAATTATCGCCTGTGTTACTATTCAGGTCGCCCCTCTGACCTCTGAAATGGTCGCCACCTTTGTAAGAAACAAGATGAAAATCTACATCCTGGACTTTTATATCGTCAGGAAAAGGCCATGTCCCCTTTTTGATATAGAAATGTGTAATATAGCCTCTATTAATACCCTCAGAACTCTCCTTCTTGTAGAGCAGATAGATGTAGTCACCTCCAGCTCCTGCATTCAAGTCCTTGTTTACAAGCGTCCACCCCTTTGACTTGTAGGAATCAATAAGTTTGTTTGCCTCTTCTTGGGTACCTCCAACCAGCACCACGTCACTAATGTAGTCTGTTGCATTTATCTGCGATGCACAGAACAGTAAAGGAAGCAGCATAGCAACCACCTTTTTCGAGATTGTTTTAGCGATACTTTTCATTTTTACCTATTATAATGCCTAATGTTTATGTATTTTTCGGGCACAAAATTATTAAATTCCAAAGGAAAATCAAGGAAAAAACAATATTTGTTGTATCTTTGCGGTGAAAAAGTTAACATTTTATTTCTTTATAGTATGAAAATTTCAAAGGCGCCACTTCTGTCGTTCATATTTCTGATGCCACTTTCGCTTATGGCGGAGGTAAACATCATCCCCCAACCCACCCGCGTTGTGGAAAAAGAAGGTTCTTTTATTCTGAAGCCTAATGCTACCATAGCATACAACGATAAGAGCCTGCAGCCCGCTGCTGCATATCTGCGTGAGAAACTATGCCCTGCCACAGGCTACAACCTACCCATCAGCAAAGGTAAGAAAGCAGATATCGTACTGAGCCTGAATACCCAATGCCAGGCAGGTGCCGAGGGTTATAATCTGACAGCAACACCCAATGGTATATTAATTGAGGCTGCCAGCTACCGAGGCATTGTACACGGCATAGCATCTTTACGTCAACTGCTGCCCTACCAAATTGAGAAGGCCACTCTACAGCCCTATGTGATTTGGACAGTTCCTGCGGTGGAGATTGAGGACACGCCCAACTTTGAGTGGCGTGGTATGATGCTGGATCCCGTACGCCATTTCTTCACTGTAGAGGAGACAAAGCGTTTCCTTGACGTTATGGCATTGTATAAATTCAGCAAGTTCCACTGGCATCTAGTAGACTCACAGGGATGGCGTCTGGAGATTAAACAATATCCCTTGCTTACCGATGACAGTGGATTCCGCAACCCTGCCGATGAACACTGGGACAGACGTTGCAACGAGATTGCCAAGAACGACAACAATCCTCGCATGATAGTTCCCATGACGGCCGATCGTACCCGCATGCATAACGGTATTCTGGAATACGGAGGTTTCTACACGCAGGATGAGGTAAAAGACATTATTGAATTTGCCCTAGTAAGAGGTATAGACATTGTCCCCGAATTTGATGTTCCCGGTCACAGCTATGCTGCCACCAAGTGCTATCCCTGGCTCTCCTGCAACAAAGACGGACGTGACCCCATCTGTGTGGGTAAGGATACATCTCTGAAGTTCTGTCGTAACGTTTACAAGGAAATCTTTGAACTCTTCCCCTACGAATACGTAGAGATAGGTGGCGACGAGGTAAACCGCTCAGCATGGAAGAAATGTCCCGACTGCCAGCAACGCATAAAGGATCAGGGTGTAAAGGACGAGGCTGAGCTACAGTCTTGGTTCACCTGCACCATGGAGAAGTACTTCAACGAGAACGGAAAGAAACTTATTGGATGGGACGAAATACTAGAAGGCGGTGTCAGCAAGTCAGCTACCGTAAACTGGTGGCGCGGAGATCACACAGATGTTGTTCAGCGCTCTACTACAGGTGGTAACGAGGTGATTCTTTGCCCCTTTACTTTCTGCTACTTCGACTACGCACAGGATAACAATACACTGAAGAACCTCTATACGGGTGATATTGTTCCCACAGACCTGAGTGCAGAGCAACTGAAGCTGATAAAGGGTATGCAAGGAAACATCTGGTGCGAGCGCATCCCAACCGAAGCACAAATGCAGTACATGGTATTCCCACGTGCCTTAGCTTTGGCAGAGAAAGCTTGGACCAAGAACAGTCAGCAGAACTGGGATAAATTCTACCCACGCCTGCTAAAACATGTGGACCGTTTAAAGACTATGGGAATAGACCAACGCCCACTGGAAGAATAAGCCTATTTTACAATAATCATAATTCAAGATCTTGAATTTAGAAAAACACAATGAAAAAGAATTGTTATATTTTCAGTGCTCTGATAACAGCCGTTCTGATGGTGATAGGCTGCTCCGAGCAGGTAGATGAAAGCGCACGTTACGTATTCAAGGAAGAGACGCTGGTATCCTACATGGAAAAGCATACCGACACTTACTCCGAGTATTTGAATGTAATCAAGAATACTCCCATAAGCATGATAAGCGAGTCTACTATCTACCAAATGCTGACAGCACGTGGTAACTACACCGTGTTTGCACCCACGAATGATGCCATACAGAAATATCTAGAAGACTTATGCGAAGAGGGGCTTATCACAGAACCTACATGGGAGGGATTCCCCACAACCGCTATACTTGACTCTATCAGAATGATAATTTCATACAACAGTATCATTGACGGTGGAGACTATCAGAGCTACGAGACATATACCTTCCCCACGCAAAATAACGGCGAGCTGCAAATTGGAAATCTCAAGGACCGTAAGCTGACCGTACGATACGTTGATCAATACCCAGATAGTCTGTACATCAACTACGACTGCCCTATAAGCATCAAGAACCGCGACATCCCTGCCATCAACGGTGTGCTTCATCAGATGGAGAAGGTGATTGCCCCCAAGGATGTAACAATGGCAGACCTCATGGCAGATATCCTTGACAACAAAAAGGAGGGCTTTATTGTAGCTTCACGACTGGCACTGGCTTGCGGTCTTAAGGATACTTTAAGCAAGATTGAAGATAACAAGTACCGCGAACTTTACCTGAAGGGGCTAATCCCAGACTTTGACGGCAAGGCTGCCGGATGGACTTTCAAGAGTGGAAATTCAGCTCCAGCCTATGCACCTCAACACCGTTACTATGGTTTTACCCTATTTGCAGAAACCGATGATTTCTGGCGCAAAGAGATAGGAAAAGAGCCTATAGATATTACCTGTAGTGATATTCAGAAGTGGATATATGACAACAAGCAGTACAGTCAGTACGACGTGTTTACCACAGATGAGAACTGGGCCTCACCCAACAACTTACTCAATCAGTGGTTTACCTACCACTTACTTCCTATGCGTATAGCGGCCAATCGTCTTGTTTTCCATGTCAACGAAAAAGACTTCGACCAATCTACCGGCAAACTTACGATTCCTGTATATGAGTTCTACACCACAATGGGAAAACCCAGACTGCTGAAGATATTTGAGAGTAAAGAGAGTAATGGTATCTTTTTGAACCGTTTCCCCAATTTGGATAACGGTAGAAGAGGCACATATCATGAGTTGTCCTGCGATGCAGACAAAGTAGGCAATCATATAGACAACTACTCTGAAAACGTGCTCACCTATCAGGCCATTAATGGTATGATCTATGCCATTGACAAGCCATTGTCCTATACCGACGATGTACGCGAGAATCTCTCAAAAGGCCGCATTCGTTTTGATGCCATGAGCCTCTTCCCAGAGGCCATGACCAATGATTTGCGTAAGAAAACCAGTGTAGATCCTCGTGACCAGTTTGTTCATTTCCCCCCCAACACCACATACCAGTATCTGGAAAATATGGATATGAACAATGATACGAAGTTTGTCTATCTGAACGCATACAAATACAATTGGTGTAACAATCAAGAAGACGAGTTGAAAGCTGTAGGCCATTACGAGATAACCATCAAGCTACCACCTGTTCCGCGCAGAGGCACCTATGAATTGCGCTACCGCGTACTTCCTAACGGTGACCGTGGTATTGTGCAGTTCTATTTCGGGTCAGATAAAGAAAAGCTTGCGCCAACCGGCATCCCTATTGACCTGACCAAGGCAGGTACCGACAAAAACTACGGATATGAGCCCGACACAGATGATGACTTCCATAACATTGAAGTTGACAAGCACATGCGAAACAACAACCGCATGAGAGGCGAGATGAGTATACAAAATAGCAGCGGTCCATGCCGTACCGGAAGTCCTAACAATCTACGCCACATCCTGGTTCGTCAGACACTGGAGCCGGATGTATCCTACTACCTGCGTCTGAAGTCTGTATTGGATTCCGACAAATATGAGATGTATATGGACTACCTGGAATGGTGCGCCAAGGAAATCTATGACAACCCCGTAGAACCAGAGGATATCTGGTAAAGAAGACAATAAGGATAGATGTTAGAACCGGACACCGAATGAGCCTCTGACATACCAGTCAATAAGTCTGACATCACTAATAGAGAAGCCAGACTTAAATTGGTTAACCTGACCAAAGACACTCATGAAGTAACGGTTCCAAGAATATGTAACGGAAGCTCGGGCATCGATATTGAAATGGACATTTCCATACTTAGTATCGGTGCCCGTTTCCCATACCTTCACATCATCCAGCCATGAAGGATTTTCATAGTCAATAGGCTTATGCCCGTCCGACTTTAAATCCGCAAAAATACTATAGTTACTATCATATTTGTGTGTCTTAACCTTGCTGAAGACACTGATAGTAGGCATCACCATGGCATTCAACAGCAAACCACGTGTTGGTACCCAATTGTAGCCATAACCAATACCTAAATGAATCTGCTGGATACTGAATTTGCCTATATCGTCATACAGCTGAATGAACATAACATTACGGTCTTTGGCCATATCAACAGATGAATAATGATACATGGCACCCAGCATCAAAGAGCCAGCAGAGCGTTTCTGGATCACTGACTGGCTATAGGCTGCAGCCTGAGAGAAACGTTTACCATTAAACAGGTAATAGCCGTCCACAATGATAGAACGTACTTTGACAGGATCAGGCGTTTCACCAGGGGAATGCATCTCTTCCAGGCCATCATCATCTTTTACCATGGCATCTACGTAGACGCTATTGGTACAGAATCGACGATAGCGGAAATTAAGACCATAATGAGTTCCTGACGAACTGAAAGAAAAGGTCCGCCCCATCTTTTTGCGGAGATTGAAAGAATAGCCGATGCCTAAACCGCGATAACCGACAAAGAAACCTATAGCTTGAGCTATGGGAGGATTGAATCGCATCTTCCACGAGAATCTGTCTCCATTCTCATCACCTACGCCAATGTATCCCCTGTCTGCTGTAAATTTCTGGTCCAACTCCGCTTTCATAGAGAGATTGAACTCGTCTGACTTTTCTCTAATGGCAATACGCCATGGCATCCGAGGCACCTCTATGTAATGGGTGTCCACTTTACGAACGGCAGAAGAATCAAGGTATGCCTGTAACTTGCCCAATGTCTTTCTAAACCTATTCTCTTGGGATAAGACAGGCAGAACACATAGACAAAGCAAAAAGAAAAGACTTCTTTTCATGGTTTAACTTTCTTATAGGTTTACTTCTCCGTTATGCGATAACTCATAAGGGAAGGATCAAAACGGATTCCGTCAGTCTGAATAAAACGGGAAAGCTCACCATTCTCTGATAGTTCCGCAGGTTTTCCTATTACAACCTCACCTGCGTGCATAATCCACAATCTATCACTGAACTGAAGAGCCAGCTCAACATCATGTGTACTCAAGAAGATTATTTTCTGCATCTCATGAGCCAGACGACGCAAAAGGCGCAACGTTTCCACCTTGCAGGGGAAATCCAGAAAAGCCGTTGGCTCATCCAAAAGAATGACAGGAGTCTGCTGAGCCAGCACCTTGGCAATCATTACCTTCTGGCGTTCACCGTCACTGAGGGTACTGAACATACGCTTTTCCAAAGCCGTAATGCCGGTCAGTTTCACAGCCTCTGTAACATACTGCTCATCTTCTGCTGTAAGGCGTCCCCAGAAACCCGTATATGGACTGCGTCCCATACCTACCATATCGCGGACATTCATATTCTGAACATCGGGACGCTCTGTCAGTACAACACCTATAAGACGACTCAACTGAGAGGCTGAAAGATTCCTTAGTGACGTACCTTGCAATACAATCTCACCTTGCAAGGGTGGTAGGAACGTAGAAAGAGTACGCAACAGGGTACTCTTCCCCACTCCATTGGGTCCCAGGAGACTGGTAAGCTCTCCTGGAACCAATGTAGCATTGATATCAGGGGTTATGGCAAGTTTTCCATAACCCGTAGTTAAATGATTTAACTGTAACAGCATTATTTTACTATCTAGCCCTCCCCTTTGGGGGGAGCGGGGAGAGGGGCCTTATTCGTAACTTGTACAGAATTTATAGCCCAGACGACGGTACATCTGCTGCAGGGCAGGCAGACGCTTGCAGAAATCATCGTAGTTCTTCTTGCCGGGCTGAGTCCACTGTACCTCGCACATAGCAGCCAGACGAGGTAGCAGCATGTAGGTAGCATGATCAGGACTTACCACATACTCAGTCCACAGGTTGCACTGGGCACCCATGATGTACTTGCCTTCTTCAGGAGTCAGCTCTGCAGGGATAGGCTCCATACTGTACACCTTGCTTACAGGCAGATAGCCGCCAATAGCCAAAGGCTGCGCATTCTGATTCTTGAGCTGATAGTAGTCGATGTAACAGTTGTCGGTAGGAGTCATGATAACACGATGATGCTGACGGGCAGCCTCAATACCGCCCTTGTAACCACGCCAAGACATCACGGTAGCATTCTCACTGAGTCCGCCTTCCAGGGTCTCGTCCCAACCGATCAACTCACGTCCCTTCTCTGCCAGGAAGCGCTCCATCTCCTTATTAATATATGTCTGCAACTCGGCCTCTTTCTTCAGACCCAGTTCCTTCATCTTAGCCTGACACTTGGGACACTTCTGCCAACGGGTACGTGGACTCTCGTCACCACCAATGTGGATGAACTTACTGGGAAATACATCGCATAGCTCTGTGAAGACCTTCTTCAGGAACTCCAATGTCTTGGGATTACCGGCACAAAGCACATCATGTGAAATACCCCACTGACACCACACATTGTAAGGGCCGCCTGTACATCCCAATTCGGGATAGACGCTCAATGCAGCAACCATGTGACCTGGGAGGTCTATCTCAGGAATGATGGTGATATAACGCTCTGCCGCATACTCTACAATAGCCTTAATCTGATTCTGGGTATAATAGCCCTCTTCTGGTGTATCATCGAAGAGCGTATTGTCGGTGTCACGTACACCAATGTTCCTTCCAAGAATAGTATGCGGACGATAACCGCCCTTCTTTGCCAACTCAGGCAGCGACTTAACCTCGAAGCGCCAACCCTGATCGTCGGTAAGATGCCAGTGGAACTTGTTCACGCCATGCAGGGCCATGATGTCGATATACTTCTTAATGTATTCTATAGGGAAGAAATGACGGGCACAATCCAACATCACACCACGATAACCGAAACGAGGCTCGTCAGTGATGGTTACATAAGGCAGACGGATGGTATCACCTTTCTCACCCTCTATACTCTTGCGCAAAGTCTGAATGGCATAAAAAACACCACTCTCGCTGGCACCCTGAATATTGATACCCTTCTTGTTGATGGTAATGACATAGGCATCAGGATTGGCGTTCTGCAATCCTAGAGAGATTTGCATGATGGCCTTTGACTTCTTGGAAGCTACCTCGGGAACAAGACCCAGATACTCCTGAGCAAACTGTGCATTGCGCAACATCTTCTCATTCTCTGCGGGATAGGCAACGCCCTGTCCCTTAATCAGTAAAGCATTATTTCCACTTGCATCCATCTTTATAGACTGGGGAAGTGGAATTACCTGATAGTTCACTTCGGCATGAGCAACAAAAGCCATTGTTGCCGCCACTAAAATTGATGACAGTCTTTTCATAATAATTATATTTAATTCAAAATTCAAAGTTCAATATTCAAAATGGAATCACAATGGCAGCAAATTCTTCATTCTTCACTTCCCCTTCCAGAGGGGTCGGTGGCTATCTTCTCTTCATTATCACATACAATATCACAGGTGCTCCAATGAGCGGTGTAATCACATTAACGGGGATGATGCTACCGCTTGTGGGCATGGTGCAAAGCAGGTTGCACAACAAGGTCAGGCAAGCACCCATCAACATTGAACCCGGCAGCATAACCCTATGCCTGCTGGTACGTAACGTCATACGGGAAATATGCGGAACAGCCAATCCCAAGAATGAGATAGGTCCGCAGAAAGCTGTCGTGGTAGCTGTAAGCAGGCCCGTGCAAACTAACAGACAGTTACGGATTCTATGTACGTTAATGCCCAGATTAGTGGCATAACGCTCCCCCAGTAAGATGGCATCCAAAGGTTTCATCAACAGCATAGCTCCCAGCAGTCCTAGCACTATCAGAATGCAGAAGAGCGGTAGACGGTCCATACTTACCCCGCTGAAGTTACCCATACCCCATACTATATAGTTATGTACGCCTTCTTCCGTTGCACTATAGTTCAATAGTGATATGATAGAACCGGTGACATAACTGATAACGACGCCCGTAATGAGTAGCATCACCTGGTTACGTAGGAACGCAGAGAGCAGCAACAGCAGCAACAAGATGCACAGGGCGCCCAGCATGGCAGCCACAATCACCAGCAGATAACCACTTACACTCAAACTGCCTAATGTTATGGTACCGCTCAATAGCAACATCACCAAAGCCACGCCCAAGTTAGCGCCGGCATCAATACCCAGAATACTGGGACCGGCCAAAGGATTACGGAATAGCGTTTGCAACATCAGACCGCATGCACTGAGCGACATACCACAAAGCAAAGCTGTAAGCATCTGGGGAACACGACTCTCCAGAATGATATATGACCATTGCGGATGCTCCGCAACTTGTCCGCCCAGCAGAATACGCACCACATCGGCCACAGGGATACTAAGCGACCCCCACAGCAGATTGGCCACCGCAAGTAACAGCATGGCAACTATTAAAAGTACAACGATAACGCTTTGTCTCATTCCAAGGGACAAAAATAAGCTTTTTTCACTTGAATACCAAGTTCTGGATGCAAAATCTGAATAAGATTACCCAACAAGAGGTCGGGATGAAAAGGGGTCTCCTCATAAAAACCACTGGTAAAAGTATCACAAAGTGATATTTTGGCCGGTATGTTACGCAGGGCAGGTACATCCTGAACAATCTGCTCCCTAGTGAGTTTGCCGTGATGCTTTATGAGCCACACCTGAGCCGTCAGAGCCCTATCAAGTACTCGTTCTATACTAAGGGCCGTACTGCCCGAGCCCTCTATATCATGAAACAGATAATCGGCACCGGCATCCTGATACAGAACACCCATCGTACTCTGTCCGCCAGGCACATACCAGTAACCGCTCTGTGGCGTCTCACAAATCAGACGGGGCTTCTGCTTTGCCTTGGAGGCTTGCTCCCTCAGCTGCAGATAAGAGCGTTCTGTCTGCAGAAACAGGCTATCCACCATCTCAGCCTTCCCAAAAAGACGACCGTAGAACCTTATCCATTCAGCACGCCCCAAGGGAGTGCTTTCCATATACTCGGCACACTCTATGATGGGAATTCCCATACGCTCTAGTCTTCCATACCCACCGCTATTCTCAAAAGGACTCAACATGATGACATCGGGTTGCAGGGCCATGATACGTTCCAAGTTGGGCTCCATTCCATTACCCAGTTCTACAATACCTCCCTCCTTTAGTCGTTTATGAATATAGGGGATATGGATGTATTCCGGCTCACAAACGCCACCGATACACTCCTGACATCCCAGCTCCATCAGCAATGAGCTATGAACCGAGGTAAAGACAGCGGCATTCTTCAGAGGCACCACCACCTCACCTTTCAGACCCCGTTTTTCCTTTACCAAGGTATAAGAGTTCAGCACTTTGGTAGTATCCCAAGGGTTACGGATAGTAACCCGCGTATAATTGGGATATTCAACAATAGTCAGGTTATGGGCATAACGCATGGGGATGGTGTCACCTTCACCATCTTCATGCATAGTCTTATTGCCACTACAGGCAATAAGAGTGAAAAGTGAAGAATGAAGAGTGAAGAATATAAGTAACTTCACCAATCCAGAACACGAAATTATATTTCCCTTTTTCATTTTCTATTCTCTACTTTTCATTTTTACTCTTCATTACCACTGCGGGGTAATTTCCAAGAATATTTCAAAGTTACGGGGTGCCATGGGATGAGAGAGTACCGTCACATATTCCGTACCCAGAATGTTATTGATTACGCCTTTTATTGAGGCATGAACCTTATGCCAACAGAAACGTTTCTCCAGTGATACGTCAGACATATAATATGGTTTCAGTCTGCCTGTTATCAAATCTACCTCGTTGCTGGTGGTAGTATAGCGTTCACTATAATAGTTCCACTTCCAGGTAAAGCACCACGTCCTCCAACTGATGCCGGCACACACATTGGCCTGATGAATGGGAACATAGCACAGTTGTTTACCATAAGACTGGTCGTTGGCATTCAGAGGCTCACCTTTATTTACAGATGGCGTATAAGCATAGTTGCCGATAGCATGAAGTTTCCAATCGGCAGCAAAAAACCAATCTGCTTGCAGGTTCATCTCCACACCATAGTTGTGAACCTTCTTCAGATTGTTGGGTTCCCAGAACCCTTTGGGATTAGGAAGCCATTGAATCCAGTCGGTGATGTACGAGTCAAAGGCACTGGCATTACCTTTCAACGTAAGATGTTTCATTGGAATATTGAACTCCACACCACCGTCATAAGTAAATCCCTCTTCAGGCTTGAGGTTAGGATTACCACCAGGCTGATAGTATAGGTCATCCATTGACGGATAACGATAGTTACGGGCTACCGATGCCTTCAATGTCAGATTCCATGGACGATAAAGAACATAGTCGGCAAAGGCGACCGGAATAAGTGGTACGAAGTAATCCTTGTACAACTCCTCGCGCAGAATCAGGGCAAAGGACAGAGACTTTACAGGACGCCATCGAGCCTTCAGCGAAAGGCTACCCTCTACCCTACCCAACCGATAGTTATCACCAAAATGGAAAGGGCTCTTATCATAACTGCGTACATGATTATATGATAACTCGGAATTGCCCTGTAGGAGCCAATGCTCAGAAGGCATATAGTCTGCATTAGCCTGCAGGAAACCCATATTGGTAAGGCTCTGGCTATTGGTGATATCTGTCCGTCGGCCACCAAATGTAGTAAAGTAGTCATACGCCATATCCTGATACTGGTAACCGGCCTTTACACCCGTCTTCCATTTCTGCACCACATGGTCCCATGTCATAATAGCCCTCATGATATTGAAAACCTGTTCATTAGTAAAATCCGTATCCTCCTTATAGTCAACACTCAGGAAAGGCAATCCTCTCTTGGTATGCGAATACCATAACATTAACCCCATGCGGTTGCCCTTATGGTCGTTGTAATAGACATCTTGCAGGGCATGGAAGTCGCTGAAGTATCCGCTCTTGTTACATTCGCGCGGATGGACACCATCTACTATCTTGTCGTAGTTGGTGTACATAAAGTCGTTATCCGACCGGCTGTACACCACTCTGGTGCTGGTACTCCAATGTTCTGTGGTATGGGTAGCACGTAAGAACTGGTCATAGGTTTTATATGACCCTATGCCCTGAATATACTGTAGGGCTGTACCTTCCACCGTAACGGGTATCGTCTTCAACTCTACAGCACCGCCCAATCCCCCACCAGTAAGGTTGATACTGCTGGCACCATGGTAGAGATTAGCCTCATCAACAAAGAACGAGGGGATGGTACTGAAATCCAATGTTCCTAACATAGGAGAGTTGATACGCAAGCCGTTCCAAAGGACTTGTGTATGGCTGGGCGAAGTACCTCGGAACTCTGCCGTTGACTCTGTAGCCCTTCCATAGCTTTTAATAAAGAGTGTAGAGTGTTGCGAGAGTACATCAGCCATAGATAGCGAGATATTGTCGTGTAACGCCAATGAATCCAGCCGCGTTATCTGCGCCCCCGTATCCACTAGACGGCGCGATGCAGAGACCTGCACCTCATTCAAATGACGATTCTGCGCAAATAAACATAAGCACAGTCCCCCTCTAGCTCCCCCGAGGGGAAGAATCATCACAATCAATATAAAAGGCAATATCTTTCTCATATAATAATCTCCCTCTGTAAAGAGGGACGGGGTGGAATCCCTATTTCATATGATAATCCCAAATGCCATATACCTCGGTACTGATCTCGCCCAGATTGGGCGTATAACCCGTCTGTGCCGTCTGTACCTTAACAAAGTTGATGTAATCCAGATTGGCGGGCTGACCATCTGCCGTAACAGCATTACTAATCTTGTAATACCCCATTGCCATGCTAGCATGGAACTTATTGTTCACAAAGTAGTCCGAACCCATATTGTCGGCATACCCCCATGGATAGGGAGGTTCATCACTATATCCATTCTGGTATGTGTGCATATCTTTCAGACGGGAACCATAATAGGTATGACACTCACGTCCCTGAGCATCACGCTCCGTTGGAACCCAGTCTTGCCAGTAAGAGGGATGCTGGTTCCATGTCTTCATATACGGAACAATGCCGCTGCCGCCCTGATTGTCTGTCCATTCTATGTCCTGTTCAGGGGCTGTGGGCTTGTAATAGGTAATGGCATAGTTCAGCATCTCGTTCTCTGTACCATACTCACTACCCTTCAATTCATACCAGGTATCGTTGGGCAGTCCGTCTCCGTTCTCATCTTTCATCACCCAGATGATACCGGGTTCTGACTGATAGTTAAAGGGATTTCCCTTGATGACCAAATCAAAATCTCCCTGGCTGTTAATTACATTATGGTCGAAACCTGCTACGATATAACCGCCCTGAGCGCCCAGGCTTACCATATACTTTTTGCGGAAGTGCTTCAGCGCACGGTCACAAGCCTCCTGCATGGTAGCACCATCCCAGATAAAGTCACCTACTATTGTATATCCGTTCACCATAATACCTGGAGCTGGCATATACTCAAATACCTTACTTACAAGGGCAGGGTCATCCTCTAGTTCCTCTGTAGTGTCATCCCCTATCTCTGCATCTGTCTTCTTGCAGAAGGCAAAGTGATTGGGTATGATACCCACACGGAATTGGTCTAAGAGTTGCCCCTGAGCATTGTATCTATATACCACACCGCTTTGACAGTAGTCTATGGCATCAGCTACATACACCTCATCGTTCACAGGGTTTATACCCAATCCATACAGGAAGTCACGTTTACCATTGCTGACGGGTGCCTTTATGAACGGTTCTGTGGGGAAGGCCTCATCTGTTACCTTCATACGATAGAGGTCGTTGTTCAGTATGTACAACATCTCCTTGTTGCCACTGAGGGCCAACTGCACATTAGACTGGTCTGTGCCAAGAGGCAGATCCAGCTCTATGCGCTGACTCAAAGCATCTATGCGATACAGATGGGGAATATTGTCGCCAAAGCACTCGCCATTCATCTTGTAGCCACCATCAGTAATCACCCACAAATGGCCCAGGTCGTCTATCACCATACTTTTGGGTTGCCAACTATCTAGCTCAATGGTGTTAACCAACTGATCTTTCTCGGAGTCTATAACCAGTATCTTCTTGCTGTACGACCAGCAATTCACAAACACATACTTGTCATACTGCACCATCTCCTCGGTCGAGGAATAACCATTCTGGCTGATACCTTCTACGCTGATACTACCCTTGTACTCCATGGTCTGAGGATTGAAGATATTGATATAGTGAGAAAAGAGGTCGGTAACGTAAGCCTTGTCTTTATAAACCTTATGGATATAACGGGGATTGATAATGTGGTTGGCAGCCGTACCCGTCAAGCGTCCCTTCACCTTGAGGGTTTTCTCGTCCAAAGCCCATATAACGCCCGAGTTTTCTACAGTTATATAGACTCTGTCGTCAAAGATGCTGATGCTCTGTCCCGTATCTCCTAAGGGGATACCATTCACACGACGGAAAACACTATTCTCTACCTTCTTTTCCGTTGGACTATAATAAGATAGCGTACTGTTTCCTGCGTTGTAGACACCCTCGCACAAAATAAGCACCCCGCCATCTGCAACGGGATCAACAGGAATTACAGGGTCAGGTCCGCCATTCTCGTTACCTTCCAAACCAGAGCATGCTGCTATCAGCACTAACACTGACAACAGCATGCATATTTCTTTTAACTTAGCCATTTTTACCATATAAAGCCGTGGCCCATGAAGGGAAAGCTATGAAGAAGCCTTCTTACTTCTTAACCACAACGTTATCAATGGCAAAGTAAGCAGGTGTATTTAACCAACCACCCTGATTATCACTACCATTCATAGTAAAGCTCAGGCTATCCACAGCACCCAGAGCAGTCATGTCTGTAGTGTACCACTTGTCAAGGAAGCCACCGTCCTTTGCCAAAGCAATTTCCAATTTACCCGTAACCTGCTGATCATTGTAACCTGTAATCTCAACATTACAGAAATCACCTGCTGATGTCAGTGGCTTAGCATAATCATTACCGTTTTTAGCAACAGACAGGAAATAAGTTGTACCGATGATATCCATTGACTTTATGACGCGTGCCTTCTTATCTGCGAACTTCATGCCTGCATCACAGTACACAACCACAAAATTATTGCTTCCGTTCTTAACAGGAACAGATAACTGAACATCGTAGCTTCTAACCTCGTCAGTATTCTCGTCAATGTAATTACTGATAGCAGAGCCGCCCTCAGAGAAACCATACACACCCCCCCAAGCATTGGACATATAACCACACAACTGAGTAGCCTCGTCACACCAATAATAATCCTTGGCGTCAGAACCGTAAAGTTGGGAGCCATAGTACTGTGGAGCATCTATCAATGCATTCCAATAAGAACCCTCGAAGGTTACCGTCTGAGCCGTCTCAATGTCAGTAACGGGGTTGAAGTCAGAATCATTACTTTCACATGCAGTGAAGGCCATTCCTGCACAAAGCAGACCTGCCAGAATTCCAAGTTGTTTCATCTTTCCTTATATTTTTGTTAGTTTTAATTTACGTCCTCGCGTACTTCCCTTTCCTAGGGACTCTTGTGACAGATACTCTGACTTATCCTTCCGGACATACAGTTGCGGGACAGTTCCAGACTTTCACTGGTATTCCTCTGCCATAAAAGTGCTGCAAATATAAGATATTTTAACGGAAGTGCCAAATTGTTTCTTCTGATTTTTTGTCTGACAAGAAAAAAAAATGTCACGGCTACATAAAACACCATGCCCTGCCATGCTAAAGTGTTTTCACAGAGACACGGCTTTTCTCTGTGAGAGAAACGGCATATCGCTCATAGAAAAACGGCATGTTGCTCTCTGCGAAACACCCCTCTTGTCATCAGCTGTTTTATTTAATTTTCGAAAAACATCTTTTGAAGGGGTGTGTATATATTTTTCTTTTTGTTTTTCATTTATTTGAATAGAGGTGCTGGGGGAAATCTTGTTTTTCTTTTTCAAAACGACATTAGTTAAATAAGCCAAGACATCATGATTGAAAAAAAAATAAATAAAATTTGCCATTCATATGTCATAATGAGAGAATTATATGTATCTTTGCACCAATTTTGACACAAAAACATAAAATACGCTGGAAAAATGAGCAAATTACTGAAGCCAACAAACTACAAAGCGCTGCTGGATTTGAAGCAGACAGAGTTGGCCATAAAGAAGATTAAGGACTTCTTCCTGAACAGCCTGAGCACCGAACTTAGACTACGCCGTGTAACCGCCCCACTTTTTGTATTGAGAGGACTGGGTCTGAATGACGACTTGAATGGTGTAGAACGTCCCGTCAGCTTCCCCATCAAGGATATGAACGAGGCAACGGCAGAGGTGGTTCACTCTTTGGCCAAATGGAAGAGAGTAACACTAGCGGAATACAACATAGAACCAGGCTTCGGCATTGTTACAGACATGAATGCCATCCGCTCTGACGAGGAGATGGACAATATCCATAGCCTGTACGTTGACCAATGGGACTGGGAGCGCGTGATAACTGCAGAAGACCGCAATGTTACCTTCCTGAAGAAGATTGTAAATAAAATCTATAGTGCTATCCTGCGCACCGAATTCTTTATCTGCGAAACTTACCCACAATTGAAGCATTTCCTGCCCGAAGATGTGTTCTTCATCCACAGCGAAGAACTAGCTAAGATGTACCCCGGCAAGACTGCCAAGGAACGCGAAGACCTGATTTGCAAGAAGTACGGTGCCGTCTTCATCATGGGCATCGGCGGCAAACTGAGCGACGGTAAGGAACATGACCTTCGCGCTCCCGACTACGACGACTGGAGCACACCGAACGAGGAAGGTTTCCTAGGACTGAACGGAGACCTATTGATCTGGTATCCCGTATTGGAACGCAGCATAGAACTAAGCAGCATGGGTATCCGTGTTGACAAAGAAGCCTTGGAGCGTCAATTGAAACTGCAAGGCAAGGAGGAGCGCAAGAAACTATACTTCCACCAGCGTCTGCTGAATGACACACTGCCATTGAGCATTGGAGGCGGTATCGGCCAAAGTCGTCTGTGCATGATTCTGCTGCACAAGGCTCACATTGGCGAGACACAATCCAGTATTTGGCCTGACAGCATGCGCCAGGAGTGCAAGGAAGCAGGGATGACGCTGATATAGGTTAGCGGTTAGTGGTTAGAGAAAAAGACCTTAGGGGCCTTAGGGACTTTAAGGTCCTTATAATAATTCTTTTAATAACAAAATGTACAACAAACAGACAAGAAAGCCAAAAGCCATCACTTGGAAGCAGTTTGCCAACAAGGGCTATTGCGCTTTTGCCAGTCTGAGACGGGAAGTACGCATTGGCGTGCTTAGCGTTGCCACCCTGGGTGTTGCAGCTCAGGCAGAGGCAATGGCAAGCACCTTCCGCATGCTGAACCCCGAAACAGAGGAAGCGAAAGACGAAAAGGAGATGAGCGAGGTGACCGTAATCGGCACCATGGCACCGCTGACGCAATTGCAGTCGGCACGAATTGTGAGTGTACTCAATCGCCAGGACATTGAACAGGCGGGGGTACAGAGTATCAACGATCTATTTAAGTTAGCTACAGGCGTCGACGTCCGACAACGCGGTGGCTTTGGTATTCAAACGGACATCAGCATTGATGGTGGCATCTTTGACCAAATAACGGTCCTTCTGAACGGTGTCAATATCAGCAATCCCCAAACAGGTCATCTTACTGCAGACTTCCCGGTAAACGTCAGCGACATTGAGCGCATCGAGGTACTGGAGGGCGCTGCCAGTCGTGTGTACGGTGGACAGAGCTTTGGCGGAGCCATCAACATTGTCACCAGGCATGATGAGGGCAAAGCCGTAGAAGTAGGCGTACAAGGCGGAAGCTTTGGTACTGTTGAAGCAAACGCCCGACTCGGCTTCAGCATCAAAGGTGTCAACAACCGCATCAGCAGCGGTGGCGGCAGAAGCGATGGAGGTACAGAGAACAGCGATTGGAAGAAAGGACAGCTCTACTATCAGGGCGACTTCCAGAACAAACAGCTGAGCCTGGATTGGCAGTTTGGTTTCTCGAAAAAAGCCTACGGGGCCAACACATTCTACAGCGCCGCCTACCCCAACCAGTTTGAGAGGAACGAGCGCTACCTGTTGTCAATAGGCGCCGAGACAAAAGGTAAGTTCCACTTCACGCCTCAGGTGTACTGGAACCGCACCTATGACAACTTTGAACTGATTCGCAACGAACGCTTCGGCGAGAACTTCCACCAGACAGATATCTATGGAATGAAGGTCGGAGGCTACTTCCATTGGATTGGCGGCAAGACAGCCCTGAATGCAGAAATGAGACACGAGGGCATCCTAAGCACCAACCTCGGGCAAGAGCTGAAGCCCGAGCAATACGTTGCCGTAAGAGGCGAAGACGACATTTTTTATACCAAGCAGGACGACCGCACAACGGTATCCTTCAACCTGGAACACAACATACTTTTGGAACATTGGACTTTCTCTGCAGGTCTGTTGGCCAGCATGACCACATGCGTTGACCACAAGTTCCGCTTCTACCCTGGTGTGGACATTGCCTACCGCCCCAATACCTACTGGAAGGTATTCTTCTCGTACAACAAAGGCTTCCGCCTGCCTACCTTCACCGACCTCTACTACAAAAGCGTGACACTGGAAGGTAACAAAGGCCTAAAGCCAGAGAACAACCACTCCGTACAATTGGGAAGCCAGTTCCACAAGAACGGCTATGCTGCCACGGTACGTGCCTTTTACCACAGGGGCAACAACATGATAGACTGGGTGATGTATACCCCCGATGACACTTACCACAGTGCTGCCTTCCAATTAGACAACATGGGCGTGCAGGTAGAGGGGCGTCTCAACTTCGACCAGATTACCGGCCATGACGCATGGGTCAAGAACCTGACATTGGGTTACACACATATCTACCAGAAGAGGAACGATAACACGGATATCTACAAAAGCAATTATGCCATGGAGTATCTGAGAAACAAGTTCGTGGCCTCCCTGAACCATAAAGTCTGGAAACGCCTGGCTGCCACCTGGAGCGTCCGCCTGCAAGACAGAATGGGCAACTACATCAGCGCTGAACAACTGGTAGGATATAGCACCTACGCCACATTAGACCTGAAGCTGCAATGGACTGCCCCGCACTACAACCTGTTTGTGCAAGGGACAAACATTACCAACAACAGGTATTATGACCTAGGTAACGTTCCTCAGCCAGGCGCTTGGATAATGGCAGGAGCAAGGTGGAAGTTATAGAAAAAAGCTAGCTTTTTTATAAATCATTTGGGTATTTTAGAGATTTTGCTTACTTTTGCACAAAAATTAAGTAAAAGTTGAAAAAGATATTTACAATACTAATGGGTGTATGCTTGAGCATCAGTGCTCAGGCATACACTATTGTTATAGATGCAGGCCATGGCGGAAAAGACGCAGGTGCCATTGGACGCATCAGCCAGGAGAAAAACATAAACCTTTCCGTTGCCAAGGAACTGGGCAGACTGATTGAGCAGAACATGCCGGGAACAAAGGTCGTTTACACTCGCAAGACGGATGTATTTGTGGAACTGCACGAACGTGCCCAGATTGCCAACCGCGCCAAGGCTGACCTCTTCATCAGCATACATACTAACAGTACAGCTGCAGGTCTCAAGGGAACTACCACCAGCGGGACGGAAACCTACACACTAGGTATGCACCGCGCCGCAGAGAACCTGGAGGTTGCTAAGCGTGAGAATACTGTCATCACACTAGAGAGCAACTTTGAACAGAAATACGAAGGGTTCGACCCCAAGAGCAGCGAGAGCTATATCATCTTTGAACTGATGCACGACCAGAATATGGCCTCCAGTGTCAACTTTGCTAAAGAGATTCAGAAACAGTTCCGCGCAACAGCAGGAAGGATTGACAGAGGTGTTCACCAGGCCGGACTATTGGTACTAGCCCGCACTAGCATGCCTGCCGTACTGGTGGAACTGGGCTACATCAACAATGCAGAAGAAGAGAAATATCTGAACACAAGTGCCGGTGTAGCAACATTGGCAAAAAGCATTTACAACGCATTCGTGGCATACAAGAAATAACCTAAACCAAAATGAAAAAGGAAGTAAAAATCGGAATTACAGGAGTCATTGCTCTGGTGGTATTGTTCTTAGGCATTAATTTCCTGAAGGGAAAGAACCTGTTCTCCTCTACCAGTACCTACTATATCCAGTTCAGTAATGCCAAAGGATTAAGTAAGAGCAGTAACGTATATGCCGACGGATACAATGTGGGCGTTGTTAGCAATATTATCTATGACTTCGACCATCCCGGTACAGTATTGGTGGAGATAAGCACCAACAAGGACTTGCGTATCCCCAAAGGCAGCAGCGCCAAACTAGACGAGGCTGTGCTGGGCGGATGTACCCTGAACATGCTGCTGGCAACCAACCTGACAGATGCCTACCACCCCGGAGATACCATTCCTGGCTCAGACGCACAAGGCATGATGGCAAAGGCTGCCAGCATGATGCCACAGGTAGAACAAGTGATTGCACGCGTAGATACGCTGATAGCAACCTTGAACAAATTAACTTCCGACCCTAACCTACCTCTGATTATTCAGAATGCAGAACAGATAACAGAAAACCTGAACAAAAGTTCACAGGAACTGAACAGACTGTTGGCAAATGACGTACCCCAGCTAGCCAGCACTTTCAACAAGGTTGGACAGAACGCTATCACACTGACCGACCACCTGAACAGTCTGGACCTGAGGGCAACCATAGACAGCGTGAACATGACCATCAGCAGCGTTCACCAAATGATGAGCCAGATTCAGAGCCCCCAAGGTACACTTGGCTTGCTGATGAGAGACCCTGCCTTGTATAACAATCTGAACCACACCGTCCAAAGCGCCGACAGTCTGGTTACCGACCTGAAAGCTAACCCCAAAAGGTACGTTCACTTCTCTGTCTTTGGGAAGAAAAAATAAAGCTATTTAAATTTAATTCAAATAGATTGTCATTAGAACTATATTTCATACTAAACAGAATAATGATATATATTCTTGCAAGTTACGGGGTTTTTCTATTCAAAAAATAGTACAAAAGGTATTTTTACATACATCGCTAAAAAACAGGCAGTTACATATTTGCAAGACGGATTACAAAAAGATATCCTTTCTGATTTTCTTTCATAACTGTAAAACAGAAAGTTAAACTAACAACTCTGCACTTTAAACTGAAAAGGCATATTTTGTCATAATGTGAAAAAGGTTTAACTTTGCAATCGCGAATTTAAAATTTTGCCTAAAACAACAAATGACTGATTCACCACGTATATTGTGGACACAGTTTCTGGAAATCATCCGGAAAAATGTGAATGAGCAACAGTATCAGACTTGGTTTACACCTATTAAATTCAAGTCCTTTGACACTGAGGCCAAAGAATTAGTTATATCTACCCCAAGCCAGTGGTTCTATGAATATCTGGAAGAGCACTTCCGCAAGATTATCCATTGGACAATGTATCGTGTCTATGGTAAGGATGCTAATTTAATATATGAGGTAGAGGTTGTTAAGAATAGTTCTGTCAAGATAGAAAGCGACGATGTAACGCCAGTCGCAAAGCCAGAACCCAGCAAACGTCAGGCAAACCAGTCCCCCACCCTCTCTCAGGCCGTTGCCCCTGCTCAGGACTTGGACTCACAGCTGAATCCCAAGCAGACATTCAGCAACTTCATAGAGGGAATCAGCAACAAGCTGCCTCGCAGCATTGGTCAGGCCATTGCCGAGAAGCCCAATCAACAGACTTTCAATCCATTATTTATATATGGTCCCAGTGGTGTTGGTAAGACCCATCTGGTAAACGCAATTGGCACAAAGTTGAAAGAACTGCACCCCGAAAAGCGTGTACTCTATCTGAGCGCTCACCTCTTCCAGGTTCAATTCACAGATTCTATACGTCACAACACCTTCAACGACTTCATGCACTTCTATCAGAGCATTGATGTGTTGATTATTGATGATATTCAGGAGATGATTGGATTGGAGAAGACACAATATGCCTTCTTCCACATCTTCAACCATCTTCGCCAAAACGGACGCCAGATCATCCTTACCAGCGACCGTCCACCTGTTTCTATGCAAGGAATGGAAGACCGCCTACTTACCCGTTTCAAGAGCGGACTGTTGGCAGAGTTGGAAAAACCCGAGGTTCAACTACGCAAGGACATCTTGCGTAGCAAGATCAAACATGACGGACTGGAGATTCCCGAGGACGTTATAGACTACATCTCACAGAATGTATCTAACAGCGTGCGTGAATTGGAAGGCGTAATCCATAGTCTGTTGGCCTATTCTGTAGTATTCAACAAAGACGTGGATCTGACATTCGCCCAAAGCATCATACAACACGCTCCCAAAACCGAACTTAAGGAAATCAATTTGGACAAGATTGTAGAAGAAGTCTCCACTATATATAATGTCAAACAGGAGGACATCTACGGCAAGAGCAGAAAGGCTGAGATTGTATTGGCACGCCAACTGAGCATATATCTAGCAGGATTGTACACCACACTATCAGCCAGCAAGATAGGTCTGATGATTGGTAACAAGAATCACGCTACTGTCCTACACAGCATAAAAACCATCAAGAAACGCCTGACCACAGACACCGGACTGAAGGAGCAGGTTGACGAGCTAACAAACAGATTAAAAGTTACCAGATGAACATTAAGGAAAGAAGGACAATCCGCAAATACACTCAGCAGCCCATCTTAGATGAGCTGCTGAATCGGTTATTAGAAGAAGCTTCTAGAACGCAGACCATGGGCAACCTGCAACTGTATAGCGTTGTGGTAACCCGTAGCGCAGAAATGAAGAAGAAACTGGCTCAGGCACACTTCAACCAACCTATGGTAACAGAGGCTCCTGTAGTGCTTACCATCTGTGCCGACTTCCGTCGCACCACAGATTGGTGCGAATGCCGTAACGCTGCACCAGGCTACAACAACCTGCTCAGTTTCATGAATGCAGCCACAGATGCCCTATTGTACACACAGACATTCTGCAACCTAGCGGAGGAAGAAGGGCTGGGTATCTGTTTCCTGGGCACTACCATTTATATGCCTCAGCAAATTATTGAGGTATTACAACTGCCCCAATTGGTGTTCCCCGTTGCAACCCTGACCATAGGATGGCCCAACGAGTCACCCGCCCAGTCAGACCGTCTGCCACTGAAGTCCTTTGTACACTCTGAGGTTTACCAGCCCTATTCCGAGATGTCTATCAATAACTTCTATTCATACAAGGAAGCGTTAGAAGAGAACAAGCACTTTGTGGAAATCAACAACAAGGAAACACTGGCTCAGGTGTTCACGGACATCCGTTACACAAAAAAAGACAACGAGTTGATGTCACAAGGCATGCTTGACACTCTACTCCACCAAGGGTTCATTAAACCCGACAGTGCCCCTATACTCTCTGTCGTTGAGACAAGACCCGATGTACTGGAGTGCGATGTGGTAAGGTTCCAGAACAAGAAAGAGAAATGGGTAGCTTTTGTCGGTTTTCTTGACGGGCTTCCTTACGAGATATTCACCGGTCTGATGGACGATGAGGAAGGCATTGCCCTCCCCAAGAGCGTAACCAACGGACGCATTATCAAACACATAGAGAGGGATGGACAGAAACGATACGACTTTCAGTTCACCAACAAACGTGGCTACAAGACCACCATCGAGGGTCTAAGCGAGAAGTTCAACCCCGAGTATTGGGATTACGCCAAGCTCATTAGTGGCGTACTACGTTACCGCATGCCCATTGACCATGTTATCCGTCTGGTCACCTCCCTGCAGCTGGAAAACGACAGCATCAACTCCTGGAAAGTTGGTGTCGCACGCGTGCTTAGGAAGTATTTACCTGAGTCTCAACAGGAAGAACTACCAGAAGAGGAATAAAAAATTCTCTCACGCTGATAACTTTTTGCCGCAAAAATGCTCAAATTGAAGATTTTTTGAGTAATTTTGCGGCAAATTTCAATTTAACACTACAAATATGGAAAATTTAGGTATTGGTTTTGAGCTCATGGTTGTCGGCATGAGCACGGTATTCCTTATCTTGTTGATAGTCATTTGGGGTGGAAAACTCCTTATCAAGGTCGTTAACAAGATTGCTCCCGAAGAAATAGCAACTCCCAAGAAAGGCGCAGCAACATCTGCAGTTGTTGACGGAGGTACAATGGCTATCCTTCAGCAGGTTGTCAGCCAGATAACCGGCGGAAAAGGTCACGTTACCTCTGCAAAGAAGATATAAGACAAGGAGTTTTTTAAAGAATATAGAAAAGGTAAAAATAATCAAGATAACGTAAATGAAAAAAGAAGTTAAGTTTAGTCTGGTCTTCCGCGATATGTGGCAGAGTGCTGGTAAGTATCAGCCCCGCGTAGATCAGTTGGTAAAGGTGGCCCCTGCTATTATCAAGATGGGATGTTTTGACCGCGTTGAGACAAACGGCGGTGGTTTTGAGCAAGTTAACCTCCTATATGGCGAGAACCCTAACAAGAGTGTTCGCGAGTGGACAAAGCCCTTCCACGAAGCAGGTATTCAAACTCACATGCTGGACCGCGCTCTGAATGGTCTGCGCATGAGTCCATGCCCCAAGGATGTTCGTAAACTCTTTTACAAGGTCAAGAAGGCTCAGGGTACAGACATCACCCGTATTTTCTGCGGTCTGAACGACACACGTAACGTAATCCCCTCAATTCAGTATGCAAAAGAGGCAGGCATGATTGCTCAGGCCAGCCTCTGTATCACATACAGCCCCATTCACACTGTTGAGTACTATGTGAATTTGGCTAAAACCTTCATCGAGGCTGGTGCCGATGAAATCTGTTTGAAGGATATGGCCGGTATTGGTCGTCCTGTTTCTCTGGGCAAAATTGTTGCCGGCATCAAGGCTTTGAAGGAAGACATCGTTATCCAGTACCACTCTCACGCTGGCCCTGGCTTCTGCATGGCTAGCATTCTGGAGGTTGCTAAGGCTGGTTGCGATTACATCGATACTGCGATGTCTCCCCTCTCTTGGGGTACCGGTCACGCTGACATCATCGCCGTTCAGGAGATGCTGAAGGATGCCGGCTTCAAGGTAAAGGACATCAATATGGAGGCTTACATGGAGGCTCGTACCCTTATTCAGGAGATGTACGACGACTTCCTGGGCTACTACATCCCCGCTCTCAACCACATCAACAACTCACTGCTTGTTAAGCCCGGTCTGCCCGGCGGTATGATGGGTTCACTGATGACTGACCTCGAGGACAACCTAAAGTCACTGAACAAATGGAAAGTGAAGAACAACCAGCCCGAGCTGACAACAGACCAACTCTTGGTGAAGCTGTTCGACGAGGTTGCTTACGTATGGCCTAAGGTTGGTTACCCCTGCTTGGTAACTCCTTTCAGCCAGTATGTTAAGAACTTGGCTCTGATGAACGTTATCCAGATGGAGAAGGGCAAGGAGCGTTGGAGCATGATTGCCGACAATATCTGGGATATGATTCTTGGTAAGAGCGGTCAGCTACCTGGCCCCGTTGCTCAGGAATTGGTTGACATGGCCAAGGCTGAAGGCCGCGAGTTCGAGACCAATGATCCTCAGAGCTACTACCCCGACAAGTTGGAAGACTTCAAGAAGGAAATGCAGGAGAACGGCTGGGAGCTGGGCGAAGACAACGAGGAGCTCTTTGAGTTGGCTATGCACCCCGAACAGTACCGAGCTTATAAGAGCGGTAAGGCTAAGGCTGACTTCGAGAAGGACCTTGCAGAGCGTAAGGCCAAGAAGAACGCTCCTGCTGCAGGTGCTGAACTGCCCAAGCAGATCAAGGTTAGCGTGAACGGTCAGACCTACGAGGTGAACATCGCTTACGGCAACGAGGCTCCTGCTGCTACAGCTGCTCCTGCTGCAGGCGCCGCTGCACCTGCTGGCGAGGGTCAGGACCTTTTGGCTCCCCTGGAAGGTAAGTTCTACCTGGTAAAGGATAACTCAGAAACTCCCAAGAAGGTCGGTGACAGCGTTCAGGAAGGTGACGTACTGGGTTACATCGAGGCAATGAAGACCTTCAACGCTATCCGCGCTGACAAGGCCGGCGTTATCACCGCAATCCTTGTTAACAGCGGCGATGCTGTAGAAGAGGACGATCCCATTATGAAGATAGCTTAAGAGGAAGAAACATGGAAATGATATATGACATCCTTGACAAGCTGTACCAGATGACAGCTTTCTCCGCCATCGCAGAGAATCCCCTGTTCATCGTCATGTACCTGCTTGCCTTTACGTTGCTCTATCTGGGCATCGTCAAGAAGTACGAGCCCCTGTTGCTCGTTCCCATAGCTTTCGGAGTACTGATTGCAAACTTCCCCGGCGGCGGTATGGGTGTTCTGCAGGCCAACAGCGAGGGTATGGTACCCGTTACCATTAACGGCGTTACCACCATGCGTAACATCTACGAAATGCCCCTGCATGAGATTGCCCACGACCTGGGTCTGATGAACTACCTCTACTATGCCCTCATCAAGAGCGGTCTGCTGCCACCTATCATCTTCATGGGTGTAGGTGCGCTCACCGACTTCGGCCCCATGCTTCGCAACCTGAAGTTGGCTATCTTCGGTGCCGCAGCCCAGATGGGTATCTTTGCCGTACTGTTGGTAGCCCTGCTGGTAGGCTTTACTCCTCAGGAGGCTGGTTCACTGGGTATTATCGGTGGTGCCGACGGTCCTACCGCTATCTTTACCACTATCAAGCTGGCTCCCCACTTGCTGGGTCCCATCGCCATTGCAGCCTACAGCTATATGGCCTTGGTTCCTGTAATCATACCTTTGGTTGTGAAGTTGCTTTGCTCTGAGAAGGAACTGCGCATCAACATGAAGGAGCAGGATAAACTTTATCCCGATGCATTGGAGATTAAGAACATTCGCGTACTGAAGATTATCTTCCCCATCGCTGTTACCACCATCGTGGCAATCTTTGTTCCCACAGCTGTCAGCTTGGTTGGTATGCTCATGTTTGGTAACCTGGTTAAGGAGATTGGTAACGACACCAACCGCCTCTTCGATGCAGCAAGCAACGGTATCATGAATGCAGCTACTATCTTCCTGGGCCTCTGCGTAGGTGCCACCATGACGGTAGATGCCTTCATCAATGTTCAGACATTGGGTATTGTAGCCGGTGGATTCTGTGCCTTTGCCCTCAGTATCGCCAGCGGTATCTGCATGGTTAAGGTTTGGAACCTCTTTGCCAAGAAGAAGATCAATCCGCTTATCGGTGCAACAGGTCTTAGTGCCGTTCCTATGGCCAGCCGTGTCTGCAACGGTATCAGCACCAAGTACGATCCCAAGAACCACGTCCTCAACTACTGTATGAGTTCTAACATCTCTGGCGTTATCGGTTCAGCCGTTGCCGCAGGTGTACTCATCAGCTTCTTAGGATAATACTTAGACATAGTAACTAACATATTTTACTGCCTAACTAGGGAATTATATTTTCTCAGTTAGGCAGTATTTTTTTCTAACTAGTCAGGAAAACTGCGTAGGTATCAGAATTATTCTGATTTTTCTAAAAAAAGAATCCAAGTTTTAAGTCTTTTTACTTAATTTTGCGTCATATAGGTAAAAAGACAGCAAAATAATGATTCTTTTTAAACTTAATCACAAATCCAAGGAAACGGAACAGATGATGGAAGCGGAGCGCAATGGGCTGTTGCAATACGCCTGCTATCGTCTGGGTAACATAGAAGATGCGGAGGATGCCGTACAGGATGTATTCGTCAAGATGCAACAACGGCTGACTGAAAAACGTGAGGACATCAAGAACCTGACGGCTTACCTATATCGCACGCTGGCCAACCTCTGCATTAGTCGGCAACGCGAAGCCAAACGTACCCTGATCATCCCCATTGACGGACTATCCGACCCTATTGAGCCTGAAACGGAAGACTTTGAACAGGAGTTCCGTCGTATCAACCAACTGCTGTCAGAGATTCCCGACGAGCAGGCTGAGGTCATCCGACTGCGCTTCTTCGGTGAGAAGAGCTTTCAGGAGATTGCCGATATTCTGAGCATTCCGCTCACAACAGCCAAGTCACGCTTCGCATACGGATTAGAAAAGATAAAACGAGGGATGCGCGCCCCTCTTGCTGTATAAAACTATAATACAATTAACTATGGATTGCAAGGATTTTAGAAACATAGTGATTGACCTCTTTGACAAGGACGTTGATCCACAAATCAAAGCTGAGTGCAAGAAGCACATCAGCCAGTGCGCTGAATGCAAAGCATACTACGAGAGCCTACAAACAACAGCAAGACTTCTACGTCCCAAGCATTCACCAGTTGCTAAGAGCGAAAAGATCGAACCCAATTCTTCACTCTTCGCTCTTCACTCTTTACTTTTTAAGGTAGCAGCTTCGTTCATAGCCATCATCATGCTTTCGGGCATAGCCTTCGCCACCTATCATGTCACAATAACTTCCAACCAAACAGAAGAGCCAAAAGTAGACAAGAAATTTGCCGACAAGAAAATGCTGATGGCATTCATTCTACCAAAAGACGCAGCTGAATGGCAAAAGAAAAGAATTGGAGACGGCATTTGCGTAACATGGTGCAAAGGAACATGGGTTATTAATGACAACGATTCCTACATAGAAGAACATCCTATCTGCAAAATGCCCTATATGTTTAGGGTAAAGTATACAACCGTCAGACTTGATGGTAAGATGCTGGATATCCACAAACTTCCCGACTTACCCGCTTCTGCATTGAAAAAGATGGAGATTCACTACAATGAGGAAGGTTACGGAACAGTACACCTTAGTACTAAACCCGTGCAGATTCCTTTAGGCGTAAAAGGCAATATCAACCCGGATTTGAGCATTCTGCTAACGGGTACACCACCGAAAGAAGCTAAGATACGTTCTTCTATATACGTCAAAGAAGGCATTCGTGATAGCTATGACTGGAAGGATTACGTATACACCTCGTGGACAGACAAAGTTGAGAATATCAGCATGAAACTTGAGGAAGTTGCCATCCGAAAGGACCATCATGTACGTGTGAATGTCTGCAAAGGTGTTTCTCTGGAACATATCAATCGCCTCAAGAAACTGATGCGCGAGAACGGTGTAACGAATTATGAGCTGATAAACCAAAAATAATTTCTTAAACTTAATCTTATGAGACATCACTTATTCTTGATGAAGGCTGTTGCCCTCATCCCAATCCTCTTGTGCTCATTTGCAAGCAATGCACAAACCGAGAGTCCGCTATTATGGCCCATCAAGGGACAAAAAGCAGGAACAAACATCCTACTGCGCCCACAGGACCCATTAGACCACGAGGTTAACTTCGGCAATCTGGTCATCGGTGCCAAAGAAGGCACGGAGGTTATTGCTCCGGCCGACGGAATGGTCAGTGGCCCATCACTGATCTATTGCCCTGGGCTTTTCCGCTGTACAGCCTATGGCTTCGACGACGACAGATCCTTTGACGCCCTTCGTAAGAAGATGGAGGCAGACCCCGATGTGCGCGACCCTAGGAAATACATCAACGGATGCCTGACGCTGACGTTGGACGATGGCCGCAAGATAAACTTCCACGGCTTGCGCGGTAACACGCAATTCAAATCGGGTCAGCGCGTAAAGGCCGGCACGGTGCTAGGCACCGTCAGCTATGTGTACGAGAAAATAAACGGTCCGCACATCAGCCTGGAGATAGAAAAGAAGGGAGTCATCGACCCAATGACACCCTTCGGCCTGCAGACGACCTTTAAGGTGGGTGAGGAATTCACACCACCTGAGAAACTTACTAGAGAACAGGCCAATGAGGACTTTGACTTCTTCATGGAGAGCCTTCGGGAATGTGTTCCTACTTACCACGAAATTATTACGCCAAAACAGGAAGAGGCATTCGTCCGCGATTGCAAAGCAAAGCTGGACGCAGATGAAGTCAGCTTCACCACGATCTACGACATAGTAGGTGACGCCTTCACGGCCCGTTTCATGCATGACAGCCACGCTTGGCGACAATCATCCAACCCATTTCCCAATCCCAGTAACAACGTACAGTACCCGGCCATCATGCTCTGCACACTGGGCGACCGTATGTTTGTGCGTCAGGTACAGCCCGGCTATGAGGAGTATATTGGCAAGGAGGTGGCTACCGTTAACGAATTCTCTGCCAAGGAACAGGCAGCTCATCACCGTCTGAAGACCGAATATTTTGACGCAAAAGTAGAATCAACGGTTGCCATACAGGTGCTCGCCAACTGGTGGGGACAGTACGACGACACATTCACCGGTACGGGAGCGCACCTGACCTTTACCGATGGCACCAGCGTGGATGTTCCTTTCCTGAAACGCAACCAAGTCAAGGGCTACACGCCACAGCCCACCGGTCCCGTAGCCTACTACGTGCATAAGAACCAGAACAGAAAAGAAGACTGGAGCTTTAAGATGCTGGATGACAAAACAGCCCTGCTGACGTTGGCTCACTTCCAACTGAACGAGGTGCAGATGGACAATATAGCAGACAGCCTTCGTGCTCATGCCCAGGTACCCAACCTGATTATAGACGTACGAGACAATCCTGGTGGCAGTGCTGACTGCGAGGGGATATTACTGAATATGTTCCTCTTTGAGAAACCCGCAATGTTCAACCGACAGATGGTAAACAGTAATACTACTTATCGAAGCTTTAACCACTGCTACAACTGGAGTAAGGACATGACCCCATTCGAGGACTTTGTGAAGATAGAGGGAAAAGACGGATTTTATAACAAGGACGCATTCTCTGAGACACAGACCTCTGCACAGCCCCAGAAAAATGATGCCATCTACAAAGGGAAGATTTATGTACTGACCAACGAGGGCTCCATTAGTGCAGCCACCGACTTCCCCGCCCATCTGGTGCGTGCCGGTCGTGCTAAGACCATTGGACGTGAGACTGCAACAGCCTATCATTACATGACCGCCTTGAAGTTTGCCCGCCTGTTCCTACCCAACACACACATTGAATATCATTTACCGCTCGTCAAGGCCATCACGGCAACTAATGTGTCAGAACGTTTCCCCTACGGTCGTGGTCTGCTTCCCGACTATGAAGTTCCCTTGACACAAGAGGAAGTCTTCTTCTCTACAGAGGACGTAATTCTAAAACGTGCACTAGATATTATACACAAAAACAGCTAGCTGTCGGTATCTTTATCAGCCTTTTAGAATAGAATAAAATAATTGACAACTATTTACTGCCTAACTAGGGAATTATATTTTCTCAGTTAGGCAGTAATTATTTTGTATTACTCACGCTCGGGAATAAAAATAAACAAGATTTATTTTGTATTCCGCTCGCTTATTCGGAACTTTGAGACTACGTCTCTTAATTACTCACGCTCGGGAATAAAAATAAACAAGATTTATTTTGTATTCCGCTCGCTTATTCGTAATTTTGTCACCGAATTAACAAAGAGAACAACCATTCCATAACTGAAACAAGCCACAAAAGCGTGAAAACAACTAACATCACTAAGGCATGTATAACCTACATGCTAATGGCGTTGGCTTACAGCCCTATCCATGCTTTCAGTCCGGAAGGCATCGATGCCACATTCAATCCTGTCAACATTGGAAATCTGCCCATGGGCTATGACATGACATGGACCGCACGCCTGCTCTTTAACTCGGAGGGCGGTTATGCAGGGAACAGCACAAACATAGAAAGCGATATACACGGTTGGAGCAAACTATATGAGGCCCAACAAAACGATGTCTATCAGATAAGCATGCCCACATCTGTAACCGACCCTAACAACGGGCGCGTGCAGTTCAAGACTCCCATTACCATACAAGAGGACCACACATACCAGTTCAGGGCTACCCTATCCATTGACAAAGCCACTGCTGAGATTACACTTATGCTCTCTGAAAACGAGGATGACAATAACTTTTTCTTCTCGGACACCTATACGCTGGAAGCAGGAAGGGAAAGAAAAATTGTGGAAAAGGAAATCCCCGGTTCCGAAATCAACGACATGAAGTTGGCTCTGTACATCAGTACATGGGAAGACAATACCAATATCCAACTCTCCGGCATCAGCCTCTATGACGAGACGGATCAGAAAGAAATCTGGGTAGGAACATCATATTATAACTACTGCTATTACAGGGATGAAGAAACATGGCGCCGCATCAAGGACATGAAGATAGAAGGTCGTGTAGAGACACTGACCTGGACAGATGCCGACTTTGACGACAACATGTGGACAGAAGCTCCCATGCCCATAGGCAACTATGGTTATATGTCAGAAGTCAAGACCGTTTGGCCGGGAGGAGACAATACCAACTTCTGGATCAGACGAAACTTCCAGTTGGACGAGGTCAAGAACTCAACCGCCTATTATATAAATGTATGCCACGATGATGCCTATAGCATTTACGTAAACGGACACCTGATAGACACCCAGTTGGGATGGACAGACGGTAAGAATCCCGTCAAGATAGAGATTCCCGCCAAATACCTGCAAGTAGGCAACAATGTGATTGCCACCTACATCCAGCAGAACTGGGGTGGTAAGTTCTATGACTGCGGCATGAGCATTATTGAGGATGCCTACGATGAAGGGGATACAGGCGTGGATATTCCTGCTTCGCTGATAGCTACCGAGGTAAACGCGGCCAACATAGACCAGACCATAGACTACTCCTGGAACTACGGAGGGTGGGTGGAACTTTACAACAAGTCGGACAAACGCATATCCCTGCGTTATCTGTACATCAGCGATGATGCTAATGACCTGAAGAAATTCATCCTGCCAGACGTGGGAGTGGTAGAACCGCACGGATACCGCTGTATCTTCTTCGACCACAACGCTGCAGACGGTCAGTATGGCGACCAGGCCACAAAGCAAGTACCTTTCAAATTGAATACGGAAGGTGGACGAATTTTCCTGAGTGAAGACGGTCGCAAGCCCTTCCTAACCATAGACTACCCTGCCGCCATTGCCCGTTGTTCATGGGCCAGAATCAATCTGACAGATAATGAATGGAGCTACAATGGCGACCCAACACCTGAGGCAACCAACAATCCTGCCACCTTTGCTGAGTTCCGACTGAATGCTCCCGAGGTTGACACAGACTCCCGTTTGTTTACCAATCCCTTCAGCATAAAGGTCCGCATCCCATCTGGAACAACCCTACGCTACACCACAGATGGTACTACACCTACCTTGCAGAACAGTACAGTAAGCAAGGACGGCAAGTTCCAGATTACAGAGACCACCAGTCTGCGTCTGCGACTCTTCCAAGAAGGGTATCTGCCTAGTCAGGTTATCACCCGCTCGTACATCTACCAAGACAACGACTACTACCTGCCCGTTATTGCTATCACCACCGACCCCGACAATCTGTATGACAATACCATTGGCGTCTATATTGACGGCACCAACGGAGTTAGTGGCAGAAACCACGGGAATTCCAACATCAATATGGATTGGGAACGTCCCGTGAACTTCGAGTACATCACGCCAGACGGCAAGATGGTCATCAACCAGGAAGCGGAATTTGTCATCAGCGGTGGATGGAGTCGTCACTATGCTCCATCATCATTCAAGTTGAAAGCCACCAAGCTCTATGAAGGAACAACCAGCTTTGACTATCCCTTTTTCAGATACAAACCCTACAACAAATACAAACAGTTGCAGATTCGTAATGGTGGCAACGACAACAATTCTCAGGAACACGGACGTGTCAGGGATGCCATCACGCAACAGGTGCTCATCAGTAACGGTTTCTACGTCGATGCCCAAGACTATCAGCCCGTCCATGTTTTCTTCAACGGAGAGTACATAGCTCAGTTCAATCTGCGCGAGCCCAACAACCGCTACAATGGAACTGCTAACTACGGCTATGATGACGATGAGATGGACGCCTTCGAATACAGCAATGGTTACTTCCAGAAGGCCGGCACAAAGGACGCCTTCAATGAATGGCTCAACCTGAGCAGAAGGGCAACAGACGATGATGCCTACGAGCAACTGCGCCAGTTGGTAGATATGGACGAGGTCATCAACTTCTTTGCCGCCATCTCATACATAGGCTGCTCCGACTGGATCTGTAATAACAACAATGTAAAAGGCTATCGTTCCCTACCAGACGGCAAGTTCCACCTGACGCTGCACGACCAGGATTGGGGTTGGAGCAATAGCAACGGAGTGAGTCTCATCAATAACAACAACGGAAACGAGCTGTTGCAAATTTACAACGGCATGAAGAAGAACCCTCAGTTTCAACGCCAGTTTGTAAATGCCTACTGCCTGTTGGGCGGTAGCGTCTTCACTCCCGAAAGGTGCAGCACCATAGGCGACAGCATCTGCCGGTTGGTAGAACCTGCTCTGGCTATGGAAGGCAAACAGCCCTGGACGTCCTTCAACGAGCAACGCAACAACATGACCAGCGACTGGAGTCGGCAGGCTCGTATCAATGCCCTGCGCGACAGTTATCAGTTAAGTTCAGGCATGAATGTCAGCCTCAACGCCAACATCCCACAAGCCTCCTTCATGCTGGACAATCTGCCCGTACCCGGTAACCGTTTCAATGGAACCCTTTTTGCCCCCGTCACAATTACCGCATCTGCTCCGGCAGGATACAGGTTCAAAGGATGGGGCAGTATGTCAGGAAGTCGTCAGCAACTGTTCCCCCTAAAAGACGTATGGACATATTACGACCAAGGTCCTATGAAGGACGATGCCTGGAAGACGCCAAACTATAGTACTTCTGAATGGAAACAAGGAAATGCCCCTCTGGGATACTACACAGGAGGTCAGCGTGACTACCAGACAATCCTGAGTTACGGTGATAATGCATCCCAGAAATACATTGCCTATTACTTCAGAAAAGAATTCCAGTTTTCTGATACTCCTGCTAACGATGACACCTTTACCCTCAATTACATAGCTGATGACGGCTTTGTGGTTTATGTTAACGGTGTAGAGGTTTACCGTTACCTGATGCCAGAGGGCAATATCCAATACAGCACATACGCCACCACTTATGCCAACGGCAATCCCGACAAAGGTTCCTTCAATATCGCCCCCTCATACTTTAGGAAAGGACGTAATGTAATAGCCGTTGAGGTCCACAATAACGTCCCCGGTTCTACGGATATCTACTGGGAGGCAAGTCTGGAAAGAGTCAGCACCTCGCCTACCGTCATCAATCCAGAGAACCAGCTTATACTTACAGAAGATAAAGACGGCCAGTACACCGCCCTGTTTGAACCTATCACAGAGCAAAAACAGTATGTTGCATCAGGTGCTTCCCCCATCCGCATCAACGAGGTAAGTGCCAACAATGGTATCTATGTAAACGAATACGTCAAGCGTGATGACTGGATAGAACTCTACAACACCACTGATGAGGACATAGACATATCTGGTATGTACCTGAGTGATGATGCAGGTAATCCTGACAAATACCAGATTACAGGAACAGACGGCATCTCTACGATTGTTCCCGCACGCGGTACCAGGATTATCTGGGCTTCCAACAGAAACCAGAGAAGTCAGTTGCATGCCCCTTTCAAACTGAAGAATATAGACGGAGGCGTTGTAATCATTCAGTCCGAGGACGGCAGTTGGGCAGATGCCTTATGCTACAACCTGCAAGGAAGCCAGCAGTCATACGGTCGCTACCCCGATGGCGGTAACAGCTCATTCCTGATGAATATTCCTACCATCGACAAGAGCAACATCCTTAGCACTTATGACGGTTTCAACATTTCCGACCTGTATTATAACGAGGAGGGAAGCCGAAACGAGCAGGAACAAGAAATCATAGACAATATTCAGAACTTTGCGTCTGATATCGCAAGTCAGATTATCAGCACGGAATACTTCAGTCTGAACGGGCAAAAACTGTCTGGTCCTATCCGTGGCATTTGCATTTGCAAACTGCGCTATCAAAACGGAACAATAATCGCAAAGAAAATAATGAAAAGATAGTATATTATTTTAGAAATATTTGTACTTTTGCAATCAAATTAACAACAAAATAATGAAATTTAAAGTATTTAACCTGATTTCCATTCTACTAATGGGCCTGTTCCTTGCTACCAGCTGTACCGAGACCATCGATACCTCTGCACGCTACGTATTCAAGGAACGCACTATTGGAAGCTACCTTTCTGAACATCAGCAGTTCAGCGAATACGTCCGTTTGCTGAAGGAGCAGAAAGTCAGCGACATCTCAGAAACTTCTGTTTATCAGTTGATGACGGCTTACGGAGCTTACACATGCTTCGCTCCCACCAATGATGCCATCCAGTTGTATCTGGACAGTTTATGCATCAAGGGCATCATCCCAGAACCCAGCTGGGAAGCATTCCCCTCCGAGCATCTTATTGACTCCATCCGCTATGTCATTGTTATGAATAGTCTGCTTGATGGAAAAGATGCCGACAGGAAGACATTCACCGTAAGCGAATTCCCTGACAACAACGAAGAGTTCTCCCTCAACACCATGGCTGACTGTAAAATCAGCGTTACCTATGACCCTAAAGATCCTGACAATTGTCTGATAGACGGAATCTGCCCGGTATCCTTAACCAACAGAGATATAGAATGTCTGAACGGATATGTCCACGAGTTGTCCTATGCCATCAATCCTACCAGCGAGACGTTGGGTAGCACCATGCACCTTTATGCAACACAGCCGGATTGCGGATATTTCGTGATGGCAAAACTGATAGAAGCCTGCGGACTTACAGACACCCTTTCTGCCGTTAAGGACTACGAATACGAAAGACTGGTAAAAATTGGAACCATTACCGAGAGTTGGTGGAACAACATCGGAACCTACGTTCAACCACAGCCACGCCGCAAATACGGCTTTACCCTTTTTGCCGAGACAGATGACTTCTGGGCTAAAACCCTAGAGAAAGATATTGAGGACATCACCATCAATGACGTCCGCCAGTGGGTAGCAGAACAAGGCTTTTACCCCGATGCCATTAATGACGACAATTACAAGGACGAAAACAACCTGATTAACCAGTTTGTAACCTACCATCTGCTACCCTGCCGTCTGCCTGTCGACAAACTGGTATTACATTACAACGAGAAAGGTTACAATCCCAAGGGCAGAACCAAGACCCCAACTGTCCCTGTATGGTCTCACTATGTAACCATGGGAAAGAGGCGTCTGCTTCGTCTATGGGAAAGTGCTGAAAGCAACGGTGTATACCTGAACCGCTTCCCTGTATTGGACAATGGAAGACGTGGCAACTATCACGAGATTTCATGTACAGCAGAGAATGAAGGTCTTCACGTCAGAACAGACGTAGACTCCAAGTTGGTCAAGTTGCAGAACTCCATCATCTATCCTATTAACAATGTTCTTGTCTATGACAACCACGTCCGTAAGGAATTGATGCGCACACGCCTTCGTTATGATGTTTGGGACTTCGCCCCCGAGATGATGTCCAATGATATGCGTGTAATGAGTTACTTTGCGCGCTACTCTTTCCCACCCGATGAAATCTATCAGTACTTCAACGACATCAATGTCAACACCAAGGATATGATCTTCTATCTGCTGAATGGAATCAATCAGGATTGGCCCAACTATCAGGCAGACGAGATGCTATGTGAGGGATACTATGACATTACCCTGCGCTTGCCTCCCGTTCCCATGAGCGGGACCTACGAGATAAGAATGGGCGTATCAACAGAGAGTCCCTGGAGAGGTATCTGTCAGGTGTACTTCGGAGAAAACAAGGATGCCCTATACCCTGCAGGTATACCCGTCAATATGGCATTGGGAGGTACAGACCCACTACTTAGATGGGAACAGGATACCGAAGATGATGATTACAATGCCGAAATAGACAAGCAAATGCGTAACAACGGCTTCATGAAGGGACCGGAATACTTTAATGAAATTCCCGGATCAAGCCAGACAGGACGTGATCTGGCCAAGACCACCCGCCGTATCCTGCTCCGCGGCAACATGGATGCCGACAAGGTTTACTACCTGCGCTTCAAGAGTGTACAAGATAAGAAAGACAAGCAGTTATTCCTTGACTACATAGAATGGTGTCCCAAGGAAATCTATGACAACCCAGAGACGCCCGAGGATATATGGTGACACAAAGAGAGAGGGAAGGATATTTCTGAATCCTTCCCTCTTTTTTTATTCCTGATAATAAATTCGCTTAACCCTAGGACTTATACCCGTCAGAATTTCGTAGGGGATAGTATCAATGATATCCGCCAAGACAGACGGTGAAAGTTCCTCACCGAAGATGAGCACCGAGTCACCCTCCTGACAAGGGATATCCGTAACATCTATCATACAGACATCCATACAGATATTGCCTACATAGCGGGCTTTCTTCCCGTTCACCAGACAATATCCGTTACCTCTACCCAAGAGTCGGTCCAGTCCATCGGCATAACCTATAGGAATGCTGGCTATGCGACTATCACGCTCCACAAAGGTACGGCGGCTATAGCCCACACTATCTCCTGCCGGCACATCATGTATCTGCAGGATAGTGGTACGCAGAGTGCAAACATTATTGATAAGTTTGTTGTTGCGACTATTAATACCGTAAAGACCCAGTCCCAGACGCACCATCTCCATCTGACGCTCGGGGAAATGCTCAATGCCGGCACTGTTACACATATGGCGCAGGATGCCATGCGGGAAGGCCTTACACAACTGGTCGCTGCCCTTCAGGAATAAATCATACTGCTTGGCTGAGAAGGTATCAAAGTCATTGCTGTCACTTCCTACGAAGTGAGAGAAGACAGACCTGGGGATAACCGCGTTCTGCTGCTTCAGACGAGCTATCAGCTCAGGCATATCCTTTATGGGATCAAAGCCCATACGGTGCATACCCGTATCCAACTTGATATGTATGGGGAAGTTGGTGATACACTCCTTCTTGGCAGCATGGATTAGGGCATCCAACAGACGGAAGCTATAAACCTCTGGCTCCAGATTATATTGGAAGAGCGTCCTGAAGGTGCTCATCTCGGGGTTCATTATCATGATGTTGGATGTGATACCCGCATTACGGAGTGCTACACCCTCATCAGCTACGGCAACAGCCAGATAATCCACCCTGTGGTCCTGCAGAATCTTTGCTACTTCAACAGCCCCTGCTCCATAGGCATCAGCCTTTACCATACAGACCATCTTGGTCTCAGGCTTCAGGAAGGAACGGTAATAGTCCAGATTCTGGGCAATAGCACTCAGATTCACTTCCAGGATGGTCTCGTGCACCTTCTGCTCCAATCTATCCGTTATCTGTTCAAAGCAGAAAGAACGTGCACCCTTGATGAGAATCAGCTGGTCGCGCAACGTACCCAACAGATTACTCTGCAGAAACGATTGTGTATCTGGGAAGAAGTAGCACTTTGCCTTCAATTTCTCAAAGCAATAACTATGCTCCGATATGACGGGGCCTATAGCCACCAGTTGCTCCACACCCTGCTGCTCCAGCATTTGTGACAGATGGGTATAGAACATCATTGGGGGAACGCCTGTCTGCTGGATATCACTCAATATCAGGGTCTTTGACTTTCCCTCACGTTCCGGTCTTCGGTTCATGAAGTGCAAGGCTATATCCAGGCTGTTCAGGTCGCTGTTGTAGGAATCATTTATCAGGGTACATCCTCGTACGCCGGCCTTCACCTCCAGTCGCATAGCCACAGGCTCCAGTTTCTGCAGTCGCTCCTCTATTACATCATCGCTCATTCCCATGTACTGGCATACCACCTTGCAGACCTCCTTATTGTCGTCGATGGCATTACCTGTGCTATGCCAGGGTATCAGTTTAGCCTTGAAGTTCATCTCCTGAACGCAGCTCTCTACCAACTGATTGTCTGCCGGGTAAATCAAAGCTTCTACATCCTTGAAGAGACGTAGCTTCTCCAGGCACTTCTGTTCCATCGATTCAAAATTCTCCTGATGAGCAGCACCCAGACACGTGAAGATTCCCAACGTGGGCTGTATAATGCGCTGCAGAGCCTCCATCTCACCAGGCTGTGATATGGCAGCCTCGAAGATACCAACCTGACTTTTCTCCCACAAGCCCCATACAGACAAGGGCACACCAATCTGAGAGTTGTAGCTACGCGGCCTACGGGTAACGGTATAGTCGGGCGACAGCATCTGATACAGCCACTCCTTCACTATGGTCTTACCATTACTGCCGGTAATACCCAGAACAGGAATACTAAAGGAGTCACGATGTCTTTCTGCCAGGCGCTGCAAAGCCTGTAGGGTATTGGGCACCAACAGGAAGTTGGCACCTGCATAATCACCCTCCGGAACATTCTCCACCACAAAGGCACGCACTCCACGGTCATACAGATCCTGGATATAGGCATGTCCGTCTCCCTTTCCGGTACGTATGGCAAAGAAAAGGGAACTCTCAGGGAAACTAAGGCTACGGCTATCCGTCAGCAGCCATGTAATTTGTTGGTCATAGGTGCCTATTCTGTGTGCACCTATCAGTATAGAGATTTCTGTTATCGTATACATTATTCTATATTGTATTTTTCTCTCAGTATCTTAGCTTTTTCTTCCAGGTTATTCAGGAACTTCTTATAAGCTTCAGATTCAGGGTTACTGGATTTATGAAACAGCCCGCTGCGTATGGGAGCATACTCTTGCAGGTACTCCTGCATGACAGGATTCATAACACTCAGCACCAGTCGCTGCCAAATATAGTCAACGGCAACTCCCGATGGGTGCAGCATATCATCTGCATAAAAGCGGTAGTCGCGTAACTCATCCAACACTATCTCATAGGCAGGGAAGTAAGACACCTGCTTGGGATATCTCTTCATCACCTCCTCCACAGCCAGTATCAGAGTAGACTTTGCCACCTGATTGCCATGGAATCCGTATTTGGCGTATCTGAAAGGGCTTATGGTGAAGATAATCTTCAGATTCTCATTCTCATGGAGCAGTTCCTCTACCGTAGCAGACAAAGCCTCTACGCAGGCAGGCATCGACAGCCAGTCCTCACGGAAACGGCAATGAGGCTCCTTGTGGCAGTTGGCTACCACAGCCCCGTTAGTCTGCAGCCTGTAACAGACGCTTGTGCCAAGGGTTAGGAACAGATAGTCGGCAGAGAGCAGCGACAGCTTCAGCATCTGCAATGCGCCCTCCACAACCGTCCGGCACTCCTGCTCACTCTTACCAGAAATAAGGGTTCCAGCCCACCACGAGCGCCATTCCTCCCCTGTCTTGAAGACGGGAATGTCCACCTGCTCCATGTGCAAGGCAGCATGCACCTGCAACCGGACACTCTCGGGATTGTATAGCACGCCTAAGGGATTACAGATGGAATGCAGACCAAAGCTTTGGAAACGTTCGCCCATATGCTGGGCAAAGCAAGAACCTAGGAACACCACATGGTCTGAAACCGACATAGGATTGTCCCATATCGGCACCTCAACCTTCGTCCTGAAAAGATGTTCTTGACAAATCATTAATCAAAGATAACAATTTTTCTTGTACAAAATTACGGAACTTCATCGAAAATATGTAATTTTGCAATATCAAAAAATGAATAATTGTGGAAAAAGTGCCCAAAGATCTACTGGCAAACATACATTTCCCTTCTGATTTAAGGCAATTGCCTATTTCAGATCTTCCTGACGTCTGCGAAGAACTCCGACAAACCATTATACAAGAGCTGGCTGACAATCCCGGTCATTTCGCCAGCAGCCTGGGTGTTGTAGAACTTACCGTTGCACTGCACTATGTGTTCAATACACCATACGACCGTATTGTATGGGACGTAGGACACCAGGCAGCCGGCCACAAGATTCTTACCGGCCGTAAAGACCGCTTCAACACCTACCGCAAGCTGCACGGCCTGCGTCCCTTCCCATCTCCCCAAGAGAGCGAGTATGACACCTTTGCCTGCGGACATGCCTCTAACAGCATCTCTGCTGCCTTGGGTATGGCTGTGGCTGCACAAGAGAAAGGCGAGACAGACAGACAGGTTGTAGCCGTGATTGGAGACGGCAGCATGAGTGGCGGTCTGGCCTACGAAGGTCTGAACAATGTAGCCAGCACCGATAACAACCTGCTCATTATCCTGAACGACAACAACATGAGCATCGACCATAGCGTAGGTGGCATGAAGCACTACCTGCATCAGCTACATACCAGCAAGCTTTACAACTATCTCCGATTCAGGACATCACAGCATCTGTTCAAATGGGGCATCCTCAACGAGAGCCGCCGTCAAAAGATAATCCGCTTCAACAACTCCCTGAAGATGCTGCTTACCAACCAGCAGAACATCTTCGATGGCATGAACATACGCTACTTCGGTCCCAGCGACGGGCACAACGTAGTGGAGTTGGTGGCTACCTTACGTCAAATCAAGGACATGAAGGGTCCCAAGCTGTTGCACATACATACCGTCAAGGGCAAAGGCTTCCAGGCTGCCGAAGAGAACCCCGTGGTCTTCCATGCACCCGGAAGGTACGATCCCGAGACTGGCAAACGGATAAAATCAGATACTCAGAACCTACCTCCTAAATATCAGGATGTCTTCGGACATACCCTTCTGGAGTTGGCCAAAGAGAACTCCAAGATTGTGGGCGTTACCCCTGCTATGGCCACAGGCTGTAGCATGACCATCATGATGCATGAAATGCCCCAGCGAACCTTTGACGTTGGAATAGCCGAGGGACATGCCGTAACCTTCTCTGGTGGAATGGCCAAGGAAGGCCTGTTACCCTTCTGCAACATCTATTCCAGCTTCTCACAGCGAGCATTCGACAATATCATACATGATGTGGCCCTGAACCGTTTGAACGTAGTCTTCTGCTTCGACCGTGCAGGACTGGTAGGTCAGGACGGCCCCACACATCATGGAGCCTTTGATCTGGCTGCCTTGCGTCCCATCCCCAACCTTACGATCTCCTCTCCCATGGACGAGCATGAGCTGCGCCACCTGATGTACACAGCCCAGCTACCCGATAAGGGTCCATTTGTCATCCGCTATCCACGTGGGCGAGGCGTCTTGGAAGACTGGCATTGCCCCTTCCAGGAGATTCCCGTTGGCAAGGGCAGATGTCTGAAGGAAGGTACTGATGTAGCTGTGCTGAGCTTAGGTCCCGTGGGTAACTTTGTCACTCAGGCCATTCAGAAATTGGAGGGGCAGAACATCAGCATTGCCCATTACGACATGCGATTCCTGAAACCCATCGACGAGGAAATGCTCTCATACGTAGGAACACACTTCCAGCGCATCATCACCGTAGAAGATGGTGCCAAGAAGGGAGGACTGGGCTCTGCCGTTCTGGAATATATGGCAGACCACAACCTACATCCCAGCATAACACGCCTTGGACTACCTGACGACTTTGTGGAACACGGAACGCCCGAGGAACTCTATCATATTGTAGGACTTGATGTAGAATCCATTAAAAAGGCCATTTTATGAAGATTGTAATTTGTGGTGCAGGAGCCGTCGGAACTCATCTGGCGGAATTGCTCTCCAGAGAGAATCAGGACATTATCCTCATCGATGAGAATCCTGAGAAGACAGCCCGCCTTACCCAAGGCGGACAGTATGACCTGATGACGCTGAACGTAGCACCTACCTGTATCAGTGGCCTCAAGGAAGCCGGTGTACCCAAGGCCGACCTTTTTATTGCCGTCACGCCAGAGGAGACACGCAACATAACCTGCTGTATGCTGGCTCACGCCCTGGGAGCAAAGAAGACAGTGGCCCGTGTTGACAATGCCGAATATACACGCAACGACTACAAGGACCTGTTCCACAAGATGGGTATTGACTCCATCATCTACCCTGAGGCTTTGGCCGCCCAAGAGATTCTTGACGGCCTGAAACGCTCTTGGGTAAGACAGTACTGGGAGGTTCAGGGCGGTGCCCTGGTCATGCTGGGCATCAAACTGAGAGAGACAGCTCACATCATCAACATCAAGTTGCGCGACCTCTGTAACCAGGATACCCCCTACCATGTAGTAGCCGTTAAGCGCGGAGACGATACTATCATCCCCGGTGGTAATGACATGCTGTTGGATGGCGATATCGCCTACTTCATGACCACCAAGAAGCACATCCAGTTCATCCGTCAGATTGTAGGCAAGGAGAACTATGCCGACGTAAAGGACGTTATGATTATGGGTGGCGGACGTACCACCGTTCATGTAGCAGAGGGAATGCCCGACTTCTATACTCTGAAGATTATTGAGCAGAACGAGGAACGCTGCATGCAGCTGAACGAGATACTTGATGACAGCGACATACGCATCATACAGGGTGATGGACGTGATACAGCCCTGCTGATGGACGAGGGTCTGAAAGACGTTCAGGCCTTTGCCGCTCTGACACCCGATACGGATACCAACATTCTGGCCTGGCTGGCTGCCAAGCGAATGGGAGTCCGCAAGACCGTTGCCTTGGTCGAGAATACTGACTACGTTTCTATGGCAGAGAAGTTGGATATTGGCACTATCATCAACAAGAAGATGATAGCAGCCGGACACATCCATCAGATGATGCTGAAAACTGATGTTGCCAACGTCAAGTGCCTGACCATTGCCAATGCCGATGTGGCAGAGTTCCTTGCCAACGAGGAAAGCCCCATTACCAAGGCCGAAGTTAAGGAGCTGCGTCTGCCTGCAGGAATAACCTTGGGTGGTCTGGTGCGTAACGGGGTAGGTCAGCCTATTTACGGTAACACCAGGATTATGCCAGGTGATGTTGTTGTGATATTCTGCAAGAGCGGCCTTATCAAGAAGATGGACCGTTACTTCTCCAAGCCCACCTCGGCAGTCAACCGCATTATATCCTCCTTCAACAACTGATACTGAGGACTGTTCTTAAAGCCCGTACTCTTGCGTAGCGTTATATCTACAGGCATCTGGCTATGCCTGTAGCTTGCCAGCTCATTTTGTTTCTGCGTCTCGTGAATGGCCAGCTCGTTAATCTCCCTTTCACGTTCCCTGCGCAGAATGTTGCAGACAGGTGTCAGCAGGGTCATCACCACATTCTCAAAGAGAGTATGCCCGTGCATATACAGGTAGCACTCCTCCGGCTTGATGCCCAACTCCTGCAGTTCGTCCCTTAGCAGAGGGTACGTCTTGTGTGCTTCACGGAAAGTACGCTGCAGCCATCCCATACACTTGTTCACCCTACGACGGATCTTCTCCAGTGTAGGCTCCACATTACGCGGATTGATGTCATGGAACGAAACAACATCACAGAAGTTGCTCATAGAGAACTCCTTATAGTGATTGTAGCGGTATGCCCAGATGTTCCACACAAAAAGAGGCCATATAATCAAACTGTACTCCGCCATGAACTGTTCAAAGTCCACCAGGGGCCTATCATTCAGCGTGCTCATCACACAGGTAGAGTGAAGGCTGGGAGCATAGCACTGGAAGTTTTCTATGGCATAGACATAGGTGTGCAGTACATACGGACATTGACAGATGTATTTGCTTACCTCTGTGCATCCCTGCATCACCCAGTCGTAGTCGGCATCCACACAGGCAATCATATATTCGCCCAATCCCTTGCCCAACTGGTTCATCAGGGTGGTCTTCTTGCCCTTGCCCAAGGTGGTACGACTGGGCAGCATCACCTCAAAGTACAACTTATCCGTCTCAAAGTCCTGCAAGACAGAGCGCCAGAAAAACACATCGTCATAGCTCTCTACGTAAGCAACAATTCTATGGCGTGCATTCTTAGGCTTCAGTCTGTTGGCCGAAGCAATATACTGTGATGTAAGATTGTCTTGTAGGCGCTTGCTCATATCAAGAAACTATATCCTCCACATCCGTTACGCAGTCAGCCCATCCGTTCATGATTACAGCCGGACTATGCGTAGTCAGTATAATCTGCGCATTGGGGTTCAGTTCCCGGATCAGCGACACCAGCTGATGCTGCCATTCTACGTGCAAGCTCACCTCAGGCTCGTCCAGGAACATTACATGAGGACGCTTGTTCTGCACTAGCACAGACAACAGTATTATCAGCATCTGCTTTTCACCGCTGCTGAGCTTATAGGCCGAGATAGTCTCCCCAAAGGATTGGAAATAAATCTCGTTCTTGTCACGTTCTATTGTCTTACCCGTTTCCTTGAAGAGCTCATCCACCATATCCAGAAAGTGCTTCTTCTGCCCAGCCAGTTCCTGTGCTTTCCTCTGCGCATCCGGATCCTGCTTTGTAAAGAGCTCCACCATCTGGTTGCTTAGGTTTACCTGGAAGTCCAGATACCTGCGTTGCAGATGATACAGATGGTAGTCCAGTGCCGTCTGCAACTTCATGTCTGTTACCTTGTTGATTATCTCGCCGCTTAGCACTGGCGGGTCAAAAGAGCGTATCACGTCAAAGTCCACGCAATCAGCCCCCTCCACATCAAACTCCAGCTTTACCCCGTCAGCCTGACGTTCCACCTGATCTATGTTCACCAAGTGCATGATAACCCTGTTCAGTATGGTACTCTTGCCCACACCGTTCACACCGCTCAGGATGTTAACGCCCGGACTCAGATTCCACTTAATATGTTTCTTTCCGTTCCAGAGCGACTCTATCTCAATGCTTTTGATATAGTTTGCAATCACTTTCATGTTTTTTAGGGGTTAGAGGTTAGCGGAAATTATGAACTATGAACTATGAATCATCAACTAAAACACCGTCGTAGAGTTCCAAGAGTACTGTTCCTTTCTAGCAGAGAAGTAGCCCAGTGCACGCTCCAGTTTATCCTTTGTCAGTGGAATATGAGCCATATTGGCGCTGTCACGGCCTATGTACTTGCGTATCTTGTTGGGCAGATGGCTCCACTCCTCTTTTATGGTATCATCCCCCACTCTATCCAATCCCACGTAAGCCACAATAACGGGCAGGCGGAAGCGGTTCACGGCACGGCTTATCTGCCAGTTCAGCATAGGGGCCTCCACAGCTGTCATCTTGCTGGAGATGACCAATAGGTTATCAGCCTTCTCCATCAGCTTCAGAAAGCGGTTCTTCAGAGTGCTGTCTATCAGATCATCATGTTCAGAAGAGAACTCAATCTCTTCCATGTTCACAAAATGGAATCTGTCTGGATTCTGTCTTTCCCATTCCTTCAACTGCAGGAACACAGAAAGGTTACTGTTCACATGGTCTATCACACCACTGGAATCAAAAGCCACATACGTCTTATTGCCATTCATAGAACATTAAATTAAGCATTTCCATAGCAAAGTTACAGATTCTGTTTCAAATATGCAAACATATTTTTTCCATACCAGAAATAATTGTTATTTTTGTAGGCAAATCACCATGTTTTTAATAAAAACAGCAAAACAGACCAATGAAAAGAAGAACATTTATCAGAACTGGTATGGCCAGTGTTGCCGCCCTTGCCGTATTAGGCACAAACACCCAGGTATATGCTGCAGAAAAAACCAAGAAGAACACCACCCTGAAGACACCTCAGCAGGAAGACGCCTTCCATCTGGGCATGGCAGGATGGACTTTCAACAAGTTCGACCTCAAGAAGACCCTCGAGACCATGAAGCAACTGGATGTCCACTACCTCTGTATCAAGGACTTCCATCTCCCCCTTGACAGTACCGACGAGCAGATAGCAGTCTTCCACCAGAAACTGGCAGAGTATGGCGTTACGGGCTATGGCGTAGGTCCTATCTATATGAAAAGCGAGGCGGAGGTTGACCGTGCTTTCCAGTATGCCCAGCGCGTAGGTGTAAAGATTCTGGTAGGTGTTCCCAGCTATGAACTATTGGATTATGTAGAACAGAAGGTCCGTCAGTATGACATCCGCCTGGCCATTCACCTGCATGGTCCCGATATGCCCATGTATCCCAACGCCGAGGACATCTGGAACAATGTCAAGGACCGTGATGCCCGCATGGGTATGTGTCTAGACATTGGTCATAACCTGCGCTACGGCAGCGATTCCCTTTCCGACTATAAGAAGTACCACACTCGCGTCTTTGATATTCACCTGAAAGATGTCACCGGCACCACAAAGGCCGACAAGAGCGTAGAGCTGGGTCGTGGTCGCATTGACTTCCCCCTGTTTGTAAAACTTCTTCGCAAATACAATTACAACGGAAGCGTCAGCTTGGAGTATGAAAAGGATATGAGCAACCCCTTCATGGGCATCGCCGAGAGCGTAGGTTACTTCCGTGGTGTATGCTATGCCACCAGGTAAGAAGAAACAACATATCCACAGAATAAGAAAACCATAAATGCCAACCTCAAAAGAAGAACTTATACGCAGAGGATTAAAACCACACGATATTCAACACAACCAACACCGTCGCGCAGAGTGGCGGAACTACGGGAGCCGCGGTCTGTATATGGTCACCCTGTGCATAGATGGACGGCACCCTTTATTTGGGCACTTAGAGGGTAACATAAAAGCAAAACGGGGTACGGCGGACTTCCCTCATATAGTACTCAGCCCTCTTGGCCGTACTATTCTTGAAAACGAGCTACCCAAAATACACAGTTTGTACCCACAGATAGAACTGTGGCAGGCGGCAATGATGCCAGACCACCTTCATTTGCTATTCTATATCAGGGAGCCTCTGCCACAAGGGAAGCACTTGGGACATATTATCAGCAGTTTTAAAGGAGGATGCTCGCGTACATGGTGGGCACAGACCGCAACAAGGAATTCCGACACAAATGCAACGAGAACAGCCACCGCCGTTCCCGCAGCACCATCCACCGCCGTTCCCGCAGCGTCAGCTGCGGTAAAAGCCCCCTCCCTATTCGAAGCCGGCTACCACGACCGCATCATCAGACGTCCCGGAATGCTTGACACGATCAAACGCTACATGAACGACAACCCGCTACGTGCCCTAATGAGGCGACAGTTGCCATATCTGATGGAGCGACGCCTGCACCTACGTATCGGCACACACGAGTATGCCGCTTTTGGGGCTCTCTTCCTGCTGAAACGCGCAGAAAAGGAACAAGTGTTCTATCACCGCAGGGACAAAAGCACAGGTATTCCAACAGAGCAGACAGAAAGTTACAAATGCGAAAGGGAACGCCAACTGGCAGAGGCACGTACAGGCGTAGTGCTTGTATCACCGGGTATTTCAAAAGGAGAAAGTCTTGTGATTGATGCCGCTATAGAGGAAGGGCTACCTGTTATCCATCTGCAGAAAAAACCTATAGAACGCTATTGGAAACCAGAACGTCGCCGTTTCGAGGCTTGTGCACGTGGTGTATTGCTTATCCTGTCACCATGGGGACTAGACGAAGAAATAGCGAGGACCGCGCCACAAGGCACGGGCACCCCGTCCGATTACGCCCGTTTCCATCGCCTGAACGACCTGGCAGAAGAAATCTGCAACACCACAGACGCCACCCTTGTAAATATCACAACCATGGCATAAGCCCCCCATACCGCCTCCTTGCACTTTAAATTATGTGTTCAGATAGGACACAATCCCTACCATATTTATGAGGAAAAGCTCTCCAGTGTAGCCAAATCAGAAGAAGAGTATAAGAAATCTAATCACTCTTAATCTTCCCATATTGCAGCCATACTGCAGGCTGCTTCCAGCCATACTCGTGCCATATTCATTGAGTAAACCTAGAGTATGCTTAGAGTATGGCTAGAGTATAAGTCTGCCAAATAAGCGACTAAAATAAACAAATGTATTTGATCTTTTTCTGGCTGAAGCTGGTTTGTTCTCAGTACTTAGCTTGAAGTACTGGAGTACTCAGGTTGAAGTACTGGAGTACTTAGGTTGAAGTACTGGAGTACGTACGTTGAAGTACTGGCACTATCAATAATGAGTGAAAAAAGAAAAAGACCCCACATCCTCATAAACAGGGACTGAGTGCCGATGGTTATCGGGCAGAAAGGACGGGAGGTGTGGTTCAGAGACCTCACGTAAACCTCCCATAGACCTCCCGTTTCACAAAAAATAACATATACCTGTATACGCGTTACAGCCGATAACCATGCGGGATGAAGAGACGGTATATGTTGACGTTATACAACGTAACGATTTTTCCGAATAGCACAAATAAAGGGTAGTAAGGGTAATTTTTGCAATCATTAAGGACCACAAAAATTTCTATTAATAGTAACAAGTGTTTTCCTTAATAGTGGCTGATTACACTCTGTTTCCCAACCTCAGCAACAATCACGATTTGTAAATCATTTTGATACAAAATAGATAACAGCTCCATTTTATCAATTCCCCCCTACTCTACCAGAAACCAGGGGTTGTGGAGGTCTTCCTTGTTGTAAATGAGGGGCGAAGAGTCCTGAGCATTCACAACACGTTTGCTTGCTGCACGGGCTATGGCATCTCCGGCAGCAGTATCCCACTCCATGGTGGGAGCAAAGCGGGGATAGGCATCGGCAACACCCTCTGCCACCAAGCAGATCTTGCTGCTGCTGCCGCTGCTTATCAGTTGTACATTAGGGTGCAGACGTCGGATTTCTTCAACATAGGCTTCTGTCTCAGGCGACATATGCGAACGACTGGCCACGACAACAAAACGGTCCTCTCCCCGCTTTCTCTCTATGGGGAGGGCTTCTATTGTTCTCTCCTTAGAAAGGGTCTCCTCTTTCCATGCCCCTTCTCCTACAATACCATAATACAATATACCAGTTACGGGAATATAGATAACGCCTAAAACAGGGGCGCCATCCTCCACAAGGGCTATATTGACGGTAAACTCTCCGTTCTTCTTGATAAACTCCTTGGTGCCATCCAATGGATCCACTACCCAGAGACGCTTCCACAACTTGCGCTCTGTATAAGGCAGGTGCTGACCTTCCTCACTCAGGACGGGAATGCCCGTATCCTGCAGATAACGCATGATACAATAATGTGCCGCCTTATCAGCTAAGGTAAGGGGACTATTGTCTGCTTTTTTCTCTATACCGAAATCCTGACTGGGGTCGTTATAAATGCGGAGAATCTCTGCCCCGGCCTCTACGGCTGCTTTCTTGGCAATCTCAAGAAGTTCCTTCATAACTAAAGCATCTTAAGGGCAAGCTTGATGACCTTCTCAACGGGAGCATCGGGCTCTTCCTTGAGTATCTGCTGCACCACCTTGTTGGCAGGAGCAGGACTGAAGCCCAACATGGTAAGGGCTGAGACAGCCTCGGACTGAACCTCTTGATTAACCATTGAGCCCTGGGCATTAAGCATTGAGCCACCACCGGCTGCTGCATCTATACCAAGGGAACCAATCTTATCCTTCAAGTCTACAATGATACGCTGTGCAGCCTTGGGACCAATACCCTTGACTTGTTTCAGCATCTTGTCGTTACCCTCGCTGATAATATTACAGAGTTCTGCGGGTGTGGTAGCAGACAGTATCATACGCGCCATGGCAGCTCCGATACCGCTGACGCTGGTCAGCAGCAGGAAGAGTTCACGCTCCACACGTGTTGAGAAGCCCCACAACTGGTAGGCATCCTCGCGGATAGACTCTGTTATCCACAACTTAACACTCTCCTTTCCCTGAATGCCGGAAAAGGTGTTAAGACTTATGTTTACGCCGTACCCTACCCCGTTGCAATCTATAACTGCCAAGGCAGGAGTGAGATCGGACAATGTTCCTTTGAGATATTCAATCATAACTTTTTAAATGAAGAGTGAAGAATGAAGAGTGAAGAATCAAGCCTACTCTCACCCCCTCCCACTACGGAGAAGAGGCACAATTCGAGCACAGCGGTAGCAAATTCTTCATTCTTCACTCTTCACTCTTAATTATATTTATCAGGGCAAAGTTAGGAGTTTTTTTCTGAAAAATGAGAAAAAGATGAAGAAAATTCCCTTGTCAGATAATAAATAAAGGTATATGTACGTTATATGTTTAACGTGAGCGCGCGAAAATTCATATCAATAATATTAGTGCTGGTAAGCATAAACCTGCTTGCCACCATGAATACTCTGCCTATACCGGCCGAGGCTTCTGCTTTTGAAGCCCCTGCTGACACCGTAAAGAAACGTAAGCCCAGATTCAGCGTACGTAAGACGGGAACAGAGAATCAAGACGAGCTAAAGACCAAGAGTGCCGACCTAAGGGAACCGGACAACCTGAAGACGGACGTAATCTACGATGAGAAGGACAACACCTACACCGTAGGAACCGTACTGGACAAGAATGCCAGCACAGGCAAGGGCGCTGCCAAGACAAGCACCAGTGCCACAGGAAGCACAGGAACATCCGCCTCCATGACACTGGGTCAGGCAACAAGCTACCTGAATGCCCCCCTGCTGATGTCGCCCGAGGAATACCAGAAGTGGTCTCTGAAGAACAGCATGCAGGCATATTGGCGCAAGAAGAATGCAGATGCCTTTGAGGCTGCAGGCAAGGATAAGTTCGACTTCTCGGACATGCACTTCGACTTGGGACCTGCCGAGAAGATCTTCGGTCCCGGTGGTGTTCAGATTAAGACACAGGGAAGTGCCGAGCTGAAGGTGGGCATCAACACCAAGAAGGTGAACAACCCCGCTCTGGCTGAGGCAAGGCGTAAGACCGTGGGCTTTGACTTTGACCAGAAGATCAACCTGAGCATGAATGGTAAGGTGGGTGATAAGGTCAACATGAACCTGAACTACAACACGGAAGCCAGCTTCGACTTCGATTCTCAGATGATGAAACTGAAGTACGACGGAAAGGAAGATGAAATCATCAAGCTAATAGAGGCTGGTAACGTATCCTTCCCCAGCAACATGAATCTGGTGCCTGGCGTGAGCAGCCTGTTTGGTCTGCGTCCCGATGTACAGTTCGGCAAGTTGAAGCTGCAGACCGTTATCAGCCAGAAGAAGAGTGCCAGCACCAGTGCCACCAGCAAAGGCGGCAAGCAGACAACTCCCTTTGAGTTCAGCGCTACCAACTACGAGGAGAACAGACACTTCTTCCTCTCCCACTTCTTCCGCGAGCGTTATGACGACAACATGAAGACCCTGCCTACCATAGGTAGCGGCATCACCATCAAGCGTATTGAAATCTGGGTTACCAACAAGAGCGCCAGCACAGAGCATAACAGAAACATCATTGCCCTGGCCGATCTAGGTGAACCTACCTACATCAGCAATACCATCTGGAGCAATACAGGCATCAACGTACCTGCCAACCGCGCCAACAACGAATACGAGACTATCGTATCCAGCTTCCCCGAGGCCAGAGACATAGCTCAGACAACGGCCGTACTGGACGGAATGGGCGACTTTGAAGGCAGCCGCGACTACGAGAAACTGCAGTCGGCCCGCAAGCTGAACACCAATGAATACACCCTGAACGCAGCCCTGGGTTACGTCAGCCTGAGCGCCAACCTGCAGACAGACGACGTGCTGGCCGTAGCCTACGAGTACACCTACAATGGTACCACATATCAGGTGGGCGAGTTCGCTGCAGATATCACCGACAATACACAGGCACTTATCGTAAAGATGCTGAAGAGTACCACCGGCAGCCCCAGATTCCCCACCTGGAAGCTGATGATGAAGAACGTCTACAACTTAGGTGCCACAACGGTCATGAAGGAGAACTTCAGACTGGATGTAAAATACCAGAGCGACTCTACTGGTGTCTATCTGACCTATCTACCCGACGAACGACTGAAGAATACGCCCCTTATAAAGGCTCTGAATGCCGACCGTCTGGACGACAAGGGCAATGCACATAGCAACGGCTACTTTGACTATGTTGACGGCTACACTATACTGAAAGGCGGACGTGTGGTATTCCCCGTAGCAGAACCCTTCGGTTCACACCTTCGCAAATGGATTGACGATGATGCTCTGGCAGACAAGTTCTGCTTCCAGGAACTGTACGATAGCACCAAGACCGTTGCCAAACAGATTGCCGAGCATGACAAGTTCCTGATTACTGGTAAGTACAAGGGCAACAGCGCCGGAGAGATTGACCTAGGCGTGACGAACATAGCCCCCGGCTCCGTAAGAGTAACGGCAGGCGGCGTAACGCTGACAGAGAACTCTGACTATACGGTGGACTACAACATGGGACGTGTGACCATCATCAACCAGAGCCTACTGGATGCAGGAACATCCATCAACGCCAGCGTAGAGAGTAACACAGAATACGGTATGCAGCGCAAGACCATGCTGGGATTCAATGCCGATTATGAGTTCAACAAGAACCTGACCATTGGCGGTACCCTGATGTTCCTGAACGAATCCCCCCTAACCACCAAGGTAAACATGGGCAGCGAGCCGCTGAAGAATACCTTGTGGGGCGCACACATCAGTTGGAAGAAGGAAAGCCAGTGGCTGACCAACATGATAGACAAGCTACCTATTATACAATGTACGCAGCCCAGTATGATTACCTTCAACGGTGAGTTTGCACAGTTGATAGCCGGTCAGAACCACAGCGTACAGGGAAAGGCTTCCTATCTGGACGACTTCGAGCAGAATAGCATCAAGAACAGCCTGACACAGCCCACCTACTGGACAATGTGTAGCACGCCCAGCATGTTCGCTGAGAGCAAGCTGTCCAACAACCTGTCCTACGGCTATAACCGCGCCCTGCTGGCTTGGTACTACATAGATCCTATCTTCACACGTCGTAGCAGTACCCTTACGCCCAGTCATATCAAGAGCGACCTGGACCAGCTGTCGAACCACTATGTGCGCGAGGTTCACGAACGTGAGCTCTACCCCCAGAAGGCACAGAATAGCTACAACAGCGCCAGCAGCCTGAACGTACTGAACTTGGCATACTATCCCAACGAGCGTGGTGCCTATAACCTGACAACAGATATAGATCAGGACGGACACTTGAGGAATCCCCGTTCACGCTGGGGCGGTATGATGCGCAAGATTGACAATACCGACTTCGAGGCACAGAACATTCAGTACATAGAGTTCTGGATGATGGACCCCTTCATCTACACGGCAGGCGAAGCCAACAGAGGCGGTGACTTCTACATCAACCTGGGTGAGGTAAGCGAGGACATCCTGAAGGACGGCAAGAAGTTCTTCGAGAGCGGAATGCCCGTTGACGGTAACAGCCAATACTGGACAGAAGGTCTGTGGGGACGCATCCCCAACACCACCAGCGTCAACTATGCCTTCAACAACGAGGGCGGCTCACGCGGACGTCAGGATGTGGGTCTGAACGGTTTGAACGACGAGGAGGAGCAGCAGTACCAGACCTACCAGAACTACCTGCAACAGATTCAGGGAATAGTCCGCCCAGAGGTCTATGACAGTATCTTTGCCGACCCTGCCAACGATGACTATCACTACTATCGCGGAACGGACTTCGATCAGCAGAAGACTTCAATCCTGAACCGCTACAAGCGCATAAACATGCCTCAGGGCAACAGTGCCGACCACGATACCAGTCCCGAAAGCTACGAGACCTCATGGAAGAGCACCCCCGACCTGGAGGACATCAACCAAGACTATACCCTTAACGAGTACGAGAAATACTATCAGTATCACATCAGCATCCGTCCCGAGGATATGGTTGTGGGACGCAACCACATTGCAGATATGCGTACAGCCAGCGTGAAGTTGCGCAACGGCAATACGGAGGAATGTAAATGGTACCTGTTCCGCGTTCCCCTGTCAGACTACGATAGCAAGGAGGGTAACATCAATGACTTTACCAGCATCCGCTTCATGCGTTTGTTCCTGACCAACTTCCAGAAAGACATCATTCTGCGCCTTGCAACCTTAGATATGGTTCAGGGTAACTGGCGTCCCTACGAGCAGCCACTCTACACAGGTCAGGCTCCCAGCAGCAACGGTACACTGGAGGTCAGCAACGTCAGTGTAGAAGAGAACTCAGACAAGACTCCTGTTAACTATGTACTGCCCCCGGGCATCAGCCGTATCACAGACCCCGACCAGTCACAGCTGGTAGAGAACAACGAGCAGTCTCTGTGTCTGATTACCCGCAACCTGAGTCCCGGTGATGCACGCGCTGTATATAAGAACTGTACGTACAACATGCGACAGTACAAGCACCTGCAGCTCTTCCTGCATGCCAATGCGCTGGCTGAGAACATCACAGAGACAACCAACGGTGAGTGTAGCGTATTCCTACGTCTGGGTTCAGACTACAAGAGCAACTACTACGAGTACGAGGTTCCCATGCAGCTGACTCCAGAAGGTAACTACGACCCCTATAGCGCACTTGCCAGCACGTCGGTATGGCCGGAAGAGAATATGATGGACATTGATTTGGAATTGTTCACCGACCTAAAGAAGCGTCGTAACGCTCAAGTCAGTGCCAACATCACCAGCATCAACCAGATCTTCTCGGACTACGACAAGGAGCACCCCAACAACCGCATCTCTATAATGGGTAACCCCACACTGGGAGAGGTCAAGACCATTATGATTGGTATCCGCAACAACGGACGTACCGTAAAGGACATTGAAATCTGGGCCAACGAGCTTCGCTTGCAGGAGTTCTCTAACAGCGGAGGCTGGGCAGCACAGGGTAACCTGAATGTGCAGCTGAGTGACATAGGTTCCGTAAACGTGACAGCCAAGTACATAAAGGCTGGATTCGGTGGCATTGAGCAGACCGTGGCACAGCGTACAGACGAGGATAATCTGGACTACTCTATCACTACCAACGTAGAGTTAGGTCGTCTGTTGCCCGAGAAGGCTAAGGTAACCTTCCCCATGTACTACTCTTACAGCAAGGAGACCATAAAGCCCAAATACAATCCATTTGACACGGATATGTTGCTTTCCGATGCTTTGGATGCTATGGCAACCGAGAAAGAGCGCGACTCACTGAGAAGCCTGACCAACCATGTGGAGGTGAGCAAGAACATCAGTTTCAGCGGTGTCAAGGTGAACATTGCCACACGCAAACATCCTATGCCCTACGACCCTGCCAACTTCACCTTCAACTACAGCCACTCGTCACAGAACACCTTCGGACAGACCATCGTCTATGAGCACGAGTACAACTGGAAGGGTGGCATGAACTACTCTTGGAGCCCCAACTGGAAACCATGGGAACCTTTCAAGAAGATAAAAGGTAAGAGCAAGTGGCTGGACATTGTGAAGGCACAGAACTTGGCTTACGTACCCCAGAACATTACTTTCAATACGGATATCAACCGCACCTACTATGAACTGCAGGAACGTGACCTGGAGAATCTGGGCAACACATCCTCTATCCCTGCCACATGGAGCCAAAGCTTCCTCTGGAACCGTAGTTTCCAACTCCGCTGGGATATCTTCAAAGCCCTGCACTTTAGCTTCAACAGTTCTACAAAGGCTGAGATTGAAGAACCCTATATGCAGGTCAACAAAGACCTCTACCCCGACCAATATCAGGCATGGAAGGATTCTGTCAAGCACAGCCTACTGCACTTTGGCCGTCCGCTGGACTACAACCAGAGCGTACAAATCAGCTACAAGGTTCCCTTCGAAAAGATTCCTGTTACCGACTGGCTCAGTGCCGATGTTGCCTACAACAGCAACTACTCATGGCGCAGAGGTAGCACACTGGAGGACGGAACCAGTCTGGGCAATACCATCAACACCCAGCGTACCATCAATGTCAACAGCAAGATTGATCTGGAGAAGATCTACAATCACAGCAACTTCCTGAAAGAGGTCAACAAACGCTTCTCTGCTTCGAACGCCAAGTCGGAAGCCAGCAAGAAGAAACAGGAAAAGCAAAGAGAAAAGGATGCCAAAAAGAAGGAGAAGAGCAAACAGCTGGATGCCCGAGTACAGGCTGAGGAAGAGGCTATGAAGACTGGCGAACCCGTTGACTCTATCCTTGCCCGTCAGAAAGCAGCACAAGCCAACCGTCAGACCAACAAGAACGGCATCAGCCAGAAGAAGGCTCCTGAGAAGAAGGGCTTTGCCCAGGAGGTAACCTTGCTGCCCGACAGCAACATCACCATCAACCACGGACAAAAGAGCAAGCGCCTGCGCATTACAGCCCTTGACACAGCCGGACATGCCTTCAAGATATATTATAAGAAGAAGGACGACAACACCATCGTGCTGCGCAAGACTCCCGTTGATACCACTAAGATCAGACTCAACGTGGTGGCATTGCCCGCCCTCTCAGAGAACAAATGGTATGACTGGGCACAGGCTGGCGCACGCTTCCTAATGTCTATGCGTAACATCAGCATATCTTACCGTAACACCTATAATCTAGCTCTGCCCGGCTTCCGTCCTGAGATTGGCGACATGTTGGGTCAGGGTAAGAACAACGGTTTCCTGGCTCCCGGTATCGGATTCGGTCTTGGCTTCGTCAATGACAGCTACATAGACACAGCTCAGGAGCGAGGATGGCTGATGGGACCTGAGGATGGTGTATCATCACCCGCCACCTCTGCCACCACAGAAGACGTGCAGGTAAAGATGTCACTGGAGCCCTTCACAGACCTGAAGCTCGACCTGAACATGAGCCGCACACACAACCGCAACAGAAGCATCCAGTATATGTACCGCGATGCAGACGGTTTCATCCCCACAACACATAGCGGTTCGTTCAACATCACAACCATCTCTATCAAGACAGCCTTCTCCAGCGGTGGTTCAGCCAGCAACGGATACTATAGCGCTCCCTTCCAGAAGTTCCGCGAGAATCTGGACTACTACCAGCAGCTTGTTACAGACCGTTATACCGGCATCAAGTACCCCACACGTACCGGCAAGAGCGGAGTTTACAATCCTGCAACTGATGCACCCGTCAACAAGTACGGTCCTGACGTGATGATTCCTGCCTTCCTGAACGCCTATACAGGCTCCAGCTCATTGGATATCTTCCCGTCCCTGACACGTATGCTTCCCAACTGGACGCTCAACTACAAGGGACTGAGCAACCTGCCCTGGGTACGCGACCACTTCAAGAGCGTTACTCTGACACATGCCTACAAGAGCATCTATGCCGTAGGTTCATACAATTCGTTCAGTTCATGGGTAGAATGTATGGGAGCCGGCAACGGATTGGGCTTCTCGCAGAACACTACAACAGGTGAGTATCAGCCTTCATCAATGTATGACATCAGCTCTGTCAGCATCAACGAGAGCTTTGCACCCCTTATGGGACTGAACATGACGTTCAACAACAACATGACACTGAAGATGGAGTACCGCACCACACGCGTATTGAACCTCAGTCTCACCAGTGCTCAGTTGAACGAGACCGGCTCTAATGACCTTGTCATTGGATGGGGTTACAAAATCAACGACTTCAAGCTATCCAGTCTCTTCCGCTCCAAGAAGGCCAGCGCACGCCAGGAGGCAAGGAACAGACTCAACAGTAAGAACGGTGCCAACAACAAGAACGGAAAGGGCAACCAAAACAACGCCAATAACAATAACAACAATAGCAGTCGTAATAGCAAGAACAACTTTGCTCATAGCCTGTCTATGCGCTTCGACTTCAGCATCCGCAGTCAGAGTGCTATTAAGCGCGACATTCAGACCAACCTCTGCGAGGCAACAAGCGGACAGAAGGCCTTCAAGACCAGCGCCCAGTTGGATTACTCTATGAGCCGCCTGGCAACACTGAGTATCTATTACGACCGCCAGCGTTCACAGCCTCTGCTCTCCAGCAGCAGCTACCCCACCGTCACTCAGGACTTTGGTTTCAGTATGAAATTCTCACTGACAAGATAACAATAAAAGGGAACGCAAATTAGCGTTCCCTTTTATTGTGGTTAGCGGTTAAAGGTTAGCGTAACTTTTATCTTTTAATTTTCATCTTCCGCCTACGGTGGTCCTTATCGTATAACTTCCTGTTCCGTACTCTTTGGAGGCTGTTTCTCCCGGCACTGTAACCTTGGCAGTAGCACCCTTGGGGATGGTGAACTTCCAAATCCATTTGTTGCCCTTGTACTTCCACTCGCTCTTGATGGTACCGGCAGCACTCTTGTATTCGGCTTTCAGGAAACCAAGACGTTTATCAGGAACGGGAGCCATGATGATATGCTTGAAGCCCGGCCGCTTAGGATCAGCAGCTATACCGGCAGCCGTCTCCCAAATCCATTCGCACACACAACCGTAGGCATAGTGGTTGAAGCTGTTCATACCACGTGGACCCATGCCGCTGTCCTTCATATAGCTATTCCAACGTTCCCAGATGGTGGTAGCGCCGTTATCGACGGAATATAGCCAGCTGGGATTCTTGCGCTGGAAGAGCAACTCGTAGGCGATATCGCTCATACCGTTCTCTGTGAGCGTCTGCATCAGGATACTGGTGCCCAAGAAGCCGGTTTGCAGGCAGTTGCCGTGGTCTACAAAGTTCTGACGCAAGCGCTGCACCATAGCCTCTTTGGCATCGCCACTGAGCAGTTGGTTCTTCAAGGCAAAGAGGGCGGGTGTCTGCATGGTATTCAGAATCTCTGTCTTGAAGGTGCCGTCGGCATTGAGGAACTTTTCCCTGATATAACCCGTTGCCTCGGCAAGCATCTTCTCATAAGGAGCTGTATCACGTCCTGTGGCACGAGCCATGTCGCACATCATACCTGCATCAATAGCCCAATAGGAAGCACTGAGGTAATTCCAGTAATCAATAGTCTCGTGCTTAGGCTGACCATTCTGATGGCTGCGACCACTGCAACTCTCCAGCGGCTCATAGCTCAACCAGTCAGCCCACTGATAGTTGCCGTTCTCTGATGTCATGGCCGTATGCTCATATTTGGTCTCGTAAATATGATTCATAAAGCGGTTCATCGACTCCCAGTTTTCCTCTATAATGCTACCATCACCAAACTGCTTCCAGACAGTCCAGGGCACAATGATACCGGCATCCGCCCAACCTAAACGCATCATATCGCCATGTCCATTGCCGTCACCCGCACCATACTGAGCCAGAGGCGCCACACCGGGGAAGGCACCTGTGGGTGATTGTGTATCACGCATGTCACGCATCCACTTATGGAAGAAACGGTCGGTATTGGCAAAGAAAGTTCCTGTCTCAGTAAAGACCTGCGTGTCTGCCGTCCAACCCAGACGTTCGTTACGTTGTGGACAGTCTGTAGGAACACTCAGATAGTTGGAACGCTGTCCCCACTGGGTATTGGAAATCAACTTATTGATTAGTTCATTGCCAGTAGTGATGGAACCTATCTCCATTTCCTTTGTGATAGAAGTAACAGGGATGGACTCAACTCTACGGATAGTGACTTCATCCGTTGCCGTTATAGACAGATAGCGGTAGCCGAAGAAGGTGCGTCGAGGACAGTAAAAAGAATAATCGGGATAACGGTCAAAAAAGCAAGGTATAATAAATTTAAAGGTATAATGAAGCTGCATACCTGTGTCAGGGATGCGGAGGTTAAGACGATGTACACTTCCTTCAGGTCCATCCATCCCTCTACTCTTGGCACCATTGCCATCGTTGAGAATCTCTGCTGGGAGGCAAGTCAGCTTAGTGCCCTCTTTTGCCTTAAACATAAAGTAGGGAACAGCAGAAGTGTTCTGTCCGAAGTCAATGACCAAAGTCTCACCGGGACGGACGACCATAGGTTTGCCAGGTTTGAACTCCTGCACAATGTTGACCTTGCCGTACTGATCATCGGTAGAGCCTGTAGTTCCATTCCACGTATAAGCCCTAACGGGAGAGAGTGCCAGGTCCCAGCGATGATATACCTCGGCACCATCGGTGGGGAAAATCTTTCCTTTAAACTCTTCATTGATTTCCGGCTGCGAAAGACTATCCGTTTCCCACCATGCTCCTCCTGGCATGTTAGCATCATAGTCCTCACCGTCGAAGATGGCTGCATGGGTGACAGGACCTACCACTCCGGCCTTCCAGTCTTTCAGATTCGTACCGAAGTATTCCTCCGAACCGTCGGCATAGGTTAGGCAAAGCACGCCTCTGAAAGCAACCTTCTTGCCAATCATGCCTTCATGACCGCCAGGGGTGATAATCTTGTCGGCCCACCAGCCAGGAGTGACCTGCACAGAGAGTTCGTTCTTCTGTCCTACCTCGCGCCAGAAAGCTTTTGTAACATCATAGGTAAAAGAGTACTTGGTCTTCTGGTAATGCGTAAAGCCAGGCTTCAGGACTTCATCTCCAATGCGTAAATTATTGACATAAAGATCATAGATTCCCAAACCGGACGTCATCCAGATGGCCTTCTTTACCTTCTTTGAGTTGACAATTTCGGATACAAACCAGCTGGCACCATCAGCAGCACGTGTTCCATCATTCACCACACCTGTTACCACAGGAGCATCCTTTACAGACAACCATACCGAGCAATCCCAAGCCTTATCTGGCAAAGGGGCTGTAAGTTTGCCGTCACCATACCATGCCATCACATTCTGCGCAAGCAACATTACGGCTACGCAAGAAATAGTCAACCTTCTTTTCATATTTCTGAATTTCATTCTTACATTTTATTTCTTATAGGGACAAAATTATAAACAAATCCATGTTTTTTACCTTAAAAAATGACACAAACACATTGAAAATTACGATTTTATCAAGAATTAACACAAAAGACATCATTTTTTTTCTCAAAAGCAAGGTTATTTAATTATTATTTGTACCTTTGCGACTCGAAATGAAGGTAGACCAAGAACAAACTACTTTAATATATGAAAAAACTACTTCTCCTCATTGTACTGGTATGCTGTATGATTATTAGTTCTGTCTTCAGCGGATGCAAGAGCAAACCTAATGACGACTTAACCATAATGGACACCGCCACCATAATCATAGATCTGGACTCCGTTGTCTTAAGGCCCTTCCTCCCATGGGATGCTATGGTAGAGGATTTGGAACGCCACATGGAGATGAACTGTAGTGACTGGGGCATAGAGAATCCCGACTCATTAGAGTATGATGCAGGAACAGGACGTTGGAAGCGTACTTTCTTCAAGGGTAATCTCAGAAACACCTATTACTTCGAAGATGCCAAGGGTAACTACCTGAAGTACGTTACCTTCATATATTATGGCAACATGCCCTTTGAGCCTATTAAGGAAGAGGTTGAACGCAACGGATTCCTGCTGCAGGGCGAAATGGACTATCCCGGCAATGACAGTAAAGTCTGCTATATGTACCTCTCCCACTCCGGTGTTCTGGAAGCTCAGCTGGCAGGATGGGAAGACGGCAACTGGGTATTATCCTTCCAGCCTACCGATGAGGAAGACTTCAAATATCTGGTCAAGAAGAAAGAGAAGGAATAATCAATGAAACAGTAAGAGGCAAGTTTCAACACTTGCCTCTTACTGTTTATTCCATTTTATATTTCTGAATAGCAGCATGAAACAGTTTCTGCATATCGCAGGCCAGCCACTGGGGTTGGATAACCTGTAGCCATTCGCCCCTTGAAAGAAGATGGGCTTTGAAGTCAGATGTGGGACGCAGGAACAGTTCAAAGTCGGCATACTCGTCCGTGACACTCAACTCGCGTTGCGATGGATGTATGGGCAAATCCTTCAGGTAGAATTTCTCCATTCCATAAGCACGCAGCACAATCCTTTCAAGTTCTACGTTGTTATCCACCATAATGCCAAAACTTTGGGCAAAGTAGGAATCCGCATCAAAGTCGGCATCCAATGTAAACTTATCCTGATGCAACTGAATATCTACTATGCGGTCCAGAGAAAACACTGCCATAGATGACTCCACCTGCCCCGAAGCACCACCCTTAACCGGTCGGTCCACTTTTGTCAGCACATACCAGCGTCTTTTGAACAACTTCACACAGTAAGGGGCTGCCTTATAGGTCTTTTCCGTTGCCGAACTGTATTTACGATAAGTCATCAGCATCTTACATCCCTGACGCATGGCCTTAATGATACTTTTCAGATGAATACCGCCCGAAGGAATACTCTCAAGCAGGATACGTCCCTGAAGTCCCACATTCTCGTCCAACATGTTACCAACGCTCAGTGTACTGAACAGCCAGTTAGCCACACTATTGTTGCTCAGCACTTCCTTATTATATATGTAATAGCGGTATCCATCCTTACAATCACACTCTATGATTAGGCCAAACATATCCAAAATAGCATCCCTGTGACGATTGAACGTAGTGCGTGAGAGCGGCATTCCGCCACTTTCCTCTCTTCTACTCCACTTCTGGCTAATATCGGCAAATGTTATTCTCCCTGCCTGATAGATGGTTTCTACCAACCAGATATATTCTTTGAACAACGCAGGTATTTTCATATAGACTATTTTACTTTATGGCTTTGCGACCTTTCTGAACTATGATACCACGGGATCGGGTTGTAACGGGGACTCCCGAGAGCCTGAAGCTGCATCCCGATGTAGATATGGGTTGCAAAGGAACTTGTATCAGACCATCTACAGCATCACCTGTAAACGTAAGAAGACCTGTCTGCAGATTGACCGTAGCATCAAAGGTGCCCTCCATGGGGAAATGCCAGGTCTGTCCCTCGGTTTCTGTCAATGGATTGGAAGCTGTAACATCAACCTCAGCATCCGTCTGAGAAGGCCCATAGACAATATTATCCGTGGTGGTCGTCGGCTCCGGTTCTATAACAATCATCGTCCAGAACTGAAGGGCGGGAAGGGTAAAACGCAACGAATAAGAAGAAGACGTATAGTCTGTAATCTCCTGAACAGCACCGCCCAGATAGTCGGGAGACGCTACCCAAAGTCGACGAATCTTACCAAGTCCATTAAGTCCTGCTATAGTAAGAGAGATATCCTTATGTTCTACAGGCCAAGGACGCAGGCCGTCCCTGTCGTGCCAACAAAGCAGATAGTTAGGATCTGTAACCTCACTGCTCTCTTGCGTACAGAAGTTTAGCAGATGAATAACCCTACGTCCCTCCACATTACGGGATATCTGTGTAACCTGCTGATTAACGGGTTCCCATTTGTTTACAGTAACATCACTAGACGTAACCTTGATGGTCGTATTATCTTTCCAATCGCCTCGCAGCAGATTCTCATAGGCAGTCAGGAAATCATAATAACGGGTCATCCAGTCCTCCAGCTGGGCAGTCATCTTCTGCACCGAATGAGGGAAATACTCTCGGCAGAGCATATGGTCACCACCCAACTCCAAATGTGAACCGCCCAAGGCAAACATAACGGCATCTGCCATAACAATACCCGGAACGTTAAAGTTGCTATTGTCACAACAATAATTCATATAAGCAGCAAAGACAGTCTGCAAGGCTGCATTATAGGAGCGGTTGTTCTGGATGATGGTCTTCAGATTAGAGAACCTACCCTCTGTATTGGTCAAGGCATCATTACTGTGGCAGCCCCATACCTCGTTATAGAAACAATCCGTCTTTCCGGTTTTACCTATCTCCGAGGCTCCGTATTCCGATACGGCATTCATAACAAGGCGCTTCTCGGGATGACGCTGTTTCATAGCCTGAATAAAGGAGGCATAGCCGCTGGTAAGATTAATCTTGTTACCATAATAATCATAGAGGGTTCCACGGTTGCCCAACTGGTCTATCTGATAGCCGTCGAAATCAAAGCAGGCATAGACATCATCATTACGGTCTGCCAGATATGCCTGCCAGTCGGGATTAGCGGGATTGGCCAAATAGATATCACTCTTCCAATCGTCCGGCAGGTCGTGCTTGTCTTTACGGGAATGATTCTGATCCTTAAATAGCAGCCATTCCTCGCTAACACCCCTCGACTCATATCCGTCCAGCACACCAAAGCAAAGATTATAGAAGAAACTCTTCATCCCCAACTCATGCTGGCGTTTGATGTAGTTCTTAATGGCACTGGTATAAATGGTACGATTGGCAATATCCTTATAAGTGGAAAGAGGCTTCTCGCGCGTTCCGCCCAGAGGCCAGTCGTGATAGCAGTGCCAGTCCTGGAACTGCACAGCATTGATATGGCAGCGATTAAGCCACGTCATCTCTGTACGGACTTTTGATATGGTCTTATCACTACCGAAGGTAGCTACAAAACCATAACGGGGAAAACATATCCAGTCGGAAGAAACATCCACGGCTATGGTACCATGAATAATGTCGGAAATGCCATCGGTAGTATAGACCTCTACCATATAGCCACGGTAATCCTGAGCAGGAGTCGTCCATGTCCAGCTTCTAGTGGTAAGAAGGGTATCTGCCACTATGTCTGCCAAATGCCTATACCTGACCCTCATGCCAGCAGCAGGTGTAGCAGAGAGTGTAAAGGTAACCTGCTGGCCGGGCGCATAAGAACACTTGTCGGTAGAAATGCTATAGTAGAGTTTCTTGTTGCCAGCGGTCTGTTGGGAACTCAGGCGCTCCTGAACAGGAAGTACATCTACCGCTTTAAAATAAGGCTGACTATGAAAGGCCAAAGTTCCCTCCTGAAGGGAAAGACGTCCATGATAGATACCGCTTTCCGTTCCCTGTTGCCAAAGGGCATAATCGCTATCGGAGGCAACTGCCGTTCCTACAGGATAGATATAACGCGGGTATGAATCAGTCTCATTCAAGCTGACTGCCCATAGCCTGACGGGCAGTAGTAGAAGGATGAAGAGTAACAGACGACTCATGGTATTGGTGATTTAGGGGTTATGCATTAACTGGAGCAAGTCCCATCTCTGCCGCTTTCTGTAACATAAACTGGCGGGCTGCTTCATGATCATTGGGGATAACAGAATCCCATATAGCATCCTTGACGGCTTGCTTGAGGACACCAATCTCCCTGCAAGGTTTCAACCCGAAGGTTTCCATTATCTCTTCTCCCGTGATAGGGTTCTGCCAAGTACGGTAGTTATCACGAGCCTGAAGGTCGGCCAGCTTCTCACGTACCAGCTGGAAGTTATCCAGGAAACGTTGCTTCTTCTGCTGGTTCTTGCTGGTGATATCAGCTTCGCAGAGAATCATCAGGTCATCAATATCCTCACCCGCCTCAAAGAGCAGACGGCGTACAGCAGAATCTGTTACCTCATCATCAGCAATGGCTATAGGACGCATATGCAAGCCTACCAACTTCTCTACATAAGACATACGTTCATCCAAGGGCAGCTTCATCCTACGGAAGATGTTAGACACCATCTTCTGTCCTATATAATTATGGTTATGGAAGGTCCAGCCAACCTTCTCTTCCCAACGCTTACTGCGTGGCTTGCCTATATCGTGCAAGAGGGCGGCCCAACGTAACCACAATTGAGAATTGAGAATTGAGAATTGAGAAGTATGATTACTCTGCACACCAGTCCGACATACATTCTCCAGCACCTCAAGGGTGTGATAGAAATTATTCTTGTGAGCCCTGCCATTCCTTTCTTCAACAACATCAAGGGCTGAAAGCTCTGGCATAATAATCTGTAAGATTCCACAGTCTTGTAAATGCTCAAAACCGATACTGGGATGCTGAGCCAACATTATCTTGTTCAACTCATCAATGATGCGCTCCTGAGAGATAATCTTGATACGCTCGGCATTTCTCTTTAATGCATCTGCTGTCTCTTCCTCAATCTGAAAACGCAACTGGGTAGCAAAGCGGATGCAACGCATCATGCGCAGGGGGTCGTCACTAAAGGTGATATCTGGGTCAAGGGGTGTAGCTATAAGACCATCCTCCATATCCAACAGACCGTCAAAGCGATCCACAAGGCGCTTGCCATCTACCAGTCCTTCTGATGACAGACAATAAGCCAAGGCATTGATGGTAAAGTCGCGACGGTCCAAATCATCCTCCAACGTACCGTCTTCCACAATAGGTTTGCGGCTATCACGACTGTAGCTTTCCCTACGGGCACCCACAAATTCAATCTCCTGATCCTTCCACTTCACCTGAGCAGTGCCGAAGTTACGGAAAACACTGACATGTGCTCCCCTACCCAACTTCTTGCCCAAAGCCTTGGCAACACGGATGCCAGGTCCATCGCCATTGAACATTGAACTTTGAACATTGAACATTGCTTGGGGATCTACGACTACACAGTCAATATCTTTTGAGGGACGCTCCAGGAAAAGGTCACGAACGTATCCCCCTACCGCATAGCAGTGGAGTCCCATCTGGTCGGCCACCTCGCCAATGGCGCGGAACAGAGGGGTATCAAACAAACGGGAAAGATCTTCTTCTGTGAGATGCTTCATTCGGCGTCCTTCTTTTTATCCTCTAAGAGTTTACGCTCAAAGAACTGCTGCTTGATGTGCAGACGTTCCCATTCTTCTCCCTGCGCATTCTTCATACTGTCTGCAGCAGCAGTCATCTCAATACTATCCAGCAAGAGGATAGCCTGCTTGCGCACCTCTATGGCAGTGGGATATTTCTGTCGCAGAGACAGGATAGAGTCACGCGCCTCTGCATAATGTCCGTATTTCAAGGCAAAACGAGCATCCGAGAGCATCTGGGATGCTTTCTGGTTGGTATCATCACCACCACAGGCACACAGCATCAATAGCAGTGCCAAAAGGGATAGAATATGCTTGTTCATATTTAGGGGTTAGAGGTTAGGGGTTAGCGGTTAGAGGTTAGCGTAACTTTTGAATTTTGAATTTTGAATTTTAATTCTTCACTCTTACAGTCCCAACAACGGCAGGATAAAGTTACGGATATCATTACTGAAAGCCAATAGCATAAGCAGAATGAGCAGGCCCAAGCCTATCTTCTCAAACCACTCGGCTGCCTTATCAGAAGGCTGTTTGCCTGTTATGCCCTCCCACAACAGGAAGACAATATGACCGCCATCCAATCCGGGAATGGGAAGGATGTTCATAACAGCCAGGATAATGCTGATGAAAGCTGTCAAGAGCCAGAACTGCTGCCAGTCCCAGGCAGAGGGGAAGATATTACCAATGGTTATGAAAGAGCCCACACTCTTGGCACCTTCAGCACTGGCCACATACTTCATATCGTTAACATACCCCGTAAGTGTACGCCAACCCTGCTGCAAACCGGCAGGAATACAAGAGAGCAGTGTATAAGAGACATGTTCCTGCTTATAGTCTGGCATCATGAACACTACACCCATTTTGTACTCCTTGTCCAGATGAAGCATAACGGTATCGGGCTGAGCATCTGCTGTCAACTGATAAACCACTTGCAACTGACGCTGCTTAAGACTATCAGCATGTGTGCAGCCAGGAGCTGCCAAGACATCCTCACGACGTATAGTAACCTCGCAATCATAATCCACCTTAGTAGAAATCTCCTTGCCATTTACAGCCAAAATGCGTGTTCCTTTTTGCAAGCCTGCCTTCTGAGCAGCAGAACCAGGTGCGACACTGTCCACAACAGCAGGAGTGTAAAGGGACATAAAGCGAGGAACGCTCTGCAACATCTCCAGCATATTGAGTCCCTCCTCTGGCATCTGCAATGTAATCTCCTCGTTACCACGCAATACGGTAACATTAGAAGCATTAGAAAGCGTACGGAACAGAGATGGGTTATACTCCACGATTTCCTTGCCATCTATGGCAACCGGGATATCACCATCACGGAAACCTAAGCTTTGAGCCTCCTTGTTGAACTGGAAACCTTGTGTTATTTCGCGCATGGGCAGATAATCACGTCCCCATGTAAACATAACGGCACTATATATAAACCATGCAGTAAGGAAGTTCATAAGCACGCCACCGAACATGATGAAGAAACGCTTCCAGACTTTCTGAGAACGGAACTCATTTGCCTGAGCAGGCTTTTTCATCTGTTCCAAGTCCATGCTCTCGTCTATCATGCCGGATATCTTGACGTAACCTCCAAGGGGAATCCAACCAATACCATATTCCGTCTCATTGTTCTTGAAATGAGGGAACAGACGGGTGAACCACTTGGAACGGGTGCTGAAGAGGTGGAACTTGTAGTCGAAGAACATATAGAACTTCTCTACCTTCACACCAAAGAGCTTTGAGAAACCAAAGTGGCCGCCCTCATGGAGGACCACCAACAAGCTGAGGCAACACAAAAGCTGCAATGTCTTAATAAGAACTACTTGTACATCCATATTTTTGCTTTTTACCTTATTAAACTATGTATTATATAAGTGAGGCGGCTACACGACGCGACTCGGCATCGCATGCCATATAATCCTCAAGGGTTGACTGTTCCTGATGCGCAACAGTCTGCAGGGTTTTCTCTATCACATCAGCCATCTGCAGGAAGCCGCAACGCTCCTGACGGAAGGCCAGATTAACAACCTCGTTAGCTGCATTGACAATACAAGCGGCATTTCCGCCCAAGCGGATAGCCTCGTATGCCATCTTCAAGCAACGGAACTTATCCTCATCGGGACGTTCAAAGGTCAGATCCTTCATCTGCCACCAATCCAATCGGGGGAAGCTACTCTCCAAACGCTCGGGATATGAAAGAGCCAACTGAATAGGCACTCGCATATCAGGTGCTCCCAACTGAGCCTTTACGGCACCGTCCTTGAACTGAACACCGCTATGGATAATGCTCTGCGGATGAACCACCACCTGAATCTGCTCAGGAGCCACATCAAAGAGCCAACGGGCCTCAATCACCTCAAAGCCCTTGTTCATCATACTGGCGCTGTCGATAGTTATCTTGGCACCCATATCCCAGTTGGGATGCTTCAGGGCCATGGCAGGTGTTACACTCTGCAACTGCTCCTTGGTGAAGTTACGAAAGGGACCGCCACTGGCGGTAAGGATAATCTTCTCTATCTCGCTCTGCTCGCCCATCAGACTCTGGAAGATAGCACTGTGTTCGCTATCTACAGGCAGGATGGGCACATGGTTCTGCAGGCATAGCTCGGTAATCAGTTCACCGGCTACTACCAACGTCTCCTTATTGGCAAGGGCAATAGGCTTCTTGGCCTTTATGGCACTGATGGTAGGACGCAGTCCGCTGAAACCAACCAATGCGGTAAGTACCACATCCACGGGATCCATCTGAACAACCTGACAGAGCGCATCAGCTCCGGCATACACCTGGATAGGTTCCGCTGCCAAAGCATCCTGCACGTACTGGTACTTGCTCTCATCGGCAATCACCACAGCAGCAGGCTGGAACTTACGCGCCTGCTCTATCAGCAAATCAGCCTGTGAGTTGGCGGTGAGCACATAAGCCTCAAAGAGGTCGGGATGCTCTTCTATCACCTGAAGTGTCTGGGTTCCTATACTACCCGTTGAACCTAATATGCAGATTTTCTTTTTCATTCTATATTTTCAACGTAAACGTCAACGTAAACGATAACTATTCTTCACTCTTCATTCTTCACTTAAAGCTCCAGCAGCCCTTCGGGCAATTGCATGGTAATGATGCGAGCCTGATGATCTATATGGGAGATAAACTGTTCTACGGCAGGTATCAGGCGATCTCCCACCTGGAATAGTACGTTCTGCGTACTATCATCCACATGTGTTATCTCTCCCAAGTCTCCGGCTTTCTCATCCACAACACGGAACCCTGTAAAGTAGCGCCAGGTATATTCATCATCCTCGTCAGGCTCTGGTGTAAGGGCATGAGGGAAATAGACATCGCAACCGCAGAGTTCCTTGGCTGTCTCAGCTGAATCATAATCCTGGAACTTTATAAGTGCCGTAGTATCTGAGCGGAATCGGTATTCCTCCATAAAGAAAGGTACCAGGATACCGTCTATACGCAGCACCAGATATTCAGCATCGGCACGATCCCAAACATCATCTGTGAAAGAGAGCGACACCTCGCCCCGCACACCATGTGTACGAGTAATGGTTCCTATCTTATATACCTCCGATTCTTTTATCATTCCACACGCTGAATGTTGGCACCAAGGGCATTCAGACGCTCCTCGATGTGTTGGTAACCGCGGTCTATCTGACCTATATTCTCTATTCTACTGGTTCCCTCTGCACTCATGGCAGCAATCAGCAAGGCAATACCCGCACGGATATCAGGGCTGGTCATGCGACGTGCATGCAGGGGAAGTTTATGGTTGTGTCCTACTACAACGGCACGGTGTGGATCGCAGAGGATAATCTGAGCACCCATGTCTATGAGCTTGTCCACAAAGAAGAGTCGGCTCTCGAACATCTTCTGGTGAATGAGCACAGAACCCTTGGCCTGTGTACTGACAACCAACAAGACACTCAGAAGGTCGGGCGTGAGACCTGGCCAGGGAGCATCTGAGATTGTCATGAACGAGCCGTCCAGGAAAGACTCTATCTGATAACGCTCATGGCGGGGTATAAAGATGTCATCGCCCTTGCGCTGCACATCAACACCCAGACGACGGAAGGTATCGGGTATGATACCCAACTCATCGTATGCCACGTCCTTTATCAGTACGCCGTCGCCTACCATTGCTGCCATACCTATGAAAGAACCCACCTCAATCATATCAGGCAGTATAGTATGTTCTGCACTGCCCAGCTCCTTCACACCCTGAATGGTCAACAAGTTACTGCCTATACCGCTGATGCGGGCACCCATCTTGTTGAGCATCTTGCAAAGCTGCTGGATATAGGGTTCGCAGGCTGCATTATATACTGTGGTGGTTCCTTCTGCAAGAACAGCTGCCATAACTATGTTGGCGGTTCCTGTTACAGAAGCCTCATCAAGGAGCATGTAACAGCCTTTCAGACCATCTGTAGTTATGGTAAAGACACCACGCTCTGCATCATATTCGAACTTTCCGCCTAACTTCTGCAAACCCAGGAAATGGGTATCCAGACGGCGGCGACCAATATTATCACCTCCAGGACGTGCCACCTCAGCCTTACCGAAACGCGCCAAGAGCGGTCCCAACAGCATGACACTGCCCCTGAGACTTCCGCAACAGCGCAGGAACTCCTCTGTATGCAGGATGGCAGTATCAACCTTATCTGCTTGGAAAGTATAATCGCCAGGAGCGTTCTTGCTGACGCAGACGCCTATGTCCTGAAGTAAACGTATCTGATTGTTGACATCGGCAATATCAGGAAGGTTCTTGATACGAACGGGCTGGGATGTAAGCAAGGTAGCACAAAGCACTTGCAGCGCCTCGTTCTTGGCTCCCTGAGGAGTAATCTCTCCCTTCAAACGATGTCCGCCTTCTATAATGAATGATGGCATAAACTAAAAAGAAAAATGAGAGATTCAACAAATCAACGCTTCTTCTTACGCTTTGAAGAACCGTTATTAGCCAATTGTGAATTTGATGGAATGCCTACAGAAGCAAAACGGAAATCGGGCTGCAACTGCAACTGTCCGTCAGTATAACGCTTGATGTCCTGCATTACCAGATTCTCGTCCATAGAATCACGGTTCCATACAAACAGGTTCTGCTTCATCTGATTGGCTACCATGCCTACCAAGGCTGTACGCTCATCACCATCGGGCAGTGTCTGAGCATACTGCAAGGCACTCTCCACCAGATGTCCGTAATGACGGCGGCGAATCTTCTGCATAGGATAACGCAGTGGCTTGGGATGCTCCATGGCTTCCTGTTCAGGAACAATCTCCACGGGATAGTCTATATCAAGCTTATATCGTGATATCTTGGCCAAATGATTCCAGAGACGAAGCTCGGAATCAGCAGCGCTGTTATTCTCGGGCTGAATACGACCCATAATGGCTACAATGGTATTGGCACAACGCTGGCGTTCCTCCTTGGAAGGCAAAGAAACAGCCAGGTCCACCATATACTGGATACCACGTCCGTATTCAGGCATTACCAATTGTTCTCTCTGTGTATTATATTGCATTACAATAATGGTTTTGATTTTATGGCTACAAATTCTTTCAGATAGTAGGGCTCAAAGTATGCCACATCCTGAAACTCCTCCAAGTGCATACTGCGCTCGGCCAGGGGGAACATGTTCTTAGCCAGTGGATGGATGCCGTCTATGAAATGCGCATTGGGATGCTGAATGACAGTCTGACACTTCATGGCTCCGTTGCCAAAGAAATAAACGGGTCCGCGATCCAGATACTCCTTATAGGTCTCTTCTGTAACAATATCAGCCTGAATAGGACGAATCTCCTTCAGGGCACGGTCATAAACGGCAGAATAAACCTCCATACGGCGGGCATCTATCATGGGAACCAACAAGGCATCCTCGGGCAGTTCTTCCTTACCCAGAAGAACAGGCACACAAAGTACCTTCAGGGTGGGAACGGCTATCAGGGGCAAAGCACGTCCGTAGCAGACGCCCTTGGCTAGAGAGACACCTATTCTCAGTCCTGTATAGCTACCGGGGCCCATACTGACGGCTACGGCATCTACGGGAATAGCATGACTATTGGCAAAGGAAAGGGCCTCATCAACGTACACACCAGAGGTCTCAGAATGACTGGGACCGTCAAAATCCTCGTGGTGGTAAAGTAGCTTTCCATCCTCGCTTAAAGCGACTGAACAGACCTTCGTGCTGGTCTCTATATGAAGAATACAAGGCATTCGTTGAGCTTACATCTAAATTTCGCCACAAAATTACTATTTTTTGCCATTATTTCCGTACTTTTGCAGAAAATTATTGAGAAATATGATACAATCGATGACGGGATACGGAAAAGCCTCGGCCGAATTCCAGGGAAAAAAGATAAATGCAGAGGTAAAATCACTGAACAGTAAAGCACTGGACCTTTCAACCCGACTGGCACCCATCTACCGCGAGAAGGAGATGGAGGTGCGCACACTCATTGCACAGGCACTGGAGCGCGGAAAGGTTGATTTCAACCTGTGGATAGAACAGACAGAGGTTCAGAATGCAGCTTCCATTAACGGTGAGCTGGTAGCCAACTATTACAAACAGATCAATGATGTTGCAGAGAAGTACAACATTGCCAAGCCGGAAGACATCTGGACGGTTCTCTTGCGCATGCCCGATGTACTGAGCAAGACAGAGGTTCAGGAACTCTCTGACGAGGAATGGGCTGTTGCCAAGGGGGTTGTTGAGAAAGCCATCCAGCAGCTGGTGGACTTCCGCAAGCAGGAAGGTCAGGCCTTACAGAAGAAGTTTGAAGAGAAACTGGACAACATCGCTGCCCTACTGGCCAGCATAGAGCCCTACGAGACAAGCCGTACCGAGAAGATTCGCCAGAAACTGGTAGATGCATTAGAAGCTATACCTGGCGTAGAGTACGACCGCAACCGCTTGGAGCAGGAGATGATATACTACATCGAGAAGCTGGACATCAACGAGGAGAAGCAACGCCTGACCAACCATCTGCGCTACTTCCGTCAGACAATGGAGGAAGGACACGGACAGGGCAAGAAGCTGGGCTTCATTGCTCAGGAAATGGGTCGTGAAATCAACACCACAGGCAGCAAGAGCAACCAAGCCGAAATGCAGAACATTGTGGTGAAGATGAAGGATGAGTTGGAGCAGATCAAGGAACAGGTCTTAAATGTAATGTAAATGGGGAAGCTATTAATTGTATCAGCCCCTAGTGGTAGCGGCAAAAGCACGATAGTTCAGTACCTGATGAAGGAACACCCAGAGTTCAAGCTGGCCTTCAGCATCAGCGCCACCAGTCGTCCTCCACGTGGCAAGGAGAAGCATGGCGTAGAGTATTTCTTCCTCTCACCCGAGGAGTTCCGCCAGCGCATTCAGAACAACGAGTTCCTGGAGTACGAAGAGGTCTATCCCAACCGCTTCTACGGCACCCTGAAGGATCAGGTAGAGAAGCAGTTGGAAGCTGGTCAGAACGTAGTCTTTGATGTTGATGTAAAGGGAGGCTGCAATATAAAGAAGTATTATGGCGACCGTGCCCTAAGCCTGTTCATCCAGCCCCCCAGCATAGAGGAACTGCGTCACAGGTTGGAAGGTCGTAATACCGACTCTGCGGATCAGATTCAGATCCGCCTGAACAAGGCAGAGTACGAGATGAGCTTTGCCCCCCAGTTTGACCGCATCCTAATCAACGACGACCTGGAAAAAGCCAAACAAGAGGCAGTGGAAATCCTAGATGGATTCATCAATTCATAGTTCATAGTGCATAGTTACGCTAACCGCAATGAAAATCGGTCTCTACGGAGGAAGTTTCAACCCCATCCATTTAGGGCACACACAGCTTAGCCAAGCCCTGTTGGATTTACATCTTGTTGACGAGATGTGGCTGTTGGTATCTCCGCAGAACCCCTTCAAGGTGAACCAGAAGCTATTAGATGATAATGCCCGTCTGGAGTTAGCACAGCTGGCTGTACGGGATATAACCAATATCACCGTCTCTGATTACGAGTTCCACCTACCCCGCCCCTCTTATATGGTCAATACGCTGGAGCATCTGCGTCACGACTATCCGGAAAGGGAATTCATCCTGATTATAGGGGCAGACAACTGGGAACGCTTCCCCCATTGGTACAAGTACGAGGAGATACTAGCTCATCATCAGGTGATTGTCTATCCCAGACCCGGCTGTGAGCTGAAAGACATCCCCGATGGCATTACCATAGCAGATACGCCCCTCATAGACATCAGCAGCACAGAGATAAGAGAAAAGATCTCCACCCCGACATATAATGGAGAAGGTCTCCACCCTGCTGTCTGGGAAGAAATAAAAAGAAAAAAAATATTACACAGGATATGAAGATTAGAGTAGGATTTGGATTTGATGTTCACCAGCTGGTAGAAGGACGTGAACTATGGTTGGGCGGCATTCGACTTGAACACACACACGGTCTGTTGGGTCATAGCGATGCCGATGTATTGATTCATGCCATTTGCGACGCTCTTCTGGGTGCCGCCAATATGCGCGACATAGGCTATCATTTCCCAGACAACAGTCAGGAGTTCCACAACATAGACAGCAAGATCCTACTCCGCAAGACCGTAGAGCTGATAGCAACCAAGGGCTACCATGTAGGAAACATTGACGCTACCGTCTGTGCCGAGCGCCCCAAGCTGAAGGCCCACATCCCCGCCATGCAGGAATGCCTTGCCAAGGTTATGGGTATAGACATAGATGATGTCAGCATCAAGGCCACCACAACAGAGAAGCTTGGCTTCACTGGCCGCGAGGAAGGCATCTCTGCCTACGCCACTGTCTTGATTGAGAAAGATAATAAGCCCATATAGAGAATAAGATATCAAAGGCTCTCGCCAGAGAGGCATAGCATCAAATGCAAGCAATTTTCTGCAAATATCAGCGCTTTCTGCGTGAGATAAAAAATCTGCTTAGATCTGTGTGAAGTTATAATATCACCCCTATTTCGGAAGGGGAAGGGGAAGGCTGTTAAAGTAAGCCTCCGCAGGTTTCTCAGCGAGCGGAGGCTAAATAATAATATTTACACACTAAATTTTCTTCTTAAATATCCCTAGCGGCCTTCTCAGGAGGCGAAGGGATGAAAAGAAAAATCTTTTACTCTTTGTGTTCTTCAATAATTTCTCATTCAACTTTCAGAAGTTTCATGTAGGCAAGTGAATAGTGTCCTATTGGATTCCCCCAGTACTTACGCTGAAGTACTGGCTCAATCATGAAACTTTAATTCTCAATTGCAGCATTGAACTTCGTTCGCTGCCTTCATTTTTCATTCTTCAACATTACCATTCCTCATCCCAAACAGATTTGTTAGAGATGGTAGAGTTATTATTGAATTCTCTAACATAATCATAATCAGTACTATTAATATCTGTATCCGAAGCACTTATCAATAACCTGCTGGATTGGAGTGTAACAACACACATATTAGGGGATTCATATATCTTTTTCATATCTTTCGGATTTTATCAATTACTAAACGAGGAAACGCATAAACAATCACTCTCTTTATTTAACATAGAATTTGCGTCCTTTTATTACATATATACCACGCTTTGAATTAACAACCTTACGTCCACTTAGGTCATATATATCTAAATCCTGCAAATTGACATTCTCTATTTCATTTATTGCATCCACTTCATCAAAATCAAAGATCAACTTAACTTCCTTAACGCCTGCACTAAAATAACTCTCAGGCAAGTAAGCCTTATTATTGGACAACTCAAAGTTCGTCATATGGTAAAACTTAGGAGTGCCATCACCATCTTTCTTATATGCAAGAATATAACCAGAATGTCCTGTTCCATCACCAGCAATAAGCATATTGCCCTCTAAAGTCTCAGACACACTTGTCGATAACAAAGGTATTGTAGCGCCCTTCTTGGCTTTCAGTACCACGCCTGTTCCACTTGGCACAACCTTACTCGTCACCTCTGTCATATTTACTTCTGCTTTAGAGCCACCTGTCAAGACTTTATAAACCGTAACATCAGAAGGCATTTGCTTGTCTGAACCTGTATTATTTGCATAACTCATATATACGTCATTACCTGCCTCAACTTTCGAAGGACTGATCATGGTGATAGTGGCAACTTTCTCTAAGTACCATAAGGAAGGATATTCATTATTGGCATACGCAACCAGCATATTTTCATTTCCTTTTCCGTCTTCCACTACACCAGAATTATGATTATATGCGTGAATTGCACGTTGGTTATTCAAGCCAACAGAATACATACTGCTCCCAAAATTCCACAATGTGAGGTCACTTCCAATATCTCCGAATGTAATCCAGTTGTATTCGTTTGGTACTACCAAATATTTACCATTCTTTACATTTTGTAAATGCCACGCAGATGATTCATAAGTAAGATGAAAAATCTGTTTTTCACTGTTGGCATCATAAGTTTCCCATCCAGGATAATTTGTGTTTCCAGAATAAATAGTCAGAGCTTTATTGACCCCCTGATTTGATTTAAACCCTGGCATAGCGCTAACGAAACGATAATAACCTACCTCGAGAGGAATTTTACTACCCAATGGCGTAACAAACGATGCATATGAATCAACGGTCGTTGGTTCTGTATTACTTACTGCTGTTGTGGCAGAAAAAACATTTGTGGGTTCATATCCTCCAACATAACCTGCTGTATTTACGATGGTGGAATATGGATAATTGGTCTGGTAAAGCGTAAGTGCATCATCCACTTCATTGGTATAAAACATCATTCCAGATGTCCAGTAGTGGGGAGTAGTGCCACTACGATTAACAGCTGAGTTGTCTGTTACTGAATAAAGACGATATCCCCCACTACTATAGACAAATGTCCAACGAGGATTATTGCCAGGGGCATCATCTACCAATGCTAACTTATAAGCAGTTGTTGTTGAGCCGTAATATGCGTCTGTTCGTCCTAAATATTGCTTCTTAGCCTTATTGTAAAGCATATACCCATTCGTTTCGTCACCTTCTATGCACCATAGATATTTATCTGCTATTGGATAAGCAATAGTTGTCCCACTAAACAAGATGAATGGCGCATCACTCTCATTAGGTTGCAAATACTCCTTACCACTGCCCGTTCCGATTCGTATGGTACACCATGTAGGAGCGGCCACAGTGCTCTTGTTGCTTTCTAACGGATTGGTGGTCAAACGATATTTCAATGTTAACGTTTTATTGGAAGATATAGTAGTGTTCGCACAATCAAATAAAACCTCCGAATCATATGCACTATCAAACGTGTATCCAGAAACCGTTGGAGGCGTGAATTTACCTCCACTGGGTATATCATAATTAGTAGAACCTACTAATTGATAACCCGAAAGGTTTTCACAGGTATAGGTAACAGTAACAGGGGTTGCCGGTTCCAAAGTCACCGTCATATTCTTAATCGCAAAATATACATTCGATGTTCCTGTTGATTCTCCTTTGACCGTAAAATAGTGAGAATCATCAGTTAACGATGAAACAGAAAAATTATATCCATTATTTGTTGATAAAGTTTGTGTGGTGGAGCCATCTTGATCAGTCACAACGTATGTACGATTTGCATTCCAACGGTAACATTCAATAGAATAGCTTTTGATTTTATAACCTGTAGGAGCATTAATCGTAATTGTGTACGTTACCTCAGAAGTTGTACCGGGATCCAAGAGAAGCCAAGGATAACCACTTGAAGGTTTATCCCAAAAACCGGCAGAGGAAGTGCCATTCGAAACTACAGTTAAACCAGCAAGACCAGAATAATCTGTTGTGGTCAATGTTAGTTTATCAGCACTGCGAGTTATATATGCACCAGCATTTGCCCAAGGTTGAATCTCATCATAGGCCGCAACTTTTACCGTATAAGTTGTTGACCACGCCCCAATAGATAGAAAAAGAGACAATAATAATAGAGTTAGTTTCGTTTTCATGGTTTTAATAGTTATTAAATTAGTTTAGTTGACAATATCCTCTCAAGCATCGTTCTGACACGATGAAGCTGGAGAGGGATTCATGGTATTCTCTTGAAGAGGTAAGTACACCTCAATGGCAAAGGTAAACATAATTTTGCATTTAACTTTCTCCTATTTGTTAAAGTGTGTTAATTAGGGTGTATTTTACAGAAAAACCAAGAGAAAGTAAACTATATATCCTCACACAGATTTCACGGATCTAAATAGGAGGAAGATACAATTTCAATTGATTGTGTTTGATGTTATACCCCATTATGGATGGGGTGATGGGGTATTTGCTGGATGGGCGTTAAGAGCTTGTTCTTATAAGCTCATGCTGTAAATAAGACATCAATGGCTCTCGCCAGAGAGACATTGCATCAGACGCAAGCAGTTTTCTGCGGATTCTGCGATTTCTGCGTGAGAATAAAAGAGGTTTGCGGTTAGTGATTAGCGGTTAGCGGTTAGCGATTGTGGTTTACGTTATCAAGTTGCTTATTAATTATTCCCAGCGTGGGAATAATTAGCCAGTCCCTACCCCATTATTATCAACTGGCTATTTGGTTCTTTGTTTTAGATTTTCCGGATTCATCCGTGCATCCCAGATATCTACAATCCTAACCGTATCAGATGAAGGGTAATACTATAGCCACGGGAACTGTCTGAATAGCTATCAGACAAACATGCAATGGTTTTTCAGGCTCAAAGAGGCGGGGTTTTTGCCCGACGATAGTATAACCTGACGCAGGAAGGTGCAGAAGTTTAAGTGATAGTGCCATATAAGTGTACTTATAATGGAACTGTCACTTGAAGTGCTGCAAAAGTCTGACAAGACTTATACTATCGACAGGTGTTTTTGAAGTTTTTGTTAAATATCTATTTAGATCTGTGTGAGATAAAACTTAGTAGCTTATATTTTCTGCGTGAGATTAAAAAAAAGCCAACGCTTTTGGGGCGTTGGCTTTATACCTTATTATATATGTAGGCTATTTATCTTCTCTTCATCTTACCAAAGAGGTCACGCATGCCATCCAGATCGAAGGCCAAAGAGAAACGCATGGTCTGATCCAATGGGTTGGTCTGAGCCGTACTGAACAGATAAGCAGCATCTATGGTGAAGACACTCATCTTGAAACCGGCACCAACGGTGAAGTACTTACGGTTACCCTTGTTCTCTGCCTCGTGGTGATAACCGGCACGAAGCATGAAGCGGTCGTTATAGGTGTACTCGGCACCAAAGCTCCAACGAATCTCCTGCATCTCTTCCTTGAATCCGCCAGGAGCATCACCAAAACTCTTGAAGATACCGGCAATGGGCGAGATATCATAATAGTCCTTCTGCACACGATCCAGATAGTCGTTCTCTGCCTCACCCTCCTGCTGTTTGGGATAGGTAGGAATCAACAGTTTGTTGGCATCAATAGAGAAACTGAACTTGTTGTACTCATTGAAAGGAATAGTCAGATTCAAACCCAGACGCAGGTTGGTGGGGATGAACTCGGCATCATCAGAACCGCCAAAGGCAATCTTACTACCGATATTACTGATATTGATACCCCATCCGAAGCTGCACTCGCGGTTACCCATCATAAAGTATCCTAAGCGGTACATAGCGATATCAGCAGCAAAGGCCTTACCGGCTGTACTCTCCTCGGGGGTGTACTTGATATCAGAATATATGAAACGCATGTTTACACCCATAGAGAAAGTCTCGCTAAGCATACGGCTATAGCCTACGTCAACAGCCAACTCATAGGGTTTGATGGTCATATCAGTTATGCCACCACTATAATCACCTACATATACCTCACCCAGATTGAAGTATCTCAGTGAAGCAGATACGGCAGAATAGTCGCCAATGCGATAGAAACCGGCTATGGTAGCCAGGTTGATATCATTGACAATCTTACGCAACCAAGGGGTGTAGCTGATTCCCACACCAGCACGAGCCACATTGAAGGGGTACTTGGCAGGGTTCCAATACTGAGAATACACGTCGGCCTCGGTAGCGGCACCTATATCTCCCATAGAGCCGGCACGTGCATCCGGTGCTATTGACAATGATGTTACACCATACTGCTCAGGATTGAAGAGGGTCTTCTTATCCTCAGCCTTTGCGGCCGTAAAGCTTAGCAATACAGCCAAAAGCAGAGTTAGTCTGTTCATATTTGTTGTTCGCATACAATATAAAAACTCTGTTTTCCCTTATTTATTGTTCAAAATAATGATTTTTTGCGCTTTTGAGACTTTCTTGCTATCGCCACAGCTCATTTGACAGCGATAGACGTAAACGCCAGTGAACAACTTGGCTCCTGCATTGGTGCACAGATTCCAGGGTATGGTATATAATCCACTGGTAGAACTACCCTGCTCCTGATGGAACCATACGCGCTGTCCGGCAAAGTTGAAGACCTCCAATGTAAACGTACATTCTGTACCAGCCATATCATAGGATATCAGGAAGTTGGTACTGGTACGGGCAGGATTCTGACTGACGCCCAAGTTGAACATATTGGGTGCCACAGTGGGATCAA
>JAEEGK010000369.1_pt1 | contig 113637 bp, 100 predicted proteins | sample 8958771 | NCBI WGS metagenome assembly JAEEGK01 (sample SAMN16246547, study PRJNA631951) | gut metagenome | biome: gut microbiome; feature: rumen; material: SC-attached | host: Bos | place: Iran: Karaj | collected 2018-10 | reverse complement strand
CAAGTTTGAGGTCGGTGTTGGTCTTTCCGGACAGGTTTGCGATCTTTTTCTCCTTCAGTTCTCCGATCCTTTTCTCAATATCTTGAATTTCTTCCGAAACAGAGCCCGTTGGACTTGATAAAAAGTCGGGTATTGTGATAAAATCAATATTTGAAATGTCTTTTTTGGCAGTAGTGTTTGCTTTTAATTCTCTTTCCCAGAAAGCATCCATTCTCGCTTTACGATCACGGTTGTTTCTGGAGGAGTAATAATTCACCAAAAAGATAAGTATCAGCGTTATAGCCAGGAAAACAGGTATTATAGGTTGCATATGTGCCTCTTTTTCGGTATGAAAGGAATTATAATGAACAGGAAAAACAGAAAACTATTATCGGGAATATTGGTAGCCATTCTTGTACTTGCCATGCTGGTTCCGATGCTTGCTTCATTGCTTTAAAGTTTAGGAAAACCGAGGGAGTTTGTCAAGAGTGAACAAAGGTAAATTGTCCGAAAGTGCGCTTAAGAGAAGCGTTTTAAATAGGCTTTCGGATCACAATAAAAGATCGGGAGCGGGGATAGGGACCGACGCCGGAGGCTTTGAAGCAAAGGGCCAAAGGTTTCTTATGTCTTCTGCCGCGATCACGGGAGAGGATAAAGGAAACGGCGAGCTGGCTGTTGTAAGAGCGGTAAATTCCATGGCCGCTGCGGGAGGCAGAGCACTGGTTGTTTCTTTATCCGTCATTACCACCGATGCGGCGGGAGAAGCCTTTGTGAAAAGGATCGTGGACGAGGCTGCCCGAGCCTGTGAAAAGACCGGAACGACGTTGGTGACCGGAAATACCCTTGTGGGCGGTGAAGCTTCAGTGAGCGTTACAGTTACGGGAGAAAAGGAAAATGATCTAAAGTCTCCCGGAAAAGACAGGGACCGGATACTGATCATGGCAGGAAATGCGGGAAATGCCGGAAGTGCCATGCTTGCGGATAAGTGCTTTGACCGGCTTAAACAGAGGCTTACGGCGGATTATATTAATAAGGCCATAGGAGACTTTAACGATATAGGTACCTTTGAAGCGGCCCGAAGGCTGGCGGAAAAGACCGGAGGCACAGTCGCCATGCATGATATTTCAGAAGGCGGCGTTTTCGGCGCATTATGGGAGCTTTTGGAAAGAGAAAAAGCCGGAGCTTCCGTTTACCTTAAGGATATACCGATCAGGCAGTCGGCCATAGAAGTCTGTGAGATACTGGACGTTTCTCCTTATCAGCTTAGGGGAGACGGCGGGCTTCTGGCCATAGTCGAGGACAGCCCCGAAAACCGTGAGCTGGGCAAGGTTATTGGCATTATAGATAATTCAGCGGACAGGGTGATAATAAACGGCGAAGAAAAGAGATTTTTGGAACCCAACCGCTTTGACCCATATTATGACATCCCGTAGAGAAGGCATATGCTTTCTCGACCATCTCGGGAAAAAGGAGAGATATTATGAGAGACAAGATCTTAAGAGCAATTGAAAAGAATTCCAAGATTTCCACAAAGGATCTGAGCCTTATGCTGGGCATAACCGAAGAAGCGGTTAAGGCAGAGATCAGAGCCATGGAAGAAGAAAATATAATCTGCGGATATCCCACGCTCATAAATTGGGATGCTACGGAAACAGAAAAGGTAACAGCCATAATCGAAGTAAAGGTAACACCTCAGAGAGGCCGCGGTTTCGATAAGATCGCGGAAAGGATATACCGTTTTGACGAAGTGGCGGCGGTTTATCTTGTTTCGGGAGGCTATGACCTGGCCATCATCATCGAGGGAAAGTCCATGAGAGAGATAGCGGCCTTTGTTTCCGACAAGCTGGCGCCTCTGGAAGCCATACTCAGCACTTCCACCAACTTCGTTCTTAAAAAGTACAAGCAGAACGGAATGCCTTTGGTGGGCGAGGTTCACGATGACGAGCGTATGTTGATCACACCCTGATGGGCGTGAAATCAGAATAAGGGGATAAAAAATGAGAGATCCGTTAAATAAAAAGGTTACCGGGATAAAGCCCTCGGGTATCAGAAAGTTCTTTGATATCGTGAGCGAGATCCCGGATGCAATTTCATTGGGCGTGGGCGAACCCGATTTTGAAACGCCCTGGCACATTAGAGAAGAGGGCATATATGCACTGGAGAGAGGTAAGACCTTTTACACCTCCAATGCCGGCCTTATAGAGCTTAGACAGGAGATCACGGCTTATCTTGCAAGAAGATATAACCTGCATTATGACTATAAAAAAGAAACATTGGTAACCATAGGCGGCAGCGAAGCCATAGACGGTGCTCTTCGTGCAATGATAGACGAAGGGGACGAAGTGCTGGTGCCCGAACCCAGCTATGTTTCCTATGTGCCCTGCATCAGGCTTGCAGACGGTGTTCCGGTTACTATCAATCTTAAAGAAGAAAATAAGTTTAAGCTTACCAAACAGGAACTGCTGGATGCCATAACACCAAAAACTAAGATACTCATCATGCCTTTTCCCAATAACCCCACAGGCGGCATAATGACCCGTGAGGACCTGGAGGATATTGCCAAGGTGGTTGTGGAAAAGGATCTGTTTGTTATTTCCGATGAGATCTATTCCGAACTCACCTACGGACATAACCATGTTTCCATAGCAGAATTTCCGGGAATGAGGGAGAGGACCATTGTGATCAACGGTTTTTCCAAATCCTATGCCATGACCGGATGGAGACTGGGCTATGCCTGCGGACCGGAAGAGATCATAAAGCAGATGACGAAGATACATCAGTTTGCCATCATGTGCGCTCCCACCACCAGCCAGTGTGCTGCCATCGAAGCCTTAAGAAACGGGGATGAAGATGTGGACAGGATGCGTGAGGCCTATGATGAAAGAAGAAGATACCTGGTTGCAAGACTTAATGATATGGGACTCCACACCTTTGAGCCTGAAGGCGCTTTCTATGTATTTCCCTGCGTAAAGCAGTTCGGACTTACATCGGATGAGTTTGCCACAAGACTTCTTAAGGAACAGAGGGTGGCTTGTGTACCGGGAAATGCTTTCGGCGATTGCGGCGAAGGCTTCCTTCGTATCTCCTATGCGTACTCTCTTGAGAACCTTAAGAGGGCTCTTGACAGGATTGAGATTTTTGTAAAAGGACTGGAAAAGAAATGAATATAGTTTTGCTTGAGCCCGAGATACCTGCAAATACAGGAAATATCGGGCGTACCTGCGTTGCTACGGGAACGGCGTTACATTTGATCCGCCCCCTGGGTTTTGACATTTCGGACAAGGCTGTGCGACGCGCAGGCATGGATTATTGGAAATCCCTGGATCTCCATGTGTATGACAGCTGGGAGGACTTTAACGAAAAGAACGGTAATCCCAAGGTATACATGGCGACCACAAAGGGCCAACACTTATATACTGACACTCACTATGAAAAGGATGCTTTTATCATGTTCGGCAAGGAAAGCGCAGGAATACCGGAAGAGATACTCATGTCCTCCCCCGATACCTGTGTAAGGATACCCATGATAGGGGAAATACGTTCTCTGAATCTGGCAAATTCCGTTGCTGTCCTCCTCTATGAAGCACTGAGACAGAACGATTTTGAGGGCATGAACATGTGCGGAGAACTTCACAGACACAAGTGGAGTGATATAAAAAAGGATTGAGTTTTGAACGAAAGAACAATAAAGATACTTGAATATAACAAAATAATAGAAATGCTCTCCGGACTCTGCGGTTCGGAAGGCGGAAGGAAGAAAGCCCTTGAACTGCTTCCCGACACGGATCCGGAAAAGATCAAAGCGGCCCAGAAGGAAACGGAGGATGCCCTAAACAGGATATACAAAAAGGGAAGCCTGAATTTTAACGGCGTTCCGGATATCAGAGGGGACATAAAACTTCTTGAAGTACAGTCCTCACTTCTGGCATCAGAGCTGTTAAAGATCAGTTCCGTGCTTACGGCCACCCTAAGAGTTAAGAGCTATGGATACAGCGGGGACGAGGATGATGTACAGGATTCCCTTTCTGAGAAATTTTCCCTCCTTGAACCCATTTCTCCTCTGAACAATGAGATCAAAAGATGCATAATTTCCGAAGAGGAAATCGCGGACGATGCAAGTCCGGAATTACAGAGGATCCGCCGTCAGATGGCGGTGATCAATGACAGGATCCGCGAACAGCTTAATAAGATAGTAAACAGCGCAGACAACAAAGACAAACTGCAGGACAATATAGTTACCATGAGAAACGGACGTTATTGCCTGCCTGTTAAATCAGAATATAAGCAGCAGTTCGACGGCTTTGTGCATGACCAGTCCGCTAAGGGATCCACGATCTTCATCGAGCCCGCGGTGGTGGTAAAACTCAATAATGACCTGACGGAGCTTTCTCTTAAGGAAGCCAAGGAGATAGAAAAGATCCTGGCTGAACTCTCGGCTTACGCAGGACAGTACACGGAAGCTCTTAAGTACAATATAGATACCCTTACAGAACTGGATTTTATCTTTGCCAAGGGTTCTCTTGCAAAGCAGATGAAGGCAACGGAACCCGAGTTTAACGGGAACGGATATATCTCCATAAGAAAGGGACGCCATCCTCTTATAGATGCAAAAAAGGTGGTCCCCATAGATGTATATGTGGGCGGAAACTTCACTATGCTGATAGTCACAGGACCGAATACCGGAGGTAAGACTGTTACTCTTAAGACCGTGGGACTTTTTACTCTCATGGGACAGGCAGGACTGCATATCCCTGCTCAGGACGGAAGTAAACTGGGCGTTTTTAATGATGTGTTTGCGGATATCGGTGACGAACAGTCCATAGAGCAGTCTCTGTCTACATTTTCATCTCATATGACCAATATCGTGAGGATCCTTAAGGAAGCAGACAAGCATTCCCTGTGCCTTTTTGACGAGCTGGGAGCAGGAACGGATCCCACGGAAGGGGCAGCTCTGGCTCAGGCAGTACTTGCCACGCTACACAGGAAAAACATTCGTACAGTGGCTACCACCCACTATGCGGAGCTTAAGATATATGCTCTTACGACTCCCGGGGTATCAAATGCCTGCTGTGAATTTGACGTGGCGACCTTAAGGCCCACTTATAGGCTCTTGATCGGTATCCCCGGTAAATCAAACGCTTTCGAGATCTCCAGAAAACTGGGGCTGTCCGATGAGATCATAGATATGGCCGGCAGTTTTATAGGCACCAAGGACAAGAGTTTTGAAGACGTTATCAGTGACCTGGATACCAGACGCATGAAGATGGAGCAGGATGAGGAACGGACTCAAAAGGCTTTAGAAGATGCGGAAGCGCTTAAAAAGAGATACGAAGAAAAGAATGAGAAGCTGGAAGCTGCCAGAGACAAAGTCTTAAGGGAAGCTCACGAAGAGGCCAGAGAAGTCATATCCGAAGCGAAAGAATATGCAGACGAGGCGATAAAGCGTCTTAATAAGCTGGGAGCGGATTTTTCCATGGCAGACATGGAGAGAGAAAGAACGGCTTTAAGAGACAAGATGGGATCAAGCTCTGCGGCTCTTGCGGTTAAGCCCAAGAAAAAGGCCGACAGTAACGAAAATGTGGAGTTTGCGGTAGGAGACAATGTAAAGATCTTAAGTCTCAACCTGGACGGTACCGTGGTCACTCTCCCCGATGCAAAGGGGATGATGACTGTCAGAGCCGGTATGATGCAGACAAAACTAAACAAAAAGGATGTACAGTGGCTTTCCCGTGCGGCGAAGGAACCTGTAAATAAAAAGAACAGTGCAAGATCGGGCATCACAAAGTCCATGACTATCCATCCCGAGGTCAACCTTATCGGGATGAGAGTGGATGAAGCTATGCCTGTGCTGGAAAAGTATCTTGACGATGCTTATCTGGCACATCTGGAAAAGTGCACCATAGTTCACGGAAGAGGAACCGGAGCTTTGAGAGAGGCGGTACACAAGTACTTAAAGAAGTACAAGTATGCCAAGGAGTTCAGACTCGGAGGCTTCGGCGAAGGAGACATGGGTGTTACGATAGTAACATTTAAATAATCTTAAGATCGGTAAAAGGAGGCAACTATGGCGGATAAACAACGTATTCTTGTGGTCGATGATGATGAGAGCATAGCAGAACTGGTGACTTTGTATCTTACAAAGGAATGCTACAGCACAGAGATCGCATCTGACGGAGAAGAAGCATTGGAAAAGTTCAGATCTTTTGATCCCAACCTCATTCTTTTGGATATAATGCTTCCGGGCATTGACGGATATGAAGTGTGTCGTGAGATAAGAAAGACCTCTAATGTACCGATCATAATGCTTTCGGCTAAAGGCGAGGTGTTTGACAAGGTCCTGGGCCTGGAACTGGGAGCCGATGATTATATCATGAAACCCTTCGATTCAAAGGAGTTGGTTGCAAGATGCAAGGCAGTCTTGAGACGTTTTTCCCAGGAGGGAAACAGTCAGGGCGTGGCGGCTTCTGCCAATGTCGCACCCAATGCGGATGCGGGTGAGTTTGTACAATATGACGGCCTGGCTGTGAATCACACCAATTATACAGTGGTCTACAATGGGAAAAAGCTGGAGATGCCTCCCAAGGAACTGGAACTGCTCTATTACCTTGCGGCGAATCCCAACAGAGTATTTACCAGAGAGCAATTGTTGGATAAGATCTGGGGATACGAATATCCCGGAGACACAAGAACAGTGGATGTTCATGTTAAACGTCTCAGAGAAAAGATCAAGGATGGCAGCAATTGGAAACTTTCCACGGTTTGGGGAGTTGGTTATAAATTCGAGGTTGATTAATGAGACAAGCTTCCGTTTTGCTGAAATACAGTTTAATATTGATCACTCTCGTGGTTCTGATGATGATCCTGTTAAACACAGTAGGGTTGGATTTCACCGAAAAGAAACTGGTGGAATCCAAGACAGCGGAGCTATATACTGAAGCAAATGATATAATCAACAAATATCTTTCCGAATATTATGTTTCCACCTGGGCGCAGGAAGAGGTGGTCTCCACCCTGAATATAGCGGCGGAGATGACCGATACCCGTATACTGATGCTTTCAAAAAACGGACTGGTCGTGGCCGATACCACCACCAACAGAAAGCAGAATGCCATTTATGTGGCCCTGGGGACTTCGGCTCCTCAGCTTATGGCGGATAACGCCGAGAAAGATTTTGTTGTTCCGAAGTATATACCTGATCCCATGCTGTGTGTGTCCGTACCCATTATGTACAATTACACGGTTTCGGGCTATCTTTGCGTTATGACCACCATGAGCTCCATATATGCGGAGGGAGTTTACTATTCGGATTTCGTAAATATATGCTATCTGATCTTTATTCCCTTTTTGGCAGCTGCTTTTGTACTCCTGTATTTCTATTCCGTACATCCGGTGACCAAGCTGACAAAGCAGACAAAGGAATATATGGAAAACAATTTCAGGGGTGAGTTTAAGGTGAGCTATCCCAAGGAACTGGCGGAGCTGGGAGGCAGTATCCGATACATGGGTGACAAGCTTAACAACTCCGATGAGGTACAAAGAAAGTTCCTGTCCAATGTATCCCATGATTTCAGGTCGCCTTTAACATCCATCAGAGGCTATCTGGAAGCTATGAAAGACGGTACTATAGAGACAGCGGATCAGGAAAAGTATTTTGATATTCTTTTGTATGAAACGGACAGGTTGACAAAGCTCACGTCCAACCTTCTTCAGCTTAACAACATAGATGATAACGGGCTTATGCTCAGCCTGTCAGTGTTTGATATAAACAAGATGATAAGGCAGATCGCTCTGACCTTTGAAGGAACCTTTAAAAAGAAAAAACTGGTTTTAAATCTGGTCTTTTCTCAAAAGGAAACTTTTGTAGAGGCCGATGAGGGAAGGATCCAGCAGGTCATTTATAACCTTTTGGATAACGCGGTCAAGTTTTCCAATTCGGATTCCAGCATTAAGATAACCACGGAAGAAAAGGGACACAAGGTGTATGTGACCGTAAAGGATTACGGTGTTGGTATACCCAAGGAGTCCATAAATAAGGTCTGGGAGAGATTCTACAAGAGCGATGCCTCCCGCGGCCGCGACAAGAAAGGCTCCGGTCTTGGACTTTCCATAGTTAAGGAGATCATTAAGGCCCACGATCAGAATATTTCGGTAGTGAGTACCGAAGGCGTGGGGACGGAATTCATCTTCACTTTGAAATCTGCCGAATAGGCAGAAAGCGAGGGAACATGTCAGAGTTCACCGAATTTGATGAAAATAGCAAAAATACAGACAATACTACCTCGGAAGAGCAGCAGTTTATTACCGAGAAGATAGTAAGTAAACGCAAAAAGAAGTGGTTCAGGAGACTTATCACCTTCATTTTTGTAATACTTTGTGCCACCGTCTTCGGCGTTGTTGCCAGATACTTTTTCCTGGTCTCCGGGGATGCATTGGTGGAAATATTGGGGATAGAGATACCTGTTTACAGAGAGACGGTATATGTCTATAAGGATAAGACCCCCACACCATTGCCCAAGCCCTCTGCCACGCCGATAGTAAGCCGTGCTACACTGACCCCGAGAGTTTTGGCGACGCCTACGCCTACTGTGGCCGTAACTCCAACCCATGCAGTAAAGACTACGCCGGAACCTTCCGGAACACCTCAGGTTACTGCAGTGATAACACCGGAAGCAAGTGCTACCCCCGGTGTTGATGTTACTCCTTCGGGAACGGTCACGGAGACTCCTGTGCCAACTCCGGGAGCTGAAACCACACAGACAGCAGAACTTACTCCCACTCCTACCCCCGTAGAAGGAATGGATCCGGGCAAGAAGGATGGAGATGATGAAAAACCGGTTTATTCCTATGTGAAATTCATGGAAGAGGTCATGAGCGTTACCGAAGATGTAAAAGGGAGCATTGCTTCTGTAGACGGTATCAGTACGGGAACGGATTTCCTTGGTAATATATATGAGATAAGGACGAATACCACCGGCTTGATCCTGAATCAGGACGGTGTGGATATATTGATACTTACGGATTACCTTTCCATAGAAGATTCAGCGTCGGTGGAAGTGACCTTTGAAGGGGACGAAAAGGCCTATCCGGGCGAGATTTATAACTATGACAAGGATCTGGGGCTTGCTATAATAGGCGTGGCCATTTCCTCACTGGATCAGGAAAAGCTTGAGGGCATGCAATACGCGGTAATGTGCGAAGAAGAGGAGATAAAGGTGGGGAGCCCCGTGTTTGAACTGGGGCGTGCCAACGGATATCCCGATTCGCTTTCTTTCGGACTCATAAGTTCAAGAAATAACCACTATGAGGTAAAGGACGCGGAAATCTGCTACTTTACCACCGATTGGCTTAATTACTCCGGCGCCAGCGGGTTTGCTTTTAACATGGACGGTAAGGTTCTGGGGATACTTACCCATACCATAAAGGCGGATGCCGAGGACACCTTACCCTGCTTCATAACCCTCTGTGCCCTTGAGGATGAGCTTAACATCCTTTTGAACGGAGGACACGGCGTTTACTTCGGGATCCTTGCCAATGCCCTGCCCAGGAAAATAAAGTATAAGGGTAGTGTTGAATACGGCATTTTCCTGAATCAGGTCATGGCCGCTTCGCCGGCTTACACCGCCGGACTCAGAGCAGGAGATGTGATAACCGCCATTAACGGACAGAGTGTGTCCAACATGGAGGAATTCATGGACGTGCTGTCTTCTTCCTTTGCTACCCAGGCTCTGAATGTATCATATGTAAGAAGCTATGCGGGAGGTTTTAAGGAAATGTCGGCCTATGTGATCCTGGGTGCCAAATAATAAAGGGCAGAGTATGTATATGCCGGGTCGGGCAATATAAGGCATATATTTTATCAACCCAATAAAAATAACAGTTTAGAAAGGCTTTTTATGAAGTATATCAAAGATATTCGCGAAGGAGACTGCGTCAGCGGGATCTACCTTTGCAGAAAAAAAGAGGTGGGCAAGAAAAAGTCGGGTGATGATTATTTTGCGCTTACCCTTGGGGACAAGACAGGAACGGTGGACGGAAAGATCTGGAACACCAATAATCAGGGGGTATCTGAGTTTGATTCCGGAGATTATGTGTACATAGAAGGTAACACAAACCTCTTTAATCAAAGGCTTCAAGTCATCATAAACCGCCTCAGGAAGTGCAACGAAGGAGAGTACAATCCGGAAGATTATGTGCCTTCTTCCGGCAAAAACGTGGGCACCATGTACAGAGAACTGATGGATATAATCTCCACGATCAAGACCTCCTGGCTTAAGACTCTTCTGGAAAGCGTGTTTATAAACGATAAGGCAGTGGCAAAGGCTTTCAGTGAGCACACTGCCGCCAAGCAGATACATCATGCTTTCAGAGGGGGACTCCTGGAACACACCCTTTCCGTTACAAGAAATTGCATAGCTTTTGCAGATAATTATCCCATTCTAAACAGGGATGTATTGCTGACATCGGCCATGCTCCATGATATCGGAAAAATTGAGGAACTTTCCGGGCTTCCGGAAAATGACTATACTGACGAAGGACAACTTCTGGGGCATATCTACATGGGCGCGGAATTTGTCGGTAAGAAGATCGACCTTATAGAAGGGTTTCCTCAGAAGCTTCGTAATGAGATACTTCATTGCATCCTTGCTCATCACGGAAAACTGGAATACGGATCACCCAAGAAGCCGGCTTTAGCTGAAGCTCTTGCCCTCAGCATGGCGGACGATATGGACGCCAAGATGGAGGCACTGGGCGAGCTTTTCGACACGGCTCAGAGCGATGAAGGCTGGCTGGGCTTCCAGAGGAATTTTGAATCCAATGTGAGAAAAACAGGAAAATATGAATAAGAATGAGATTGTAAAGGTTAATATAACAGATCTTGGAACAGAAGGTGAAGGCATCGGCAAAGTCGATGGCTTCACTTTGTTTGTAAAGGGTGGTGTGCCCGGAGATGTGGTAGAGGCACATGTCCTTAAGGTGAAAAAGAATCTAGGCTATGCTAAGATCGAAAAGATCCTGACCTCCTCCCCCGACAGAGTGGAACCCAGATGCCCTGTGGCTTCCCGTTGCGGAGGCTGCCAGATCCAGCAGCTGTCCTATGAAAAACAGCTGGAGATAAAGAAAAAGAAAGTGTTTGATTGCCTGACCAGGATCGGCGGCGTCAATCCCGAGAGCCTGGAAGGTTGCTTTGAAGGTATCATCGGGATGGAAGAACCCTGGCATTATCGCAATAAGGCCCAGTATCCGGTAGGCATCGACAGGGACGGAAATCCCAGGATAGGCTTTTATGCCTACCATTCCCACAACATAATAGAGAATGATGCCTGCGAAATAGAAAAACCTCTCTGCGCCGCTGTTTTAAAGGATTTAAGGGAGGTTATATCAAGATTTAACATTGCACCCTACGACGAAATGGTGGGAAAAGGTGAGCTGAGACATTGTCTGATCAGGACGGGATTTTCCACCGGAGAGGTGATGGTCTGTCTTGTGATCAATGCCAAAGGCAAGGAACTTAATAAGTGGAAGGCCGGCTCGGAAATGGCTCAAACCCTTGTAAAGAGTATATCTGAGGACGCTGTTAAGCTGGGCTTTAAATTCGTATCCCTGTGCATAAATGTAAATACCAAAAACACAAACGTGATCCTTGGGGATAAACTGTATCCCGTATACGGCCCTCTGTATATAAATGATATGATCGGGGATGTTATATTCAGGATCTCACCTTTGTCTTTTTATCAGGTTAATCCCGTACAGACGAGAAAACTATACGATAAGGCGCTGGAATATGCGGATCTCTCAGGGAAAGAGACGGTCTGGGATCTTTACTGCGGTATAGGTACCATTTCTCTCTTTCTTGCCAGAAAGGCAAAAAAAATATACGGAGTGGAGATCGTTCCCCAGGCTATAGAAAATGCCAAAGAAAATGCCCGCATCAATAATATTACCAATGCGGAGTTCTTTTGCGGTGCAGCCGAGGATGCACTTCCTCGGTTAAATCGTGATTTAACTGATGCTGAAAAGTGCGATGTGGTCGTTGTTGACCCGCCTCGCAAGGGCTGCGATGAGAAGCTTCTGGACACCGTAGTAAAGATGTCACCTTCCCGCATCGTATATGTTTCCTGCGATCCCGCCACCCTGGGCCGGGACGTGAAGTATCTCGCCTCCCGCGGCTACACCCTCCAAAAGGCCTGCGCCGTGGACCAGTTCTGCCATAGTATGCATGTGGAGACCTGCGTGCTTCTCGAACGCAGGGAAAACATCGGAAATCAAGGATTTTGAAATCCCGATGTGTTTTTTGGAAGCAAGAAGGAAAAAAGTGCATCGGAAATCGGGTTTTTTGAAATCCCGATGTGTTTTTTGGAAGCAAGAAGGAGAAAAGTACATCGGAAATCAGGTTTTTTGAAATCCCGATGCGTTTTTTGGAAGCAAGAAGGAGAAAAGTACATCGGAAATCAGGTTTTTTGAAATCCCGATGTGTTTTAGGAAAGCAAGAAGGAAAAATGCGCATCGGAAATCAAGGATTTTGAAATCCCGATGTGTTTTGGCAGGAGTGGTTGTGGAGTTTATTCTTTAACACCTGTAGCTTACTGTGTGTTATAAATCAGACTGTCGATGAGGGGAAATTGAGGAGAAGGATACCTGAGTGTATGCCATGCTGGAAGGGAAGAAATGAGCCTTTGCGGAGGTTGAAATGAAAAAAGAAGAAAAAACAAATGTCATGCGCGTTCTGGACGGGAAGAGGATAGCATATACAAGCCATACCTACGAGCAGGATCCCACATTGACCGGGGAGGACATAGCGGGAATACTGGGAGAGGAGCCGGATAAGGTCTTTAAAACCTTGGTAACTCAGGGGAAATCCGGCGCCTACTACGTTTTTGTGGTTCCCGTGGCCAAGGAGCTGGATCTTAAAAAGGCGGCTCAGGCTTCCCGGGAAAAGTCGGTAAGCATGATAAAGCAAAAGGATCTGCTGCCGCTTACGGGATATGTGCACGGCGGCTGCTCGCCCATCGGGATGAAGAAGCAGTTCCCGACGTTTATACACGAGACGGCGACGGAGTTTGATCATATATATGTAAGTGCGGGAAAGGTGGGCTTCCAGATCGAGATCTCACCCAAGGACCTGATCACGGCAGCGACCTGTAAGGTTTCGGACATAGTGTGAGTACCTGCGCAGGCCACGGCTTAACCAAGAATAATTATTACAAAAACTATCGCATATGGAGGCGGATGTGTTATGAAGACCGCAATAGTAACAGGTGCAACGGGCGGACTTGGACAGGAGTTCGTAAGAGAGATCTGCAAAGAGGACATTGACGAGATCTGGGCGGTGGCAAGAAATGAAAAAAAGCTGGGAGAGCTTAAGGCAAAGTTCGGCGATAAGGTTCGCCCGATTAGGTGTAACCTGAGCGAAAAGGATGAGCTTTCAAAGCTGTTCGGGCTTATGGAAGAGGAGAAACCTGACATCCGGCTGCTGGTAAACAACGCGGGCATAGGAAAAATGGGCGGATCTACCGAGTTTGACGACGATGATATTGAAAAAGAGATCGATATAAACTGCACGGCGGTGTGTCTGCTTTGCAATCATGCCATTCCCTTTATGACGCAGGGATCGCGCATCCTGAACATATCTTCCGCCTCATCCTTCCAGCCTGTGCCGTACATAAATCTTTATGCCGCAGGCAAGGCATTTGTGCGCTCCTACACCCGGGCTCTCAACGTGGAACTGAAGGGAAAGGGCATAACCTGTACTGCAGTTTGTCCGGGCTGGATCGATACGGACATGCTGCAGAAGGAATACAAAGGAAAAACTGTAAAATTTCCGGGACTTGTTTCGCCCGACCGGGTCGTTCTGCAGGCACTTCGCGACTCTGCCCGGGGTAAGGATATGTCCGTTTGCACATTTTTCGTCAAGTATGAGCATTTGTTGAGCAAGCTTCTTCCCCATAGGCTGATAATGAAGGTATGGCTCAGAGGAATTAGGGACTACGTATAAGGATGAGACGGAAAGAACATCATAGGAAGTATGAAAACGCAAAAGACATTCTTCCCGCAAGCCTTTTGGCGGAGGTGCAGAAATATGCGGAAGGGAAAGCAATTTATATCTCGAAACGCATTATGAGAGACATTATGCTAACATCAATGAGAAAAAAAGTGTATGGTGATTCCGATCCTTATGAGTGCTTCGGATATATGGAGGAAATGCCCGAGAGGTTTAAGCAAATGTCGATATTTGACCTGCCGGCGTCATCGTTAATATAAGCCTTTAAGGATGATGAATGAGTTGATATTTTTTTTAAGGATATACAATATATATACAAAGGAGGTTTTGTATATGCAGGCTCAGATTAAAGCATGCGGAGAAGCAGGTTATAACATTTGAATATAAATGAAAATCAAGATGATGAAATGCTTGATGATACAGTCGGCGGTGCGATGTAAAGACTTTTTTACAACAATTACGAGCTTTAGTAAAAGCCTTTTGACAGACAAACAAGGTCGTTTTCGGATAAAATTTGACCGTAACAAAGGAGATGCGAAATGGAGATTTCGGAAAGACTGAAAGAAGCAAGACAGAGTATGGGCATGACACAGGATCAGGTCGCAGAGAAGATCCTGGTATCCCGCGTGACCGTATCCCACTGGGAAAGCGGGAAGTCACTGCCTGATATAGTGAGCCTCATAAGTCTCAGTGATCTCTATGGCATCAGTTTGGATGAATTGGTGAAAGGAGATTCGAAAATGACAGAGAAAGTAAAGAAAGATGCAAAAGTTGCCAATACCAATAAGCGTTTGATCATAGCGACCGCTGTATTGGTCATGGTTGTTCTGCTGGTGTATGGCGTCAGCACAATCGTAGGCGGAGGCTTCAAGGAATTTTGCCAAGGTGCTGTATGGTGGGTTTTGATCGCTATCGGTCTGGCTTCCTTCGCCGCATACGCAGGTCAGGCGGAGAGCGACAGGGACAAAAAGGCTGACTGAGAGATGAATAATAACAGAAGGATCGGACAACCGGTCCTTTTTTTGATAGATACATAAAGATAAAGGATTGACAAAATTGAAATTTTATATATAATCTATGTTATATAACATGAGTAATGAAAGAGGGACAGGTATGCCACCAAAAGTAAAGATTACAAAGAAAATGGTTGCGGATGCTTCATTTGCGCTTGTCAGAGCAAACGGACACGAAAACCTGAACGCAAGGACCATCGCTGAATATCTGGGATGCTCGACCCAGCCGATCCTGTACAGCTTTAAGACGGTTGATGAGATCAGGGAGGCTGCCTATGAAATTGCGGATAGTTTTCATACAGAGTTTATCATGCCCGGTGACAAAGAAGAAAATCCAATGCTTGAGTTAGGGCTTAATTATGTGCGCTTTGGCCATGAAGAGAAGAATCTGTTTCGTTTTCTTTTTCAGACCGACAAATTTGGCGGAAAGGACATAGCGGCTCTTATGTCAGATCCTGGGCTGTTAGGCATTTTGGAAGTCATGGCAGCGGGCACTAAGACCGATCTTGAACGGGCAAAGGAAATGTTCCTGACATTCTTCTGCGTGGCGCATGGCATGGCAAGCCTCCTTGCCAATAATTCCATGGAATATGACGAGGCTCAATGCAAAAAGATGTTGGAGAACGTTTTTTACGGAATGATCGCATCAAAGAAAGGAGAACAGCATGCGTAAGTTATATGAAAAGAAAGAGATACTTTTTGCGGTGTTTTGGATTGTTGCCTATTGTGTTATAATGGGCACGATAAGAGGTAATTTCGGGGATGACAGCATATACATGCTGTTGGGACTTGTAGCTTTTACGGCAGGAATTACCGCATTTGTTAAGGTAAATCATCTTGAAGAAAAATACGGTCTTGCCGGGTGGCCGAAAGAAATGAAAAAGTATCTTTTCTTCATCCCGATCTGGGTTCTGGTTACCGGGAACATCTGGGACGGATTTGATCTTTCATATCGGGGAGTGTCGCTGGTAATGGCGACTCTTTCAATGATCCTTGTCGGATTTGTGGAAGAAATGATCTTCAGAGGATTCCTTTTTAGGGCAATGCTTGCAACAGACAAGCCGGTTGTGGCGATCATAGTTTCTGCCGTGACGTTCGGCGTCGGACATATTGTAAATCTTTTTACCGGACAGGCAAGTCTTGAGACGGTGGTGCAGATCGTCTTTGCTATAAGCTGGGGCTTTATCCTGACCATGGCGTGCTACAAGAGCGGAAGCATTATCCCTTGTATTATAGCACATTCTGTGATCGACGCGCTTTCGTTGTTCGGAGCCGACAACACCCTCATTGACTGGATATACATAGGAGCAACGATAGTAATTGCTGTCGTTTATTGCATATATCTCAGCAGACTGTATCCGAATAAGGAAACCGCGAAGGCTTGATCATTGAAGCGGACAATGGAGAAACAATTCCTGTCCTGACCATGGGGCCCATCGGCATCACGCCTGAACTGAAGCGTAAAGGATACGGAAAAGCCATACTTGACTATTCTCTTGAAATAGCCGCAGAGATGGGCTTCGGTGTAGTTCTGTTTGAAGGTAATATCGGCTTCTACGGAAAAAAGCGGTTTTGCCTACGCAAGCAGGTTCGGGATCAGATACCATGACATGCCTGAAGATGCGGATTCATCCTTCTTTCTTTGCCAGAAGCTCATACCCGGCTATCTGGATAACGTGACAGGAGTATATCAGACGCCGCAGGGCTACTATGTGAAAGACGAGGATGTGAAGGAATTCGATAAAGCTTTTCCGCCGAAAGAAAAACATAAACTTCCCGGACAGATATTCGGGTGATATTGATGAGCAATGGGTTAGCAAGGATCGGACAACCGGTCCTTTTTTTGTCAACTTTAAATCGCTTTTTTCATAAGAAAATGCTAAAATAAACCAGTCTGACACTGATTGGTCAATTTGAGCGGTGTTAAAAGTAGCAGAGGATGAAGTGGCATGAATGATATTTATTATATAATCGGAACGGCATATGCAGGGAAATCTACTATGGTAAAGCTCCTTGCGGAAAGATATGACGGCATAGCCTGCGAGGAGAATTACCACGACAGGCTGGTGGACGAAAAACTTGATAAGAATGAGTTTCCGGCTCTCTGCTATACGAGGGATTTGGAGGACTGGCGGGAATTTATCCGAAGAACACCCGAAGAGTACGCCAAATGGCTTGAGGATGTTGCTAAGGAATGCGAAGTGCTGGAACTCAGGATCTTAGAGAACTTAAAGAAAGAAGGACGAAAGATCTTCGTAGACACCAACATTTCCATAGAGACTCTTAAGAAGATCTCCGACAGGGATCATGTGCTGGTGATGCTGGCCGATCAGATGATCTCCGTGAACAGATTCTTTGAACGACCGGACAGAGAGAAGCAATTTATTTATCAATTGCTCATGCAGGAGCCGGATCCCGAAGCGGCTTTGGCCAACTACAGAGAAATGCTTATGAAAGTCAATTCAAAAGAAGTATATGACAGACTGCTTAATTCCGGTTTCCGGGTTCTGACCAGAGATGACAGCAGATCCGTGGAAGAAACCTATGAGATCGTCAGGAAGATGTATAGACTATGTTAAAGATCCGTATGACGATTACGTATGTTGAAACCGTGCGCAAACCCGGTAAGGAATAGAGGAATGGACCGAGGGGACAAGGTTCAAAAAAGGAAGGGAAAAAAATGAAGTTCATATTAAAGATTGCCAGAGGAGACGGAACCTTTGGGGACGGGGTTATGGGTTCAAAATGAGCAAAGAACAATGGTTATTCCGCAAATTACGATTATATTGTTCCATTGTTGCCTTTATTGTTTTGCTATTTGGCATTGCATAACAAAGACTTTGAAATATCCTACACTTTGACTTTAGAATATCCTGAGTATATAGTTTTGGTTGATCAGTGATGCCTTTGCTTCGCCTGTTAATAATGAAAGAGAAGAAGGGGGTGCAAAATCCGGGATTATGGTTAAAAGGTTTATAGGGGGATTCGCAGATTTTTGTAATGTACTTATCATTGAGGGACTTGATGCTGAAAAAACTTTGGACTGTAATGTATTATTCTTTAAACTAAAGAGTAAAAATGCAGAGGAGATAGCAGATGAGTAAGCAGATTAGGTGGGCTCATTTTCTGCTATGTTAATTTGCATTGCTTGCCGCAACGGTGGTCTTCAGCATATTATAACTGCGAAAGGAGGCATTTGCCATGTTAAATGAAAACATTAAAACAATCCGCAAAGCAAAAGGTCTTTCGCAGGAAGAACTCGCAGTTAAGTTAAACGTAGTCAGGCAAACAATTTCTAAATGGGAACTGGGGCAGTCGGTTCCCGATTCCGAACTGTTGCTTACGTTATCAGAGGTCCTTGAGACACCTGTAAGTACTTTGCTGGGAGAAAATGTAAAAGAATCCGAGGCTGATGATCTGAAAGCAATCTCGCAAAAACTGGAGGTGATCAATCTTCAGCTGGCTCAAGCAAAAAAACTAAAGAGAAAGATAGCTCATTGTCTTTTTATTTCCTTGGCTGTTCTTGTATCATTTGTTACGGCGATACTATTACTGTTGAACAGTCCGTATTTGGGATGGGATTATAACGATCCGGAAAAAGCGGTCCTTGGGGTTGTTTTCCACTCATTTGAATGGATATTTGTGCGTATTGCACCGTTCATCCTGTTAGCGGCTGTCATTGGGATAATAATGACGAGGAGGAAAGACGGATGAAAAAGAAGATCTGTATCTCGGTTATTGTCCTCGTGGTTTTGTTGCTTGCGTTTGTAGCGAGTCGTTTTTACAGATCGTTTCAACCGTGCAAAGTGGCGGAAGATGAGATAATGCTGGTCATGAAACTTGATCTGAAAGAAGATATAGGCCTGCTTATTTTGGATAATAATATGAATGGAAAGGAAACCAGCGGAGGGACTTCAAATGCTGACGGATCCAAGTTAAAGCATGATGAAGTCTTAAACTGGATAATGAAGAAAAAAGAATATGGTGATCCTGAAGGAACGACGGAACTATCTGTCCGCTTCAGGGTGGTTACGGAATATTTTGTGCCAAACTATGATAACATATACCCGGAAGAATATGTTGTTCTGTTGGAGCCACTCACGTTCAAGGTGGATTTTGGTGAGACCTATAATATTACGATAACCGGGGATAAGGAAAACGGATATCAGGCTGTGTTAGATGAAAATTGAAAGTGAAAATGACACCACAACCCCGTCCCCAAGGGTTCAAGATTATAAATAGCGGAAATCAGGTTATGGTGTCATTTTTTGAAAGTGCAGTCTAAAACAAGAGGAAACTTTGGAGACGCTGTTATTAATATGAATAGTTTATTAAAGACAACATTAAATACAAGAGACCTTGGCGGGCATAAGACCGTCGATGGCAAGGAAACGATCCGCGACAGGATATACAGGAGCGACAGGCAGGAATATCCCAATGAGGAAGACATAAAGATGCTGCTGTCAAAGCATATCACGTCGATAATAGATATGCGCTCCGAACAGACTGTAGTTGAAAAGAAGAGCGGATTTAAGGATAGGGAAGGGTTTTATTACTTCAATTTCCCGATAATCGAGGGAAGCAGGATACCGGAGTCGGTAGAAGCGGTTCCGGGCTGCTATATGAACATCGCATGCTCAGAGAATATGCTTAAGGTATTTGAAACAATGGCTGACGCACCTGAAGGCGTAATGTTCAATTGCTCTGCGGGAAAGGACCGCACGGGAGTTGTTGCGGCCATACTTTTGATGATGTGCGGAGTCGAAGAAAAGGAGATCGTGGATGATTATATGCTGACAAAGGAAAACAGCAAAGAAAGGTTCGATCTCGTTCGAAAGAATTTTCCGGATGTGGATATGAATATTGTGATCCCACGGGAATCGTACATAAAAGACTTTATGAATGCGTTTAAGGAACGATTTGGAGATACGGAAGGCTATTTTTCGTTTATCGGACTGCCTAAAGACAAGGCAGATAAGCTTTATAACAAGCTTATGAAAAAACAGTTGTAAATTCGGATTGTGGTAATTAAAATACTATACAAAGTAATATTGGTTGTTTTAGTTAAGGGATAGGAAAAAGAAATGGATAATGAAATAGAGATCGTGGCACTGCCCAAAGAACAATGGAAGGGGCAGATCATTCCGCTTACGACCAGAAGTGACTCATATTATGATTTTGAGATCGATCCGCTTAATGAAGCCGGATGTACCGTAAGGATAATAAAAAAGCCGGCCGGCGGGGAAATCGTGCATACTCCGGAGGAATATGATTACCCGGATTCCTTATATCAGGATCATTGGGAAAATGCCGAAGCCTACGGCGTACTTGATGCACAGGGGAAAATGCAGGCATGCATTGAAGTGTGCCCCGAGGAATGGGCAAATAGGCTGATGGTAACAGAACTCTGGGTAGCGGATGAACTCAGAGGGAAGGGCATTGGAAAAAGGCTGATGGATAAAGCTAAGGAAGTCGCGCGTGAACAGAACAGGCGTGCAATAACTCTGGAAACTCAATCTTGTAACACCAATGCCATAGGATTTTACCTTCACGAAGGTTTTGAGTTGATCGGTTTCGATACCTGCTGTTATACCAATGATGACATCGGAAGGCGCGAAGTACGGATAAATCTGGGATTTTTCTTTCATCGTGAGCCAAAAAGGAGATAAAAATGGAATTTACAACAGACATCTTTAAGCAGTTTGATAAGAAATGGGCGTTACTTACCGCAGGAACGGAAGATAGCTTTAATACCATGACCATTAGCTGGGGCGGTCTTGGGACAATATGGAATAAATCCGTAGCGACGGTATATGTCAGGAAGTCCAGATATACCCACGAATTTATGGAAAATAACGAGTACTTTACCGTAAGCTTTTATCCCGAGGAATGTAAGAAGGTGCTGGGAGTGCTCGGCTCGAAGTCCGGAAGGGACATTGACAAGATGAAGGCATCGGGACTCACGGCTGTGAAGGCGGGAGAGTCCATGAGCTTTAAGGAAGCGGAAGTGACACTGGTATGCAAAAAGCTGTTCAGGCAGAGCCTGCTCACGGAAAATATGCCCAAGGACATAGCAAATACTATGTACGCCGACAACGATATTCATGACATGTATATCGGAGAAGTGGTGGAGATCATAAAATAGAAGTTTAAGAGGTAATAAAGAGTGCTTTACATAATGAGACACGGAATAACGGACTGGAATCAGGCACATAAGCTGCAGGGAAAGACCGATATCCCGCTGAACGACGAGGGAAGAAAAATGGCAGCGGCAGCGGCGGAGGAATATAAGGACCTGCATATAGACATATGCTTTTGTTCGCCGTTAAAGCGGGCATATGAAACCGCAACGATCCTGCTTAAAGGAAGAGATATACCCATCAAGACAGACGAAAGACTGTCGGAAATGGGTTTCGGAGAATATGAAGGATTGGCTTACAGTTTTCAGATACCTAACTGTCCCATAAATGTGATCTTTCAGAAGCCGGAAGAGTACAAGGCGTCCATCGGGGGTTCGGAGACCTTCGAAGAACTCTTTGAAAGGACAGGTTCCTTTTTAAGAGAGGTTGTTGAGCCTCTCTTAAAGGAAGGAAAAGATGTGCTCATCGTAGCCCACGGGGCTTTGAATTCCTGCATCATTACCCAGAGAAAGCATTTGCAGATAAAGGATTTCTGGAGCAACGGGATACCTCAATGCAAGATCATGGAATTGTAGAACAGGCCTGAGCCGGATCGATATGGAGGTGTGGCTTTAAAGTGAAGCCAGCATTTCAGCCAGTTTAAGATAGAAGGGCTTCACATTGACACGTTTTGTAAATCCGCCCTGGAAATACATATGATCTCCGATGGTGGTGGGCATTACATGCCACAGCCCCGGCTTAAGGGTCATACCTTCGGTATGATTTACGTTTGGAGCTCCCAGCGGAGCGCCGGCAGAGACCGTGTTTACAAGGCCGTCATTGGGTTGCCAGGTTTCATCGATCACAAAACCGCCCTTCGTGGTACCTGTATAGTTGCTCATATATATGGCTCCCTTCATAAAGATATTCTCGGTTATGGAGGGATCGGGACTAAAACTTCCGTCCCCGTTTTTCACTGTGGAGGAGCAGGGATAGGCGAAGTAATAAACATCTTCAAAAGTGGAGATCTTATTGTTTAAAGCTATTGCATTATCTATATGCATGTCATAGGAAGCATAATCATAGAGTTTTCTGGAATCGTAATCAGGTTTGGTGCCTTTTGACACCAGACCGCTGTTTTTTTCATACTCATCCGGCACTTCAATGGACCCTGTCTTAAAGGTGGGATCCTCATACATATCGTAGGCGGTGGTCCCGTTTGTGGGGGCGGCCAGAGTTACAAGGGCTGTCAGTCCGTCTCCGTTACCGCCTTTAAAGAAGGGGGAAAGATCGGCTTCGTCGGTAAAAGCCCTTTCTTCTGCTGACCCGTTCCTTAAGATCTCGGAAAACAGCCTGATGGTGGCACCTCCGAAGGAATGGCCGATCAGAGCAATCTTTGAGGAGGAAAAGTCATATATCAATGCTCTTCCCGTAAAATCCTCTCCGAAACGGTCATGTCCCGCTGCGCTGCTGTGGGCCGCACCGTAATCCACCCGTGTTCCCGCCAGCTGGGCATATAATTCGCAGGCCCTGTCCCAGGCGCTTCCCGTAGGATCCACGGATGCTGCATAGCTGTCATAACCACGGTTGTTAAGATATCTGATGACACTGCCGCCGGACAGCCCCCAGTAAGGGAAGAATTCATTGATGGCATCATAACTTCCCCAGCCGGAAAGCCCATGGACAAAGATGAGTTTTATATTGGTCTTAAGAGGCTTATGATATCCAAGGCCGACAGAAACCAGGCTTACGGATAAAAGGATGGCCGTGATCGAAAGAGCCGACTTTTTGAGGCCGTATTTTTTTATATTAAAGAAGGGGTAAGGACCTTCTGCTTTGCCCAGTTTGTTAAGATAAAGCAATACGGAGCCGTAGATCAGAGTAACCGTGATCGGAAGCCAGATCCAGCCGAAAGCCGCCCGGTCCTCCGCGAATATATATGAAATAAAGGACAATACAGGTATCAAAAGGTGGTGAAAGAGGCCTGTGCCCGAAAACAGCAGATCCTTTACCTTTCCGGTTACGGGAGCCAATATGCAGGCGGCAACCAGAAAGGACATGACCATCATGCAGACCGACAGGAACCTGAAGACTTCTATGCCGGCTTTTTGCCCGAAGATCACCAGCAAAAGCGATGATACAAATGTGAGAAGGTTGGAGATCCTTGTATAAAAGATCAGGTTTTTCGGACTGTGTTTATCGATCTTTCCCTCTTTAAAAAAGGCGATGATCTCCATTATTACAATTATAAGATTCAATATTCTTGCCATATTCATATACCTCATGTTAATCTGTTGCAGATTGGAGTATTTTCAATTATATTATTTAAAAAATACCCGTGCAACAATACAGCCAAAAAGTAATAAAATCTTTATCAAGGCATATTTTTTCGCAACACTTAAAGATGAGGCAAACAGGAGAAAAACCATGAAAACACTATGGAAACTTACAAAAGAAGCGGCACGCTATAAGGGTTTGTACATTATAGCCATACTTTCCACTTTTGGGCTTACAGTGATCAATCTTACCGCGCCCAAATTGTTATCCTCCATGACGGGGATAGTGGGAAAAGGTGTGGATGACGAAGCCATTGTGTCCATTCGGGGACTGGCTTTGGGATTATTGGGTCTTTATCTTCTCAGGGTACTGTTCAGATTTTTAAGTAACTACCTGGCACACAGAGCGGCCTGGTATCTGGTGGGCGAGCTTAGGAGCAGGCTTTATAATAAGTTACAGAGTCTGGACCTGGGCTTCTTTCACGATAAACAGACCGGAGATCTCATGAGTCGTGTGGTTAACGATACCAGAGACTTCGAGTTATTATATGCCCATATGATACCGGACATGCTTACCAATATTGTGACCTTTATCGGAGTTCTGGTCATACTGCTTACCATAAATTTTAAACTGGCATTGATCACCTGTGCGCCCATTCCGCTTATCCTGGTTTCCGGCGTGATCTTTGCAAAGGTGGTGCGTCCCTATTTCAGAGCTTCCCAAAAGGTTATGGGAGAATTGAATGCCCAGCTGCAGGACAGCCTTTCGGGACTTCATGAGATCCAGGCCTTCGGACAGGAAAATTATGAGGGAGAACGGGTAAGAAAGAAGAGTATGGACCAGGTGGTGGCTATGCTTAGAGCCTTAAAGGCCAGCGCTATTTTTCATCCCAGTGTGGAATTTTTGTCTTCCATAGGTACCGTGTTGGTGGTGTTCTTCGGCGGATATCTGGCATACAAGAATCAGCTTTCGGTAGCTGATATAGTGGCTTTTGTATTGTATCTTTCACTTTTTTATGCACCTGTGTCCGGACTTGCAAATCTGCTTGAAAATCTTCAGCAGTCCCTGGCGGGAGCGGAGCGTGTAACCTTGATACTGGATACACCTTCGGCTATCGAAAATGCAGAGGATGCAAAGGATCTTAAGGACGTGAAGGGGGCAGTGGAATTCGAGAACGTGTCTTTTCACTATGACAATAAGATCCCTGTGCTTAAGAACATATCTTTCTCCTGTAAGCCGGGGATGATGGTGGCGCTCGTGGGCCCCACGGGTGTGGGAAAGACCACTGCGACCCAGCTTATATCAAGGTTTTATGATCCCATCGAAGGCAGGATCCTGGTGGACGGACAGGATATAAAGCACGTTACGCTTGAAAGCCTGAGGCACAACATCGCGCCTGTATTACAGGATACTTTCCTTTTTAACGGATCCATTGCTGAAAATATAGGATATGCAAGGCCCGAAGCTACCCGTGATGAGATTGAAAAAGCCGCAAAGGCTGCAAATATTCATGAGGACATCTTAAGCATGCCCGAAGGCTATGAAACTCAGGTGGGAGAAAGAGGATTACGCCTTTCCGGGGGTCAGAAACAGCGTGTGGCCATAGCCCGCGCCATCTTAAGAAACAGCCCCATCATCATTCTGGACGAAGCCACGGCTTCGGTGGATGTAAGTACCGAACGCCAGATCCAGGCAGCTATTTCGGAACTTGCCGGAAAACGTACGGTCATTGCCATTGCCCACAGGCTTTCTACCATAATGAATGCGGATCTTATCCTGGTGATACATGAGGGTGAGATCGTGGAAAGAGGCACCCATGCCGAACTGATGGAGAAAAAAGGATACTACTATAGAATGCAACTCGCCGCGAAATGAGCCTTTGGGGACGGGGTTAGGGGCTCAAAAAGTGAACCCCTAACCCCGTCCCCGGGTGTCAAAATCCGAAGAGTACTTCTTTGATAGAATAAAATGCCGGCTTGGGTTCGTAGTTTTTATCGAAGAGGCGGCTGTTGGTGGTATCACCGTCGCGGTAGTGGTCCACCAGACCGAAAAGGGTAACGGCGGTGATGTTGGCAGGACCGCCTGCTTCGGTGTCAAGGCTTACGAGCATCTTGAACACATCGGCGTATTTTCGGGCCTGGCTGTTGAACTGGGCTTCCGTTTCTTCATCCACGCCGATGGATAATTCGGTGATCTGGATCTCCAGACCCAGTTCCGCAAATTTTTTGATCGCAGTTTTAAGAATTACAGTATCGGGAGACTTGATCCCCCAATAACCTTGCATGCCGATCCCGTCGATCAGATTCTTTTCTTTGAGATATGCACACAGGTCGTAAATGGCTTTAGTCTTTGCGGGCTGATAGGTGTTGTAGTCGTTATAGAAAAGCCTGACCTCGGGATCGGCATATTTTCGTGCATAAGTAAAGGCCATTTCCACATAATCCTGACCTATGGTCATGTACCAGGGGTTGGGCGTGCCGGAATTTTCGACCCTGCACTTAAAAAAACTCTCGGGAGCATAGTTCGCCGGCTCCACCGCTTCATTTACCACGTCCCAGCAATATACGACGCCCGGGTATTCCGTCTGAACATGGGTGAGGAGCTGCCTTATGTAGCTTTCCATTCTTAAGAGCATGGTTTCCTTGGAAACGTATTCGCCACTGTCCGTGTAACCTTCCCGGAAGAACCATTCCGGCGCCTGTGCGTGCCATACAAGGGTGTGCCCCCGCATCTTCATGCCGTTTTCCATGCACCATTTTAAGGTTGGGTCGATGGTGGAAAAGGAGAGGGCGGGTTCCGGATCACCGTTCCTCAGATTCTTTTGAGAACCGGCCTTATCCAGAATATAGCTGCTTTTCATCAGGTTGGTCATGGTACAGCTGTTAAAATGGTACTTGGAAAGTTCGTTGTATTTCGGGATGTTTAAAGTCTGATTTCCCAAAGAACTGCCGTTAAATCCCACACCCAGCAAAAAGTAGTCGCTGCAAAGGTCCTTGAGGGGCGTCGGGTCATCCAAGGGTATCGGAGTGACGGTGGGAGTGGGCGTAGAGGTCGGCGACGGAGTAGGGGTGAAGGTAGGTGTTGATCCGGGCATATCTTTTCTCGACACCTGAGTCTGCACATCCTTTTCACTACTGATATCTTGTTCTGCATTACTGTCCGATGAAGAGGGCGAAGCAGTGGCACCACAGCCTGTAAGCAGGGATATTACTGCAATTATCGATATTATCTTATAAAATTTCATGATCGATCTCCTGAATGTTTTTTGTTGTTGCTTCGGATTTTTTAATACTATAGCTTATGGAAGATCAGATTTCCAATCAATTATTGCGCTATATTTTTATATGTTTGTGAAAAGGCTCGGGCGCAATATTTATTGTGAAAAGCATTGAATTTTTCTTGCATTTTTATACACAATAATGTATTATGAACCCACTAGTTTTTCTTACAAAAATCTATGATGTCGGCGTTTTACGACATTCTTGTATTTTGTCGAATCGACGAAGTTACCCTTTAAGTCTGTTTTATGCATATGGGTATAATTTGCTTACCCGTAAGAGGTGGAAAAATGTTAAACGATAAGGAGATTAGGAAGCTGCACCTGCCCAGATTTATGGTTATCAGAGAAACCGAGGACTTCATTGAACTGGTATCCGAGCACACAGGGCTTTGCTGGAATGTATTTAAAACGGTTGTGGATTGCGAAAAGCGTATCACACTCTATCATAAGAATAAGATCCAAAACCCTTATTATCACAAGATGTGCATATGTGAAAGTGTGGAAGATGCAATAAAAATGATAAGAAGCCGTGAAGATCTGGTGCGGAAAAAAAGACGTTACACTTCTTATGACAACAGGTTGATCCTAAAGGAAAAGGGAACTGAGAATGTTACATCCGACAGGGAAGTCTATTCTTAATGTACTTAATTTTTTTAAAACTTGTGAACTTCAAAGGCATATTCTTTAAATCTTACGCCGAATCGTAAATATTTACGGTTTTTAATATTTACCTCCCAAAATATAATTAAATTACAAAAAAATAAACCGTCATAAGGAATCCTGCAAGGAGTATCTCTTATGACACGATCATGGTCATAAGGAATCCACCGCAAGTGGTACCCCCTTATGACAACAGAGGAGGTATTTTTTATGAAGAAACGTATTTTGGCACTTGCACTTGCAACAGTTCTTGCTCTTTCTTTCGGAGCATGCGGCAAGAAGGAGGAGAAAGGTCCCCTTACACTGGTTTATGCAGAGGTTAACCCCGAGGATACCATTGTAGGACAGGTTGCAGCGGATTTTAAGTCCAAGGTTGAGGAACTGTCAAAGGGACAGATCATCATTGATGTTCAGTATTCCGGCGTGCTCGGAAGCGAAAATGAAGTATTGGATGCAATGCTGGCAGGTGCAGGTTCTGCGGACATATCCAGAATCTCCGCATTTTCACTTACTTCTTACGGAGCAGAAAAGTCAGTTCTGCTTTCCCTTCCTTACACATTTGAATCCAGAGACCATTTCTGGAATTTTGCTACCAGCGATCTTGCAGAGGAATTCCTGAACGAATCCTATGATAAGAAGCTGGGCGTTAAGGGTCTCTTCTACGGAGAAGAAGGTTTCCGTCATTTCTTTACAAAAAATAAGATCACAGGTATTCAGGATCTTGCAGGCATGAAGCTCAGAGTTTCCAACGATCCTGTTATGAACGGCCTTGTAAAAGGTCTTGGAGCTAATCCTACGGTTGTTGCTTTCGGCGAACTGTACTCGGCCATTTCTTCCGGCATTGTAGACGGTGCAGAGCAGCCTATAGCAAACTATAAGTCCAATTCCTTCCCTGAGGTTGCAAACAATATCATTCTTGACGGCCACACTCTCGGAGCAATTGAAATCGTCGTAGCAACACCCGTTTGGGATTCTTTGACAAAAGAGCAGCAGGATATCCTTATGGAAGCAGGTAAGTATGCTCAGGCAAACAACAAAAAGAACTCCCAGGCCAAGGAAGATGAAGTGCTTAAGGAACTTAAGGCCAACGGATGTAACGTAGTTGAAGTTAAGGATCCTACACCCTGGCAGAATGCGGTTAAAAATGTCATCACCGAAAACACAAAGGGACTTGAGGACCTTTATCAGAAGCTTTTAAAATTAAAATAGTCTAAACCGGGGTTAATGACGGCGCACGGGCAAAACCCCGTGCGTCTTCCCGTTTGCGGAGGTGTTAATGAAAGGTTTTTTAACTTCTTTGGGTAAGATAAGACCGGTTTATGATGTGGTATACAAAATAGTCCTTTTTATATGCAAGATATTTCTTATTGGAGATATCCTTATTACAAGTATGGCTGTTTTCGGGCGTTTCGTTCCCTTCATTCCGGATCCTTCCTGGACAGAGGAAGTGGTTCTTACACTGATGACATACATGGCGGTTCTATCGGCAGCTCTGGCCATAAGGAAAGGCAGTCACATTCGTATGACTTCCTTTGATAAGTATCTGCCGAAAAAACTGCTGGATATATTGGACCTGGTGGCAGATATAGCTGTGCTTGCACTGGGTGTGATCATGCTGGTGGTCGGCTGGAAATATGCAAGGACTATAGGCGCAAGGGGCTTTTATATCAGTATGCCCGCCTTATCCAAATTCTGGATGTATTTCCCCGTTCCGCTTGCGGGTTTTGCAATGATAATATTTGAACTGGAAGCTATTTATATCCAGATCATGAAAATGCTTACAAAGGAGGGAAGATCATGACAGCAAATACTGCCGCAATAGCCATTCTCCTCGTTTCCTTCCTGATAATGATAGTGCTTCGATTTCCCATTGCTTACGCCGTAGGGATCTCGTCCATTCTCTGTTTCCTCTATATGGGTATTCCCATCTCGACAGTATGTCAGCAGATGGTTAAGGGAATAAACTCATTCTCGCTGATGGCCGTACCCTTCTTTATAACCATGGGTGTTCTCATGGGAACGGGGGGAATATCGGAGAAACTGATAGCCCTGGCCAACGCCTGCGTCGGTTGGATGACCGGCGGCATGGCAATGGTGAACATCGTCGCATCCTACTTTTTCGGAGGTATCTCCGGATCGGCAGCAGCCGATACAGCTTCTCTCGGAAGCATATTGATCCCCATGATGGTGGATCAGGGATATGATGACGATTTCTCAACTGCCGTAACCATTACCTCATCCTGCGAAGGACTTTTGGTGCCTCCCAGCCATAACATGGTCATATATGCCATGGCGGCGGGCGGAGTTTCCGTAGGAAGTCTCTTCCTGGCGGGGTACATTCCGGGAGCCATTTTGGCGGTTTCCCTGATGGTGGGATCCTTCATCATTTCCAAAAGAAGGCATTATCCCAAGGGAGACAGATTCTCTCTTGTTACACTTTTAAAACAACTGGTTAAGTCCTTCTGGGCTTTGGCTGCCGTTATCATTGTTGTGGTAGGAGTTGTGGGCGGATGGTTCACAGCCACCGAGTCTGCAGCCATAGCAGTTCTCTATTCGCTGTTTGTCAGCGTTTACATTTACAAAGGCCTGACCTGGAAGGGAGTCTGGAAAGCACTTGAAAAGTGTATCGACACACTTGCCATCGTGCTCATCCTTATCTCCACCTCCTGCGCCTTCGGCTATTGCCTTACCACCTTACATGTGCCGGCTCTGGCTGCCAATGCGATCATAGGTCTTACCGACAATAAGATACTCATTGCCCTTATGATGAATGTGATCCTTCTTTTACTCGGATGCATCATGGACATGTCACCCATCATATTGATCGCTACACCCATATTGTTACCCATTGCAAAAGCTATCGGTATCGATCCCGTGCAATTCGGTATCATTATGGTACTTAACTGCGGTATCGGACTGCTGACTCCTCCCGTTGGAGCAGTTCTGTTCATTGGTTCCGCAGTAGGAAAGGTAAAAATGGAAAGAGTTGTAAAAGCCACTGTACCTTTCTACATTTGCATGATAATAACACTTCTTCTTATTACCTTCATACCCGAACTGTGCATGGCCTTACCCAATCTGTTCATGTGAGTCGGGAGAGTTATTTCCTTCTAAGAGCAAGTCAAATTTCAGGTTTGGCTTGCTCTTATCGGGTAAATGGGAGTAAAATAGTTTTTCGAAGGAGATATATATGGATTACAGATTTCAGGTTAAGGCCACGCCCTTTGATTTTTTCATGATGTCAATGAAGAAGACCTACAGATCGCCTTTGGGCATATGTAATCTCGTCTTTTTCATTGCTGTATTGCTTATGACATTCAAGTTCTTCGGTAATGCAAGTGATGGCGTAAGATGCATATTGATATTCTTATGCCTTTTGATCCCGGTGATCCAGCCCTTTTGTGTATATATGCGTGCCAAAACTCTGGCCGGAATGATGCCTGAAGACATGACCATAGAGACGGACAAGACCGGTCTTTTGGTGAGAGTGGGAGACAGAGCGGAAACAGTAAGTTACTCCAGGATCAAAAAGGTGATAGATACGGGCGACTGTCTGGTATTGAATGTGGGCGGACGTAACGGATATTTCCTATTTAACAGAGTTATGGGAGACCAAAAAGAAGGTTTCATCAAATTTTTAAGAAGTCAAACGGTATAGAGAATGAGATTAACACCTTACAGCATAAAGACAGGAATAGTACGGAAAAAGTGGAATGAAAGGTCTCTCAAGGAGAAGATCTCCGCTTTGATATTGATCATCGTGAGCATTATTTTGATGACGGTTTTGCTGGATGTGTGGACCATAAAGATATCCCTGTGGGATTTCAGATATTCTCTGGAGAGCAACGAGCGTGTGGGAACGCTTATGGGAAGTATGGAAAACGAGAGCCTTGTTTTTTCGGACTTCATAAAGGGAAATGTTTCTGAAAACGATCTTATAAAGACTATGGAAGCTACGGATAAAGCGGTATCCGAGCTTCAAAGGGATTACAGGCGGATAGGGGAAGAAAGAAGAGCCTGGACCGAAAAGATAGACAGATCTTTTGCGGTGTACAGGAAAGAATGCGAAAACTTTCTTCAAATGTCCCCAACTTCTCAGGATTATATAATAATTGAATATAAACTGTATCAAATGCAGGATTATCTTAAAAAATACGGGAGTACTCTGGTCTCGCTTACAAGTAAAGCGGTAGGTGATTTTTACAGAGAGAGATTCCCGCTGCTTTTCTTTTTCCCGGCAGTGATACTGGCAGTGGCGGGAGTTCTTATCAGCATATTGGCAAGGACTTCAAATTCCATGAATAAAACCCTGGTGGAGCCCATCGACAAACTGGTGGAAGCTTCAAAAAAGATAGCCGCCAATGATATCTTTATCGAGGATGTTCACGTGGACAATAAGGATGAAATGGGAGACCTTGTCCACGCCTTTAACAAGATGAAGGATGCTACCTGTAAGTACATTAAGGCATTGGAAGAAAACCGTGAGATGCTGGACAAGCTGCATGGGGAGGAGCTTAAAAAGGCAGATGCGGAGAACAGACTGGTAAGAATGAAGTATGAGGTGTTAAGGAATCAGATCAACCCTCATTTCCTTTTTAATACCCTGACGGTGATAAGCGGTATGGCCACTCTTGAAGAGGCGGTTACCACCGACAGGATGATAAAAGCTTTAAGTTCTCTCTTAAGATACATCCTTCGTACCGAGGATAACGAGATAAGCCTGGAACAGGAACTTTCCGTTATAAAGGACTATATGTATCTTCAGGAGATGCGTTTCGGAGATCGTATCAAATGCGAGATAGACTGTGAAGAAAGGCTTTATAAAGCCAATGTACCCACCTTTGTTATCCAGCCTATTATTGAAAACAGCATAATCCACGGACTTGCCAAAAAGGAGGAGGGCGGATATATAAGGATCCATGTCTTTCTGGATGAAAAGGATATTGAGAACAGGAGACTGTGGGTGAACGTGTCCGACACCGGAGTGGGTATAGCCAAGGATAAACTGGAAAAGATAAGAAAAGATATGACCGAAAACGGACTTGGAAGGAATGCCATCGGTATAAGCAACATATATAACAGATTAAAGCTTCTGTACGATGATATCACTCTTGAGATCGACAGCATAGAAGGGGACGGCACAATTACGAAATTCAGCATACCTTATCAGGTATAGGGGTTTTAAATAGGACGGACGGGAGAAAATATGATCAAAATTCTTGTAGCGGACGATGAACCCATCGAAAAAGCGGTGGTTAAAAAAATACTGGATGATGCCTTTAAGGGAGAGGCAGAGACATGTCTCGCCTGCAACGGACGCGAAGCCATGGAAGTGTACGAGAATGAGCATTGCGATATCGCATTGCTGGACATATGTATGCCCGGCATTAACGGTATAGAAGCGGCGGAGGTTATCAGAAAAAAACACGAAAACAGCGTGATCATCTTCCTTACGGCCTTTGATGAGTTTGAATATGCCCAGAAGGCCATAAGAGTAAGAGCCCTGGATTATCTGTTAAAACCCATAAACGAGGAGGAGCTGATAGCGGTTTTGGAGGAGGCTTTAAGGCTGGCGGGGGAAGGAAGAGCTCACAGATTTACGCCCTTTACCGCGGTTCCCGATAAGGAGGGGCAGGCAAATCTCCGTCAGGCAGCCATAAAGAAGCAGATCGCTGAATTCATGGAAGCTAACTATGTAAGAGATATATCCCTGTCGGATGCGGCATCTGCTATGCACTATTCGGAACCTCATTTTTGCAAGATCTTTAAGGAGATCTTCGGTAAAAGTTTTATCCTGTATCTGACTCAGCTCAGGATAGAAAAATCCAAGGAACTTTTATCGGATATCACGGTGAATGTGAAGGATATAAGTTCAAAAGTGGGTTTCAGGGATTCAAACTATTATGCAAAAGTCTTTAAGAGAGCGGAGGGCATGACGCCTTCGGAGTACAGGATCATCAGAGGACTCATATGAAGATAAAAAGGATGGTCATATGGATAACGACGGTGTTCGTTGTTCTTATCGCGACCGGCATCATTATCAAAATAATAAACAGAGAACCTGTCCCGGACTATGTTTTTACCTATGCGGAAAACCAGTCCGACGGTTATCCCACTTCTCAGGGCGGGTATTATTTTGCATCCCTGGTGGAAGAAAGGACCGGAGGAAGGATAAAGATAGATGTCTACACCCAGGCGAAACTGGGAAGAGAAGCGGATGTTATCACCCAGATGCAGTACGGTGGTGTGGATTTTGCCAGAGTATCCCTTTCCCAGGTGGCAGAGTTCGAGCCGGAACTGAATGTGCTTCAAATGCCCTATCTTTACAATGATGCAGATCACATGTGGAGGGTGCTGGAAGGAGAGATAGGGGATTATTTCCTTGATCTGATAAAGGATATAGACCTTTGCGGGCTTTCATGGTATGATTCGGGAACAAGAAACTTTTATAATTCCGTGAAGCCCGTTACGAGCCTTGAGGATCTGGAAGGCATGAAGATCCGTGTGCAGCAGTCGGAGCCTATGATAGACATGATCGATTGTTTGGGAGCAACGGCTGTGCCCATAAGTTACGAGGAAGTGTACTCGGCGCTGGAACTCGGTACAATAGACGGAGCAGAAAACAACTGGCCCTCCTATGAGGATACGGATCACTACAAGGTGGCACCCTATTTCTGCGAGGATGAGCATACCCGTGTACCTGAGATGCAGATCTGTTCCATCCACACCTGGAACCTTCTTTCGGAGGAAGATAAAGAGATAATAAGAGAATGCGCTCTGGAATCTGCAGAGTATGAACGAAAACTCTGGAATGAAAGAGTTGAAGAGTCCAAAAAGATAGCCCTGGAAAACGGAGTTAAAGTGACTTCCTTAAGTAAGCGTGAGATCAGGAGATTTCGCCTTAAGGTTCAGCCTGTATATGACAAATACTGCAGCGAATATATGGATATATTGAACAGGATAACGGAGTAGTTTCTTCGGGGAGGGAAAAATTATGGAATATGTGGTGGATATCGTTCTGGAACTGGCACTGGAGTTTATATTTGACGGGGCTGAATTGGTTCTTGAAAGGGATGAAATATATAGAAAATATCCCAAAGGTGTAAGGACCTTAATAGTAGCATTGGCGATACTGGTGGCTCTGGCTGTAATAGCGGGATTGGTCGGCTTCGGTATATGGCTCATAACGGACGGGGCTGTATGGATCGGTATCTTTGTGGAATTAATTGCGATGGCATTTGTGGCCGCATTGGTACTTAAAGTAAGAATAATATATGGAAGATTTAAGGAAATGCGATAGAATAGGTAAGAAAGATCACTTACTTTAAGGAGATAAAGATGAAGATAACGGTTTATAACGAATGGGACCATGTTCCGAAGGCAGGTGCGGAAGGCACGGAAATGGCTGTTCTTGCCTGGAACGGAGAGTACAGGAAGAATGACGTGCTGGAGTTTTCGGGATTAGAGGAAAATTCCTTTTATGCGGTACGTGTCGATGCCGTAATGCAGGAAAGCCTGGTGTATGTGACTAAGAGCACCGTCACCTTCCCCATACCTTTTTATGAAAAGAGAGAGAGCCTTAATCCGCTGGCGTTCATGGGAAACAGACATTACACCATGATCAGAAAAGCAAGGGATTTTGAGATCAAGGCATACAGAAACCTGGCGCTTAACACCTTCGACCGCCACGAGGATTTCGGTGTTTACCCCCACGCTTATGCCAATGTGGAAACCAGAGGAGAATCGGTTTTTGAAGCGAAGAATGCCACAGACGGCATTATCGCGGTCAAGTCCCACGGAGAGTGGCCCTATGAATCCTGGGGCATCAACAGACAGGACGATGCTCGGCTTACGGTGGATTTCGGAAGAAAGGTGGACATAGATGAGATCCGCCTCTATACAAGGGCTGATTTTCCTCACGATAACTGGTGGGTGGAAGGAACCTTTGATTTTTCCGACGGCAGTAAGGAAACGGTCAAAATGGAAAAGAAGGTGGGAGAACCTCATATCTTTAAGATAGTTAAAAAGGGTATCACAGACCTTTCCTTAAGCGGACTCATAAAGGCGGAGGACCCCAGCCCTTTCCCGGCCTTGACCCAGATCGAGGTTTATGGTACGGAAAGCAGATAAAGAAAAGCCGTGCAGATGTTATCTGCACGGCTCAGACTGTTGACAAAGTCTTATGCCTGAAATGGAATGGGACTTTGTTTTTATGCCAATTTCCGGGCAAATCTTCTCTGTTTTTTTATAGTAAAATTATTTTATTATCGGTATAACTATAGTATACATTAGTAGGGTATTGTTCAAACACAGGAGGAAATATCAGTGTGAAACAGACAGATCACCGATTTTTGTTCGGTTGCGGAGCATTTGATCTTATTTCCTATGTTATGAAGGGAGAAGAAAACTTCAGGCAGATAACGGAAAGCCGGCAGCAGATAAGGCTTGCCTGATCGGATAAGAGATAAAGATAAGAGATAAAGAAAAGAGGATTGCGATATGGCAAAGGAAAAGAAAAAAAGAACTTTGAGCATTGGGTTTCAGGTGTTATTTGCGGTGGTTTTCATTCTAATGCTGGCTGTTCTTGAACTCAACAAAAACACGGTACTTGGGTTTATTCTGATCATTTTGGCAAGTGCGGGACTTTTTTGGGTCTATCTTAAATGGCTGAGAAAAAGAGGCGCTTTGCTGAAGGCGGCCTTCTGGCCCGTATGGCTGGCAGTATTTGCACTGGTGCTCCTTATTACCTGGCCTCCCGTAAAGGCGGTAAAGGCCGTGGATCACAGGAATCCCGTTAAAACCGACATAGTTCACGTAAAGAACGGTGATCTTCAGGGTGTGGTAAGTAAGGACGGCGCCATCGAGATATATGCGGGCATACCCTATGCCAAGCCACCTGTGGGAGAATTGAGATGGAAAGAGACTTATGATCCGGAGAGCTGGACAGGTGTGCTTCAGGCCGACACCTTTGCTCCCATGAGCATGCAGCCCGTGAACCTTCCGATCTACGATTCCCTGGCTCAGATCATAGGCTATCATGACTATAAGATCTCTTTAAAGGACAATTACAGAGAGCCTGTGAGCGAGGACAGTCTTTACTTAAACATCTGGAAGCCTGCGGGAAAAGCGGAAAAACTTCCGGTCATAGTTTATGTCCACGGCGGATCACTTAAAACCGGACAGCCCTGGTACGCGGATTACAGCGGCGAGGGCCTTGCAAGAGAGGGCGTCATTGTGGTCAACATGGGCTACAGGCTGGGCGTTTTCGGGTATTTTGCGGATGAAGAACTTATAACCGAATCTCCGGACGGAACAACCGGTAACTATGGCCTCATGGATCAGATCCATGCCTTAAGATGGGTAAAGGAAAACATAGCAGCCTTCGGCGGAGATCCGGACAATATCACTTTGGCAGGTGAATCCGCAGGATCCACATCTGTAAGCGCCATCTGTGTGTCCCCTCTGGCCAAGGGTCTGTTTAAAAGAGCCGTATTGGAGAGTTCCACGGTTGCACCCGTAAGCCCCACCCACTCCTTCAGAAGCTTAAGTGAGGCTTTAAGAAGCGGAAAGGCTGTAAAGAAAGCATATGCCTGCTCGACGGTTGAGGAACTGAGGAAGGTAAGTGCAGAGGACCTGGTGGCGGCAACGGATACGGAACATCATGTGACGGTGGACGGATATGTGCTCACCAAGCTGCCCTATGAAAGCTATCTGGCGGGAGAGTTTAACGAAGAAGCGCTGATCCACGGCTACAACAGTGATGAGGCAGCGGCCTTCCTTATCTTCGGAAATGCCAATCTTAAGAATTATGAAAGTAATGTGAGAGGATACTTCGGCAAGTACTCCGATGAGGTGCTGAAGCTTTACCCGGCAAAAACCGATGAGGAGGCGGCTGCAAATTGGAGTTTGATCTGGGGAGCTGTATTTTTTGATTATCCCCATTACTGCCTGAACCGTTTGGAGGTGCTTAACAATGTACCGGTTTATGAATACTACTTTACAAAGGAAAACGGACGTCTCGGACCCTGGCACAGCGGAGAAGAGGTGTACCTGTACGGGAACATCCCCGAGGATTCAAGGCTTTACGACGAAAAGGACCGTTCTTTAAGCGATTCGATGAAAGGGTATTTTTTGAATTTCGCCAAGACCGGACAACCCAACGGAGCAGGGCTTAAAGCCTGGAAGCAGAACAAGGCATCCGAAGATCTGATGGAATTCGGAGAAAACTACGGCATGATAAAGGAAGGCGAACATGAACTGTTTGATATTCTGGACAGAATGCAGGGATTTGACCCGGTAAAATAGGATATGATATTTAAAGGCAGGTTATCCTGCCTTTTTTATTGCGTTTTGGATCGAATATTGCAAAATGGAGTGGCTTTCTATACATAACGGCTTTATACTCAATATGGGTTAGCTTGTACTAACGTAATAATCTGATGAATTATTTTATATGAGGGAACTGAAAGGAAGAAGGATCATGAGAACCGAAACCACAGTTGACGTCAGTCGGGATGCTGATGCTCTGTTTGACAAGTACATGTATCTGATCGGAAAAAACGATACCGAAAGCATATATCGTCTCAAGGCCGAAACGGGAGACGGCATAATGAGAAGATACAATGTGTCAAAAGGGATTGAGATCATTTATTCGGAGATTGAAAGTTATTCTCCTTCCTACAATGAGCATAAGAGGTTTGTAAACTATATCGAGATCATGTACATTGTGGAGGGGCAGGTGGAGTTTGTAATGGAGAACCGCCGTTATGCTTCCGCTTCAAAAGGAGATGTGGTGATCTTTGACAGCCACGTGGGGACCAAGGTTTGCAATGTGAAGAACGGTGGCATCAGAAGCATCAGCATCATAGTTAATCTTGAGGATCTGGCGGACGACCTGAACCGGTTGTTTGAGACAGGGAGCTTTAATAAAAGCAGAATGTTTTCGAAGGTGCCCAAGGCTGAGTCCTGCATATGTTTTCCTGCAGGCGGGATGCTTCAAAGGATATTTACCGAATTAATGGTATTGCCGGAAAAGTACGGCGAGTATCAAAGAAAGCTCCTTACCTATCAGGCAGTGGTGGCACTTCTGGATGTAAATGGCGGAAAAACATCCGATTATCAATATTTCAGCGGGGATACGGGAAATAAGATCCATGAAGCAAGAAAACTCCTGGGTCAGAATCTTTCTTCGGATCTTCCCATAGAACTTCTTTCCAAAAAGGTCAAACTTAACCGAACAACCCTTCAAAGAGTGTTCAGGCAGGTTTACGGAGTGACTGTATACGAATATCGGACTCATGTGCGTATGCAGGAGGCAAAGAACCTCTTATTGGATGACGATCTCTCCGTAACAGATATCGCGGGAAGATGCGGTTATTCCAACGCAAGTAAGTTTGCGGCTTGTTTTAAGAAGATCACGGGCATGACGCCGGGAGAATGGAGAAGAAAAGAGATTTAAGGACGAAAAAGGGAAAAGACTTAAACATCAATTCTATATGATTTTTCTTGCAATTGAACTGTTGATTTGATAAACTGTCAAGCATGGTAAAAACTGTGCTTGACAGTTTTTATATTTGATTAGGGTAGTCTGGCTTTGTCATATAATCTGATTTTCTTTAGGGGTAAACAATCAGGAAAAACAAAAAAGTAAAAATGTTTTCACAGCTTTGAAGGAGGAACAAAAGGAGCTATGAAAAAGAAGGGTATACATCTGCGGACACTTTCCTATTATCTTATGTTCGCATCTCTGGTCATCGGGCTTGTATCCATCTTCGGGATGGTGAATGTGTATTCCAAATACAAGGACATGCTCATATCGTCCTCGGATTACGGGAATGCCAGAGACAGTATCTATAATCTGAAGGAAGGGTCGGATTATCTGACGGAGCAGGTCAGACAATATGCGATCACAGGAAACAGGGCCTACATGGAAAACTATTTTTATGAGGCTGACGTGAGAAGAAGACGGGATACGGCAGTCGAAGAGATGATCAATGATATGGATGTGGGCACAGCCACTGTGGATGCGCTGAGGCACGCACTTGCCGAATCCAACCGGCTGATGGACACCGAATTTCATTCCATGAAGCTGGTAGCCTATGCCTATGCCATGGCGGAAACGGATATGCCGGTAAAGGTGGAGGAATGGAAACTTACTGAAAACGAACTGGAAATGAGTAAGACCGAGCTTATAGAGGAGGCAAGAAAACTTGTCTTTGATGCGGACTATGCCTCGGCCAAGGAGAGCATTACGAAGGATCTGTCCGATGCCATGGGTGCGGTGGAATCGGGGATGAAGGAACACATGGATTCAAGTGCGAAACTGCTGGAGGGCACTTTGGTGGTGCAGCTTTTGCTGACCCTGGCTCTGATATTTTTGAGCGCCGGAGCAGTGGCCGGTCTGATCATATTCGTGATCGCGCCCCTTGACAGATATGATGAGAATATAATTAACGGCGAACCTTTGGAAATGGCGGGGAGCGTAGAATTCAGAAAGCTGGCCGAGACCTACAATACCATTCTGGCCCAGAACCGCGAGAGCCGTAAGAGGCTTAAATACAAGGCAGAGCATGATGAGCTTACCAAGCTTCTTAACCGCACTGCCTTCGACAAGCTTTGCGACAGTCTGGCAAAGGAGGACACTCCCTTTGCTCTGCTGATCATTGATGTGGATAATTTTAAAAAGATCAACGACACCTACGGCCATGCCAAAGGTGATGAGGCACTTCTCAGAGTCGGAAACAGGCTTATGGGAGCTTTCAGGAGCGACGATTATTGTGTGCGTTACGGCGGTGATGAGTTCGTGGTCCTGATGACAGGCGTATCTCCCGCTTCAGCGGGAACCATAGTTTCCAAGATAGAAGAGATCAACGACGAACTTAAACAGGGAGGGACCAAGGATACTCCGCCCGTTACTCTCAGCGTGGGGATCTCTTTCTCGGAAAAAGGCTATACTTCCGGACTGTTTGCCAATGCGGACAAGGCTCTGTATTTTACCAAGGAAAACGGCAGAAGCGGTTATACTTTCTACGATGATGTGGAAATGAACTATCATGCTGCATAAATATCAGGAGGCGTTAAATGCGATATCCCGGCTTTTTACCAAAAAACGGAACAATAGGTCTTGTGGCTCCCTCCTTCGGTGCATCAACGGAGCCTTATATCTCCAGGTTTGCCTACGCAGAAGGGATTTTCAGGGCTAAGGGATACAAACTTTTGGAAGGTCCCAATGTCCGTGAAGATAAGGGCATAGGAAAAAGCAACACTCCGGAAAAGTGCGCCGAGGAGTTCATGGACTTTTACGGCAGGAAAGACACAGATGTGCTGATCTCCTGCGGCGGCGGAGAGACTATGTGCGAGGATCTGACCTTCGTGGACTGGGAAAAGATCGGAAGGATGGATCCTAAGTGGTTCATGGGCTATTCGGATAATACCAATTTCACCTATCTGCTTACCACTTTGTGCGATACCGCCAGCATATACGGCCCCTGCATTTCCGGCTTTGCCATGCACACGCCCCATGAGAGCCTTAAACAGGCCGAGTGCCTTCTTACGGGAGAGGGATTTAAAGATAAGAGCATAGAATTTCGCGGCTTCCCGAGCTTTGAGCTCCCGGACGGAGAGGAAGAGGAGGATCCGATAGCGGATCTTAAGCTGAATACAAAAAAGGAACTGTTCTTCGGAGGAAGCTTTAAAAAGAACGTGCCCTTTAAGGGAAGGCTTTTGGGCGGTTGTGTCGATTGCCTTGTGACCCTTTTGGGAACACGGTTTGATAAGACTGCCGACTTCCTTGAAAAATATAAGGAAGACGGCTTTATATGGTTTCTTGAAAGCTGCGATCTTAACCCCATATCGGTACGCAGAGCCTTCTGGCAGATGGATGAGGCCGGATGGTTTAAATACGTTAAAGGTTTTATCATAGGAAGGCCGCTGCATTACGGAGAAGAGGCGTTCGGTATAGATATGCATGAGGCGGTGCTAAGCATGATAAGAAAGTACAACGTTCCGGTGATCATGGATGCGGATCTGGGACATCTTCCTCCGGCCATACCTTTTGTAACCGGGGCGATGGCTGAAGTCAGCGCCGATGATGAGATATATATAAAAATGATATTTGAATAGAAAGCGTTTAGGATAAGATGCGGAAAAAATGTGTTATCATTTCCGGCGGTGAATACGATCCCGCCGTGGAAGTTTTAAAGGATGACTATGTGATAGCCTGTGACAAAGGCTATTCATATGCCTTAAAGATGAATGTAAAACCCAATCTGGTAATAGCGGATTTTGACTCCTACGAGGGAGGGGTGGGGGAAAATATCCCCGTGCTCAAGTTCCCTTGCGAAAAGGATGATACGGATACCATGGCAGCGGTTAAATGGGCCGTGGGAAGAGGGTTTAAGGAAATCTTCATCTGCTGTGCTCTGGGCGGCAGACTGGACCATATGATGGCCAATATCCAAAGCGGGGCTTATATAGCGGGCAGGGGACTTAAAGCCAAGATATGCAGTTCTACCGATGAGATGCATTTTATCAAAGACGGGGAATTGGTGCTTAAAAAGAAAGAGGGCTTTTCCCTGTCGGTGTTCAGCCTTACGGATATCTCCGAGGGAGTGACCATCAAAGGCGCGAAGTACGAGATGGAAGACGGGGAACTGACCAATTCCTTCCCTTTGGGCGTCAGCAATGAATGGAAGGACGAGGAAGTTAAGATAAGCGTTAAAAAAGGGATGCTACTGACAGTAACATCAAAATATTGATCCTGAAAGAGCCGATTGAGAAACGGCCTTAAATACAAAGACGGCGATTTTACAGTTACATCCTTCGGAAATACCGGGGATATAACTGTTCAAATATCCATAAAAGATGATATAATAACTTCGGTTCTGATCCCGGAACAGGAAGAGGACGAACCTTACTTTACGGATGCGCCGGAGGTTATCCCGGCCATTCTTAAAGCCAACAGTACAAAGGTTGATACTTTGAGCGGAGCCACATTTTCATCGGGAGGTATTCCGGATGCTGTGGCGGCGGCACTTAAGAGTGCGGAGAAATAAGAGATCTTCGAACGGACAGCGGGACAGTAAGAATAGCTTTAGATAAAGGAGAGTTGCAAAATGAAAAGGATCAAAGTTATATTACCGATTTTATTTGCGGCTCTTTTTATTTTTTTTCAAGGGGGTTGCGGCGACGTAAAGGTAGGGGCATCGGAAGGAAAGAAGGAAAAGCAGACAGTCACTTTTTTTGCCATGGATACGGTAATGGACGTATTGCTCTACGGTGACAAAGAGGTGCTTAAGGAAGCGGAAACTCTTGTTAAGGAGCTGGAATCAAGATTTTCCGTAACAATGGAAAAAAGCGACTTATATCAGCTTAATAAGAGCAAAAAAGCCCGGGTCGCCGAGGAAACATATGCCCTATTTAAAAGGGGACTTGAAATCTGTGAAAGGACCGGCGGGGTTTTGGACCTCACGATCTATCCGGTGGTGAAGGCATGGGGATTTACCACTCAGGACTATCGGGTGCCGGGGGATGAGGAGTTGGCGGGGCTTCTTAAAAACGTGGATTACCGGAAGTTGGAGCTGGAAGAGGACCGATTTGTCAGCCTGCAGGATGGGATGATGGCGGACCTTGGAAGCGTGGCCAAGGGCTACACGGGAGACAGGTTGATCGAGCTGTTTAAGTCCCAGGGGATCACAAGCGCCCTCATAAACCTGGGGGGAAATGTGCAGGCGCTGGGCAGCAAGCCGGACGGCAGTGCCTGGAAGGTGGCCATAGCGGATCCTAACGGCAGCTCGGACTATGCCGGCGTGGTGTCAGTCATCGGAAAGACTGTGATCACCTCCGGCGCTTACGAGAGATTTTTCGAGGAAAAGGGCAAAACCTATCATCATATCATAGACACCTCAACGGGATGGCCTGCGGAAAGCGGCTTTGTTTCCGTGTCGGTGATCGGGGAGGAAGGGACTCTGTGTGACGGCCTCTCCACTTCACTTTTTGTCATGGGGCCGGAAAAAGCTTTTGAATTCTGGAAGAACGGCAATGACTTTGAGGCAGTGTTCATTACGGATGATGACAGGATATATGTTACGGAAGGGGTAAAGGATGATTTTACACCCCTCGGAAGATACAAAAATACGACTCCGGAGGTGATCTACCATGATCAAGACTAAAACCTGGATCATCATATTTGCCTGCCTCCTTGCAGTGTCCCTGGGCTTAAGCCTTTGGATCTTCCTGAAGCCTGTGGGCGGAACCGTAGCGAATATATATGTGGACGGGGAATGTGTGAGATCCGTGGACCTGTCCATAGTGACCGAAGCCTATGAATTTACGATAGACACGCACAACGGTACCAACAGGATCAGGGTGGAAGAAGGGCGCATTTCTGTGGTTGAAGCGGATTGCCCCGATAAGACCTGTGTGCACACCGGGTGGATATCGGACTCTGCCGCACCCATATGCTGCCTTCCTCACAAGCTGGTCATAAAGATAGAGAAGGACAAAAAGGCGGGGGATGATGTGCCCGACGCAGTGTCAAAGTAGAGTTGGAGAGAAATTTGAAACGAAAGATATCCACAAAAAGAATAACCCTGGATGCTGTGCTCACGGCACTGGCGCTGATCATCTTTATCATCGAGCTGCAGTTCCCCGAGATCGTGCCGATCCCCGGCGTTAAGCTGGGCCTGGCCAATGTGATCACGCTGATCGCGATCTTTAAACTTGGTCCCGTAGACGGACTTATTATCCTTATCCTTAGGATCGTTATGGGAAGCATATTCTCCGGGCGCATCATGGCCATGCTCTACAGCTTGGCGGGCGGGCTTCTCTGCTTCCTTGTGACGGTGTTTCTTAAAAAGATCGTATCCAAGAGCCAGATCTGGGTCTGCGGAGTTCTTGGGGCCATAGCCCACAACCTTGGGCAGGTCCTGGTGGCGATCCTCATCACCCAAACTCCCGCATTGTTAAGTTACCTTCCGATATTGATCGTATCCGCGGTCATCACCGGGGCCTTTACCGGAGGCATCGCCACAGCGACTTTAAAGCACATTGGGGTTAATACGGAAAAATAGGCTAAAAATGCAGGGCTTGCATATTTAGCCTATTTTTTATGTTTCCCGGGAAACTTCATGATCCGGGGAGGGGTAAAGAGTGGAGGTGGCAGGCTAAAGTGTAGAACAGCGCCCACTTTAGCTTACTATTAAAGTTCCCCGGGAAGAGAGAACAGTGGAGCCTTTGGGGACGGGGTTATGGGCTCATCTTGAAAACGCCGGGTGTTCCCTAAAGCAGAAAAAGCAGAAAAAGCAGAAACGCAGAAAAAGCAGAAAAAGCAGACAAACTGCCGCGAAAGTAGCATATGTCTGCTTTTTGGAAATCAAGGTAATGTCAAACAAAAGCCAAAAGCAGACAAACTGCCGAAAAAGAAGCATATGTCTGCTTTTTGGAAATCAAGGTAATGTCAAACAAAAGCCAAAAGCAGACAAACTGCCGAAAAAGAAGCATATGTCTGCTTTTCAAGAATCAAAGCCCCCTCAAACCAAATTGAAAAGCAGACAAAGTTCTCGAAAAAGAGCATATGTCTGCTTTTTTTGTTTTTTAAAGGGTTGAGACAATATATGATTGTTTTAAATTAATTCATTGGCAAGTCAGATCAGGGAACAATGCAGTCGTAGCGTATGGTTTTTCCGCTTATGGAGTAGCCGGGCTTCAGACCGCCCAGAAAAGGCCCACCGGCAGGGCGTTTGACCACTATCTTTCTTGGATGAGCTTTGAGCGCGGCTTCAAGAAGGCAGTCCTCGTCGGAACTCTGCCGCTCCAGAAGATATATCATCTGAAACTTCTTTTTCACTAGGCCGGAATTTTTCTTGGCCGGAAACATAGGATCAAGAAGGATCATGTCGGGCGGGTCCGCCATTTTCGGGAGCTCAGTGATGCTGTCACCTTCCACAACATTCATTCGTTTGGCCGCGTCCGCCAGCCATTGTATCTTGCAAGCACGTCTGACGGTGTCCTTAAGCAACGCGCAAATGATGGGATCCCTTTCGTACAAGGTAACCTTGAAACCGGCAAAAGCCAGGAGCATGGAGTCTTCGCCAAGACCGGCGGTAGCATCCACAGCCGTGAGGTCTTCGGGCTTTTCTCCCTTGAACTTTGCTGCCTTTACCAGCAATTCATGATCGACCCGGCTTTTTTCAAGCCGCTGTCGCAACGTGCTGAAATCACCGTGAAGGACCTGCCCTTCGCTTTCAAAAAACAGTCCCTCCTTATTATAGCGTAGCAAAATATCAGCCTTTGCGGCCACTTCCGGGGCTTCCGTAAATTCTACATTGAGAGTTCGAGCCAGCTTTTCTGCCGATCCGCGCTCGCCGCCCTTTTCGAAATACACTTTGATTTTATCAGGTTCTTTAAAAAGCTTATTGTTATCGTTCAATTCGTTTCACCTTAGTAATTCAAATTTGAGTTATGATCTACAAATCTCTTCTGCTCGGATGTGCTCGCCCATCTTTTCGGCCTTTGAAAATCAACCCGGGCTCCCGGATCATAGACACAGTTAGTTTGACTTATTTTCCGGATTTAGTCAAGTTTTCACGAGCCACATCTTACCATTTATCCGTCAGGCATATCTTTTCTCGACCATTTCAAATAAAAGCAAACTTCCCGGGCCTCTCCCGCCGAAAGTTTGTTTTTGAGGGGCTAGGGAACACCCGGCGTTTTCAAGGTGAACCCATAACCCCGTCCCCGGGGTTCATAAATATTATTGTTGACAAGAGAGGGTGAAGTTGGTAGTTTGGATTCCGATAAATTGACCTTGGAATTCGTTTATATTTAGCGGAGACAGATAAAGATGGAAGAGAAGAGAACACAAACAGCTGAAAACAGTGCACAAACAATTGAAAACACGGCACATCCGGCTGCGAACGGCGCACAAAAGCCGAAAAAGAAGAAGCTTTACAGCATGATAACCGAGCAGATCACGGGCATATTTTTGCCTATAATAAATCATCTGACGGCTGCAAGCATATTGAAAAGTGTGATCATATTGCTGGCAAGCTTCGGGATACTGGATACGGCGGGAGGCGTTTATAAGATTTTTTATGCGGTTTCCGACGGCTTCTTTTACTTCCTGCCCTTTTTCCTGGCAGTGACGGCAGCGAAGCAGTGGAAGACGGATCCTTATCTGGCACTTTTGATCCCGGTTGCTATGTTGTATCCGGACATCACAGCTGTTCTCGAGAATGGCCAAAGCCTTTCTTTTGCGGGCCTGAACGTCATGCCTACCATTTACCATTCGGGCGTATTTCCGGTGTTGTTGGCGGTGGGACTTCTGCATTTCGTTGAGATACCATGCAAAAAGTACATTCCGTCAGCAGTCAAGGGTTTTCTTACGCCCATAATATGTTGCCTGATCGTGCTGCCTGTTACTTTCCTGGTTTTCGGACCTTTGGGCACCGGGATCGGGGATCTGCTGACCATGCTGTTCTCGTTCATATATGACTGGAATGCTGTAGCTGCAGGCGCGTTCATGGGATTTTTCATTCAGCCGATGGTTGCTCTCGGAATACACTGGAGCATAGTCCCTGTCAGCATTGCAGCTATTGCGGCCAATGGATTTGACGTGATCATGCCTTTACTGGGCGGTGCTGTTTACGGGCAGAGCGGAGCCTGCCTTGCATATGCGCTTATTATGAAGGATAAGGAAAAGAAAAGACTTGGCTTCCAGGGAGCATTCTCCTCGGCTATCGGAGTTACGGAGCCTGCGCTTTTTGGCGTTACGGTCTCCAATATCAGAGTCATGCTTGCAGCCTGCTGCGGCGGTGCTGTGGGCGGAACTATTGCGGGCTATGCGGGGACTCACTGTACTTCCTTTGCTTTCCCCAGCTATATCACCTGCGTTGCCTATGTTGGTCCGGGCTTTGTGGAATTCCTTGTATCTATGGCGGTTGGTTTCGCAGTCGCATTCGGCTTGACCTTTGTAAGCAGGAAAAAACTTTTGGAAACGGTCTGACGTCAGGTAAAGCAAACAATATTAACAAAACTAATGTAAATAAGAATGAAAAATGATTTTTATAATAGATAAACAGGTGATAAAATGACCTCATCAAAAAAATGATCCATGTTTGTACGGAGGTAAACAATGAGTCGTGATTTTAAGCCTGTAAAAGAAGGAAAAGTAAGAGAGATCTACGATAACGGAGACAGCCTGATCATGGTGGCAACCGATCGTATCAGCTGCTTTGACGTTATCCTTGGAAACAAAGTTACCCATAAGGGCGCAGTTCTTACCCAGATGTCAAAATTCTGGTTCGACATGACCAAGGATATCATCCCTAATCATATGATCTCCACAGATGCAAAGGATATGCCCGAGTTCTTCAGCGCACCCGAATTTAAGGGCAATACCATGATGGTAAAGAAGCTCACAATGCTTCCCATCGAATGCATAGTTCGCGGCTACATTACAGGAAGCGGCTGGGCAAGCTACAAAGAGAACGGAACAGTTTGCGGCATCAAGCTTCCCGAGGGATTACAGGAGTCCCAGAAGCTCCCCGAACCCATTTATACCCCCAGCACCAAGGCTGAGATCGGAGATCACGACGAAAACATTTCTTTCGAGAGATCTGTAGAAGTCCTTGAAAAGCAGTTCCCCGGCAAGGGCCTTGAATATGCAACTGCCATTAAGGATGCTACCATCGCTCTTTATAAAAAGTGCGCTGACTATGCTCTTACAAAGGGCATAATCATTGCCGACACCAAGTTTGAATTCGGCCTTGACGAAAACGGCAAAGTCGTTATCGGCGATGAGATGCTTACACCCGATTCATCCCGTTTCTGGCCTGCAGACGGCTACGAAGCAGGTCATTCACAGCCTTCCTTCGATAAGCAGTTTGCCCGTGACTGGCTGAAGGCAAATCCCGGAAACAACTGGGTACTTCCCGAAGAGATCGTTGAGAAGACCATATCCAAATATCTTCAGGGCTTCAAAATGCTTACGGGAAAGAGTCTGGAAGAAACCATATAGAAAAGAATGTATAAATATAAAAGCAGCACCCTTCTTTAAGGAGGCTGCTTCAGAGCGTCGACAAAGTTCTTTTTTCAAAGAACGATGCCGACGCTGATTTATTTTTCTCCATTTCAACCTTGTTTTTGGCATTTTTTAGGATTTATAGCTCAAAATATGCCTCAAAAATGAATTTTCTCTCTACTTTTTAAAAAATAGGTTTGGCTCCATGGCACTCCATGGCTATAAGCCAAAGCCAACTTGAAATAATTCAAAAAAAAGTATATAATAAAAGGTGATATTCTGTTTTTTTGTATATTTATATCTATCACTGAAAAAGAAAATTATTCCGAAAGGAGATTTATTATGCTTGAAAGACAGATCAAAGAAACAAACAGACTGGCTTGCATTTTGATCACGTTACTTATCGGTGTTATCGGTGCCACAGGTGTGGTTGAGCTTTTGACGGACCCCTTTAATATCTGGAGCCTCATGAAGGTCATAGTTATGGTGGGCGCTGTGCCGCTTAACATCGTCTATACCAGAAAGCTTCCCGTTGAAAAGAGTAAGTACTTTTATGCGGTGGAAGGCATAGCTTTTCTCTTCGTCGTACTGCTTGCGGCAACTGAAGTAAGCGCAGTGGTATTTATCTTCCCCATCTTTGCTGTAATGCTTTTGATGGGTGACATCAGACTCATGTTTATAAGCATATGCTTCGGAGTGGTGGGAGAAACCCTTTTCGGTATCAAGATGGCACAAAACGGCAATCTTACCGTGGGAGGAACGGCACTTCTCCTTGCCGGCATTATATATGCCTTTATTGCCTTCTGGCGCTATTTCAGGCTGACTTCCAGGCATTCCGCTGAGCAGATCGAAGTGGCCGAGGAAGAGTCCAGAAAAGCTGCCGAGGAATCGGAAAAGAATAAGAATATCGTTGAAAATGTGAGAAAGACCTTGCGAGAGGTGACCGAAGGCTTTAACGAGGTTCTTGATAATATCAGAAACGTTAACCATTCCATGGAAGAGGTGGCGGAAGGTGTCGAGCAGGTTGCCATGACCACCGAAAGACAGCAGAACAATACCATTACCGTAAGCACGAAGACAGATGAAGTGGACAGCCATGCCACTCAGGCTATGGAGACCGGTAACAGGCAGGCTGAGACCATCAAGGTTCAGTCGGATATCACCGACAAGGTGGCAAGGGCCGCTACCAAGATCGACGAGCAGATGAAACTGGCGGTGGACAGCACGGTTATCCTTGAGGACAATACCAATGACATCGTAAAGATGGCAGATCTGGTAAATGATATTGCATCCCGTACAAACCTTCTTTCCCTGAACGCTTCCATAGAGGCGGCAAGAGCGGGAGAAGCGGGCAGAGGCTTCGCAGTGGTTGCGGAAGAGATCCGTTCTTTGGCTGACAATACCAAGGAAACGGTTAAGAAGATGAACGACAGCGTGGAAAGGATCCTGGCCAGCGTTCGAGATGTTACGGAATACACAAAGACTTCAGGCATCAGTGCCGCAGAGCAGTTGCAGCTTTCCGAGCAGCTTATGGATGCAAATAGGAGCATGGAAGACATGACCAGGGGCGTTCTTGAAGATGTCAGAAATGTTAAGGCAGCCGCACAGGCATCCGTTACCGGCGTCAGAGGCTTGAGCGATGAGATCACCAATCTTACCGCACTCACGGAAGAGGAGACCGCTTCTTCGGAGCAGGTGGTAAAGATGGCTCATGACAGCGAAAACAAGCTGGCACAACTGGTTAACATCGTTACCAGACTGGACAAAGAGCTTTCCGATAATTGATGATAAAGACTTTTTTGAATTATTGGGGTATATTAAACCATACCAATAAGTGGGAAAAGAGGAGAGGAAATTTATGGAACACAATGCTTTACCTACCAAATATACATTCCTGGAATTTAAGTATATCGATAAGCTGACCACCTATCTTAACAACCAGAGCATACCTGTTGAAATGATCGTCAGCATCAGCTATGACACAGATAAGAAGGTATGGGTACTGGTTTATCTCAAGTATAATATTTAACATGGATAATCAGAGCTTAGAAAAGAAAATAAAGGGCTATCGTCTGTTCGCGGCTTTTTTTAATTTAAGAAGCTGTTTTAAGGCAAACAGGAAAAAGGTCTTCTTTGTGATGAACAATGACAGCGGTCCTTCCGGAAACTGCGGTGTAATGCAACAGGCGGTAAAAGAAAAGGGCTACAGGACCTATGTCCTTAAAAGCGTACACAAGCACTTCGGAAAGAATATCTTTGGCGCATTCAGGTTTTTTGTGATCAAAAGCTTTCAAATGGCTTCTTGCGGCACTGTATTTCTGGATGATACTTTTCTTCCCATGGCCTATTGCAATCTGCAAAAAAATGTACAGATCGCAATGCTCTGGCATGGTACAGGCACCCTTAAGAGATTCGGTCTGGACACCACTACCGGAAGATTAAAGGAACTGGAACAGATCTGCGATTCTAAGATCACTCATCTCTTTGTGGCATCGGAATATACCAAACAGATATATAAGGGCTGTTTCGGATTGCCCGAAGACAGGGTTTTCGTTACCGGAAGTCCAAGAAGCGACGAGCTGTTCAGGGCAGCCGCCGAGGGAGAGGACATCCGCGACAAGGACAAGTTTACGGTGCTCTTTGCAACCACCTTCAGGGAAAACGTGCCCGGAGAAGCACCCTATTACGAGATAAGAACACTTTTAAGGAAACTTCAGAATAAAAACAGGAAGATCCAGGTGCTTTTGAGACTCCATCCTCATGTTTCCCGGGAACTTAAAGGCAGGTCCGAATATTTTTTGTTCGGAAACTGTGCGGATGTTTCGGGACATGATAATCTGAATTACATCATGAAAAGAGCCGATGTTCTGGTTACGGACTATTCCTCCATATGCTATGACTTTGCGGTGTTAAAACGCCCAATACTTTTCTACGCGCCGGATCTGGACTATTACAGAGAGGAAGAAAGAGGCTTTTATGAGGACTATGAAAGCTTCGTTCCCGGCCCTGTATTTAAGAGGATCGACAGTCTGGGAGACGAGATCCTGAAGCTTTCATCGGATATGGCTCGTCCCGACCTTTCAAAACAGACGGAGTTTATGGACAGAGCCTATGCCTTTAAGGACAGTGATTCCGCAAAAAGGATCATGGAGGTTTTGAAACTGTAAATGAAAAAAGTATCCGTTGTTATCCCGAATATGGACGGAAAACATTTCCTTGAAAAATGCCTCGGCTCTTTGGCCGGGGTTTCTTTTGATGATACGGAGGTCATAGTTATCGACAACGGGTCAAAGGATGGCTCTCCGGAGTATATAAGAGCGGAGTTCCCTAAAGTAAGGCTTATCCAAAACCCTGTGAACCTGGGATTTGCTCCGGCGGTAAACCAGGGGTTAAGAGCTGCGGAAGGAGAGTATGTCCTTTTGCTCAACAACGATACGGAAGTTCTGCCCGGATTCATCGAAGCCCTTTGCAGAGCGCTGGACGATGATGATAGGGTCTTCGGAGCTTCTGCAAAGATGCTCATGTATTCCGACAATTCCCTTGTGGATGATGCCGGAGATCTATATACCGTTTTCGGACTTGCCTTCCAGAGAGGAAACAGAAAACCTGCCGCAGATTACGGCAAAAAGGCGCGGATCACTGCACCCTGCGGAGGCGCCTGCATGTACAGAAAAGTACTGCTTAACGAGACCGGCCTTTTGGATGAAGCTTTTTTTGCCTACAGGGAAGACCTGGATCTGGGGATCAGGGCAAGGCTTTTGGGATACAGAAACGTTTACGTGCCCGACGCCACAGTGATCCATTACGGCAGCGGGACAGCAAACAGGAGCGGAAAAAAATACAATGAATTTAAAACCAGGCTGGGAACCAGAAATCTGGTATGGCTGAATTACAAGAACATGCCTTTTCTCATGCATATAATTGATCTGCCCTTTATTTTGACCGGCATCCTGATAAAATCCCTTTTCTTTTTGAAACACGGACTTACCGGAGTCTATCTAAAGGCAATCTTTGAAGGCCTGCGGGATATAAAAAAGGTTAAGCATATACCCTTCAGGCTTAGGAATACAGGGCACTATCTGGCATTTGAGGCAGAACTTATAATAAATTGTTTCAGAGTGGTTTTTGCAAGGGGAAAATAATTTTAAAAAATCCCTCTTGACAATATCACGTTGCTATGCTAAAGTATGGCAAAACCGTTGAAGAAGAGTAAGTAGTCATTAAACCTACTTTCAGAGAGTCGCAGATGGTGTGAATGCGACAGCAAGGATGATGATGAATGGGCTTCCGAGGGCGAACCGAACCGTAAGGTAGGTAAGACGGAGACGACACTTCGTTAAAAACAGCAACGTATAAAGACTTTCATCAGGTTGAGTACGTTTGAGAGGATGTGTTTAACACACCAAGCCGGGTGGCACCGCAGGAAATTGATTTTTCAAACCTGTCCCAGCAGAAGTAACTGCTTAGGACAGGTTTTTTTAATTCTTGTCCCGGAGCAAAACATTATTTGACAAGGAGAAAAGAAAATGAAAAGAACAATGAAAAGGATCGTAACAATGTTTATGGCACTTGCAATGGTGCTCAGCCTCGCAGCATGCGGAAAAGACAAGGGAGATACCGCAGTGACCTATAAGGTCGGTATCTGCAACTATGTTGATGATGCTTCCCTGAACCAGATCGTGGAGAACATCCAAAATACTCTTAAGTCCTATGAAAATGACAATCTCAAGTTTGAGATCCTTTATCAGAACTGCAATGCAGATTCTAATGTAATGAATCAGATCATTCAGAACTTTATCGCTCAGAAGGTGGATCTGATGGTAGGTGTGGCAACACCCGTCGCAATGACCATGCAGGGTGCTACAGAAGATAATAAGATCCCCGTAGTATTTGCGGCTGTTTCGGATCCTCTTGCAACAGGTATTGTTGATTCCCTTGAGAAGCCCGGCGCAAATGTTACAGGAACATCCGATTACCTTGATACAGGCGCTATCTTCAATCTTATCTTTGCGGCAGACAAGGATGCGGATCTTGTGGGCCTTCTCTATGATGCAGGTCAGGACGCTTCCACCACTGCCATTGCTCAGGCTAAGGAATATCTTACAAAGAAGGGTATCAAGTACGTTGAACACACAGGCACAAATGTTCAGGAAGTAATGCTTGCGGCAGATGCAATGATCGCAGACCACGTTGATGCTATCTTCACACCCAGTGACAATACCATAATGCAGGCTGAGCTTTCCATCTATGAAAAGCTGGCGGCTGCCAAGATCCCTCACTACACAGGTGCCGATTCCTTCGCACTTAACGGCGCTTTCCTCGGATACGGTGTTGATTATGCAAACCTTGGCGTAGAAACAGCAGAGATGATCAATGACATCCTTGTAAACAAGAAGAATCCTGCAGAAGTTCCCGTTCGTACCTTTGATAACGGAACAGCAACCGTTAACACCGAAACATGTGCAGCCATTGGTTTCGATTATGAGACCATCAAGAAGGAATTTGCTCCTCTTTGCACAAAGGTTCAGGAAATTAAGACAGCAGAATCTTTTAATTAAGAAGGTTTTATATTATAATATACAAGTCGCGCAGGCCATCCGTGGATAACGGATGGTTTTCGCGCATATATATGATCGACCGGGGAGGGTTTAAATGCTTAGTTTGGTTCAGACAACACTGGAACTCGGACTCATCAGCTCACTTACCGTGCTGGCTCTGTTTCTGAGTTATACCATGTTAAACGTGTGCGACCTGTCCACCGACGGCTGCTTTACATTGGGAGCGGCTGTGGGGGCCATGGTGGCACTTGCGGGACATCCGTTTTTGTCAATAATCGCCGCAATGATGGCAGGAATGCTGTCGGGACTGGTGGTTTCAGTACTTCAGACCAAAATGGGAATAGACAGTCTTTTATCGGGTATCATTGTAAATACCGGCTTGTATTCCATAAATATTGCCATTATGAAAAATTCATCACTGGTAAATCTTAATAAGACCGAGACCGTTTTTTCAATGCTAAAAAAGAGATTCGAAGGTACTTTTATAGGTGACAATTCCAGACTTATCATAGCTCTGTTCTTTGTTATCCTTGTGATAGTCTTCCTTTCCTTCTTTTTACGTACAAGACTTGGCCTTGCCATAAGAGCTACCGGAAATAATCCGGCCATGGTAAAAGCTTCGTCCATCAATCCCGCATTCACCACCATAGTAGGCCTTTGCGTGGCAAATGCTTTCACTGCACTTTCCGGATGCCTTCTGGCTCAGGTTCAGAAATCAGCCAATATAGATATCGGAAGCGGAATGGTGACAGTGGCATTGGCATCGCTTCTTATCGGAAATGCTTTCCTCGGAAAAGGAAAAGTGACCAGAAGAGCAATAGGCGCGGTTCTCGGTGCATGCATCTTCCGTTTTGTATATACCGTGGCGTTGAGATTTAATATGCCTGCTTCAATGCTCAAGCTGGTTTCTTCCGTTATTGTCATCGCGGCGATCTCCGGACCTTACATCAAGTCACGTTATCCCATGCTTAAGAGAAAAATGGATCTGAGAAAGGGGGATAAGTGATATGCTGGAACTTTTAAATATCTCCAAAACCTTTAATCCCGGTACCATTAACGAAAAAGTGGCCATTAAGGACCTTTCCCTTAAGATCTGCGATGGGGACTTTATTACGATCATAGGCTCCAACGGTGCAGGTAAATCCACGTTGTTCAATGCTATAGCAGGAAGTTTTGTCACCGATTCGGGAAGGATCCTTCTTGACGGTGAAGACATAACCATGCAGTCGGATCACAGAAGGGCAAGACACATAGGAAGGCTTTTCCAGGATCCCATGCTGGGAAGTGCTCCGGGAATGAGCATAGAAGAAAATCTGACACTGGCGGCAGGTAAAGGGGGCTGGTTCTCTAAAATATCCAGGGAAGAAAGGAAGGCTTTTAAAGAGAGGCTTTCACTTCTGGAAATGGGATTGGAGGACAGACTGGAGCAGCCTGTGGGACTTCTGTCCGGCGGACAGCGTCAGGCTCTTACGCTTCTCATGGCTACATACAATCCACCTAAAGTGCTGCTTTTGGACGAGCATACAGCTGCTCTGGATCCGGCAACCGCTGACAAGGTTATAGAGCTTACCAAAAAGATCGTTGAGGAAAATCATCTTACCTGTCTAATGATCACCCACAATATGCAACAGGCTCTTGAGCTCGGAAACAGGTTGATCATGATGGATAACGGAAATATAATCTTTGATGCCAGGGATGAAGAGAAAAAAACTCTGACCACCGAAGATCTTTTAAGGAAATTCCGTGAAAACGCAGGAAAGAACCTGGATAACGACAGGATCCTGCTTTCATAGTCGGGATAAGAGCCTTATCAATCATTGCCTTTTTTTGTCGTCATAAATTTTGAGAGAAAAACAACATAAAATTTAATATAATGAACACAGTAAAAAAATAGTCATGTATCTTAAAGGGGGTTATCCATGAAAAGGAAAAACATTTTTTTACTGTGTCTTTTGTTGGGGATAGCTGCGGGCTGCGGCGGAGAGAATAAGGTTCAGCAAACAACACCCACACCTTATATTGTAACAGCTACACCTACCGAAAAGCCTGTTGATACACCCACACCCGTACCTACTCAGGCAGATGAGGCTACAAAAACACAAAATGCGGCTTATGAAAGACTGGCCGGTTATGTGAATCTAACAAAAAACTATAATCTGGAGCCTTATGCAAATCCGGAAGTGGTTCTTGATGCCCTGAAAAAGGCTGAAGCCCTTATTGAAAAGAAGGGTACCGCAAAGGAGTATGAAGATATGCTGGAAGAACTAAAGGGAAGTCTTAAAAAACTGAATGACGGAAGCGGCATGGTTTCAGCCTCGCTTCTCCCTTCTTTTGAAGAGTATCCGGATGCTTTTTTGTTTGCGGACGGAAGTGAAGTCAGGATAGAAACAGATTGGGAAAAAAGACTTAAGGAGATCTCTGATCTTTATCAATACTATGTTTACGGAGTTTACAGGGATGGAGAAGGCGAGAAACTGACCTTTGACGCTAAGGCGGACAGAGCCTCCATAACTGTGGAAAGAGAAGGAAAAAAAGGAAGTTTTAATATTACTGTTTCCGTTCCCGATGAGACCAGGGCCGAAAAACCGGAAAAGGGATGGCCCTTCATCATTGCTCTGGGATGGTTTGAGCAGACCGGATATGCCAATGACAGAGGATATGCGGTGATCACCTTTAATCCCACCGATCTGGCTACGGATAATTCCTTGAGAAAGGGAGCTTTCTATAATATCTACCCCTACGGTGATTCCTGGAAGGAACAGACAGGAGCTCTTCTTGCATGGGGCTGGGGTTTCAGTAAAGTTATTGATGCCCTTGAACAGGGAATGGGAGAGATCTACGGTATAGACCCCACGGTTTCCGTAATAACGGGTGTGTCCCGTTACGGAAAAGCCACCGCGGTGGCAGGAGCCTTTGACAGAAGGATAAAGGTCTCCGTTCCCACCTGCTCCGGAGCAGGCGGTATGGCGATGTTCAGATATATTTCCGAAGGCGATGTCTATGACCTTTCTTCCGTAGGAGGAGAGAGCAGACACAAGTTCGGGCAGAACGAACCTTTGTCAAGTCTCCAGTCGGGAGCCGAGGGACATTGGTTTAACGATAATTTTAAGAAGATCACAAAAGCAGATAAGATACCTGTGGATCAGAACCTTCTTTCCGCCATGTATGCCGGGCAGGGAAGATATCTGTTTATAACCTCCTCTTATCTGTATGAGGACTGGACCAATCCTCCTGCCATGTGGGAAACTTACAAAGAAGCCAAAAAGATATTTACCGCCTTGGGAGAAGAGGAAAATGTGGTATTCAATATCCATCCCACAGGCCATATGGTAACAGATGAGGATGTGGTCAGATTTTTGGACTTTACGGATCACTATGTTTACGGTAAGGAAGTGGAAACGGACTTTGACGAACTGACCACCTGTCTTTTCGCCGACGGTCCGATCACTGAATAGAGGGGTCTTTTCTTTTAGGGAATACAAGTTATAAAAAAGAGGGACATCAGGATGAAGATAACACTTAAAAAAATGGTTGTAACGGTTGCGGCATTGGGATTTATCTCCTTTGGAGCCTGCGGAACAAAAACCGTTGAACCTGCACCGACACCTACGCCTTATATCATTACAGCAACACCTACACCAAAACCGTCGGCTACACCAAGCCCTACAAATACACCGAGACCTACGAATACACCCAGGCCCACGAAGACACCTACGCCTTCGCCTACAGATACTCCGACGCCTTCACCCAGACTCACCAGCACTCCGGCGCCCATATCGGAAAAATGGGTGGGAACATGGGCAAGCGCACAGCTTACACCCAATAAAGACACGATGCCTCCTTCTCCCGGACTTGCCAACAACACTTACAGGCAGATGGTCCGCTTGTCCATCGGAGGTGACAGGATAAGGATCACTTTTTCAAACCTGTTCGGAGAATCCGATCTGGAGATAAAAGGAGTTCATATAGCAACCGGTAAAAATCAGGTAAGTTCTGCCATCTTCCCCGAAACCGATAAGGTATTGACTTTTTCGGGCAGTGAAAGCGTGGTGATACCTGCAGGCCAGACGGTCACATCGGATCCCATAGATTTTACGCTGCTGGCGCTGGACATGCTTGCTGTCACCACGGAATTCGGTAAGATACCTGAAACAATCACCAGCCATACAGCTTCCCGATCCTATAATTATCTTCTGGAAGGAAGTCATCTTTCGGATGCTGCGTTTTTATATGCCAAGACGGCCACAAGCTGGTATTTCCTCTCTGACGTGGATGTCTATACCCACAAGGACTGTAAAGCAGTGGTCTGCTTCGGAGATTCCATAACAGACGGATACGGGGTTATAAGTAATTCCTACAACAGATGGAGCGATGTGCTTGCGGAAAGACTTAATGCCAATGAAGCTACCCAGACAGTGGCTGTGCTTAATTCGGGCATAGGCGGAAACTCCATTTACGGTGGAAACGGTCAGCCGGCTAAGGACAGATTTGAGAGAGACGTGCTCCAACATGACGGGGTGGGGTACGTTATCATCTTTATCGGAATTAACGATATAGGATATGCCAGATCCGAAGCCACCACCGATGCGGTGATCTCCGGTATCAAAAAAATGATCGATGCCGCACATGAGCAAGGCATCAAGGTTTACGGAGGAACTCTTACCCCCATCAAAGGAAATGCATATTATTCGGTATTACATGAAAAGATCCGTACAGATGTAAATGCATGGATCCGATCCGAGATTTCGGGGTTTGACGGAGTCATCGATTTTGATGCGATGATAAGAGATGAAAATCATACCGATACCATGAAGGATGATCTCAAAAATGATTACCTCCATCCCAATAATATGGGCTATCGTGCCCTTGGCAACGGCATAGATCTGAGCCTTTTTGAAGATTAAAAAATTTCGGGCGTTAAGGAAAAAAACTTGACGCCCGACTTTTGTTGTATATTATAGTATAAAATAAGTATGGGACTTTATGCCCAAAAGGGATAAGAGGATAATATATGGATGAATATACAGGCTATTTAAATGAAGATAAGGAGATAGAAAGCGGGAGCAAGATACATATAGCTCTCCTTCTTGTGGTGCTTGTGATCATAACCATATCCATGGGAGTCTATTCCGGGATCAACAGAGGAAAGACCATGGATGATATGGATCTGTTTTTGCAGAACGACGGTTACAGCAAGGCCATGCTTTTTGACAGCATAGCCTCGGGAGCGAAAAATGCCATTGATATCCTGGCAAGGATCGAATCGGCTGAATGGACCGGAGCCGAAGTGGATACCGACAAGCTTAACGGGATCAATGTGGATTCTTCATTTACCGTTATGGGCTTCTGCGATACAGAGGGTAATGTGATCACCGGTAACGGTGCGAGATTTAAGGCAGGGAATACGGATTATTATTATAAAGGAATGCAGGGGGAAAAGGGCTTTCAATTGGTATTTGACAGCTCTATGGATGGGAAGGATTATCTTATCGCCTATGCTCCGATCATCAGCGATGGCAAAGTGCAGGGTATATTGATCGGAGGCTATGACAGTGTGAACATCGGCTATTTCCTGGTGGGAACTTATTACGGAATGCCCGTGAGAGCCATTGTCTCCACCGCTGACGGAGAGATCATATCCTGCTACGGCTGTGAGGAAAAACGGGAAAATCTTAAAGACTATTTTGAGAGCGGAAGATATCTTCAGATAGAAAATGATTATGAGTTTCCGGAAACTGAGGATACGGAAGGCTTCCGGCTTTCCACCAATAACGGCTTTGATTATGTGAAATATACCATCTGTCCTTACACCGGATGGATAATCACCGAGATCATACCGGAAGAGATCACCGGGCACATCCTTACGGAAAGCTACCGTTCTCTTGCGGTACTTCAGTTTATCTGTATCGGAAGCATTGCCTTTTATCTTCTTGTTATCCTCTTTTATGAGAGGAAGAAGAGTAAGGATCTGGAAAGGAAAAATGCCATTTCCGATAATATAATCTCAGCCATCATAAATCTGTTTACCAAGGTTATCGAAGTTGATTTTAATGAAGATACATACAGGTTTATCACTGTAACGGATTCTATGGACGGCAACCTGCCGCATGCCGGAAGATACAGCGATCTGGTGGAATACTTAAGCAGTCTTGCCTTTGATCTGAAAGCAAAGAGAACGATAATGCTGGCCACAAGAGAGGAAACCATACAGCAGGCCATTGAATCCGGAGATCCTTACTATGCCTTTGAATATCATCTTATGGGAATGCCTTCCAAGTGGGAAAAGATGTTCATCGTTCCTATAAAGAAAAGCAGAGGATCGGTGGAAAAGGCACTGATATGCGCCGAAGACATCAGCCTCATAAAGACTCAGGACGAGAGAAGCAGAGATGCTTTAATGGAAGCATATACAAACGCGGAAAAAGCAAATTCCGCCAAGAGTTCTTTCCTGGCCAACATGTCCCATGATATCAGAACTCCCATGAATGCCATTGTGGGAATGACCCAGATCGCAGAAAGCCATATAGATGATAAGGAAAGGGTAAAGGATTGTATCAGAAAGATCGCCATATCCTCCGGCCAGCTCCTGGATCTTATTAACGATGTACTGGATATGAGTAAGATAGAGGCGGGAAAAACCTTCCTTCAGGAGGAAGTGATCGAGATCTCGGAACTTTTGGACGGTCTTTCCATTATTGCAGAAACCCAGTCCGAAGCCAAACATCAGGAGATCAAAGTGGAGGGATCCAATATCGACCATCCCAAGGTAATAGGTGACAAGGGTCGTATCAGGCAGATAATGAACAATATTACCAGCAATGCCTTTAAGTACACTCCCGAAAACGGAAAGATCAATATCACCCTTTCGGAAAAAGATATAGACAGGCCGGGATTTACCATGCTGGAATTTGTGGTTGCCGATAATGGCATAGGCATGAGCAAGAAGTTCCAGGAATCTCTTTTCCAGCCCTTTGCCAGAGCAACCGATGACGAACGTCTTGAAAATATCCAGGGTACAGGTCTTGGAATGGCCATCACCAGAAATCTTGTGGAGATGATGAACGGTAATATCAGAGTTTCCAGTAAGCTGAACAAAGGAACCACTTTCTTTGTAACCATGGTGTTAAAGACAGCGGAAGAAGAGGAGACGGAAAAGAAAAACGATCTTCCTCTCGTAACGGAATTTGAGGGCAAGAGATGCCTCCTGGTGGAAGATAATGAGATAAACCGGGAAATAGCCGTCGAACTCATAGGAATGACCAAGATAGAAGTTGAATGTGTAAAGGACGGTAAGGAAGCTCTTGAAAAGATGGAATCTGTTGAAGCCGGGTATTACGACATCATATTTATGGACATTCAGATGCCTGTAATGAACGGATACGAAGCGGCGATGGCCATCAGAAAACTGGCGGGAGATTATCCCAAAAATGTACCGATCATAGCCCTTACAGCCAATGCCTTTGCGGAGGATGTTCAGGCGGCAAGAAATGCCGGAATGAATGAGCACCTTGCTAAGCCTTTGGAATTGGAAAGACTCATCAAGGTGCTGAATGATTGGATAGAATAAGATAAAGTCTGACAGGTTGTAAGATCAGTCAAGTCCAAGGGTTTTGAATTTAGCCATGGCAGCTTCGACGGTCTTGTCCATGTCATAGTATTTATATTCGCCGAGACGACCACCGAAGATAACCTTCTTCTCGTTTTCGGCGAGTTTTTTATACTCTTCGTAAAGGGCTCCGTTCTTTTCATCGTTGACAGGATAGTAGGGTTCGTCACCCGGCTTCCATTCGGAACTGTATTCACGGCTGATGACGGTTTTGGGCAGATCATTTCCCTGCTCGTCTTTGCCGAATTCAAACCATTTGTGCTCTATGATCCTGGTCCAGGGAGTTTCACGGTCAGTGTAATTGACTGCGGCATTACCCTGAAAATTGGGCTTATCCAGAGTTTCATTCTCGAAACGCACCGAACGGTATTCAAGAGTACCGAGAGCATAGTCGAAATAGGCATCTATGGGACCTGTATATACTACAGTTTCCGCAAGGGAGGAAAGCTCTTCCCTGTTTTTGAGATAATCCGTATTAAGCCTTACTTCTATGCCTGCAAGCATGTTTTCGATCATCTTTGTATAGCCGCCGATAGGCAGGCCTTGATAAAGAGCATTGAAATAGTTATTGTCGAAGGTGAGGCGCACGGGAAGGCGCTTTATTATAAAGGCGGGCAGATCTTTACAGTCTCTTCCCCATTGTTTCTCGGTGTAGCCCTTTATTAGCTTCTCATAAATGTCTCTGCCCACAAGGGAAATGGCCTGTTCTTCCAGGTTTTTGGGCTCGCCCTGGATCTCCTTACGCTGTTCTGCGATCTTTGCCGCAGCTTCGTCGGGAGTCACAACGCCCCACATCTTGTTGAAGGTGTACATGTTGAAGGGGAGAGAATAGAGTTCTCCCTTGTAATTGGCCACAGGACTGTTGGTGAAACGGTTAAAAGTTGCGAAGCCGTTTAAAAAGTCCCATACTTCCTTATTGTTTGTGTGAAAAATGTGGGCTCCGTAGATGTGAACATTGATACCTTCCTGCTTTTCGGTATAGATGTTACCGGCCACGGTGCTTCTCTTGTCGATCACAAGTACTTTCTTTCCCGCATTTGCGGCAAGTCTTGCAAAAACAGCGCCGTAAAGACCGGCACCGACTATCAGATAGTCATACATTAAATTTACCCCCTGTATCTGAAATGATATACAATGTTGGTATTATAACAGTTTATGGCTGTTCAGACAATAAAAAACCCCGATCTTAAGGATCGGGGTATGCTTATTTGTTTGTTTTAAATGCCGGACTTTATTCAGCTTCTTTGGTATCAGCCGTTTCAGCCTTTTCCTTGTCTTCATCACCTGTAATGTTTATGGAAACATATTCCCGGTTTGATCTGTTTTCATCCAGTTCTTCGTCATCAAAGAGGTCATCGAAATCGTCATCCTCTTCTTCTTTGGTCTCTTTTACCTTTTTATATACGCAATATGCTCCGAAACCTACGGCGGCGATGGAGGTTAATCCGCCTAAGAATTTAAAAAATTTCTTCATTTTAGTTCCTTTCCGCCTGACGGCCTAAAATTTCCGTTTCTTTCATCTTTATTTAACGTAAATTATATCACGTCTCAAAGGTTTATGGCAAGTAAATTTTTGGACCGGGCATTGGCAAAAAGAGGGGGACAGCGTTTGACCAATCCTCTTTTACGTGCTAATATTTACGTGCTATTACAGGTGACTGAACCTTAAGATATCGGAAAGGATGTATTATGACTGTTGCGGAACAGGTTTTAATAGAGTTGGAAGAGAATAAAGGCAGACCCATATCCGGAGAAGAACTGGCGGAGAAGCTTGGGTGTTCCAGGAATGCGGTGTGGAAGGCTGTCAAAAATCTGGAAAGCCGCGGTTACGAGGTGGAGGGTATAAGAAACAGGGGTTATATCCTTAAAACCTCCGCAGATGAGCTTTCTGCCGCATATATAATGAATAAGACCGAAAAACAGGGACTTAAACTGGAAGTCTATAAGAGCATAGATTCCACCAACAGTCTTTTGAAAAGATATGCCCTGTCCGGAGAAACCCGGGATATGGCAGTGATATCGGAGGAACAGACTGCGGGAAGAGGGAGAAGGGGCAGGAGTTTCTACTCGCCCAAAGGGAGCGGTCTGTATATGAGTTTTCTCTTACATCCGGATCTTCCTCTGGCAAAGGCAGCTTCTCTTACCACAGTGGCGGCGGTGGCGGAAGCCAAAGCTATTGAAAGTGTCACAGGGATGGAAACAGGCATAAAATGGGTCAACGATATATGGATGCGGGGAAAGAAAGTATCCGGGATATTGACAGAGGCCCAGACTTCCGTGGAAAGCGGGACTTTGGAGTATTGCATAGTGGGGATAGGCATTAATATCTACGAACCGGAGAAAGGCTTTCCGGAAGATATTAAAGATGTGGCAGGAGCAGTCTACGAAAAGGGAAACAGAAGAGAAAACCTTAAGAATGATCTGGCAGCGGCCTTGATCAATGAATTCATGAGCTTTTACAAGGCAATGCCGGAAAAAGCTTATCTTGAGGATTACAAGAAAAGATGCTTTTGTATAGGACGGGAGGTGACGGTGGTCACCGCAGATCATAAGGCACTTCAAAGTGACAAGGATGCGCCGGACAGAGAGCATGCCCATGTACTGGGAGTGAATGAGGACTGTCATCTTCATGTACGGTATAAGGACGGAACGGAAGCTTTTCTGTCCAGTGGAGAGATCAGTATAAAGATATGATAAAAAGAATTGTCAACCTAAATACAAAACAAGGTTGACAATTCTTTTTTTATGCTTTATAATCCCACCCGGATCTTAAGTGCGGCACATCCGGAGTGAGAGCATCGGATCCGATCAAACATTGAGGTGAGGAATAAAAAATGAAATTAAAAACAGGATTAAAAACCATAGATCTGGTGCTCATAGGTGCATTCGCGGCACTTATGGCCATTTGTGCCTGGATCACTGTGCCGGGCACGGTACCTTTTACATTACAGACCTTCGGAGTGTTTATTGCCTTTTATCTTCTCGGGGGAAAAAGAGGAACAATAGCGGTACTTATCTATATACTGCTCGGAGCCGTGGGGTTACCGGTATTTTCCGGATTTAAGGGCGGCTATGGTGTGCTGATAGGAACAACCGGCGGCTATATAATAGGTTTTTTGTTTTCGGCATTGGTGATGTGGGCAATGTATAAGCCTCTGCTCAAATTGGAAAAGCGTAATAAGATCACAAAGATCCTAGTACCGTTTTGCGAAATGATCATCGGACTTATAGTCTGCTATGCCTTCGGAACAGCCTGGTTCATGGCAGTGTATACCCATTCCAAGGGAGCATTGAGTCTTGCCACATGTCTTTCCTGGTGCGTGATCCCCTTTATAATCCCGGATCTTATCAAAATAGCGATGGCAATGGCACTGGGTTATCGTTTAAAATCTTTTGTACCCGGCAACAGATAGAAAACAGATCATATACATTTTTAATCCCTTATCCCTTTTTTGGGGTAAGGGATTTTTTATGGCTTTATTCATATGAGTTTGCCAAACTTTGCTAAAAAAAGGTACTTTTATACTCTTGACACTACCATTAAATGAGAGTATACTTTTCATACTTTTACGGCATTAAAGCGTCAACGCTTTAAAGGGGCGATTAATACAGAAGATCGTTATCACCGTAAGGCGGGGTGAATTCATCCCGATAGTTCTTTTTATAGGGAGGATAATCATGAAGAACATTAAAAGAGCGCTTGCCACAGCAATGGCAATGGTTTTGGTTTTGGGATGTTTTGCTACTGCAGGCTGCGGTTCCAAGAAGAAGGATGAATATCACATCGGTATCTGCCAGCTTGTTCAGCATCCCGCATTGGATGCTGCAACAAAAGGTTTCAGAGATGCTCTTACAGAGCTTCTGGGAGATAAGGTGATCTTTGATGAGCAGAATGCTGCAGGCGACAGCCCTACGTGTGCTACTATCGTAAATAACTTTGTTGCGAATAACTATGATCTTATCATGGCTAATGCTACAGCTCCTCTTCAGGCAGCTTCGGCAGCAACCACAAAGATCCCGATCCTGGGAACATCTATCACAGACTATGCTACAGCACTTGAGATCAAGGATTTCAACGGATCAACAGGATATAACGTTTCCGGTACCAGCGATCTTGCTCCTCTTGACAAGCAGGCATCCATGATCAAGGAACTTTTCCCGAACGTTAAGCAGGTTGGTATACTTTACTGCTCGGCTGAAGCAAACTCCAAGTATCAGGTTACGGTTATCGAGAAGTCTCTTGACAGCCTCGGTATCAAGTATAAAGAGTATACATTTGCAGACAGTAACGATATCCAGATGGTAGTTACAAGTGCTTGCGAAACCTGTGATGTACTTTACATCCCCACAGATAATACAGCAGCTTCAAATACTTCCATCATCGACTCCGTTGCTTCGGCAAAGAAGATCCCCATCATCTGCGGTGAAGAGGGTATCTGCAAGGGTTGCGGTGTTGCAACTCTTTCCATCAGCTACTACAGCATCGGTTATGTAACCGGTCAGATGGCTTATGAGATCCTTGCCAACGGTGCTGACATAAAGAAAATGGAAGTTAAGTATGCGGAAGATCTTACAAAGGAATACATGGAAAGCCGCTGCAAGGCTTTGGGTGTTACCGTTCCTTCCGATTACGTTGCAATTGCTGAATAGAATAATTTTATGCTTTAATTCGGAAAATTTTATGTTATAATGGATAATAGGGCAGGACGAGAAACTGGTCCTGCCACTACCTTTTTTTATGCATAAGGAGTTAGGGAAAAGATGTTGGCGTTTTTTAATTCACTTCCGGGTGCTGTATGTCAGGGGATAATCTGGGGCATTATGGCTATCGGTGTTTATGTAACCTTTAAAATATTGGATATGGCCGACTTGTCGGTTGACGGCTCCTTCGGTACAGGCGGAGCCGTACTTGTTGCCTGTGTTACGGGAGGAATGAATATCTGGCTGGCCCTTTTGATCTCAACCATAGCGGGTTGTATTGCGGGACTGGTTACGGGTATTCTTCATACCAAGTTCGGTATTCCGGCTATTTTGGCAGGTATCCTTACACAATTGGGATTGTATTCCATAAACCTAAGAATATTGGGCGGGCAGGCAAATAAAACAGTATCGGCAAATAATTACCACCTGCTCCTTACACTCAGAGAGATACCCAAGTCCATTATCGTTGCGGCTCTTATAATGGGTGCTCTCATAATGGTCAGCTATTTCTTCTTCGGAACAGAGATCGGTGAAAGCCTTCGTGCCACGGGTGCAAATCAAAACATGGCAAGAGCCAACGGTATCAACACCGACTTTACAAAGGTTCTGGGCCTCATCATCTCCAACGGTATCGTAGCTTTTTCCGGAGCTCTTCTGGCACAGTATCAGGGCTTTGCAGATGTTAACATGGGCCGCGGTGCCATCGTTATCGGCCTGGCTGCGGTTATCATCGGTGAAGTTATATTCCATAAGATATTTAAGAATTTCGCTCTCAGACTCCTTGCGGCAGTCTTTGGCGGTATAATCTACTATGTTGTCCTTACTCTTGTTCTCAGAATGGGACTTAATGCAAATGACCTGAAGCTTTTCTCGGCTATAGTCGTTGCTGTATTCCTGGGAGTTCCCTACTGGAAGAACAAGGTCTCTCAGAAAGTAAAGAAGAATTAGGAGGGGCAGCATGTTAAAGATCATCAACTTGAATAAGACCTTTAATCAGGGTACGATAAATGAAAAAAAGGCTTTGACGGATGTAAATCTGGAGCTTAATGACGGCGATTTTGTCACTGTCATAGGCGGAAACGGAGCCGGGAAATCAACTCTCCTTAACATGGTTGCGGGAGTTTTCCCTCCCGACAGCGGAAAGATCATTGTGGATGGCATAGATGTGGCAAGATTGCCCGAGCACAAGAGAGCCAAGTATCTGGGACGTGTGTTCCAGGATCCCATGATGGGAACAGCGTCCACCATGTGGATCGAAGAAAACATGGCCATTGCTTCCAGAAGAGGACTCAGCAGAGGCTTAAGATGGGGGATCAGGTCAGAGCAGCGTGAAGAATACAAGAAAATGCTTGCTCAGTTCGGACTGGGCCTTGAGAATCGACTTTCCACTTCAGTATCCCTTCTTTCCGGAGGTCAGCGCCAGGCGCTTACTCTTCTCATGGCTACCATGAGAAAGCCCAAGCTTCTCCTTTTGGATGAGCATACAGCGGCTCTCGACCCCAAAACAGCGGCTACGGTTCTTGAACTTACGGACAAGATCGTTTCCGAAAGCAAACTCACCACCATGATGATAACCCATAACATGAAGGATGCCATTGCTCACGGCAATCGCCTTATCATGATGAACAACGGACAGATCATTTTTGATGTGAGCGGCGAAGAAAAGAAGAAACTTACTGTGGAAGACCTTTTGAACAAGTTCTCCGAACTCAACGGCGAAGAAATGGTCAACGACAGGATGCTTCTTGCAAAATGAACCTTTGGGGACGGGGTTATGGGTTCATTTTCAGATTACATTTACAGATCATATACAGATCACATAATAATACAGATCGCCATAAAACGGTGGTCTGTATTATTATGTTGCTAATCTTTCGAAAAAAATATATATTAAGAGCTAAAGATATTACACTAAAAAAATGAAGCCGTAGATCCGAACGGAGGAAATGTAATAATGAAAGCAAAACTTATCAATCGTTTTTCAATAGAGGCAGCAGGAAAAGGAAAGGGACTTCTCGGTGATATTAACGGAGACGGCCGCATGGAGGTCGTTTTTATTCAGGCAAACGGAGATATAGATGACAGATATGTACCCCATCAGGTAACTTGCGTAACCGCTTTTGATCTTTGCGGCAATCTTCTTTGGCAAACAGGAAAGCCTGCAGAAAAGCCGGGAAATTTCGGGTCGGATTTTCCGGCTCAGATATATGATTATGATAATGATGGAGAACTTGAGATCCTCTGTGTCATGAACAAGCGATTTACGTTGATCGAGGGAAAAACCGGAAAGATAAAGAAGGATTATTCCCTTCCGGCAGATGAGGCTCATGACTGTATTATCATAGCAAACCTTACCGGGGCTGAAAGACCGGGAGAGATAATATTAAAAGACAGATACTTTAATATGTGGGCAATGGATCATGACTTCAATGTGATGTGGACTCATCACGGGAATATAGGTCATTTTCCCTATGCCTATGATATAAACGGTGATGGATTTGACGAGATCATGGCCGGATATGATTGCCTTGATCATAATGGAAATATAATGTGGTCATGTCATGACCTTACAGACCATGCGGACTGTATATGGGTAGGAGATGTAAACGGAGACGGAAAACCGGAACTTGCCATCGGAGGAAGCTGTACATGTCTTTACAGCGCCACTGGAGAAGAACTATGGCGATATGAAGGATCCATTGAATCTCAGCATATAGCCCTGGGAAAATTTATTCCCGGTGCAGAAGGGCTTCAATTGGCCGGACTCGATCGGATCAGGCGTGGAGATGGTTACAAGGGACAATGGGATGGACTTGACGGTCTCTTTCTGGTTGACAGCTATGGCCATGAAGTACTTAAGGAAAACAGAAATACAAAAGGATGGCTCACGATAGCGGAAACTATTCAAAACTGGAACGGAGAAGGAAAGGACTACATTCTCGCATATCGCCGCGGAGGAGGAGTGAACCCGGGATTATATGATCATGAATTCAATATGACAGTTGAATTTCCGATCGGACCTGACAAGGGAGAATACGTATTACACGGAGATCTCTTCGGTCGTGGAATTGAAGATGTAATTGTTTATGGCGACAAAGAAGCGTTGATCTATTCCGGTACGTTTATAGACGTAAAGGATAAGCCCTCAGGAAAAAAGTTACCTCAGACCAGGAGGCTTTATTCATCTACGCTCTATCCCGGAGGATGCATTGAATAATGACGATAAAACAAGAACACTTTAAGAATAAAAAGAGATAACATGGCAACATTTACAAAGAAAGAAATAATAAATACATTTGTGGAACTTCTGAACGAGGTCCCTTTTGATAAGATCACTGTTAAAGACATTGTGAAAAGATGCGGGATCAATCGGAATACATTTTATTACCATTATAATGATATTTATGACCTGCTGACAGATGTGCTTCACAGCGATCTGAGCCGGGCTGTGGACAATTCTCAGAACTATGATACCTGGGAAAAGGGACTTATAGACGCGCTGGGATTTGCAATAAAAAATAAAAAGGCGGTATATCATATATATAATTCTGCAAATCGCGATATCCTTAAGGATTACTTTCGAGATATCATCAAGGAGATCACAGCAAAGTTTATATTAAAAGAGGCAGGAACGGATGACATTCCACAAGACGACCTGGATTTTCTCGGCCGAATGCTTGATGAAGCGGTCATGGGGATCTTTGAGATCTGGATGGAAGAGGGAATGACGGAAGGGATCGAGACCAAAGTGGCCTGTGTGCAGTATCTGTTTAAAGGCATGACACGGCAGTTGGTGGAAAAGATGAGGACTCCGGAATATAAGATCATAAAAAGCGGGGGAACCTTGCAAACAGAGAGTTGAATGGGATTTTTTAGGCAGATCCGAAAGAGTGTCTGATTTTCAGACACTCTTCTTTTTTTATCTGTAGAATCGCGTTTCTTTCAGGGGTAAGATTCATGCATCGATCAAAGAGATGTATGTCTGTTGAGCATATATATGCGCGACAGATCCATCTCACAAAACACGATAATTCGGAAAGCGAGGCAAAGCAAATGAAAAAAATAAGCGGATTTATAGTTAAATTTCATGTGCTCATATTGATACTGGCGTTACTTTTGGTATTTCCATCAATATTTGGAATGATAAAGACCAGGATAAATTATGATATGTTGACCTATCTGCCGGAAAATATGGAGACGGTCAAGGGACAGGATATCTTACTGGAGGATTTTGGAAAAGGTGCTTTTTCAATCATAGTTGTTGAGAATATGGAACCGGGTGAGATAAAGGAATTGACCGGAAAACTTGAAAAACTGGAACATGTGGATACTGTCCTTTCCTTTTACAGCCTGGCAGACTGCAGTATTCCCATGGAGATATTGCCGGATAAATGGTACAACACCTTGAATTCGGGAGATTCAACTTTGGTGGCGGTATTCTTTGATTCCTCCACCTCAGCGGATGAAACGATAGAGGCCATCAGACAGGTGAGAAGAACGGCCGGGGAGCGATGCTTTGTAACCGGTATGTCGGCACTGGTCACAGACCTTAAGGATCTTTGTGAAAAGGAAGAACCGATATATGTGGGACTTGCGGTGGCCTGTGCCATAGTAGCCATGATGATATTTTTGGACAGTTTCATCATTCCTTTCATCTTTCTCATAAGTATGGGAATGGCCATTCTTTTGAACCTTGGCACCAACTATTGGCTGGGTGAGATCTCATATATTACAAAGGCTCTTTCGGCAGTGCTGCAGCTGGCTGTTACCATGGACTACTCTATTTTCCTGTGGAATTCCTATTCGGAACAGAAGGAAAGATTCACGGGAGACAATAACAGAGCAATGAAGCATGCCATATCCAATACGCTCACTTCGATTATAGGCAGTTCGCTCACTACCGTGGCAGGTTTCATAGCCCTGTGCTTCATGAGCTTTACATTGGGTAAAGATCTGGGCATAGTAATGGCCAAGGGAGTTGTATTGGGTGTGTTGGGAAGCGTTACCACCCTTCCCGCGCTCATATTGGTATTTGATAAGGCGATAGAAAAAACAAGACACAGATCGTTAATGCCAAAAAGGATGGATAAGTTGGCAAAGACAGTTACATCAAAACCGGCCGTGTTCATAGCGATCTTCCTGATCATACTTGTACCTGCCTTGTACGGATATGTTCACACAGAGAAATACTATGATATGAGCAATGTGTTACCTGAAAACATAGACTTCGTTACGGCTAACAGAAAACTGGAAAAAGAATTCAACATGGCATCCACCCATATGGTGCTTTCGGATGCGAAGATGGATACGGCGCAGGCAAAAGATATGCTTGAGGAACTGGGGGATATAAAGGGAGTTAAATTTGCCCTGGGACTTGATTCCCTTCTTGGAAGCGGAGTGCCCGGAGAGATCCTTCCGGAAAGTGTTTTATCCACTTTAAAGAGCGACAGATACAGTCTTACTGTGATAAGTTCCGAGTATTACGTGGGTAGCGCGGAGGTGGACAACCAGATAGATGAGATCAACAGGATCATAAAGAAGTATGACGATAATGCCATGCTGATCGGAGAAGCGCCCTGCACCAAGGATATGGTAGCGGTTACGGATACGGATTTTACAAGGGTTTCGATAATCTCAATAGCAGCCATTTTCGTGATAATAGCCCTGGTGACCAAGAGCATATCCATTCCCGTCATATTGGTGGCTGTAATAGAGTTTGCCATCTTTATTAACCTGGGTATCCCTTATTATATGGGCACAAGTCTTCCCTTCATAGCACCCATCTGTATCAGCACTATCCAATTGGGAGCAACGGTGGACTATGCAATCCTTATGACCAACGGATATATGAAGGAGAGGATGAAAGGTGTCGAAAGAAAAGATGCGGTCTCAAAGGCTCTGTCTTCGGCTATTCCTTCGATCTTCGTAAGTGCTATGGGCTTCTTTGCAGCTACCTTCGGTGTGGCCATGTACTCGGATCTGGACATCATCAGCTCCATGTGCGGCCTGATGGCAAGAGGTGCCATAGTCAGTATGTTTGCGGTGATCCTGATCCTGCCTGCATTCCTTTGCGTATTTGACGGGATCATACTTCGAAGTACGGTGGGAATGAAGAAAAGGTCAGAACAAAATAACTAAGATCAAAGAAAGGTTAGGTAAGCATATGAACAGAAAACAGATAAAAGCAGCTGTAGCGGTTTTAACGGCAGGTTTAACGGTAGCGACGATATATGCACCGGTGAACCTTGCATGGGCTGGAGCCGGAAATGAAAAGGAAGATAAGGATATCCGGGAGGTTGTCGAAGAAAAGAAGGAAGAAATGACCGGATACGTTAAAAAATCCCTTAATGAAAGGGAAAGAGCCGACAAGGATGAAACGGTTTACGTGATCGCCAATGCAGACGGAAGCGCGGCAAAAGTGATCGTAAGCGACAGGCTTGAAAACAGGGATGAAAAAAAGGAAATTGAGGATATTTCCGACCTTAAGAATATTAAAAATGTAAAGGGCAGGGAAAGCTTTACCCGGGACGGGGAAAAGATAACCTGGAATGCGGAAGGAAATGAGATCGTTTACAGGGGAGAAAGTGACAGGGAATTGCCGGTGGACCTGCACGTGACCTACACTCTGGACGGCAAAAGTATAACGGCCGATGAACTTGCGGGAAAAAGCGGTCATGTGGAGATGACCTATGAGTTTAACAATAAGGAAAAAGCGCCCTTCGCAGCAGTTACAGTACTCCTTTTAAATAATGATGATTTTAAGAATATTACCGTAAAGGGCGGCTCGGTATCATCCGACGGAAGCAGGAGCACGGTTTTCGGCATTGCGTTTCCCGGACTTGGAGATGAACTTAAGAGCATTGACGCAGACTGTGACAGGATCGTGATCGAAGCGGATACAACCGACTTTAAGCTGCTGACGTCACTGTCTGTTGTAACAGATGAGGTGTTCAGAGGTCTGTATACCGAAGACGGTAAGGACAGAAATGAGATCGATCAAAAACTGAAAAAGGTAGAAAAGGACTGCGGTGAACTTATAAAGGGAACAGCTGCGCTTGCAGGTGCAATGAACGAGCTTTCCGACGGTACTGCAAAATTAAATACAGCAGTAGGTCAGCTGGGGGCCGGGGCAAAGCAGCTTACGGCAAATAACGGAACGCTTGTGGCAGGCAGCGAACAGATCTTCGACAGCATCCTTAAGAGTGCCTACGGTTCACTCACCGCGGCAGGGGTCACGATCCCCGAACTTACCCGCGAAAACTACGGCACAGTACTGGAAGGTGCAGTTACTTCCATGAGCGCACAGCTTAAGTACATCCCCGAAGCCACGGAAACCTATGTTAAGGTACAGACCGGTATAGGTACTTTAAATGCAGTAAAGGCACAGCTTGACAGCGTCAATGCTTTCTGCACCGGCCTTAAGACCTATACCGACGGCGTAAGTCTGTTGGAAGCCAATCTTTCAAAACTTTCGGAAGAGACCCTAAAGCTTGACGAAGCGGTAAAACAGATCAGGGACGGAGCAGTGGTGTTGGCCGATTCGGTTGAGGATGCAGATCTCGACGGCATGGTTTCCGGTGTACGTTCAGCGTTGTCTGAGATCGAAGCCTCCTCAGACAGGCTGCAGGCACTTCTTAAGGAAGCCGATGGTTACAACAACTTCTCGGGCCTTGCAGAAGGACAGACCGGCAGTGTAAGGTTTATCTACAGGACCGCCTCTATCGGGGAGTAAAATGAACCGGGGGGACGGGGTTAGGGGTTCATTTTTTGAACCCCTAACCCCGTCCCCGGGTGTCAAAATCTGTTTATTGAACGCATTAACGCGGTGAAGATTTACAACATTTAGGTATAAAAGACTTGACAAAACACGCTGACTCTGCTACATTCTTATGTATGTTTTCGGGAGGTCGCAGATGAGCGATATTTGTTCAAAAAAGAATATGCTTTCAATTAGTTGCAGACCTCAGCTTTGCAATTGGTTTTATTATGCAGTACGCTTTTTTGCGTACTGCATTTTTTATTATTACTTTATGCAGTTTACAAACAAATATGAAGGGCGGACCGTCGCGTAAAAATTTAAATGAGATCAGATCGGTTCCCCTTGTGTGTTAAAGGGGAACAATTTTTATGTAAGATACGTTAAAACCCTCAGGGTAAACGAACATATAACAGTGTTGAAAGGACGACGTAATGGAAGATTTAAAGAAAACCAGAGAAGAGATCGAAAAGATCGATAAAGAGATGAGACAGTTGTTCGAAAAAAGAATGACTGCGGTTGAGAAGGTTGCGGATTATAAGAAAGAATACGGACTTCCCATAAAGGATGAAGAGAGAGAAGAATTTCTTATAAGAAAGAACAGCGAGCTTTTGGACAAGAAGGAGATCGGTGATTATTACGTGCTCTTCCAGAAGAGGATCATGGAGTTGTCCTGTGATTATCAGAAAAAAAGAAACAGCGGCATGAAGGTTGCTTATTGCGGTGTCGAAGGCGCCTTTGCCTGGATCGCTGCCACAAGGATGTTCCCCAATGCGGAGCTTATCTCCTGCGACAGCTTCGAAGAAGCCTACGGTAAGGTAGAAAAGGGAGATGCGGACAGCGCAGTGCTTCCCATCGAGAACAGCTATGCAGGGGAAGTGGTCAATGTAATGGACCTCATGTTTTCCGGAAATCTTTATGTAAACAGTGTTATCGACGTGGACATCGTTCATAACCTTATTGCGGTGGAGGGTGCGTCGATCGACGGCATCAAAAAGGTGGTAAGCCACACTCAGGCCCTTTCCCAGTGCGATGCTTTTATCAAGTCCCACGGTTACGAGCCGGTGGCTTACAATAATACGGCTATGGCGGCTGAATATGTTAAGAAATTGAACGATCCCACCGTGGCGGCCATTGCATCGGCAGAGACCGCAGAGATCCACGGCCTTAACATCCTGGCTTCGGGTATAAATGCCAGCAGGAGCAATACCACACGTTTTGCGGCATTTTCCAGAGGAAGAAACATCCCCGGCGGTAATGTAAAGACCAGAGCGGATCATTTCATCCTGGTATTCACGGTTAAGAATGAAGCCGGTGCGCTGGCTCAGACACTGAACATCATCGGTGCCCATAACTTTAACATGAGATCTTTAAGAAGCAGACCCATGAAAGGCCTTATGTGGAACTATTATTTCTACATCGAAGCTGACGGCAACATAAACACCAGAGACGGTAAGGACATGCTGAATGAGCTGGGTGCGCTGTGCGCAAACCTGAAACTGGTGGGAACCTACTAAAAAAATGAACCCCTAACCCCGTCCCCGGGGTTCAAAAAGGAAAAAACATGAAGATAAACATTTCATCCAGAGATCTAAGCTATGATATAGTATATGAAAAGGGCGCCATAGGGCGTCTTCAGGAGTACCTGAACACAGATAGAAAGGCGCTGATCCTCACGGACAGCGGAGTACCCAAGGCATATGCGGAAACGGCGGCTTCCTGCTTCAAAGAGGCGAAGATCGTTACCGTGCCTCAGGGAGAGCAGAGCAAATGCATAGATAATTACCTTATGATCTTAAGGGAGATGCTGGAAGCCAACTTTACCAGAAACGACTGTGTGGTAGCTGTAGGAGGCGGCGTCTGCGGAGATCTGGCAGCTTTTGCCGCATCCTGTTATATGAGGGGGGTTGCATTTTACAATATCCCCACCACCGTTCTTGCCATGGTGGATTCATCCATCGGCGGGAAGACTGCAGTGGACTTTGAGGGAGTAAAGAATGTGGTGGGCAGTTTCTATCAGCCTTCTGCCGTTATAATCGACACGGAAGTGCTTAAGACACTGGAGGATCGGCAGGTGAACGCCGGCCTGGCAGAAGCCGTAAAGATGGCGGCCACAAGTGATGCGGAGCTTTTTAAGTATTTAGAGGAATGCGACGATTATATGGCGGACCTTGAGGAGATCATTAAAAGAGCCAATGCCATTAAAAAGGCAGTGGTGGAGGAGGATCCTCAGGAGAAGGGCTTAAGGAAGGTACTGAACTTCGGACACACCGTGGGCCATGCCATTGAAAGCGCGGCGGCGGGAAAGCTTCTTCACGGAGAATGCGTGGCCATCGGAATGATGCTCATGGCATCGGATGAAGTCAAGCCTGTGCTTGAAAAGGTTTTAAAGAAATATCACCTTCCCACCGAATGCGGATTCGATACGGAAGAATTGATCGATATAATGAAGCATGACAAGAAAGCAAATTCAGCCGGCGTAAGCACGGTGCAGGTCAACAGGATCGGAACCTTCGAGTTTAAAAACATGACCTGGGAAGAGCTTTCAAAGATAAACAAGATAAGAGGTTGAACATGAAAAATACCTTTGGATCCAATGTTACGGTCACAATATTCGGAGAGAGCCACGGACCGGCCATAGGCTGTGTCATCGACGGGCTGACTCCCGGAATCCAAGTGGATGAAGAGTTCATAAGGCATATGCTTTCGCGGCGGAGACCCTCGTCTCCCGTGGACACACCGAGAAGAGAGCCTGATAATTACAGCATCTTAAGCGGCGTTTTTAACGGAAAGACCACCGGAACTCCCATTTGTATCATGATACCCAATGAGAATACAAAGAGCGGAGACTATCTGTTCGGACCTGCAAGACCTTCCCATGCGGACTATACGGCGCATATAAAATACAATGGTTTTGAGGATTACCGCGGAGGCGGTCATTTTTCCGGAAGGATCACGGCTGCGCTGGTAGCTGCGGGCGGGATCATCACCCCGGCCTTGAACAGACTGGGCATTTACATTGGAACCCACATTTTTTCCTGCGGCGGTGTACAGGATCTGAGCCTTGGTGATAACGAAAAAGAAATAGAAGAAAACATTAAGGTACTTAACAATAAAATGTTTCCCGTGCTTTCCGATGAAGCGGGAGAAAAAATGACCGCAGCCATAGCGGAAGCAGCAAAGGATCATGACAGCCTGGGAGGCATTATAAAGACAGCCGTTACGGGACTTCCCGCCGGAGTGGGAGAGCCCTGGTTTGACAGTCTGGAAAGTCTTCTTTCTCATGCTCTCTATTCCATAGGTGCGGTAAAGGGAGTGGAATTCGGTAAAGGCTTTGAAGCCGTTTCCATGCAGGGAAGCGAATTTAACGATGCCTTCAAAATGGATGAGGGCAGAGTGGTGACGGTTACAAACAATAACGGCGGCATCAACGGCGGTATCAGTAACGGAATGCCCATTATGTTCAATGTATCGGTAAAGCCCACACCATCTATTTCAAGACCTCAAAAGACTGTGAATTTCCTTACGGGTAAGGAAGAAGAACTGGTGATACAGGGAAGGCACGATCCGGCTATAGTGAGAAGGATCTGTCCCGTTATCGACAGTATCACAGCCATAGTGATCGCCGACGCCCTTGTTACGGGCTTTGGACCACAGGTGCTGGTGAAAGGAAAAGCTTTATGGAATACGGACTTATAGGAGAAAAGCTGGGACACAGTTTTTCTAAGCAGATCCACGGTTCAATAGATGATTATGATTATATCTTACGCGAGATCCCAAGGGGTGAAGTGGAAGGATTTATGAAGAAAAGGGATTTTAAGGGCATAAATGTCACCATCCCTTATAAGGAAACGGTCATCCCCATGCTGGATGAGATAGACGAGACCGCAAGGGGGATAGGAGCCGTAAATACGGTAGTAAACCGTAATGGAAAGCTTACCGGCTATAACACCGATGTTGACGGTATGACAGCCATGATACTCAGGGAAGGCATGGAGCTTAAGGGCAGTAAAGTGTTGATCCTGGGAACGGGAGGCACATCCAAGACCGCAAGATATGTGGCGGGGAAGCTGGGAGCGGAAACAGTCTTAAGAGTTTCCAGAAGCCCCAAGGATGACTGCATTACCTATGAACAGGCCTACAATGAGCACAGTGATGCGGATTTCATCATAAATACCACTCCGGTGGGGATGTATCCGGATACGTTAAAGTGTCCCGTTGATATAGAAAGATTTAAGGATCTGTCAGGTGTGGTGGATGCCATTTTTCATCCCTTACGTTCCAATCTGGTACTTGAAGCACAGGCCCGGGGCATAAAGGCCTGCGGAGGGCTGTATATGCTGGCGGCCCAGGCGGTATATGCCAGAACAAGGTTTTTGGATCTTAAGGAAACGGATGTTAAACTTATTAAAAAAGCATATAACGAAGCGCTGGCAAAGGTCCGAAATGTGATCATGATAGGCATGCCCTCCTGTGGCAAGAGCACAGTGGGAAGGGCTTTGTCAGGTAAGACCGGAGCAGAGTTTAAGGACACGGATGATGTGATCACAAAGAGGATCGGATGCACGATCTCCGACTTCTTTAAAGAAAAGGGTGAGTCTGAATTCAGACGGATAGAGAGCGAAGTTATTTCGGAACTTACCGGGACCGGAGGCAGGATCATAGCCACCGGAGGAGGTGCTGTCCTTAATCCCGAAAACGTTCGGGCGCTTAAGAGGGACGGAATACTCATTTTCCTTGACAGAAAAATAGATAATCTTACTCCCACGGCGGACAGACCCCTGTTGCAGAACAGGGAGATGCTGGAAAAGCTGTTCAGGGAAAGATATGACATATACAAAGCTGCGGCGGATGTGACTATTGATGCCAATAATTCCATAGCAATGAACGTAAAAAAAGTTATGGAGGCAGCGGATCTGGAGCTGACATGAAATTTTTGGTTATAAACGGTTCTAATTTAAATCTTTTGGGCATACGTGAGCCCGACATTTACGGAAAAGCCACTTATAAGGATCTGGTGGACATGATAAGCCGCCATGCTGAGGAAAAGGGCGTGGAGGTCGGTTTTGTCCAGTCCAATCACGAAGGTGATCTGGTGGATGCCATAGGTCAGGCCTACTTCGATAAGGTGGACGGCATCATCATAAATCCCGGAGCATACACTCATACAAGCATAGCCATAATGGATGCGGTAAAGGCTGTTTCCATCCCCACTGTGGAGGTCCACATTTCCAGGATCGACGAGCGTGAGGATTTCAGACAGATAAGCTATATCCGTAAAGCAGCGGTAAAGACCATTGCAGGCTTCGGCTTTGATGGCTATACCATGGCTATGGACTTTTTGACGGATATGTTGGGAGAAAAGGAATGATAGCAAAGCTTTTTAAAAGTGAATTAAAGGGTAAGCTTCCGGCGGTACCTTCCAAAAGCTATGTGCACAGGATGCTGATATGTGCGGCTCTTGCGGACGGTGTATCGGAAATATCCAATTATATTAAAAGCGAAGACATCCTTGCCAGTATCGATTGTATAAAAAGTCTGGGGGCAGAGGTGACCGAGGACAAAGATACGCTTAAGATAAAAGGCTCCGGCAAAAAACAGATCCGGGACGGGTTTTTCAAGTGTCGGGAAAGCGGCAGCACTTTGAGGTTTTTTATCCCCGTGGCAGCTGCAAAGTGCGGATCCTCTGTCTTTAACGGTTCCGAAAGGCTGATGGAAAGAGGAGTGGGGATCTACGAAGATATCCTTCCATCAAAGAATGTCTTTATCACCCGTGGCAATGGCGAGATCCGGGTTAAAGGCGAACTGCAGCCCGGTGTTTATGAGATCCCGGGAAACATTTCCAGCCAGTACATAACCGGCCTTCTCTTTGCCCTTCCCCTTCTCAACGGAGACAGTGAGATAAGGGTGATCCCTCCCGTGGAAAGCAGAGCCTATATAGACATTACCATAGAAGTACTTAAGCAGGCAGGCATATGCATTCGCGAGACGAAAGAAAACACCTTTGAGATAAAAGGAAATGCCGTGTACAGACCCATAAAGGAAAGAGCCGAGGGAGACTGGTCAAATGCCGCGTTCATATATGCCATGAACGGTCTGGGACATGATATAGAGCTGGAAGGCCTTAGAATTGACAGCGTCCAGGGAGACAGGATATGCCTGGATCACTTTAAGACGCTGGATCGGCCCGGAGCGGTGGTGGATATAGGCGGTTGTATAGATCTGGGACCGGTGCTGTTTGCCTACGCGGCGGCTAAGCACGGCGGACGTTTTACGGGAACGGAGAGGCTTAAGATAAAGGAAAGCGACAGAGCAGTGGTTATGGCAGAGGAGCTTAAGAAATTCGGAGTTCAATTGCAGGTTTCGGAGAATGAAGTGATCGTTCCCGAAGGTGGAATAAAAGCACCTGTAGAGACACTGGACGGTCATAACGATCACAGGATAGTAATGGCGCTTTCAGTGCTGCTCACCTTAACGGGCGGAGAGATAACAGGCGCGGAAGCGGTAAAAAAGAGCTACCCCGGCTTTTTTGAAGACTTGAGGAGGATAGGACTTAATGTGGAAATTAACTAAAGACAAGAAGATCCTGATAGTAGGACTGGGACTTTTGGGCGGAAGCTATGCGGAAGCGCTTACAGACCTGGGCTATCATGTGGGAGCAGTGACCAGATCCGAGAGCAGCATCAAATATGCTTTGGATAAGGGGATCATTGCGGAAGGTACCACTGAGATCGATCCGGAATTTATCGGTAAATACGATCTTTTGGTGTTCTGCCTCTACCCCAAGGTTTTCCTTAAGTGGATCACAGACAATCAGAAATACATTAAATCGGGAGCTCTTATAACGGATGTTACGGGTGTCAAGAGAAACGTGGTTTACCCCATTCAGTCCATATTAAGAGAGGATCTGGAGTTTATCGGATCACATCCCATGGCAGGACGTGAAGTTTACGGGGTACAAAATGCCACCAAAGCGATCTTTAAAAACGCCAATTATATTGTAACCCCCACTCTTAAAAATACTCCCGAGGGCATAGAAGCCTGCGAGGAGCTGGGGCGTGAGCTGGGCTTCAGATCCGTAAAGACCCTGAGTCCGGAGCAGCATGATGAGATGATAGGTTTCCTTTCACAGCTCACCCATTGCATTGCGGTATCTCTTATGGTATGTAAGGATTCCGAGAGTCTGGTGGATTATACCGGAGATTCCTTCAGGGATCTCACCAGGATCGCCAAGATCAACGAGAGCATGTGGACCGAATTGTTTTACATGAATAAGGACGAACTGCTTCTTCAGATGGAACTTTTTGAGGAGAAGTTTAACATATTAAAAGAGGCCATCCGTAAGGAAGACACGGAGAGGATCCATGAGATCATGAGACTTTCAACGGAAAAAAGAAAGTTATTTGATAAAAAATGAAAAGAATTGAAAGGATGAAGATATAATGAATGCAGAATTTGTAAAGAGATTGCCCTCGGTGCAGGACATAAAAGCCATGTATCCCGTATCGGAGGAACTGGCTGAAAAGAAGAAGGAAAACGATAAGGCGGTACAGGATATTATTACCGGTAAGTCCGATAAACTGCTTCTTATTATCGGACCCTGCTCGGCAGACAGGGAAGATGCGGTTATCGAGTACATCACAAGACTCAGAGGAGTACAGGATAAGGTTAAGGACAAGATCGTTATCGTGCCCAGGATCTACACCAACAAGCCCAGAACCACAGGAGACGGCTACAAGGGCATGCTCCATCAGCCCGATCCCAACGGAGCTCCCGACATGCTTAAAGGCCTCCTTGCTATCCGTAAACTTCATCTGGAAGCTCTCAGACAGACAGGACTTTCAAGCGCCGATGAAATGTTATATCCCGAAAACCATCAATATCTTTCGGATCTTTTAACCTATGTGGCTGTAGGTGCAAGATCGGTTGAGAACCAGCTTCACCGTCTCACCGCCAGTGCCCTGGATATTCCTGTGGGAATGAAGAACCCCACCAGCGGAGACATCTCGGTCATGATCAATTCCATCATAGCCGCAAGTCATCCTCATGATTTCGTATATTCCGGATGGGAAGTAAAGAGTAAGGGTAATCCTATGGCACACGCCATTCTCAGAGGATCCCTCAGCAAATCCGGTCGTTCCCTTCCCAATTATCATTACGAGGACTTAAGAAGTCTTCATGAAACCTGTGTTAAAGCAGGCCTTGACGGTTGTGCGGCAGTCATAGACTGCAATCATTGCAATTCCGGCAAGATGTTTGAGGAACAGATCCGTATCGCAAAGGAAGTTCTTCACAGTACCAGATACTCCGAAGAAGTCTGCAGGATGGTCAAGGGTCTTATGATAGAGTCCTATCTTGAAGACGGCTGTCAGAAGCCTGACGGCGGCGTTTACGGTAAGTCCATCACCGATCCCTGCCTGGGCTGGGAAAAGACAGAGAGACTGATCCTTGAGCTTGCGGACCTCAGATAGGTCTGATCTATATAAGTACAGTTATAAGAAATAATTATGATATTCTTAGTGATTTTTTTATCAAATGTGATAGAATAAGAATGTTGTGATGAAGCGAGTCCGAAAGGATCCGTGGATCAAGACCGTTAAGGTAATTTAATCTTTATGTAGGAGAGTGTTGATATGGTAAAAGCTATAGTCGGAGCCAATTGGGGCGATGAAGGAAAAGGTAAGATCACTGATATGCTTGCTCAGGATGCGGACATTATCGTTCGTTTTCAGGGCGGCGCTAATGCGGGACACACTATCGTAAACAAGTACGGTAAGTTTGCCCTTCACACTTTGCCTTCCGGTGTTTTCTACGATCACACCACCAGCATTATCGGAAACGGTGTTGCGTTGAATGTGCCGAAGCTTTTTGAAGAAGTGAAGAGCATTACGGATAAGGGAGTTCCCATGCCGAAACTTCTTGTTTCCGACAGAGCTCAGATGGTAATGCCTTACCACATTGATTTTGATAGATTTGAAGAGGAGAGACTGGGAAAGAATTCCTTCGGTTCCACCAAGTCCGGTATTGCTCCTTTCTATTCCGATAAGTATTCCAAGATAGGTTTCCAGGTTTCGGAGCTTTACGGGGATACCGAAAGCCTTAAGGCCAAGATCGCAAGAGTCGCGGAGATCAAGAATGCCATGCTGGTAAATCTTTATCACAAGCCCGCTCTTGATGAGAAGGACCTCTTCAATACTCTTATGGAGTATAAGAAGATGCTGGATCCTTTTGTATGTGATACAAGTGCTTTCCTTTGGAAGGCTCTTAAGGAGGGCAAGACTGTTCTTCTTGAGGGACAGCTGGGCTCACTTAAAGATCCCGACCACGGTATCTATCCCATGGTTACATCTTCTTCCACCCTGGCAGCTTACGGTGCCATCGGTGCGGGAGTTCCTCCCTATGAGATCAAGCAGATCGTTACTGTCTGCAAGGCTTACTCTTCTGCAGTTGGCGCAGGTGCTTTCGTTTCCGAGATCTTCGGTGATGAGGCAGATGAACTGAGACGCAGAGGCGGAGACGGCGGTGAGTACGGTGCAACCACAGGAAGGCCCAGAAGAATGGGATGGTTCGACTGCGTTGCAAGTAAGTACGGCTGCCGCATCCAGGGAACCACAGATGTGGCTTTCACAGTGCTTGACGTTCTGGGCTATCTTGATGAGATCCCGGTTTGCGTAGGCTATGACATCGACGGTGAAGTTACTACAGACTTCCCTACAACGGTAATGCTTGAAAAGGCTAAGCCCGTTCTTAAGAAGCTTCCCGGCTGGAAGTGTGACATCAGAGGCATCAAGAAGTACGAAGATCTTCCCGAGAACTGCCGTAACTACATCGAGTTCGTGGAAAAGGAGATCGGCTTCCCCATCACAATGATCAGCAACGGCCCCGGAAGAGACGACATCATCTACAGAAATAAATAATTATATAGTAAACACACTAGCTTAAGAATAGGGAAAAACAGTTCCCGAACAACGAAAAACCCGCAGGCAATCGCCTGCGGGTTTTTCTGAACAGCTATCGAAATAAAGTCAGTTATCAATAATTTAGATTTAGGTTTTCGGATAAAACTTAGAAAATACCTTCTGCCATCATTGCATCAGCAACCTTCTGGAAGCCTGCAACGTTAGCACCGAGAACGAGATTTCCGGGCTGGCCGTACTCTGCGGCAGCTGCAGCGGACTTGGCATAGATGTTCTCCATGATGCCCTTAAGCTTCTCATCAACGCGTTCGAAGGTCCAGCTTGTACGCTCGGAGTTCTGTCTCATCTCAAGCTCGGAGGTAGCTACGCCGCCGGCATTTGCAGCCTTTGCGGGTCCGAAGAGAACCTTGTTCTGAAGGAAGTAGCTGACAGCCTCTTTTGTGCTGGGCATGTTAGCACCTTCCGCAACAACCTTACATCCGTTCTTAACAAGAGCCTTAGCGGACTCTTCGTCAAGTTCGTTCTGAGTAGCGCAAGGAAGAGCGATATCGCAGGGAACTGTCCAAACGCCCTTGCAACCCTCATGATATTCTGCATTGGGATGGGTCTCAAGATACTCCTTGATCCTTCCTCTCTTAACCTGCTTGATCTGCTTAACGGTTTCGAAATCAACACCGTCCTTATCAACGATGTAACCGTTGGAATCGCTGAGTGTGATAACCTTTGCACCCAGCTCTGTAGCCTTAACAAGAGCATACTGAGCTACGTTACCGCTACCGGAAATGACTACTGTCTTGCCCTGGAAGGACATGTTGTTAGCCTTGAGCATAGCGTTTGTGAAATAGCAAAGACCGAAGCCTGTAGCTTCTGTACGAGCCAGGGAACCACCGAAGGAGATACCCTTACCTGTAAGAACGCCGGACTCGGATGCACCGCGGATGCGGAGGTACTGACCATAGAGATAACCGATCTCACGGCCGCCTACACCGATATCACCTGCGGGAACGTCAACGTCGGGACCGATGTGACGATAAAGCTCTGTCATGAAGGCCTGGCAGAAACGGAGAACTTCCATGTCTGACTTGCCCTTGGGATCGAAATCGCTTCCGCCCTTACCGCCACCGATAGGAAGGCCTGTAAGGCTGTTTTTAAAGATCTGTTCGAAGCCCAGGAACTTAAGAGTACCTTCCCAAACTGAGGGATGGAATCTTAATCCGCCCTTGTAGGGACCGATAGCAGAGTTGAACTGCACACGGAAACCGCGGTTGATCTGTACTTTGTTGTTGTCATCTACCCAGGCTACACGGAACTTGATGATACGATCGGGCTCTGTGATACGCTCGATGATACCCATCTTTTCGTACTCGGGATGTCTTTCGATAACGGGCTCAAGTGATTCGAGAACTTCGCTCACTGCCTGGAAGAACTCTGTTTCACCGGGATTTCTCTTGGTTACGCTGTCCATAACTCTTTTTAAATACTCATTTGTCAACATAGCTTTGCTCCTTTGCTGAAAAAATAAAAAAGGGGCAGACTTATCCTGTAAGTCTGCGACCCCTTTGTCGCTTTAATGTATGAATGGATTTTACACCATTTTTCAACAATGTCAAGTGGTAAAGTGAAAAATTAATTATTATTTCTTCTTTATTATAATATAAGATGGGTGTTATTACTAAAACACTGTAAATAAGCCGCTTTCAAAACCGTTAAGCCAGTACACCCAGTACAACACCTATGAGGATCACTCCTGCACAGAAGAGGCGATAGGCCACATTCTTTTCCTTAAAGACAAACTTTCCGGCCAGGATCGTAACGATGGTACCGGTCTGTTTGATAAGGGTCATTACCGTAACCTTGCTTGCGGGATCTCCGTTGGCTATAAAAAGTGCCTTGTCCGCAGCCACAAACAAAATGGCCAGAGCCCAGATCCAGCCGTTCTTCCAGACCGAGGAACCGATCTTTGTGCGGGTTATGACTACGTAGAGAAGATAATATATCACCAGGAAGAGCATATACCAGAATTGAAGCTGGCTGCTGTTCATGCCCTTCATAAGGATCTTGTCCAGAGTACCGGAGACTGCATTTAAAATGCAGGAGGCAAAGGCCAGAAGCACATATATCCAGGTCTTCGAGCTGTCATTGGGAACAGAGGATCTCACCTTTTCCATGGCTTTTCCGGATTCCAGCATTTCCTTCATTTCTGCCCGCTTAATGAACCCGGGCTTGAATTTAAGAAGGATAAGACCCAAAAGCACGATGGCAAGGCCCAGGATGTGCATCCCGTTCATGGTCTCGTGAAGCACCACAACGCCAAGCAATGTGGCAAACAGCACTCTTGACAGATCCAATACGCCGTACATGCTTATGGGGAGATGATCGATGGCCTTAAAACTGCAGATCCAGGCGATGAATATGCAAAAGGATTTAACAGCTATCCATGCATATTGTCCGGCAGCAAGTCCGCCGGCGTTTCCGGCCTGGGGGATACAAAAGACAAATGACAGAAGAGTGTAAATTACCAGAACTTCTATCACGGAATTCGTTTTAAGAGCTTTTTTCTTTATTGCTTCACGGGCGCCCTTTACAACACCGTAAAACAAAACCAGTAACATCCACATATTTAAAACCTTTCAAAACATAATGAGCTTAGGTCGCAAATAAAAGTAAAAACGCCAAACAGAATACCACAAAAAATTAAAATAGAAAACCCATAAGTTTTAAAACTGGAAAAATATCTTTCTTTGTTGTATCATAGGGTTCATTGAAAAAGTTGTACAACAGTAAAAACGGAGAACAAAATGAATCTACTCACAGCAGAACATCTTTCCCATTCATATACATCGAAAAAACTTCTGGATGATGCTTCCTTCAGCCTTAACGAAGGGGAAAAGGTGGGGATCATCGGAGTGAACGGAACAGGTAAGTCCACGCTTTTAAAGATACTGGCAGGGCTTCTTACACCTGATGAAGGCACGGTAACAAAGGGGACCGGCCTTAAGACGGGCTTTCTGCCCCAGACTCCCTTGTTTGAGGAGGGAGCAACGGTGCTGGAAGCTGCCATGAGCGAATGTCCGAAAGAAGACTGTTCAAGAATGGAGCCGGAAGCAAAAAAGATGCTTACAAAGCTGGCGATAACTGGCTTTGATCAAAAGATAGACGAGCTTTCGGGAGGTCAGAGAAAGAGAGTGGCACTGGTCAGGACTTTTCTTTCGGAAGCGGATATTCTGATATTGGACGAGCCCACCAACCATCTGGACAGTTCCATGGCAGAGTGGCTGGAATACTATCTGAACGACCTTAAGGCCGCGATCATCATGATCACCCATGACCGTTATTTTCTGGACAGCGTTGCGGGCAGGATAGTAGAACTGGATCATGGAAAACTTTACAGTTATGATGATAACTATCTGGGCTACCTTGCCTTAAAGGAGCAGAGAAAAGCCTATGAAAATGCGGCGGAGAGAAAACGCCAATCCATTTTAAGGACAGAGATCCAATGGATGATGAGAGGCGCAAGGGCCAGATCCACCAAGCAGAAAGCTCACATAGAGAGATATGAGAACTTGAGAGATGTGGAACCGCCGAAGCGTGATGTGGAGGCCGGCTTTAACGAACTCAGTTCTCAAATGGGGAAGACCTTATCCTCACGCATGGGAAATACTACCATAGAACTGGAACATATAAGCAAAGCCTACGGAGACAAGATCCTTATAAAGGATTTTTCCTATATCTTTTTAAAAAATGACAGAGTGGGTATCATTGGCGCCAACGGCTGCGGCAAGTCCACATTGCTGAAGATCATTAACGGTGTTACGGAGCCGGATTCCGGAAATGTTAAGATAGGGCAGACGGTAAGCATAGGCTTTTTCTCTCAGGAAAACGAGAGTCTGGACGAAAACATGAGAGTGATAGACTATGTGAGAGAAGGGGCGGAAGTCATAAATACCACCGAGGGGAGGATCACGGCATCTCAGATGCTGGAGAGATTCCTCTTTCCCGCTGACATGCACTATGCACTTATTTCAAGACTTTCCGGAGGGGAAAAGAGAAGGCTGATCCTTTTAAGGATACTCATGACAGCCACCAATGTGCTGTTCCTGGACGAGCCCACCAACGATCTGGACATAGAGACCCTTACGATCCTGGAGGATTTTCTGGATCATTATACCGGTATCGTGGTCACGGTTTCCCACGACAGGTATTTTTTGGACAGGGTGGTGAACAGGATATTTGCCTTTGAAGAAGGAGGGCAGATAAAGCAATATGAGGGCGGCTATACCGATTTTCTGCAAAAGTCGGGCGGGTTGGCTGCTTCCGTAAATGATAAGAAGAGTAATGTAAAAAACAGCGGTTCGGAATCGGTGAATACCTGGAAGACTGCTCCCAAAAAGGCCAAATTCTCATACAAGGAACAGAGAGAATACGAGACCATAGAGGGAGAGATAGAAACTCTTGAGAAAAAGATAGAAGAGGTCACGGCCGAAGCAGAAAAGAACACCAGCAATTACGGCAGATTGATGGAGCTTAATGAAACAAAGGAAAAACTGGAGGAAGAACTTCTCAACAAGATGGAAAGATGGGAATATCTGGAGGATCTGGCAAAGAAGATTCAAAACGGTGAATAAAACAAGCCCGTTCTCAAAAATGAGAGCGGGCTCTTAAATTTATCTGTCTTAAAGTTAATGGATCTCAATAGTGTAACTCTTTTCGGTTTTTCCGCCGGGTTCGCAGGCCAGAGAAAGAGGCTTGTCCTTAAATTCTCCTTTAAAGCCCTTGGGATCCGGGATACCGTACCAGGGTTCTATGCAAATAAAAGGTGCATCCTTGCCTGTGGGAGACCAGATGCCCAGAGCGGGGGTCTCAAAACGCACGGTAACAAGTCTGGTGCCGTTTTTGTCAAGAAGTTCGGCTTCATCTGCCTGACGGCCGTCGAGAATAAAGGCATCATTATCAAAGGTATGATGCTCATAGAGGAGTCTGCCGTCATTCAGCTTTACCGTAGATCTCTCACCCGTGAGGGTGCCTGCGGCATACCCCAGGTTTTCGAAATAATCAAGTCTTCTGCCGTCTTTAAAGAGTCTGACACTGGAATTGCAAGGCTCGCAGCAAAATGCCGGATGAGCTCCGATGGAGAAATACATGGTTTCCGCACCGATGTTTATGACCCTCCAGGATATGGTCAGACGATTCTTTATGAGGACATATTCGATCCGGAGTTCGAAATCGAAGGGATAAAGCTTTTTTGTCTCTTCGGATGAACGTAAGTAAAAGATACAGCTGCTTTCTGTTTTTTCCAGAAGTTTAAAGTCGGTGTCTCTGGCAAAACCGTGCTGAGACATGGAGTATTCCTGGCCGCTTATCCTGATGGTCTTGTTATTAAGAGCTCCCACTATAGGAAAGAGCACAGGTGATGACCTGGGCCAAAACTCAGGATCCGCAGGGAATATATATTCCGTTTCATCCTTTTTAAAACTTTTTAGTTCTGCGCCGTGATAACTTATAACGCAAGAGTAGTTCCCACTTTTGATCTTAACATTCATACAGTCCTTTTCCACCCCTTTTTGTGTATCAACCGATATTACTTCAGCTTCATTCTGTTCTACCATGATATTATTTCAGCGCCTTCTTCCGTAACGAGTACTTGAATTTCCCATTGCGCTGACGGCAATCCGTCGTCAGTGTAGACTTCCCAGTCATTTTCGTCGGTAATGAATATGCCTTCCTTACCCATGTTTACCATTGGCTCGATGGTGAACATAAGACCGGGGGCAAGAAGCATGTCCGTTCCCCGCTTCGTATGGTAACCAACCCAAGGATCTTCATGGAATTCGTTTCCGACTCCGTGACCGCCTATTTCGCGGACGATGGTGAATCCGTTCTTATATGCATGGTCGTGTACTGCCTGTCCCATATCGCCAAGAAATCCCCATGGCTTGACGGCTTGGAATCCAAGCTCTACACACTCTTTGGTTACTTGCACCAGACGCCTTACTTCCGGATCCACATCGCCTATGCAGAACATTCTTGAGGAATCGGAGTAGGCACCGTTCAGAATAGTGGAGCAGTCCACATTGATAATGTCACCGCTCTTAAGAACTACTTTATCCGAAGGGAAACCGTGACACACTTGATCGTTTACGGAAGTGCATACACTGAAAGGAAAACCTTCGTAGTTCAAAGGGGCGGGAATGCCACCCATCTTTGTGGTCATATCATAGACTATCCTGTCGATCTCAGCTGTTGTCATTCCTTCTTTTATCACGTCCTGGATATAGTCGAGAACGGCAACATTGATCTTGGCGCTTTCTTTGATGCGTTTGATCTGTTCCGGGGTCTTGATGAGATTTCTTCCCGGAACTTTATGATGAAGAAGACGTATCTTCTTTATCTTCTGATCGAAGGCCTTGTGGCAGTTACAGTACATTTTACCGCTCCCGCACCAGCAAGGGCCGTCATCTTTAAATTTTATTGACATAAATACACTCTTTCTTGTTGGATTTTCTCCCATCATCTACTTTACTCCAGAATCGTGCATTTGGCAAGAAAAAAGTGTGGAATGAAGGGAATGAAGGACGTAGAAATAACCTGCAGAAACAAAAACTCCGCCGGATGAGGATCCGACGGAGGGAAAGGAAACAATAACAGTAAATGATATATCAGAATCTTATCTCGGAAAGCTTTACGGGACGACCTTCATCAAGGGACTTTTTGGCTGCCTTCGCGATCAGTACGGGCTGGAGACCGTCGTTGATGTCAACGGGAACATCGCCCTTGCCTTCACAGGCATCACAGAACAGGGAAACCTCCTTGGAGAAGGATGCCATGTAACGCTCCAGGAAGAAGTAAAGAGGCTTCTCGCCGGTAACTCCCGACTCGGTGCTGATAACAGCGGTGGAAGGTGCATCGTTGGTAACCGCTACCTGCCCCTTGGAACCGAAGACCTCGGCTCTCTGATCGTAGCCGTAAGCTGCCTTACGGGAATTATCGATGACCGCAAGGGCTCCGTTCTTAAGCTTCATGGTGATGATCGCCGTATCTATATCTCCACATTCCTTAATGGCGGGATTTACAAGACATGCACCGTTGGCATATATTTCCTCTACGTCGCTGCCTGAGAGATAGCGCACCATATCGAAATCATGGATTGTCATATCCAGGAAAATGCCGCCGGAAACCTTTACATAGTCGAGAGAAGGAGCGTCGGGATCCCGGGAGGTGATCTTAACAACGTGAACATCTCCGATCTTACCTGCCTTAACAGCTTCTCTCACCGCTTCAAAATTGTGATCGAAACGACGGTTAAAGCCCACCTGAAATTTAAGACCCGTTCCTTTTAAAGCTTCCATTACTTCCTTGATCTTTGCAAGATCCTGAGAAATGGGTTTTTCGCAAAAGACGTTCTTTTTTGCCTTTATGGCTTCGATCGCGATATCCGCATGAGTATTGGTGGAAGAGCAGATGAGCACTCCGTCTATCTCCGGATTATTAAGTATATCATGATAATCCCTGGACACGTTCTTTATACCCAGACCTCTTGCCCAGGCAGCGGTATCGTCGCTCATAAAAGGGTCCGCAATGGAAAGGACCTCTGCATTTTTAATATTGTAGGTGATGCTCTCGGCATGTACTTTTCCAATCCTGCCGGCACCGATGATACCCAATTTTACCATAGTTACATCCTCCGTTATATATAGTCCTGATTCTTGGGGCCTTGCCCGATGAAGGTACTTGATAAAAGATTAGCACCTTTTTATTAAATCAAGTGCATTATACCACCCGAACAAACACAATTCAACAACTAAATTTACAAAAAGTTACTTTCTTTTGTTGATTTTTATGAAATTTTGATGTATAAATTATAGTTGACAAATGATATGCCCGAAAAAAAGAGCTTGGGTGAGCCCGGAAAAGGAAGGGTCACTTTATATAAATAAGGGAGGAACTTATAATGGCTATGAAGAGTTACAGGATAAGCAGGATGGAGCAGTACATCATCGACAAGGAACATGTGTCCATGGAAGAGCTATGCAGGGTTTTTGATATTTCCATAAATACATGCCGCCTTGATGTGGCGGAACTTTGTTCCAAGGGGACCATCAAAAAGGTGTACGGCGGTGTATCCAGCATCAAGGAGAATTCGCTGATACCCTTTGAACAGCGTAAAATGACCAATTCCAACATTAAAAAGGAGATAGGCCGAGAGGCAGCGGAGATCGTGGAGGACGGTGATATCATCTTCATTGATTCCGGATCCACCACCATGTACATCCTTGATTATCTGACGGATAAAAAGAATGTGACGGTGATCACCAATAACTTAAATGCCATCGTGAGAGGCGTCCAGCTGCCGGATGTGCAGATCTTCTGCCTTCCCGGAACTCTGGACAGGAGGACGAATTCCTTTGTCACATCGGATACGGCAAAAACTCTGGCCAGATTCAATATAAAGAAGGCCTTTATAGCAACGGCAGGCATATCCGAACTCGGCGACGTTTCCAATTCATCTCCTCTGGAGTTCGAGGTGAAGAGAGCGGCCATGGCCCATTCGGCTAAGAAATATCTGGTGGCGGATTCCTCCAAATACGGTAAGAGTTCACTTTTAAATTTTACCACCCTCGGAGAAATGGATGCTTTCTTTACCGATGATGCCATCGACAGAAAAGCGGCCATTTATTGCGAACAGAATAAGGTTCGCCTCGTTACGGCATGTAAGGGCGAAAAAAGATAATATCAGGCGTTCCACATTAAACCTACCAATTTTTCGGGAAAAATGACATTGACCTGTCTGGGAAAAGATGATAGATTTATCATAAATCTAACAAAAATGCACCAACCTTATCACAAAAATGTGATAAGGTTGAAAGGAGAAGATAATGTCACTGGTACCTATGAAAGATATATTGCTTCGGGCCGAAGCAGGTGGTTATGGTGTGGGCGCTTTTTCTGTGGCAGATATGGAGATGATACTTGGAGCTGTGAAAGCTGCGGAGGAACTTCAAGTCCCCATGATATTACAGATAGCTCAGGTCAGGCTGCCCTTTTCGCCCCTGGATAAGATAGCACCCATGATGATAGCTGCGGCAAAGAATGCAAGTGTTCCCGTGGCGGTTCATTTTGACCATGGACTGGATGTGCAGACCATCGGACAGGCACTGGATCTGGGCTTCACATCCGTAATGATAGATGCTTCCAAACTTTCCATAGATGAAAATATAAAGATCACAAGTGAAGTAAGAAAGATGGCTGACAGATATAACGCCAGCGTGGAAGCGGAAGTGGGACAGCTGGGAGTTTCCGAGGACGGTACGGGAGATGCTTCCCGGATACATTCCGATCCAAAGGAGGTAAAAAGGCTGTACGAAGAGACCGGAGTGGATGCCATAGCCCTTTCCATAGGAAATCAGCACGGTTTTTACAAGGCAGCTCCCAAATTGAATTTTGAGATCCTTGAGGAAGCAAACAGTCTGGTACCTGTTCCTCTGGTGCTTCACGGAGGTTCGGGGATAAGCGATGAGGACTTCAGAAAGTGCATTTCACTGGGGATCACCAAGATAAACGTGGCAACAGCCACCTTCAGTGCGGTGAAGGATGCGGCCAGGAACTATCTGGAGGGAGAAAAGACGGACTATTTTTCCTTAAGCGATTCCATGATGAAGGGTGCATACGAAAACATAAAAAGACATATGCAGGTTTTTTCAATGAATAAGGAAATATAAAAGACGGGAGGAGATCAGATGGGATATATAGAATTTGATAAAAACAGAAGGTTTGACATAGTCCCTTTGGGGAGAGCGGCCATAGATCTTAATCCGACGGACTATTACAAGCCTTTGAACGAGAGCACCACCTTTAAAAAGTACCTGGGCGGTTCTCCGGCCAATATAGCGGTGGGAATGGCAAGACTCGGTAAAAAGGTGGGCTTTATAGGGAAAGTATCCGACGATCAGTTCGGAACTTTTATAGAAAACAGATTCAGATCGGAAGGAATAGACGTTTCCGGTCTGGTAAGAGCAAAAAACGGTGAGAAGCTGGGACTTACCTTTACCGAGATAAAAAGCGAAACGGAAAGCAGTATCCTCATGTACCGTGATGCCATAGCGGATCTGGAACTGGATGTTACCGAGATAGACGAGGGATACATTAAGAACAGTGCTTCTCTTCTTATATCGGGGACGGCACTTGCAAAAAGCCCCTCAAGGGAAGCGGCCCTTAAGGCTCTTCGTTTCGCTAAGAGAAACGGTACCGTGGTCATCTTTGATATAGACTACAGACCCTATTCCTGGAAAAACGAAGATGAGATCTCGATCTATTATTCCACAGTCGCAAGAGAGGCGGATATCATCCTGGGATCTCGTGAAGAGTTTGATCTGACCGGAAAACTCATATGTCCGGGAATGAATGATGAAGAGACTGCACGGTACTGGCACAAATGCGGAGCAAAGATCGTAGTTATAAAGCACGGTAAAGAAGGCTCCACAGCCTATACGGATGACGGGAACAATTATTCCATAAAGCCTTTCCCCGTAAAGCTTTTAAAGAGCTTCGGCGGCGGGGACGGATATGCTTCCGCTTTCCTTTACGGCCTTATGGAGGGCTGGGACATTCAGGATTGTCTTGAATTCGGCAGTGCCGAAGCGGCCATGCTGGTGGCAAGTCATGCTTGCTCCGAGGATATGCCGGGAGTAGAGGCGGTGAAGGCTTTTATAAAAGAAGAAAAAGAGCAATACGGTGAGATGGTGGCAAGAGGATAAAGGATCACGGGAGGAAACAGATAATGAGCATGTTTGAAAGACCTGAGTTTGATAAAAACGGTGTAAAACAGGTATCGACGGAAGACTCCGATATGATGATGGATATAAAGGTCTTTAAGATGAAAAAAGGGGACAGCCTTAAGTTTGAAGACAGAAAAGATGAAACTGCCATCCTTTTGACGGAGGGAAAGGTGATATATGCCTGGGAAGGAAAGAAGGAGCAGGCTTCAAGAAAGAACGTATTTGAAGAGCCGCCCTATTGCCTTCACATGAGCAGGGGAAAAACAGCAGAAGTGATCGCAGAAGCCGATTCCGAGATTATTGTCCAAAAGACGGGGAATGAAAGAGAGTTTGCCACCAGATTTTATACACCCGAAGATAATAAGATAGAGCTCATGGGAGCAACCCAGTGGGAGGGTACGGCAAAACGTGAAGTCCTTACCGTATTTGATTATCAGAACGCACCCTATTCCAATATGGTCATAGGGGAAGTGATCACCAAGGCCGGCAGATGGTCCAGCTATGTGCCCCATTCCCACAGACAGCCCGAGGTATATTATTATAAATTTGAAAAGCCTCAGGGCTTCGGAGCTGCTTTTATAGGAGACAATGTTTTTAAATCCCGGGACGGAAGCTGCGTAAAGATCCCGGGTGGTCTCACTCATCCCATGGCTGCGGCTCCGGGATACAACATGTATTATTGCTGGATGATAAGGCATCTGCCCAACGATCCCTGGACCACAAGGGACAACGATCCGGAACATGTATGGCTTTTGAACGAATAAAGGAGAAGACTATGGGAACTGTTAATCTTACGGTAGGACAGGCGCTGGTGCGCTTCCTTGATAATCAGTATGTTTCCTTTGACGGAGTGGAATCCAAGTTTGTGGAAGGTGTGTTCACTATTTTCGGACACGGTTTTGTGCTTGGACTCGGACAGGCACTGGAAGAAGATCCCGGAAACCTTAAGGTGTTCCAGGGGCGGAATGAACAGGGTATGGCCCATGCGGCAGCGGGCTTTGCAAAACAGAATAACAGAAGAAAGATCATTGCCTGTGCGTCATCCATAGGACCGGGTGCGGCAAATATGGTTACCGCTGTGGCGGATGCCACAGCCAACAGCCTACCTCTCCTCGTGTTTACGGGAGATGCCTTTGCCACGAGACAGCCGGATCCGGTGCTTCAGCAGGTGGAACAGCCCTGGGATCTGAACCTTACCACCAGTGATGCTTTTAAGCCTGTATCAAGATATTGGGACAGGATAGCCCGTCCGGAGCAGCTTATGAGCGGCATGATAAATGCCATGAGAGTACTTACCGATCCGGAAATGACCGGAGGAGTGTGCATATCTCTGCCCCAGGATGTACAGGGAGAGCGTTTTGACTGGCCGGAGGAGTTTCTGGCAAAAAGAGTGCTGAAGATCACAAGAAGAATTCCGGCAGAGGAAGAACTGACCGACGCGGTAGAACTTATTAAAAAGAAGAGCAGACCTCTGGTGATCGCAGGCGGCGGTGTCAGATATTCGGAAAGCGGAGATGCCTTACTTGAATTTTGTAAGAACTTTAATATACCTTATGCAGAAACACAATCCGGAAAAAGCGCAACGGGAAGTGAAAATCCTTACAACCTGGGAGGACTGGGAGTAACGGGCAATCTTTCCGCCAATATGATGGCAAGAAAGGCAGATCTCATCATAGGCGTGGGCACAAAGCTTTCGGATTTTACCACCGGTTCAAAGGAACTGTTTGCGGATCCCGATGTGGATTTCCTGTGGATCAACGTATCGAGATATCACAGCCTGAAAATGAACGGACAGCCCTTGGTAAGTGATGCCAAGGCAGCACTTTTAAAACTTACGGATCGCCTTAAAAAGGAAAAATACCTGAGCGGTTACAGGAATGAGATAAGTGAAGCGAGGGCCGTATGGAAGAAGGAAATGGAGTTCCTTACTTCTACGGAATACAATGCGGATTACAAGCCTCTCATAAAGGCCATGGAGCCCGGAGTACTTGAGGAGTTTAAAAAGGTCACAGGCGGTGTCATCACTCAGACAGCTGCCATTGGCCTTATAAGAGAAAAAATAGAAAAGGATGCCGTTATCTGCGCCGCTTCCGGAAGCCTTCCGGGGGATCTTCAAAGAATGTGGACCACGGAAGAAAAGGATTCCTACAACATGGAATACGGATACTCCTGTATGGGCTGGGAAATAGCCGCAGCCTTCGGAGCGAAGCTGGCAAGACCGGAACAGCAGGTATATGCCATGGTGGGAGACGGAGCTTTTATGATGCTCCATTCGGAACTGGCCACTTCCTTACAGGAGAAGAAAAAGATCATCGTGCTGCTTTTTGACAATTGCGGTTTCGGATGTATCAATAATCTTCAGATGAGTAACGGCATAGGCTCTCTCGCTACCATGTTCCGTTACAGAAAAGAGGATAAGCTGGACGGAGATCTTATTTACACCGACTTTGCTATGATTGCAAGAGGATACGGCTGCAAGGGCTATACAGCCACCACCATGAAGGAATTGGAAGACGCTTTGGAGGCAGCAAAGAAGGATGAAGTTTCTGCTCTGATCGATATAAAGGCTATGCCAAAGACCATGACCGACGGCTATCTTTCCTGGTGGAATGTAGGCCTGGGAGATTCTTTCTCCAATGACAAGATCCATAAAGCATATGAAAACCGTATGGATCATCTGGATAAGGCAAGAAAATTTTAGGAACTGCAGATAAATGGCAGAAAAGTAAATATAATCGAAACATGACAATAAATAAGTGATATTTGTTGTACTTTTTTTGATAATATGATGAGTAAGTTCCAATTATTTCCTAATTTTTTTTATAAGAACAGTGGACTTTTCATCGTGCTCGGTCAAAAAATACAGCAAAAAAACTGTACTCTAAAAAAACAATTGAAAGGACACGACGGTTATGTTTAGCAAAGATAAGGTAAAATTGGGGATTGCTCCGATCGGATGGACGAATGATGATATGCCTGCTCTCGGAGGAGAAAACACCTTCGAGCAGTGCGTCAGCGAAATGGCACTTGCGGGATTTACCGGCTGTGAAGTGGGAAATAAGTATCCCAAGGATACGGCGGTTCTTAAGGAAGCGCTTGAACTCAGAGGGATGAGGATAGCCAGCAAATGGTTCTCTTCCTTTTTGGTCACAAAACCCTACGAAGAGACCGAACGGGAGTTTATTAAGGAACTTGATTATCTTGAGGCAATGGGAGCCGACAGAATAAATGTATCCGAACAGAGTTATTCCGTTCAGGGAAATGAAGCTCTTTCCATTTTTGATAACAAGGTACATTTTACGGAGGATGAATGGCAGAAAATGTGCACCGGTCTTAACAGGCTGGGAAAAGTTGCAAAGGAGAGAGGTTTTAAGCTTTGCTTCCATCATCACATGGGGACCGGGGTACAGACCATAGAAGAAACAGCACGTATGCTGGATGATACGGATCCGGAGCTGGTATATCTCTGTTATGATACGGGACACTTTACATTTTCCGGTGAAGATCCCACTTATATATTAAAGAATTATCCCGAAAGGATCGGGCATGTGCATCTTAAGGATGTTCGCCCGGATGTTCTTAAAAAAGCTACCGAAGGCCGCTGGTCTTTCCTTAAAGCAGTCAGAGAGGGGACATTCACAGTGCCCGGAGACGGTTGCGTGGATTTTGATGCGGTATTTGCGGAACTGGAGAAAATGGACTATACGGGATGGTTTCTGGTGGAAGCCGAGCAGGATCCTGCTAAGGCAAATCCCCTTAAATATGCGATCATGGCCCGCAAGTTCATTGCGGAGAAGACGGGGCTGTAAAGGGGAGGAGTAAAGCCGGTCTCAGGTAAGAAGATGGAGGATTGTTTATGAAGATGATGGAAAAGGTTAAGGGTTCCGTGAAGAACGCGTCGAGTTCAATGAAAAAAGCTGCGGGATCGATGAAGAAGATTGCAGGAAATGTAAAGAAGACGGCAGTAAGCGCATCGGCTGAGACAAAGACAAGGATCACGAAGAGCATAAGGGCAAAGCTTCTTTTAAGCTTCCTGGTGCCTGTGCTTCTGGTCATGGTTCTGGGAATCAGTTCATATGAAAAATCGAAGGCAGCCCTTATCGACAGCTTCAGGAATACGGCAAAATCCACCATCGAATCCACCGGTAACTATTTCGACCTTGTTACTAAAATTGTGGAATCCAAGGCTGAACAGGTGCTGAGCGTAAACAGCCTGAATTCATATTTCGGCGGAGGCTTTGAGGCGGGCTCGGATGATGAGAAATTGGCAAAGAGCAACATCCAGGGTATGCTCAAGCAGGTTGCGGAAGCAGATGATATGACGCTGGATGTCAGCATTCTGACATATGCCGTCAACAAGAGCATGTCCTCCAACGGCTCTTATCTGATCCTCGGAACTACCGGAGGAGACAGCTTTGACACCGCCAATGAGGGGGAGATCTTTAAGAACATCGGTTCCGACGAGGCATGGATCGGCATCCACAGTTACATAGACAGCTTCGGTATGAGCAAAGGCGATTACAGCATGGTCTATGTGAAGAGCTTTCACAATTCCATAGGCGAAAAGATCGGATACATTACCGCCGACGTAAACACCGAGATCGTAAAAAATTCCCTTGCGCAGATAAATTTGGGCGAAACTTCGAAATTTGCCCTTGTTACAAGAGACGGAAACGAGACCACGAGAAACGGTCTTGTCGGAAATATCTTCTACGGTACGGATTTTTACAAATATGCGGTCAATTCCACCGAGATCAGCGGCAGTTCATATGAAAAGATAGACGGTGTCAAGTATCTTTGCCTCTTCTACAAGATCGGCGATACCGGCGCAATGCTCTGCGGAAGGATCGCGGAATCCGAGATCGTAAAGACCGCGAACAGCATAAGGGTCATAACGATCGTCTTAACATTGATAAGCGCCGTGGTCAGCATCCTCATCGGGCTTTTCGTTTCCCTGGGCTTCAGCCGTACCATCGATGCAACGGTGAATGTCCTCGGAAAGGCGGCGGAAGGCGACTTAAGAGAAAGGCTCAAATCCACACGAAAAGACGAACTTGGCAAACTGTCGAATGCTACGGACAGGATGCTTCATAATACAAAGAAACTCATCGTTCAGGCAACAAATGCGTCGGATGCCCTGAACACCTCCTCCGGAGAACTGGTTGAATCAGCAAATGAGCTCCTGAACTCCGCCGGAAGAATGAACACATCGATCGACGAGATCAAGCGCGGTATCACGATGCAGGCTTCGGATGCTTCCGACTGTCTTGCCGACACCGAGATCCTCAACGAAAAGATCGATGATGTGAGAAAGAATGTAAACGACATCGAAGGAATGGCCGGAAACGCAACCGAAGCAGTTGCCGAGGGCGTTAGATCCGTAGACGAGCTGAAGGCTAAGGCGGGAGAGACGGCAACCGTTACAAAGACCGTCATTAACGATATCCAGGCATTGGCAGGCGAAACAAAGACCATCAACCAGATCGTTGAGACCATCAATGACATCGCAACCCAGACCAACCTTCTTTCACTGAATGCATCCATCGAAGCGGCAAGATCCGGTGATGCCGGCAGAGGCTTCGCTGTTGTTGCAAACGAGATCCGTGTTCTTGCGGACCAGTCAAAGGAAGCGGCAAACGAGATCAGGAAGATCATCGGTTCTATCGTTAAGAGGACAGGTGATACGGTCGCATCCGCAAAGCAGGCGGACGATATAGTTACACAGCAGGGTATCGCTGTGGAGAGCACCCTTAAGAAATTCACCGATATCGAAGACAGCGTCCGCAACATAGCGGGAAGCATTGCAAACATCGGCAGTCAGGTAAAGGAGATCGAAAGCGCAAAGGAGCATACCGTAAGCTCCATCCAGAGCATATCTTCCGTTCTTCACGAAACGGAAGCAATGGCGGAGGAACTCGAAAAGAGCTCTCAGATCACCAAGGAAGAAGTGGAAAGCCTGAATTCCGTAATCTCCTCACTGGAGCAGGAAGCAGGACAGCTTAAGGAAGAACTTAATTCGTTCAAGATCTGATAATAAAAGGAAAACTGAGAATAAAAACGCCGTCCTCAGGGACGGCGGAATTCTCTGGGGCTTTTGCCCACAAATTTGTTGAAAGTCCGGTTGAACTGCGAAAACGAGTTAAAGCCGCAGGCACCGGCAATGTCTGTGATCTTAAGGTTATCCGAGAGCAGCATCTGCTGGGCGTTTCGGATGCGGGTCATCTGGATGTAATTCACCAGATTGAAGCCTGTTATGGCTTTGAACTGGTGGGAAAGATAGTAAGGCGATATAAAGAACATCTGGGAAAGCGATTCCAGGGACAGTTCCTCCGCAAAATGTGCGTGAATATAGGAGGTGACCTGGTAGATCTTTTCCTCGAGAGTATCTTCCTTCACCGTCTTATAAGAGTTCTTCGGCGCATATCTGTTCAGACAGAACAGAAATCGCATAAACTCCGCGTGCACCTGAAGCATATATCCCGGTTCTTTTAGCTTCAGAAGCCGCCAAATTTCATTTATATGGGAAAATATGTCCGCCTGTTCCACCTCCGAAAATCTCAGCACCGGAGGATCGGCATAGAAGACGGACAGAAGTCTTAAGGTTTCTTCCTTAAGAATGGGGTTCGACTCTTCGGGGATGGAGAAGTCGATGATAAGTCTCCTTACAGGATCACCCTCAGGATAGATTGATTTGTGGAGTTTGAGGGGCGGCAGCAGAGTTATGTCATATTGCCGCAGAGGAAAGAGGGCACCGTCCACAAGATGCTCGGCTTCTTTATCTAACAGTACATGTATCTCGTAAAAACGATGGAAATGCTGAAATTCCATGTTTATGTCAAAACTTCTAACATCGAAATCAAACAGATAGAACAGAGGATCGGAATCATTTCCTATGGTTTCCACAAAACCCTGTTCATATGCCAATATATCGTTTGATGCCATAAACTACCCTTTCATTTGTGCAAAATATACAAAAAAACATAGACAAAATAATACTCGTATATTCAATAATACCATAGAAAAGCAAAAAATGCAATGTTTTCTCCTGTAAAAACGCAAATTATACGTTGTTTGAGATTGGTAAACTTTGTTATTATGTTTACACAAAATTAACGTAAGTTAACAAGGTTTTAACTAAAAGTTACCAATTTTAATAGGGAGTGACATGGAAGAAATCGATAATAAGCTGGATCTTCTTCTGAACAGTTTCCAAAAGGTCCTCTATGAAGAGGATGATCAGTTCCTTAAAGGTATGGCCACGAAAAACCTGGCCGGCGACGATGTCAACAGATACAGATTCTGGGAATGGACCCAGGGCGTCGGACTTTACGGGATGTGGAAGATGTTTGAAAGAACAGGAGACGAAAGGATGCTGGACATTCTGCTGAAGTATTACGAGAGGCAGATGGGCATCGGACTTCCTTCTAAGAACGTTAATACCACGGCTCCTATGTTGACACTTGCATTTGTGTATGAACACACAAAGAAGGAAGAATACGGAAACCTTTGCAAAGAATGGGCCGAATGGCTTATGACAGGCTTGCCGAAGACCAAAGAAGGCGGTTTCCAGCATATGACAAGCGACACACTGAACGATCAGGAACTCTGGGACGACACTTTGTTCATGTCGGTGCTGTTTCTTGCAAAATGCGGTATTATCTTCGGTAAAAAGGAATGGGTGGATGAAGCGAAATACCAGTTCCTTTTACATATTAAATATCTGGCCGACAAAAAGACCGGTCTCTGGTTCCACGGCTGGACATTTAACGGTAATCACAACTTTGCCGAAGCTCTCTGGGGCAGAGGCAACAGCTGGGCAACGGCGGCGATCCCCGAATTCCTCGGTATGGTCGAATGTGAACCCTGCGTAAAGCGTTTCCTTACGGAAGCCTTCAAAAGACAGGCGGATGCCCTCGTAAGATTCCAGGATCCTTCCGGAATGTGGCATACACTTGTAGACGATCCCACATCCTATGTGGAGACCAGCGCAACCAGCGGCTTTGCATATGGCTTACTTAAAGGCATAAACGAAGGGCTCATCGGACCCGAGTATGAAGAAGCGGCAAGAAAGGCGCTGCCTGCCGTGCTTTCGAAGATCGATGAGAACGGAGTTGTAAACCAGGTTTCCTATGGTACCGCCATGGGAAGGGAATCAAAGCAGTTTTACAAAGAAATAGCAATAAAACCCATGCCTTACGGACAGGCTATGGCGATTTTATTCTTATTAGAGCTGAAAGCTCGCAAATTTTAAGGAGGATTCTTTTTTATGAAGAAAAGACTTTTGTCACTGCTTCTTGCAGCAGCAATGGTAGTTTCACTTGCGGCATGCGGCGAGTCCAAGACTCCCTCAACACAGGCTGAGCCTACACCCACAAAGGCTGCAAAGGCTACACAGGCGCCTTCACAGGCAACTTCCACACCTACACCCACACCGGTTCCCGTAGAAGAGATGAAGTTCTCTCAGGCACCCAATATTACATCCGCTGCTAAGGTTGAAGACAGACTTCCCGCAAAGAATGATGTATTCATCGAGCAGGTTGATGCGCAGGGCGATGCTCTTCAGATCGGTACCTACGGCGGAGCGATCAATCTCCTTCAGGCAAGCGGCTCCTGGGATCTTTCCAGACCTCTGCTTGAGTCCATCATCCATTACAATTCCGATGGTACATACTATCCCAACGTTATCAAGTCCTACAGCGTAAGCGCTGATTACAAGGTATGGACATTCAAGCTTCGTGAGGGCATGAAGTGGTCTGACGGCACACCTTTTACAGCTGATGATATCGTTTTCTGGTATGAAGCTGTTCATAAGACAAACTTCGACGGTAAGGCATCATGGGTAGCACCTAAGGATGACGTAACAGGAAACTTCGCAGTACTTACAAAGGTCAACGATTACGAAGTAACCTGGACATTCGAAAATGCCAAGTATTCCACAACCTTCATCGAGAACGGTGATTTCAAGTGGTGCTGGGCTCCCAAGCATTACCTCATCGACCTCATTCCCAATTCTTACTGGTCAGAGAGCACCCTCTCCGATGAGCAGGTTCTCATCAACGCTCAGGCAAAGGGCCTTTCCTATGCAACAGTTAAGGACCTTGGAAAAGCTGTATCTTACAACTGGTGGAACATTTCCGGACTTCCTACCCTCAACGCCTGGGTACTTTCAACGGAACCCGGCAAGAACAGCAACAAGGGTGACTACTGCGAGTGCGTACGTAATGAGTATTTCTGGAAGGTTGACGCAAAGGGTCAGCAACTTCCTTATGTAGATAAGCTCACATTCACAAAGGTTTCTGCGGACGATCAGAAGCTCCTTCTCGTGAGAGACGGCAAACTCGATCAGATCGACGTTGATATGAAGGATATCTCTTCAACACTTGCCGATATGGGCTCCGCTGCTGTATTAAAGCAGTATCAGATGAGCGACTGGGGCGGACCTCAGATCACCTTCAACTACACAACAACAGATAAGAACTATGCAGAACTTTTCGCAAAGAAGGAATTCCGTCAGGCTATGTCCATTTCCGTAGACCGTACGGAAGTATCCGGTCTCTTGAGCGACAGCTTCCTTAAGGGCGGTCAGTGTGCTCCTCAGCAGGGTAACTTCGGTTATGACGAAGAGTGGATCAATAAGTGGACAGATTATGATGTAGCATCCGCAACAAAGCTCCTTGAGGCTTGCGGCCTTAAGAAGGGCGCTGACGGATTCTATGATTTCGCCGATGGTACAGACCTTATCCTTACATTCTACTTCTTCGGCGACAGCAATGAGAACGATACATACGAGATCCTTAAGCAGTATTGGAACAAAGTAGGTATTAAGACTGACTGCAAGGGCTTCACAACAGAAGCATACGATCAGGAGATCGATAACAATACATGGCTCGCCTGCATCGGACCTCATACATCAGTCAGCGGTCTCGGCCTTATCGACCGTGCGGCTCCGTTTGTTCCCGTAGCACAGGCTGCAGAGTGGTACGGTGAGTATGGTACATACTACCAGACAAACGGCGAAAGAGGCGTAAAGCCCACAGGCGATTTCCAGAAGCTCATCGACCTTTATGAAAAGTGGCTCGTTACTCCCGACAAGGAAGGCAGAGATGCCATCGAACTTCAGATCTATGATCTCCACAAAGAGAACATCTGGACCATTTCATACTTAAGAACGGCAGGTAACTACAAGATCGTAAGCTCCAAGCTTGTGAACTTCCCTGACAACCTTGTATGGGCAGATAAGTATATGTATGCGAATATTGCTCACCTTTGGACAGTATTCAAGAAATAAGAAACTGTGTTTCTGCAATAATTTTTAACCGAAAAGGCGGGGACTTCTGTTTTCCGCCTTTCGGTGTTTATGATCAGTCATGTTAAGAAAGGATATTTCTGATGGACACAAATACAGCCGCTACGAATAACTTGGAAAAAAATAAACCGAAAAAAAGCTTTTCCGGCGTTTTAAAGGATTTTTTCGGAAAGGACCTTGTTCAGTACATCATTAAGCGTGTTCTGATGTTCATTCCGACAATATTCCTTGTTTCGATACTTGTTTTCTTTGTAATACAGCTTCCTCCCGGGGATTATGTTTCATCTCATATTTCGGCCCTCATGTCGGACGGCGAGATCGTATCCGATGCGGAAGCAAAAGCAATGAGAGAAGATTACGGTCTCGACAAATCCATTGCCGAGCAGTATATCAAGTGGATCGGTGACATTATCTGGACACCGACGGATTCACAATTTTACAGGATCAATCATTCGCATCACAACTGGAAGTTCTCCTTCCATTACGGACAAAACGTCTGGGACGTTATTATGGAAAGACTCCCGCTGACAGTAGGAGTCACGGCTATAATCATGGTATTCCAGTATCTGGTTTCCATTCCCATAGCCATCTATTCATCGACACATCAATATTCGGCAGGAGATTACATATTCTCCTTTATAGGTTTTATAGGAGCAGCAGTTCCGAACTTTATTCTGGCAATTATCATCATGTATTTATCATATAAATGGACCGGGCAATCAAATCTCGGACTTACGTTAAATGAAGGAGCCGGTCCGTTCCTTAAGAGCCTTATCATTCCGCTCATCGTTATCGGAACATCGGGTACCTGCGGCATCATCCGTTCCGTAAGAGCCCAGATGCTGGATGAGATCGGAAGACAGTATACTCTTACAGCCCGTGCAAAGGGCGTAAAGGAAAGCAAGATCATTATGAAGTACTGCTTCAGAGCAGCCATCAATCCTACGGTTTCGGGTATGGGCGGCATTCTTTCAAGCCTTTTCTCCGGCTCCACGGTTACAGCCATCGTTCTCAATATGTCCCTTCAGGGCCCCCAGCTCCTTGCGGCATTACAGACTCAGGACATGTATCTGGCAGGCGCCATCGTAATGGTTCAGGCGGTACTGGTACTTATAGGAATTCTTATTTCGGATATAGCGCTTGCATTCCTTGATCCCAGGATCCGTTATTCAGGAGGAAGCAGATAATGAGCAGAAAGATAAAAACAAAAGAAGATTATTACCTTGCCTCCCAATGGACCCTTATGGGCAGGAAATTAAAGAAGCACAAGCTGGCGAAGATTTCTCTTCTTATACTTGCCATCCTGTATTTCGGCGCACTTTTTGCGGATTTCCTTGCACCCTACGGGATCGAGACTTTCAATTCTTTGTACAAGAACACCAAGCCTACAAAGATCCATTGTGTTTATGAGGGCAAGTTTGTGGGACCTTATGTATATAAGATCGCGGATGAGCTTGACTATTCGACGTATACCAGGATAGTTTACGAAGATACATCGGAGTATTACAGGATACACCTCTTCACTCATGGCGAGGAATACAAGATCGCGGGCCTCATCACCTGTGATGTGCACCTTTTCGGAGTGGACGAAGGTTCCAACGGAGGAAAAGGTGCGAAAATCTTCCTGTTCGGTGCCGATAAACTTGGAAGAGATATCTTTTCAAGAGTACTGATCGGAAGCCAGGTATCGCTTACGATCCCCTTTGCCAGTGCTATCATAAGCTTCTTCTTAGGCATAGCCATAGGCGGACTTTCCGGTTATTTCGGCGGCGCATTCGATATGATCATTCAGCGTATCATCGAGGTTATCGGAGCGGTTCCCCAGATCCCGCTCTGGATGGCATTGTCCGCAGCTATTCCCAGCGGTATCTCGTCCATTAAGATATATTTCTACATTACCGTCATCCTGTCCTTTATCAACTGGACCGGTATGGCCCGTGTAGTAAGAGGTAAATTCCTGTCCCTTAAGAACGAGGATTATGTCATGGCTGCCCGTCTTGCAGGCGTCAGCACCTGGAAGATAATCTGGAAGCACCTTGTTCCGGGCTTCATGAGCTACCTCATCGTTTCTCTTACCCTTGGTATCCCGGGTTCGATCTTGGGTGAAACATCCATGTCCTACCTTAACCTCGGTATCAAGAGCCCTGCAACAAGCTGGGGCGTTCTGCTTCAGGAGGCAAGCAGCGTAACGGACGTTGCGGTAAATCCTCACAAGCTGATCCCCATCATATTTGTTACCATAACAGTACTTGCATACAACTTCCTCGGCGACGGTCTCCGTGACGCTGCGGATCCTTATAAGTAGATCGGGAGGTAAGAAATGGATAAAGATAATATTCTTGAAGTCAAAGACCTCCGGGTAAACATACATATGATGGAGGGCGAACTCACAGCGGTCCGCGGTGTAAATTTCGAGATAAAGAAAGGCGAGACTCTGGGTCTTGTAGGCGAGTCAGGCTGCGGTAAATCCCTTACCTGTAAAGCCATTCTCGCCATAAACGATAAAAAGTGCGAACCCTCCGGCTCCATCATGTTCAATTCGGACGAAGACGGAGAAGTGGACATCGTAAAGATGGATCCCAAGGGCAAGGAGATCAGAAACATAAGAGGAAAGCAGATCTCCATGATCTTCCAGGAACCCATGGTCGCTTTCTCTCCCATGTACACCATCGGTAACCAGATCAACGAGTGTACGAGACTTCATATCACAAAAGACAGAAAAAAATCAAAGGAGATCTCTCTTGAGGTCATGAGAAAGGTTGGAATAGCAAACGTTGAAAAACGTTACAACCAGTATCCTCACGAGTTCTCCGGCGGTATGCTTCAGCGTGCCCTGATCGCCATGGCTCTTGTGTGCAACCCCAAGATGCTGATTGCCGATGAGCCCACAACCGCTCTTGATGTTACGATTCAGGCTCAGATCCTTGAGCTTATGAAATCCCTGCAGAAGGATTTCAACACCGCCATCCTGTTCATTACCCACGACCTCGGTGTTGTAGCAAAGATGTGTGACAGAGTTGCTGTCATGTATCTCGGAAAGATCGTTGAAAGCGCGGATACAGAGACCATATATGCTAATCCCCAGCATCCCTATACTAAGGGCCTCATCGGTTCCGTTCATAAGATCGGAGGAAACCGTGAGGAAAGACTGTTCTCCATTGAAGGAACAGTTCCTCTTGCAATGAATCTTCCTTCTCAATGCGGTTTCTATGACAGATGTACCGTTGCCATAGACGGACTTTGCAACAAGATCGAACCCGAACTGGTGGAGATCGAACCCGGACACAAGGTTGCATGCTTTGCCTGCAACAATGAAGCCTGCAAGGCTGAGTGCGAGAGAGCAAGAAAGATGATCCCGGAGCTTGAAAGACAAAAGGCTGCGAAGGCAGAAGCCGAAGCAAAGGATGAAGCTAAGGGCAAAAAGAATCTTTTCGGAAGGAGGGCGAAATAATGGGCGAGATGAAAAAAGAAAACATACTTGAAGTAAGACACGTTCATAAACGCTTCACTTCCAAAGGCATTACGGTTAAGGCTGTTACGGACGTTTCCTTTGAGGTTAAACCCGGTGAGACCATAGGTATCGTGGGTGAGTCCGGGTGCGGAAAGACAACCCTCGGCCGCTGCATCGTGCGCGCTTATGAAGCTTCGGAAGGTGAAGTATGGTACCGCACCGAAGCAGGTGAAGAAGTCGATTTCCTTAAGGTTGACAATAAAAAGATGAAGAGTATCCGAAAGGAGATCCAGATGATCTTCCAGGATCCGTATTCATCCCTCGACCCCAGAATGACTGTTCTGGACATCATCAAGGAACCGTTAAAAGCCAACTATCCCGATATGTCCAAGAGCGAGATGGATGACAGGGCAAGGGAGATGGCTGTAAAGGTCGGTCTCAACCCCATGTATCTCATGCGCTATCCCCATGCCTTCTCCGGCGGTCAGCGCCAGAGAATAGGTATCGCCAGAGCACTGGTCGTTCGTCCTCAGATCATCGTCTGCGACGAAGCGGTATCCGCTCTCGACGTTTCCATACAGGCTCAGGTCATCAACCTTCTCCGCGATCTTCAGAAGGAATTCGGCCTTACCTATCTTTTCATTTCGCATGACCTTTCCGTTGTCGAGCATATCTCCGACAAGGTTGGCGTAATGTATCTCGGACAGATGGTTGAATTCTGCGAGACCGAGAAGTTATATTCCCATCCCATGCATCCCTACACGGAGGCGCTGCTTTCGGCGGTTCCCGTAGCGGATCCAACCTACAAGATGGAGCGTATCCCTCTTCAGGGCGAGATTCCCAATCCCGCAAATCCTCCTTCAGGCTGCTTCTTCCATGAGAGATGCCGCTACTGCACCGAGAAGTGCGCTTCGGTTGCGCCGGAACTTAAAACTATGCCCGACGGAAGACTTTGCGCCTGTCACAGAGCTGAAGAACTGAATCTGAGCGGCTTCGATCTTGAAGCACTTGCCAAGGTTGGGAACAAGTAAAAGTATATAAGAGAACCTCTTTTAGATTTGTCTTACGGGGGCAGACCCTTGACTCATCCTGCGGGTGAGACTCGGTGTCTGCCCTCGTATTACGTTTACGGAACGACTCGCCGACCTTGATAAAAGGGCTCAAATATCTTATAATTGAACTAAATATACTTCTTAAAGGGGAGGAACCATGAAGCATAATAAAATGTCGCTCATATTGATCGCTGCATTTGCACTCGGAACCGGCGGATGCGCTTTTTCAATCGGATCCGTTACAACGCCGACACCCGTGCCGACGCCCTCCTCTATCGCAACACAGTCACCTGTGGGAAGCCCTGTTCCGACGGATACCCCGGCACCGACCGCAACCTTTACGCCGACGCCTACGGATACTCCGACACCGACGTTTACTCCCACACCCACAAATACCCCGACTCCGACCAATACGCCCACACCGACAAACACACCGACGCCCACGAATACACCCACACCCGGACCGCGTTTCCGAGGGCAGTATACCGAAGGCGGACTGAATTACAGCACGGATGAATACTATAATGAGGTCAGGATCAATTCCTATACGGGCGGAAACGAGGCCGTGATCCCCGAAAAGATAGGCGGAAAAACAGTCACCGTGATAGGAGCCGAGTGCTTCGCGGGAAACGGCACACTTACAACGGTCGTTCTTCCGGACACGATAAAGGAGATAGAAAGAGCGGCGTTCAAGGGCTGTCTCCAGTTAAAGAGCATAGAGATACCAAAAAATCTTCTTGTCATAGGCAACGAAGCGTTTTACAACTGTGTGTCCCTTATGAGCATATCCCTGCCCGACAGGCTTTTTGATATAGGCGAGGGCGCTTTTGCTTCATGCATAAACCTTCGCTCAATGACCCTGCCGGATGCTGTAACTGAGATAAGGGCATCGGTTTTTGAAAGCTGTTCGAGGCTAAAGGACGTAAAATTACCCGAAAACCTGGCATATATCGGAGAGGAAGCGTTTTCGGGTTGCATAGCTCTTCGCTCGATAACCTTCCCGGAAACCGTAACAACGATCGGAAAGAGTGCGTTTTACGATACCGGCATCACATCGGTATCCATTCCCAAAACGGTTGAAACGATCGAAGCCGGAACTTTCGCGGAGTGCATAAAGCTTACGGACGTAACTGTTCCTTACGGAGTGAAAAGGATAGAAGACGGTGCCTTTCAGGGTTGCTCTTATCTAACGGGCATATATATACCGGCAAGCGTTGAGCGAGTCGGAAACAATATTTTCGAAGGCTGTTCCGCGCTTGAGGAGGCCTTCATACCGAAAAGCGTTACCTACGTCGGGAACGGAGTTTTCAAAGACTGTAAAAAGCTTAAGACCGCAGGCGTCCTGAACGGTTCCGCAACAATAGGCCTTCTTCTTTTCGAAGGCTGCGATGAGCTGACGACGATCACCGTTTCCGGCGCATATGACAGTTCATTGAAAAAACTTAAAAAGATTTCAAGTGTTACTTTTGCCGACGGAACGACCGCCATCGACAGGAATTTCTTAAACGGTTGCACGACTGTCACCGAAGTGATCATACCCGAAGGTGTTATATCGATCGGAGAAAATGCCTTCAAGGGCTGCACGGCTCTGAAAAGTGCAGTTTTACCGGACAGCGTTAAAGAGATTGCGGACTATGTTTTCAGAAACTGCACATCTCTTGAGAGAGTCAGCCTCGGAGACGGGCTTGAGACACTGCCCTACGGACTGTTTATGAACTGCCGGTCGCTTTCCGAACTGAAACTTCCTGCTTCGGTACAGGGGCTCGGATCATACTGCTTTGAGGGCTGTGACAGCCTTAATACGATAGAACTTCCCTTTGGCCTTAAGTCGATCGGGGAAAACGCATTTAACAGTTTCCCGGGATTAAAAGAAATCACGATCCCGGATAGCGTGACCGAGATCGGGATGTCTGCATTTGCTTATTGCACGGGGCTCACTTCGATAACCGTGCCTAAGAGCGTGAAAAGCATCGATTCGATAGCATTTTACGGCTGTTCTTCACTTGAGAAGATCAGCCTTCCCGAAGGAATGGAGAAACTGGGCTGGGATCTGTTCCACGGCTGCACGGCGGTCAAGGAGGCCGACATACCGGAGGATATGACAGTATCCTTCGTCAAGGGATATCCCGTAGTGATGTTCAAAGACATAGAAAGAATGGCAGATTGAAAAAGAACAGTATTGGAGGTTTAGGATGGATAACGGATTAAAGAGCAAGCTCCCTTTGCTCACCGGAAAAGGAATGTGGCACACAAATGACTGCGACGGTCTCTATCCGTCCCTTCATCTTTCCGACGGCCCTCACGGCCTGAGAAAGCAGGAAGAAGGCGTAAGGACCAACAATGACAGTATGGTTTCCACCTGCTATCCCACGGCCAGCTGTCTGGCGGCCACCTGGGATCCGGAACTTGTGGGGAAGGTTGCGGACTGCATCGGAAAGGAAGCATGGAACGCCGGAGTTTCGGTGGTACTTGGCCCCGGCGTAAACATAAAGCGCTCGCCTCTCTGCGGAAGAAATTTCGAATATTTCAGCGAAGATCCTTATCTTGCGGGCAAGTTGGCTGCGGCATATATAAACGGTGTGCAGCAGAACGGCGTCGGAACATCTCTTAAGCATTTTGCCGCCAACAGCCAGGAGACCCGCCGTATGACCACAAACAGCAGAGTGGATGAAAGAACGCTGAGAGAGATCTACTTAAGTGCATTCGAGGAAGGCGTGAAGAAAGGAAAGCCCGCAACGATCATGGCTTCCTATAACTACCTGAACGGTTATAAGGCTACGGAGAACCGCCATCTTCTGACAGAGATACTCCGGAATGACTGGGGATATGAAGGCGTTGTCGTATCAGACTGGGGCGCATGCATAGATCTTGCAGCATCGGTAAAAGCGGGCATGGATCTCGAAATGCCGAACCTCACGAATGTCCATCTGGAGAAACTGCTAAAGGCTCCCGAAAACGGGGAGATCACCGAAGGGGAGATCGAACCCGCCGTAAAGAGGATGGAAAAGCTGATCGAAACCTATGCGGTCGAGAACAGAAAAGATAATACCAAAAAGGAAGTAAATGCTTACGAAACGGCATTGGAAGCGGCACTTTCGGGAGCGGTGCTCTTAAAGAACGAGAAAAAGACCCTGCCGTTAAAGAAGGGTGCGGAAATAAATGTCATAGGATCTCTGGCAAAGAATGTCAGGTTCCAGGGCGGCGGCAGCAGTCATATAAGGACGGCTGTAAGACCGAACATCGTAGAGGAACTCGAGGCAGCGGGCTTCAAGGTAAACTACGCGGCGGGCTACAGATGTGAGTCCGAAAAGAAGGACATAGAACTTGAAATAGAGGCGCTGGAGCTTGCGAAGAACGGTCTTCCGACCATATTCTGCGGCGGCCTCACCGACAGGACGGAGGGAGAAGGGTATGACCGGGAAAGCTACGATCTCCCGCGCAATCAGTCCGCGCTGCTGAAGCAGATGCTCGCGGCCACGGACAACATCGGCTACCTGTCCTTTGGCGGCTCGCCCTATGATATGGCGCTCGCGGACAAATGCCGCGGCGTGCTGCAGCTCTACCTCGGCGGGGAGGCGATGGGCAGCGCCTGCGCACGGATCGTGACGGGGCGGGTGAATCCCTCGGGGAAGCTCGCCGAGAGCATTCCGTTTGGTGAGCAGGATGTCCCGAGCTACGGCTTTTTCGGCAGACAGGGGGAGCAGAATGACCATCCCGATGACGTGGAATACCGGGAGAGCATCTTTGTCGGCTACCGTTACTATGATACTTTTGACCTGCCGGTCCGTTACTGCTTCGGGCACGGGCTGAGTTATACGACCTACGCCTATACGGACCTGACTGTCACGGGGACGCCGGAGGGCGGCTGCACCGTGCGGTTTTCGCTGGAGAATACCGGAGACGTGGCCGGGAGTGAGGTCTGCCAGGTGTATGTGAAGAATCCGGACGGGGAGGCTTTCCGCCCGCGCAGGGAGCTGAAGGGCTTCGCCAAGGTGCACCTTGAACCCGGCGAGAAGAAGACGGTGGAGATCCCGCTGGATGCCCGGGCTTTTTCCGCCTGGCAGGAAGGGGATTTCAATGTCATCGGCGGCAGGTATGAGATCCAGGCGGGGGCTTCGCTCGCGGACATCCGGCTGAAACAGGAGTGGGAAGTGGCGGGAAGCGAACTGATC
>JAEEGK010000368.1_pt1 | contig 113811 bp, 71 predicted proteins | sample 8958771 | NCBI WGS metagenome assembly JAEEGK01 (sample SAMN16246547, study PRJNA631951) | gut metagenome | biome: gut microbiome; feature: rumen; material: SC-attached | host: Bos | place: Iran: Karaj | collected 2018-10 | reverse complement strand
AAGGGCATGAAGCCGAAAATTGGCGAAACCGTGTGCCGCAGCATTCCACTACAGCAGGTTAAAACGGTAAGGCTTTCGGTCATCTTCTAACACCGGCAGCCACGCCGGCCATAACGGCCCGCACCAAAACAGACATATATGCGCAAGCCCCACAGCCTGCGCACCTATAAAAAAAAGCAGTATATCCCGAAAGGAGAAAAAATGAAACAGGAAAAAAAGGAAATCACCTTTATCGATGCAATAGAGGAAGTCGAAAGAACCAAACACATATCCAAAGAGGTTCTGATTGAAGCGATTGAATCTGCACTCGTATCCGCTTACAAAAAGAATTACGGAACATCACAGAATGTTCGCGTAAACTTTGACAGAGAAAGCGGTGAAATCGATATCTTTATGCGCAGAGATGTAGTAGAGGAGGTCGAGGACGAGCTTTGCCAGATTTCTCTCGAGGACGCCAGAGAGTACGACTCCAGATATGAAGTCGGCGACATCATCGAGTGGCAGGTAAGACCAAAGGAATTCGGCAGAATTGCGGCTCAGACTGCAAAGCAGGTAGTTCTGCAGCGCATCCGCGAAGCTGAAAGAGGCATGACCTACGACGAATACAGCCAAAGACAAGGCGAGCTGATCACAGGCACAGTTCAGCGCATCTCCGGCAACACAATTTTCGTAAACCTCGGCCGTGACGAGGAAGGCATCCTTTCCGCATCCGAGCAAGTGCCGGGCGAGCACTACCAGGTAGACCAGCGCATAAAGGTTTACATCATGGACGTTCGCCGCACCAACAAGGGACCTCAGGTGTTCCTTTCACGCAGCCACCCGGGCCTGGTGAGAAGACTTTTCGAAAGAGAAGTTCCTGAAATCGAGGACGGCATTGTAGTTATCAAGAATATCGCCCGCGAAGCAGGCTCGAGAACAAAGATTGCAGTTTACACCGACGACGAGAACGTTGACCCGGTAGGCAGCTGTGTAGGCCCGAGAGGCAACAGAGTGCAGACCATCGTTGACGAGCTTGGCGGCGAAAAGATAGATATCATCGTATGGTCTGACGACCCGGCAGAGCTGATTGCTTCCGTGCTCTCACCGGCAAAGGTGGAGCAGGTTATAGTAAGCGATACCGAAAAGGCAGCAACTGTTGTAGTTCCTGACTATCAGCTTTCGCTTGCAATAGGTAAAGAAGGCCAGAACGTTCGCCTTGCTGCAAAGCTTTGCGGCTGGAAGATTGACATCAAGTCGCACACTCAGTACTTTGAGAATTACGACGGCGCAGACTGCGCAGACGGCGAAGATATCGCAGAATACCCCGAAGAACCTTCCGAGAGTGAGATCGTGGAAGTAGAGGAGTAAGAACAGAGAATGAGAGAAAGAACCAATGTACCGATGCGAAGATGCTGCGGCTGCGGAAAAAGCTTCCCAAAGAGTGAGCTTATCCGAATAGCGGGCAGAGACGGCAGAGCTGTCATCGACATGGCGGATCGTGAGAGCGGCAGAGGGATTTACCTTTGCAAAAGCCTTGATTGCATAGCCATGGCGGATAAAAAAAAGGCTGTGGGACGCAGTCTTCATATGGACCTTGACGGCGAAACTGTCAGTGCGCTGCTTGCGGCTGCAAGAGCCATGCTTGGCGGCGAAAAGCAGTCAGAAAGGTCTGCGGAAAAGCCTGCAAAGGTGGACAGCTACCTCGGCTTTGCGGCTCGTGCCCGAAAGATAGTAAGCGGCAGCGATACATGCAGTATCAGCATGAAAAAGGGCAGTGCGAAGCTTGTGATTGTGGCAGCAGATGCGGCCGAAAACACAAAGGAAAAGCTTCAGCTTGAGGCTTCGCGCAGCGGCGTGCCGTTTAGAATCTACGGAAGCGGCGATCATCTTTCAAAGATGACGGGCAAATCCGGCAGAACGGTTTTCGCGGTTACCGATGAACACTTTGCGGAATGTATATTGGCAGAAATAGAGAAGGAGGTATTCTAGCTTAATGAAGATACACGAATTAGCGAAAGAATTGAATTTAAATAGCAGTAAAACTCTGCTCGAAAAAGCAGCAGAGCTCGGAATAGAAGCAAAGGCAGCGCAGAGCAATGTCAGCGATGCCGATGCGGAAAAGCTCAGAAACGCTTTCAACCCAAAGAAAGCGGCTGAAGATGCTGCAGGCACACCGAAAATCGTAAAGGTGACGCCTAAAAAGAACGAAGAAGCAGAGCAGGAGCCAAAGGTTGTCGTAAAGGCAGCAAACATCAAAATGCCGCCTGTAGCGCCCGCACCTGCGCCTGCAGGAGCCGCAAAGAAGCTTCCTCCAATGGGAAGACCGGTCTCCTACGAGCAGAACAAAGCGACAAAGGCAAATCAGGAAGTAAGGCCAAAGGTGGCGCTTCCTGCCGGAAAGCCGGTGGCTTACAAGTCAAACGAGGAAAGAGAAAAGGAAGCAGCCGCAGCAGCTCAGACTGCACAGGCCGAAGCAAAGGCAGCACAGACTGCGCAGGCAGAAGCAAAGCCTGCACCAAAGGCAGAGACTGCGCCGAAGAAGCAGCTTGACGATGAGCCGATGACATTAAAGATTATCTCAAAGGCTTCCGAGCAGCCAAAGCCGGCGCCTCAGGCAAAGCCTGCCGACAAGCCAAAGCAGGCGGACAAGCCAAAGTCGGCACCTGCACCTGTTCGCCAGCGCCAGAGCGCACCGGGTGCGTCGGGTGCGGCTTCCGAAAGACCTCACCGCGAGGCGCGCGACAGTCGTGACAGCAGAGACAGTCGTGACAGCAGAGATACTCGCGACAACCGCGACAACCGCGACAACCGCGATAACAGAGGCGGCGCACGCGGAAAGCGTGACGAGCACGGCAGAGGCAAGGACAAGGAAAGAGATAAGTTTGCAAAGCTTGACAAGCAGTCGCTTGAAAAGGCAGAAAAGCCAAAGAAGCATGTAAAGAAGGAAAAGAAGGTTGTAGAAGAGCCGACAATCAATATGGAAGAGCTGCCAACAGGTACCGTTGTAATTACCGTACCTATCACGGTTGCGGGCTTTTGCGAGCAGACAAAGTGCTCGACAGCCACAGCCATCATGGCACTCATGAAGATGGGTATCATGGCAAACATCAACCAGAACCTCGACGAAGACACCGTTCAGATTCTTGCGGATGAAATCGGCGTTTCAATCGTTGTCGGCAAGGTCGAAGAGGACGATATCGAGGAAGGTATCGAACACTTCGAGGACAAGGAAGAGGATCTGAAGGCAAGACCGCCTATCGTTACCGTTATGGGCCACGTTGACCACGGTAAGACTTCGCTCCTCGACGCAATCAGAAAGACAAATGTTACTGCGGGCGAGTCCGGCGGTATCACTCAGCATATCGGTGCTTCCGAGGTTATGATCAACGGAAAGAAGATCGTATTCCTCGATACACCGGGACATGAAGCGTTCACGGCAATGCGTGCCCGCGGTGCACACGCAACAGACATCGCGGTTCTCGTAGTAGCTGCAGATGACGGTGTAATGCCGCAGACAATCGAGTCAATCTCTCACGCAAAGGCAGCAGGCGTTCCGATTATTGTCGCAATCAACAAGATGGACAAGCCGGGCGCAAATCCTGACCGCGTAAAGCAGGAACTCACCGAGCACGGCATTTTGGTCGAAGACTGGGGCGGCGACACTATCTCCGTACCTGTTTCGGCAAAGCGCGGCGACGGCATTACCGACCTCCTCGAGATGATTCTGCTCCAGGCAGAGGTGCTCGAGCTCAAGGCAAATCCTAACCGTCTGGCTATGGGTACAGTCATCGAAGCAAGACTCGACAAGGCAAAGGGTCCTGTTGCAACGCTTCTCGTAATGAACGGCACACTCAAGGCAGGCATGTCTGTCGTTGCCGGCACATGCGCGGGCAAGATTCGTGCGATGACAAACTTCAAGGGTGACAGCATCGGAAAGGCCGGCCCTGCTACGGCAGTCGAAATCCTCGGTCTGGATGACGTACCGGAGGCAGGCGATGAGTTCAACGCAGTTAAGGAAGCTTCCGTAGCTCGTGAAATCGCTGAAAAGAGACGCACAAAGCTGAGAGAAGAAGTGCTGGCGAGAAATGCTTCCACCACGCTCGAACAGCTCTTTTCACAGATTCAGGAGGGCGAGGTCAAGGAGCTCAATCTCATCATCAAGGGCGACGTACAGGGCTCTGTCGGCGCAATCGAAGCATCGCTTGAAAAGCTGCACAATGAAAATGTACGCGTAAAGATTATCCACACAGGTGTTGGTACGGTAAACGAATCCGACGTAATGCTCGCAGGTACTGCGGGTGCGGTTATCATCGGCTTTAACGTTCGTCCGTCCGCATCCGTTACGGCTATGGCTGAACGCGACGGCATAGAAATCAGAACCTACCGCGTAATCTACGACATCATTGATGATGTTGAAGCCGCTATGAAGGGTATGCTCGATCCTGAGTACAAGGAAGTTGTGCTCGGCTCGGTCGAGATCAGAAATACCTTCAAGGTACCGGGCGTCGGCATCGTAGGCGGTGCTTATGTTACGGACGGTAAGGTTGTCAGAAACGCTCAGATTCGTCTGGTTCGCGAAGGTATCGTAATCCATGAGGGCACCATTTCCTCACTGAAGAGATTCAAAGACGACGCAAAGGAAGTTGCACAGGGCTTTGAATGCGGTATCGGTATCGAAAACTACAACGATATCAAGGAAGGCGACGTAATCGAGTGCTTCGAGATGCAGGAAATCGAACGCAAATAGGCGGCGAATTTGTTGGCGAATTTGGGGACAGGCACCAAATTGGAATTTTGGCGAATTTGGGGACAGGTCCCGATGTAAAACCGATAAGGTCCCGATAAAGATTCGATACAGATTCGATATAAACGCGATATAAACTCGGTATAGAGAAGGGAAAAACAGAAATGGGAAAAGGTTATAGAGCCGGCCGCATCGGTGAAGAGATCAGGAAGATAATCTCTGAGATGCTGCTGCGTGAAATAAAAGACCCGAGACTCACTGAAAGCATGGTTAGCGTGTCGGCCGTTGATGTCAGCGGCGATGGCAGCTACGCCACAGTTTTCGTGTCGATTCTCGGCTTCGGCAAGGACGGCTTTGCCACCGATGAGCAAAAGACCTCCGTCCTCGAGGGCTTTGAGAACGCGAAGGGTCTAATCAGAAGAGAAGTCGGCCACAGGCTGCAGATACACCATGTACCCGAGCTGACATTCAAGATTGATACGTCAATGGAGTACGGGGCAAAGATGGAAAAACTAATTGACGGCTTGTCAAAATAGGCGAATTAGGTGGAATAATGGATAAAAACAACAGCTTAAAAGAAATCGCCGAGGTTTTGAAATCGGCGCATACGGTGCTGCTCTTTCCGCATGCAAATGCGGACGGTGACGCGCTTGGGTCTTGCACAGCGCTTGCTCGCGCCCTCGGAATGTGTGGCGTGGCTTGTCGCGTTCTGATCGAGGACAAAGTGGCGGACAACCTCGCCTTTCTCGACAGTGCCGGCCTCGGAGCGGGCGAAACTTACACGACCTTCGACGCAGCGGTCTTTGGCGATGCGCCGGACATTTGCGTAGCGGTCGACAACGGCGAGCCGGACAGATTTCCAAAGCGCAAGGAAGCCTTCTACAAGGGCAAGACACTTATCTGCATCGACCACCATCCGACAAGCAAGCCCTTCGCAGACTACAACTACATCGACCCGGCAGCTGCGGCTACAGGCGAAATCATATATGACCTGCTGCTTGCTATGGGCGTGAAGCCGGACAAGCTGATTTGCGAGGCGCTGTTTGCGGCCATTACCACCGACTGCGGCAATTTCCAATACTCGAACACGACAAAGCGCACATTCGAGATTATGGTGGAGCTGATGGAAGTCGGATTTGACCTTCCGGGTGTAAGCAACGCCATTTACCAAAACAATCCGCCGCAAAAGATACGCCTCGAGGCCGAGATTATGGGCACGATGCAGATTATTGCGGACGGCAGGGTTGCTATTGCCTATGTTACGCAGCAGATGCTAAAGGACTGCGGAGCCAGACTTGAGGACACGGAGGGCATAATCAATGTGCTTCGCGGAATCGCAGGCGTTGAAGTTGCAGCGCTTTTCAAGGAAAACGAGGAAAGAAAGATAAAGCTCAGCATGCGGGCAAAGGCTTATGCGGATGTTTCAAAGGTAGCGTCAAAGTTCGGCGGCGGCGGCCATGTTCGTGCTGCAGGCTGCACTTTGGAGATGTCTATGAAAGAGGCGATAGAGCTGCTTGGACCTGAAATAGCCAAAGCTGTTTAAGTAAGAAATGCGTTAGTATGATTTTAGAAGGAATTATTAACATAAACAAGCCGGCGGGGATGTCTTCCCATGACCTTGTAAACATGGTGAGGCGACTGACCGGAGTAAAAAGGATAGGACATACGGGCACACTTGATCCACAGGCGACAGGTGTGCTTCCTGTGTGTATCGGGACAGCTTCGAGAATTACGGAATATCTCGATCTGGATATGAAGACCTATCTTTGCTCGATGTATCTGGGTGTGACATCGGATACTCAGGATATCTGGGGCAAGGATGTGCATGACGAAAGATCGAGACTCAAAATTGCGTTTTCAGGTGGGGAAAAGCCGTTTGACGAAGGAGATATCGTTAAGGCGCTAAAAAGCCTCTCAGGAGTGACGGAGCAGGTTCCGCCAAAATATTCGGCTGTTTGGGTAAACGGCAGGAGACTCTATGACTATGCCAGAAACGGTCAGGAGGTCGAAATACCGAAAAGAACAATTTATATCGATTCAGTAGAAGTAATCGATATAGATATGAATGAGTTAAAGGTAACCTTTCGCGTTACATGCTCAAAGGGAACATACATCCGGTCTATCTGTGCCGATGTCGGCGAAAAGCTCGGCTGCGGTGCAGCGATGTGTGAGCTCACACGCGAGGCGAGCGGCTATTTCAATTTAGGCAATGCTGTCAGCTTTGAGTTTCTGAAGCAGCTCTGCGAGCGCAGGGAAAGAGCTCTCGAAAAGCTGGGCAGGAAAAACAAGCATCCGCGCGGCAGGATGAATGATGCCGACATACTAAAGGGTGGAGTCAGAGTTTTGGCAAAGCTCTATGGCGTGGAAGAAACCCTGGACGCCGCTCTGGAGGCGGAGTTTGACGAAATAGACAACATTGTAAATAAGATAATAATTTATCCTGATGAACCGCTTAAAAGCTTCGGAAGGGCTAAAATATGCACCGGCGATCTGGCAGACTGGTTTGTAGGTGGTGGGCATATAGCAATGAAAGAGGTCGAGGTTTTGGAGAAACCCCGGTACCAAAATGAAGATTTTCCGCTTCCGATTCGCGAGGAATTCAGGCATGCTTACAGACTGTATTCGCCTGATATGATATTTTTGGGCGTGGCATTTTATAATTTCAAATATAAAAAGCTGGTAGCGGACAAGGTGTTTTTCCATAGAGATAATAGAGATATAATTAGGTAAGGGACAGAAAATGAAGGTATATAACAGCCTTGAAGAAATAAAAGACATAGAGGCCACTGTCGTTGCTTTGGGCAATTTCGACGGTGTGCACAAAGGGCACAGGGAGCTGATCAGGCGCTGCACGGAGGCTGCCAAAACCGCAGGGATAAAAGCAGCTGTGTTCACCTTTTCAAATCATCCGCGCAATGTGATGAAGACAGGTGCTGAGGTAAAGAACATCATCTATGCGAGCGACAAAGCGGATATTATGCGAGAGCTCGGCGTTGACTATCTGTTCAATATTCCTTTCACCGATGAAATCAGGACAATGGAGCCCGAGAGTTTTGTAAATGAGCTGTTAATTAGCAAATTTAACATGCGTGAAGCGTATTGCGGGTTTAATTACAGATTCGGCTTCAAAGGCGCCGGAACGCCTGAAATACTGATGCATATGGGAATTGAAAAGGGCTTTGGTGTCCACGTTTTAAGTCCCGTAACCATAGACGGAAATGTCGTTTCGAGTACCTTTATCAGAAATCTGATTGAAACGGGCCGTGTGGATGAATGTAAAAAATATATGGGGCGCTGCTACAGCGTTGAAGGCGAGGTTGTTGTCGGAAACAGACTCGGAAAGTCATTAGGCTTTCCAACCTCCAATTTAAACATCGACCCCGGGATGGTGTCTCCGCCAAACGGAGTGTATATCACTACCTGCGAATATAACGGAAAGGTTTATCCCAGTGTTACCAATGTCGGAAACAAGCCGACCATAGGCAAGTTTGTCCGCAATGTGGAAACCCATATATTTAACTTTGACGAGGAGCTTTACGGAAAGGTAATCAGAGTAAACTTCATTGAAAAGATCCGCGACGAGTTCAAATTTGAGTCTGTGGACGCTCTTTCAAAGCAGATTACATCAGATTGCATCACCGCAAAGGCTTATCACCGATTTAACTTGACAACAACGCAGTAGCGTGTTAATATTAATTGTTGCGATTTGCAACGCTTTTATACCTTCCCTTAGTTCTCGGAAACTCCAACCGGAACTCAGAGCAGGCGAATAACGAAAAAGGAGAAAAAAATCATGTTAACAACAGAAAAGAAAGCAGAAATTATCAAGGAATACGGCCTGAAGGCAGGCGACACAGGTTCCCCTGAAGTACAGGTTGCAATCCTTACTTACAGAATCAATGAGCTTAACGAGCACTTAAAGACTCACAAGAAGGACCACCACTCAAGAAGAGGCCTCTTAAAGATGGTAGGACAGAGAAGAAACATTCTTAATTACCTGAGAGAAAAGGATCTCGAAAGATACAGAAACCTGATTGCTCGTTTAGGATTAAGAAAGTAATTCACATTACGGTAAGAAATTTAAGCGGGGAAATAAGTCCCCGCTTTTATTTGATAAAAGGTAGAGTAGAAAATTAACAGGAGGTAGTTGTTAATTATGCCAAGATTTGAAGATTACAGAACGTTTAGAACCGCAGTAGGAGGCAGACTCCTCGAACTTGAAATCGGCAAGGTTTGCGAACAGGCAAACGGCCAGGTTATGGTAAAGTACGGCGACACAATCGTCAACGTGACAGCATGCGCGTCAAAGGAACCAAAGCCTGACATCGATTTCTTCCCGCTCAGCGTGGATTTCGAAGAGAGAATGTACTCCGTAGGTAAGATTCCGGGAGGCTTTATCAAGCGCGAAGGCAGACCTAGCGAGCACGCTATTCTGACCAGCCGCCTGATTGACAGACCTATCAGACCACTTTTCCCAAAGGGTTATTACAACGACGTCGTTGTTGTGGCAACTGTAATGTCGGTTGACCCTGACTGTTCACCGGAAATCTGCGGTATGATCGGTTCATCCGTTGCACTTGCTTGCTCAGACATCCCTTGGGATGGCCCGACAGGATCGGTAAAGGTAGGCAGAGTTGACGGTCAGCTGGTTATAAATCCAACGCTCGCACAGAGAGAAGTTTCAGACATCGAAATGACAGTTTCCGGCACAAAGGAAGCCATCATGATGGTAGAAGCAGGCGCACACGAGGTTCCTGAAATGGAGATGCTCGATGCCATCCTCTTTGCACACGAAGAAATTAAAAAGATTGTAGAATTCATCGAAGAGGTAGTAGCCGAAGTCGGCAAGCCAAAGATGGAAGTAGAGCTCTATAAGCCGCTCGAAGAGATCGACGCAGCAGTCAGAGAGTTCGCCGTTCCAAAGATGAAGGAAGCTATAAAGACACCTGAAAAGCAGGCAAGACTGGACGCTATGGACGCTGTAGAGGTTGAAACCAAAGAACACTTTGCAGAGATTTATCCTGAAGGCGGCAAGGACATCGATGCTGTACTTTACAACATCACAAAGGAAACAGTACGCACAATGATCCTCGACGAAGGCATCCGTCCTGACAACCGCAAGCTCGACGAAATCAGACCTATCTACTGCGAGACAGGCATACTTCCGAGAGTTCACGGCACAGGCCTCTTTAAGCGCGGCCAGACTCAGGTGCTGTCCTCATGCACACTTGCTCCGGCAAGCGAAGCACAGACTATCGACGGCATCACCGAACAGACCGAAAAGAGATATATCCACCACTACAACTTCCCGGGATATTCCGTAGGCGAAGCAAAGACCAGCCGCAGCCCGGGCAGAAGAGAAATCGGCCACGGCGCTCTCGCTGAAAGAGCACTGCTGCCGGTAATTCCGCCTGTAGAGGAGTTCCCATACGCAATCAGAGTCGTATCCGATGTACTTTCATCGAACGGTTCTACTTCAATGGGTTCAACATGCGGATCATGCCTGGCACTTATGGATGCCGGCGTACCTATCAAGAGACCTGTAGCAGGTATTGCAATGGGACTGATTGAAAGAGTCAAGGAAGATGGAACCTCTGAGTTTGCAATCCTTTCGGATATTCAGGGTATGGAAGACTTCCTCGGTGATATGGACTTTAAGGTTACAGGTACAGAAGTAGGTGTAACTGCAATCCAGATGGATATCAAGGTTCACGGTCTTTCCAGAGAAATCCTTGAAAAGGCTCTGCGTCAGGCAAAGGAAGGCAGAATGTTCATCATGGATAAGATGCTCGAAGAGATTCCTGCACCTCGTCCTGAGCTTTCCAAGTGGGCTCCGCGCGCTATCAGCATGATGATTAATCCGGACAAGATCCGCATAGTCATCGGTAAGGGCGGCGAAACCATCAACGGACTCGTTGAAGAGTACGGCGTAAAGATTGATATTACTGATGACGGACTCGTTTCAATATATGGAATTGACGGACCTCAGGCAGAAGCCTGCAAGAAGGCGATCGAACTCCTTGTAAGAGACGTAGAAGTCGGAGAGATTTACGAGGGTAAGGTTACCCGTATTATGAACTTCGGCGCATTTATTGAAATCCTTCCGGGTAAGGAAGGTCTGCTCCACATCTCAAAGATGGCAAAGGAAAGAGTCGAAAAGGTCGAGGATGTTATGAACATTGGCGACACCGTTACAGTAAAGGTTACGGAAATTGACAGCCAAAACAGGATAAACCTGTCCAGAAAAGAGCTTTTATAGTAGTTTTGGACAAACCGCATCAAAACCGCAGAAACGTGTAGTTTCAAGGGCGGAGCGATTTTTATAATCGCTCCGCCCTATTAGTTTGCTGCGAATAAATAACAAATGTGCACATGCAGAACCGCATTAATTCCGCATCATGAAAAAAACGGCAAAAAATCTTGTGGATAAAATGAAACATTATTCATTTTGCTTGCACTTTAATTGCACTTTTGTTAAACTGTGGGCAGTATTTTGGAGAAGGCTTGAAAACGTTGAAATTGCAAGGGATTACAGAATTTCAAGGATATAGAATAGCTACCAAAAACAAAGCAAAAAACCAAAAAATGTAAGCAAAAAATCTTGTATTAATTTAAAAACAAGAGGAAAAATTCAATAAATATTAAATATAGCGCAACATTATACACAAACGAAATAGCAAAATGCTACTATTATATATGCGTCGGTCTACAAACTGATGCGATTTCGAATCACTTTTTACAGCAAGGAAATATACTGAATGAATAATATTTCAACTAACGAAAAGAAAAGACCTGATTATATGAAGCAGATAATGCGACCTGTCAGCTATGTACTGGTGCTCGCTCTGGTTCTGACCACTGTGCTTACGGCTACGGCTGCGAGCGTCGGAATTGAGCACACAGGCAGCAAGCAGGACGCCTCTGCCAATTATCTCGTTGATAACTTCGATTATCTGAACAAGGAATCGAGACTTCAGCGAATGGCGGAAGTAGTCGAGCAGACCTTTACGGAGCCGACTACACTTGACGATTATTACGACAGAGCGGCCAGACAGATTGCGACCGGTAAATATGGCGACGCAATATCGAGCATCGATGAATGCATCGGGCTCTATGACGAAAGCGCCTATGACCAGTCACTTTACCTGGATCTGATACTAAAGAAAGCGTGCCTTTATGTACTTCAAAAGGATTATGCCAATGCGCTTTCCCAAATCAGAAAGGCAATTGCAATCAACCCGGACAGCTCTGACGCTTACCTCATAGAGGCCCAGATTTATGCCGAACAACAAAACTATGGTGGCCTCATCGAAGCTCTCGAGAATTATCTCAGGCTGGTTCCGGGCGACACGGAAATCCGTGGGTTATTGGCTCAGGCAAAGTTCATGCAGGACAATTACAGCGAAGCCAATACGGAATACGGCAAGATACTCGAGGAAGTAACCGACCCGAAGATACTTTACCTCTACGGTCTGACGGCAATTCAAAACGAAGCCTATGACCAGGGAGAAAAGAGTCTTACGACGGCAATCAATCTCGACGACAGTTACGACTGCATCTATTACTACCGAGGTGTGTGTCGAATGTCGAACGGCAAGTACGAAGCGGCGATTGAAGACCTGAACAGGTCACTTTCGAGACATGAGCTTCCGGAAGCGTGCCATTACACCAGAGCGGTTTGCACGCTGATGCTCGAAGAGTATGAGATTGACGATGTAAAGGCAGACCTTCAGGCGGCAATTGACGGCACAGATGCAACGATATCTCAGCAGGCAAGCGACCTAATGGCAAAGCTTGATGAAGCTATCGAGGCAGCCGAGGCTATGCGTAGCGGTGAAGAAACCGATCCGTTCTACGATGTATTCTTCTAATTATTTCTTATTTATATATATGTATGCAAACGGACCGAAGGAACGGTCCAAATCAGAGAAAAGGTAGAGAGGTACCAATATGCAAGTTGGAAACAAAGCATTCCGCAGACTGAGCTTTATCGGTGTGATGATTTTATTACTTGTCATCATGCTGGTTCCTGCTACAGTTTTTGCGGGCACTGCTTCCGTAGATGTCGGAAGCGCATCCTTCGAGAAAGGAGGTAGCGCGAGCAGAACAATGGTCGCTTATAATGCTCCGGGCGATCCGGGCACGGGCGGCGGCACATCTTCCGGCAGTACGATTTATCAAAACGAAGCTGACACTGAAGAAGCAACGGCACGTACAGTTGCTGAATACGAAGTGCCTGAAGGTTCGGCGTACATCGTGGGTGACGAAGAAAACACCTTTGAAAACACACACGAAAAGAACGCCATCCAGGCAGCAATCGATGCTGCAATTGCAGGTGCAAAGAACAGCATCACTGTCGTTGTAAACAACGGTGTATATGAAGGCGGTATTAATGTCATCAATACTGACGAAGGCAGAAATATCACTCTTCGTATCATAGCAAACGATGCTATCGAAGATGGCTTTGAAGTAACTACTCAAAACGAAGCCCAGGTTAAAGACCATGTTAATGCCGGCTCCGCAGGCGGCGCAGCTATGCAGGGTGACATTAACCTCGAAGGCATATCCACACTCATAGCCGGAATTTATCTTTCCATGCAGGATCAGATAAAGGCAAAGGGTGCGGACGAGTTCACATACTACGGAACAGCCCTCGATGATAATGTCAACATACGGCTCGAAGAGCTGGGCGGTGAGGCAAATGTTAATTTGGGCGCAGGCGATGATAGTCTGGAGCTAACGGCATATCAGGCGCCAAGCTTTACATTTGACCTGTCGACATCCGGCTCGGCAATGTTCCAGGGTGAGATTGTAGACAACTTCAGGGATGCAGCCGATACAATAAGGAATATCACTGCAGGTTCCATCAAGGGCGAGTTCAAGGCCATTCTCCAGAACGGAATCAAGGAAAGCATCGAAAACAAGCTCAATCAGCTTTCGGAAGCTGCATCAAATGTATCCGTTCATGTATCGGGTGGTGAAGGCGATGATTCCATAAAGGTTACCATCGTAAACAATACCAATATCACCGTTCCTGACAGTACATCCGGCGGCGCTACCACGAAGGGCGGCGTTTATGACCTCCTCCAAGATGTTAAGAACATGAAGATCGATATCGACCTCAGAGCTACAGATGTAACTATCGACGGTGACGACGGTAATGATAATATCGAAATCGCAGGCGGCCTCAAGATGGGACTGATTGGCAGTATCATAACTCAGCCAATTTTAAATCTCATGTACAAGGGTGGCGATGAAGGAACAGATCTTATTGAACGAGCTATCGATGATCTCGATCTTGCAGTACTGGGCCGACTTCAGAACTATAACTTCCTCGCACGCTCAAAGGTAATGTTAAACGGCGGAGCAGGCGATGACGTTATTAATGTAAACTCGACCTATGCGTTCTCGACCTTCAGAGGCTGCGATGTATTCGCAAACGGCGGCGAGGCTGAGCGCGGTGAAGGCGGCACAAATGCGATCACTTCCACAAAGGGCGGCTTTGACAGACTCCACCTCTCAGGCAAGATTGGCAGCGGCTACTTTAATACAGATCCTATCACAGGTACAGCACTCGGAGAGAGCATCACTATGACAGCGATGGCTACTATCTCTTTCCTGAACAACCTCTTCCCTGCATCTGCGATGTTCAACCAGATGTATGTAAATACGCACTATATTAGTGCATTTACAGATGTACTTGAAGGATATGAGAGCCCAATCGATACAATCAGCTTTGGCGGTAAGGATACAGTCGAGCTCACGATGGCAGAGGCCATGGAGGGCGGCAGAGTCTTTGATTCCTACAAGGACTATGTAATTACCGATTATGCTCCGGGCACGGTTCTCACTATCTCCGGTGGTCAGGGTACAATCTTTACCAATATAAAAATCGAAGGCGAGCAGGTTAGTGTAGGTAGCATCAACGCTCCTTACCTCAACATACTGATTGATGCTGAAAACAGCGACTCAAATGCTGCAGGCTCTATCACAGTTAACGAAAATGCCAATATAATAGGAAGAAACATCATCCTTAACGCAGAAAACAGTGACGAGCACAGACTCGAACTTATTAATAACGATCTTTCTGCAGACGAGGACGATTACAGTATCAACGGTTCCATGTTTGATGTTGTAAGCGATGTAAAAATAGACATTCTCTCAGGCGCCAGCCTCAGAGCATCCGAATGCGTGGCTATAGAGGCAACCAGCTCTCAGACCAGCCCGCTGATTCCTGTGCTCTCAAGCATCCTCCAAGATGAACAATTACAGAATGCACTCAACTTCAACTGCGTATCCGTAAAGGTCGGCAGTGCTATCGTAACAATTCTCGGCAGCATCTATGCTTCCACCATTACAGTGAACGCTTCAAACGAGGTTGAGCTTGAATCAACAAACGAAAACCTCGCATTATTCGGCATCCCTCTCGCAATCGGTGTAATCATCGGCGAAGCAGGAGTAGTCGTTACAGGTAATGCCGTACTGAATGCAAGCAACGGCAGCATCACAATTAAATCAAACGCTACAGTGGACTTCGAAGCAGAAGCCCGCAGCGGACTGTTACCATTCACACTGGCGGTATCAACAGTTGTTAACGACAGCTATGTAGACATCGGCGGAAGCGCAAGACTCATAGCATCAAAGACAAACGGCACTGATTCTTCCGGTGATGTTAACGTGCAGGCAAAGGCAAGCACTCATGTGGTAACAAACTCCACAGGCTATGACTATGATGCAAACATTCAGATCGGCAGAGTTAACACCGGTAACTCCGGCGGATTCTTTGCAGTATCCGTTGTAGTTCAGAACTGCCACGCAGCAGTAGTTAACAATGCAAGCGTTAATGCTGCAGGAGATTTCAACTTGGGCAGCATGGCATTTGAATATGTAACAAACAAGGCGACATCAAACCCTGAAGAAACAGGTGGTTCATTCGCACTTGCAAACCTCATCAACAAGATTACAGACCTCCTCACAAAGGCAAAGCAGACACTCTCCGGTTCTGCAGTATCATCACCGGGCTCTGTTCAGTACAGCAGCCGTACAGAGAGAGGCTTTGTAACTATTCTTTCAAAGCTCATCGGTTCAACATCAGGCGCAGCAGCAACAGGTCCTGCAGCTCAGCGCAGCACAGGTACCGGCGTAACCAGCCTGTTTAACCAGGGCACAAAAGGCGGCTCCACAACATCGGGCGCAACCGGCAGCGGAATTGAGGCCGGAGCGGACGATGAGGAGTCTTCCAGTACGCAGCTCGTGGGAGCACTTGCAGTCACATATGCACAGAACAGTAACAAGGCGTACATCAACACCTTGGGCGACATTATAATAGAAGGAACTTTAAACCTCCGTGCCCTCGGTTCAATCACAGACATGACTCTGGCAGACGGTTCACCGATTGTCAGAACCTCCAGAGCTGCTCGCGGCGTAGCAGCAAACACATCCTCACCTGCACTCACAGGTGCCGGAATAAAGGATACAACCTACAATGTAGGCTCAGTATACAACATCAGCTTTGACACAATGACAAACGGTTTCGTAACCGTTGAAGGTTCCATCCCAAGCAACTGCATCACCACAAGAGGCGCTGCAGGTACTACCGGCACAGCAGTCATTGCAAGCGAAACATCAATTACACTCAGAATCACTGCACTCACTGGTTATGAATGCACTTCCGTTCGCATGAACGGCAACGAGCTGACAATCTCCGGCGGCGCAGTTACATTCAAAATGCCTGAATCAAATGTTGTAATTTCAGCAACATTTACACCATCAGGCCACCTGATCACATGCGATGAAAAGCATCCTGAGCAGGGACACTTCTATGCAAACTACAGATACCGTGAAGAAGGCGGCGGCGTTTGCGTATACATCTCAACACGCGCAGGCTACACAGTATCATTTGCTTCCGTTACTTACACAAGCGGCACAGCTACGACTACTCTCGTAAGCAAGGCAGGCGTTGACATCACAGGCGGCAGCATCTACTTTAACATGCCTGACGCAGACGTACTCGTAGTAGTAGAATACGCAGGTATCGAGGAGATGCTCGAGCTCGACAGCAGCATCATCAATGCAACAGGCGGTGCAGTAACCGTAAAGGGTGCTGACGGCAGAGTAATCCTTAACTCAAAGTCCGTTTCCGGCTCTGCAGTTGCAACTCAGGGCAGCATTCGCCTCGGCGAAACAGTAACGGTAGAAATCGCACTCGCTACAGGCTATGCTATCAGAAACAATGGCGTAACAATAGGCGGCGTTCTGGTACTTCCTGATCCGACCACGACTTCCTCAAAGGGTATCTACAAATATACCTTAAGATTAATCACAGATTCTGCACTCAAGGTGCTGGTTGCATTCACAACCAATTCCGCACTCAAGGAAAAGGCAGAAGCAAAGAGATCAAGCTCACTCGCACTCGGCGTAGGTGTCAGCGTTGACGTTGTAAACTACGACAATATCGCTACCATCATCGCAGGTAATTTCCGCGTGGGCGGACTCTCAATCAACGCAAATACAATTGACCTCACTTCCGTAAATATTGCAAAGGCCGGCTTTACAGCAGCAGATATCGGTCTTGCAGGTGCGGTTGCCGTTCACGTGCTCGCAGCAGAGAACTCGGCAACAGTTGAGACAGGCGGCGTAACAGGCACTTCAATCGTATTCGCAGGCGGCGATGTAGAAATTGCAGCGGACGTTGTTAAGTCTCGCATCGCAACAATCGCAGACGCAGCAGGCGCTGACGAAGAGGAAGAAGCAGCCGAAGAAACTCCTACAAACAAGAACAAGACTCCTAACGGAGTAACAGGCGGCGCAGTTACATCAAGCTCCGCAGTTTCAGGCGGCGCTGTTGAGGACGAAGGCGGCGACTCCATCGGAGTAGGCGCAGGCATCGCAATTGCAGTAACAGGTATTGACAACATTGCTACAATTGCTGACGGCGTAATCCTCGAAATGGCAAGCGAAAGCGATGTGCTTAAAAGCTTCACCGTTCGCGCAAACTTTGAAACAGAAGAAACAGTTATCGCAAAGGCAGGTGCAGAGGGCGGCACAGCAGTCGTTCCTGTACTCGTACTTGACGTGTCCGGCGTATGCTCAATCGCAGATACCGGCAACAAGATTACAAATTCATTCCTTAAAGTTGCAGGCGCAATCGAAATCAATGCTGAAAACTCAATCATCAGAACTCTCGAAGCAGACGCTTCGGCAGCAGGTGAGAGCGCAGGCGGCGGCGGTTCATTTGTAATCGACGTAATTAACGACAGTGCAGAAGCAAATCTCGGACGCAACTTCAAGTCCGCATCAAACGCAAGCATCCATGCACAGTCAATCAGCAAGCTCAACGCAAAGGCAAACGCATCATCACAGGGCGCAGCTCCTGATCCTGTAACCTCTACTTCAGGCAGCACGACACCGGGCAGCGTTTCGGGCGGTACTACAAATCCTGGCAGCGGCAGTGGCTCAGGCAGCGGCTCCGGCGCGGGAACAACTACACCTTCGTCAACTGACGAAGACCCTGACTGGTCGGATGCGCTTAACAACCTCTTTGACGAAGGCGGCAATGAAGGCGTTTACACAAACGCAACCGATACAGCAATCGTTACAAACAACTTCGATCGCGGTCAGTCTGACCGTCAGGCTGATGCAAACGTTTCTAACGCAAGCATCCTGGCAGGCAGCGTTGGCACCAGAAATGTCAACCCTTCAAGCATGTCAGCAGTTTCGGCAGACCGTCAGGCTGCAGAAACCCCTGAAGGAAACGTTCAGGTAGCAGCATCATTCGTACTCAATATCATGAAGAACGCCTCCAAGGCAACAATCGCAGATTATGTGACTGTCCTTGCAGATGGCGATCTTGACATGGAATCAAAGATTGATACAGATGCTCACATCACTGCAAACTCATCCGCAACTCAGTCCGATACAGGTGTCGGCGTTGCGGTAGCAATAAACATTGTAAAATTCGATAATATCGTAAAGATTGGCAAGGGCTCCTTCATCAGCGCAGCTTCTGTATCACTCGTAGCTACAATCGTTGACGAAGAAACAAAGTCTCAGGCAGAATACATCCTCGAAGAATTCCTTTCGGACCTCCTGCCGACTACAGGTGCAATGAGGCTTATTAACTACCTCATCGCAAAGGAAACAGCAAAGGACGATGTTCCTTGCCAGACACTCACAGAATATGTACTCAACCAGCTTGAGGAAAGAGGAGCAGATCCTGTTCACGAGGTTCTTGATAATATCCTCACCACTCTGATTCAATACATCACAAAGGAACTCAGAAAAGAAGACGTTAACTGGGACGACTTTGTAGAAGACTCCGGAATGGGCGAATACGCTAATATCTGGGCAGACGTTGCAAAGGATACAGGCGAAAGACTCCTCTCCGCAGTCACAAACAAAAAGATCCTCCTCGGTCTCGTAAAGGACGGTATTATCAAGAAGGTAATCGACGATTACAAGAAAGAGGCAAAGAATAAAGAAAATCCATTCGAAAGACAAAAGATGATCGACCTCGCATGGAAGCTCCTCGCATCATGGTTTGGTGCAAACGCTGACGGCGAATGCGTAGGTAACGAAATCATCACAGAAGCTGTAGCAGGCGCAGGTGCAGCCAGCGTCGGTGTTGCAGGTTCGGTAGCACTTTCCGTAGTAAACGGAAATACAAAGGCAATCATTGACGATAACTGCGTGATCACTTCAGGCGGCATCATCACGACAAACGCAAATGCAGCTTCCGAAATCAACACTACAGCTACATCCTCAGTAGACAAGGAAGGCAAGCCTGACAAGAACAAGGCTGCCACAAACAACGCAAAGTCCACTACAGGAACAAGCGGTGGTGCTGTTTACAAGGTAAATGCCGATACAACCAGCAGAACCGGCGTTTCCGGCACATCCAGAGCAGCTACAACATCAAAGGCAGCTACAAGCTCCACCAGCAAGTCATCTGTCGGCGTAGGTGCAGCAGTTGCACTCGCATTCGTTGACATGGCTGTAGATGCAGGTATCGGCGATAACTGCCACGTTGTAGGCACAGTTCTCGATATCAGAGCAGAGGTTGAAAACAACCTCGATACAAACTCCGTATCAGGCTCCGATCCAATCGCAAGGTCTGAAGACTTTAATGCGGCTGACCTCAACACAACAGGTTCGGGCACAACTAATTCGACAGGTTCGGCTGCAAACAGCGGCGCTGCAGGCACATCCGGCATGGATATCGCAGTAGATGCTTCCGTAGCACTCGGACTCATTGACAATGAAGTAAATGCATACGTAGGACAGGGTACAATCCTTATCCTCGCTGATTACGACATCGATGACTGCATCATCGTTGACGAAGCATCCCTCGGCGAAAGAGAAAAGGCTACGACAGCAACAGCTATTACGCTTTACATCCTCGCAAAGGAAGGCGGCGCAACAAAGGCTAATGCAAGCGGTTTCTCAATGGGTAACCACACTGCAGTCGGCGCAGCAGTTGCAGTTAACATCGCAACCAGCGAAATCAATGCTCTCTTTGCAGGTAACGGTACAGTTTCCGGTAATGTAAAGATGGACGCACTCACAGAGAATCAGGACGATGCAAATGCACTCGCACTTGCTATGGGCTCCGATCTCGAAAAGTATACAAAGAAGATTCAGGCCGGCCAGAATGCTTCAAAGGCTGCTCAGGCTCAGAGAAAGAAGTACGGCAACAAGACAAGCAACACAATCTCCGGCAGAATGAACAATACGAGCACAGCTGCAACAGGTACAACTCGTGCGGCTGCATCCTCGTCAATGCCTACATCCGTTAATATCTTAAACTCCATCGGTGCACAGACTGACGGCAGCACTACCGGCGGCGCAGCATCGGGTGGTGTAGCTCAGGCACTTACTCAGGTAGGCAGCAGCAGCGGCGCTATCAGCGGCGGTGCACTTACGGGCAACCTTAACGGAAACAACAAGCAGCAGGAAAAGCAGAATATTTACGTAGGCGCAGCTGTTGCAGTAAATGTAACGGTTCACAAGGCAAACGTAGTTATTTCGGGTATCCTTAATTCCGATTCACTTTGGGCACATGCAACCAACCACGCAGACTTCTCGACTGCAGGCTCCGGCGCAGCTGCTTCACTTGCAAACAACTCCAACAGCGTTGGCGTTGGTATCGGTGTATCGGTAAACAAGAACCAGGCTAATGTAGTAGTAAGCGGCGCTAATATCACAGTTACGTCCAAGGGCGGCGTTGATCTCAACTCCGAGCTTACTCAGAATAACGGCGATGTAGACGATTCCTACAAGGGCAAGTACGGCACACTTGCAATCGCAGGCAGCCTTTCAGGCTCCGGCGGCAAGGCAGCCGCAGCAGGCGCTCTCTCCATCATGGTAGCAAAGGGCAAGTCTTCAATCGTAATCACTGACGGCTCCACTATTAATGCAGCAGGTCAGGCTGTGCAGATGCACGCATACGACAAGTCAAAGCTCTCCGCAGCTTCGCTTGCCGCAACAGTATCAAAGGGCGTAGCAGTAGGCGTGGGCGCATCGTTCGCACTCCTCTATGCTCAGAACAAGGTTGAAATCCTCGTAGGCAGCGATGAAGCAAGTGCTCAGGGCGTTACAATCAACGCATCCTCAGTTGCTATCTATGCCGAAAAGGAAAAGGTAGATATCCATGATTATGAGTTCCCGCTTGGCAGAGAAGAGCTCTTCACAGTAAGCCAGGGCGCTACAAGCAATGCAGGTCTCATCAATATCGATCCTGTAATGACTTCAGACGGATCGGTAAAGGGCTACAACCTTACTACAAACTTTAACTGCCAGAGCATCACAGACCTCATTCAGGCAACTTCAGTGCTCGGTACAGTTAACTACTTTGCAATGGCAGCGGCCGGCACAATCATAGCCGGCAAGAGCTCACCTGCAGCAGCAGGACAGGGCGGTGCAGGCGGCACTACAGGCGGAACAACCGGTACTACAGGCGGCACTACCGGCCAGCAGGGTACAGGACAGAAGCTCGCACTTTCGGGCGCTGTTGCAATCCTTATTAATGACAGTATCACCAGGGCAATCCTTGGAAATAACGTAACAATCAACACAACCGGCGAAGATGGCGTTTCTGTTGAAGCAAGCTCCGACAACAACGCAATCATGATCGGCGGATCGCTGACAGTTGCAAAGAACTCACCTGCAACAGTCGGTGTAAACGTAGGCTGTGTTGTAGGTAACGACGAAGTTACCGCAAAGATCGGCGATGGCGCAGTAGTTGTCGCAGAGGGCGGCGGTATCACAGTAGCAGCTGTTGCAACAGCTGATCTCTGGGCTATCACTGTAGCTGCATCAGTTGCATATGACGATCAGACAGATCAGGCTCAGGGCGGTCAGCAGGGCGGCAGCACCGGCTCATCTCAGGGCTCATCCAGAAACACTATCGGTGGTAACCTGACAGTAATTGTAACAAACAATGAGGTAAATGCTATCGTTGGCGAGCATGCGAGACTGGCAGCATTTGAAGATGTAAATATCACGGCAGACAATGATGTAGACATCGTTCTCATTTCATTATCTCTCGCAGTATCCGCAAGCCAGCAGCAGTCAAGCGGCGTTGCAGCAGGCGGTACTATTGCGGTAGCTGTTACAAATGCAGAAGCAAACGCAAAGATTGGTGATGACACAGTAGTAATTTCAACAGAAGGCGCTATCAATGTAATCGCTGACAATAACGATTTCATGCTGAATGTACTTGGCTCCGTATCCGGCTCCGGCGGCACAGCTGCAGTAGCAGGTACTCTGGGCGTACTCGTTTCCCAGGCAAGAGCAAAGGCTGTAATCGGCGATCGTGTAACAATCAAAGCTGACAAGGATATCAATGTCCTCGCAGACGGCGACTCAAAGCTCATCAGCATCCTTCTCTCACTGGCCGTAACAGGTGGTAACGGCGGTGCGGCAGTAGGCGCTGTAATCAATATCAATGTTAACCTCCGTGAAGTACTCGCAGAGGTTGGCGATGGCTCGACACTTATTTCAAATAACGGAAATGTACGCATTGCAACAGAAGGTACAGACTGGACTCTGATCCTCACTGTATCAGGCTCGCTTGCGGCAGGTGACGATCCGAGCGTAGCAGGAAACATCCAGATTAACTACGCAGGTAATGATGTAAAGACAAAGATAGGAAGAAACACTACAATCACTGCATACGACTCAATCGGAGTTATTGCAAACCACGATAATAGGGTTTATCTCGTTGCGCCTTCAATTTCGGGCGCAAGCAACGGTACAGCAGTCGGTGCTACAATAATCATTACCGTAATTAAAAATGACACTCTCGCAAAGATTTTCGAGAATGCAAGACTTACCGCATATGCTTGCGGCTTCGGCGCTGGCGTAGGCGGCCCGGCTGTAACTACAGCAACAGGCATTACACCTCATGCTATTAACAGAGCAGAGCGCAGAAAGGGCGTAAGCGTTGATGCAAGCTCCGACCAGCTCGTACTCATGATCGGCATCGCTGCAGCAGCAAGCGGCCAGAGCGCAGGCGCAGGCGTACTTGATACTATGGTACTTCTGAACAGAACTGCAGCGGAAATCGCACGCGGCGCAGTAATCAGATCCGGGCTTGAATCAAGCTCCGATGTGAACGGCGACGGTCAGGCAGAGTCCGCAAATGATGACGGAGATGTACACATACGAGCTTATGATAAAGCAAAGGCATTCAACTTCGGTGGTGCAATGGGTATCGGCGGCGGTGAAACCGGTGTCGGCGCATCCATCCTCGTACTCGTATTTGACAAGAAGGTAAAGGCTGATGTCAGCGGTGACATCAGAGCAACAGGAGATATCGATGTAGAGGCTGAGGCAAACGATGATCTGTTCCTCGTAGCTGTAAACCTCGGTATCGCGGGCGGCTCCACAGGCGTTGCGGCAGGTGGTACAGCACTCGCATTCATGGATAACGTTCAGGCGTTCATTTCAGGCTCCGCTATAGCACGCGGTGACATCACAGTATCCGCAATCACCGATACTGTACTTGTAAATGTAGGTGCCAGCATCGCAGCTTCCGGCTCTACAGCAGTTGGCGGCGAGCTCGTTATCACATACTTCAAGGGCGTTACAAAGGCATTTATTGCTGATAACTCAGTTGTAACAGCCGGCGGCATCCTTGATGTAATCGCAAAATCAAAGGAAACAATCACAGGCGATGTTGTAGGTCTTTCCGGTGGCGGCTCCGCTGCTATTTCGGGTGCACTCGACCTCCTCATCTCACTCGTTGATACAAAGGCATATATCGGCAGCGGCAGCACAGTTAACGCAAGCGCAGTAAATGTAGACGCAAGCGATGACTACTTCCTGCTCGGTATTGCGGTATCGGCAGCATTCAGCGGCTCTGCAGGTGTCGGCGTTACAGCGATCATCACTGTAGCAAAGAATCAGGTAGCTGCATATATCGGCTCAGGCAGCCGTGTAATCACAAACACAGGCAGCGTAAAGGTAATCGCTGATGAAAAGAGAAAGGTTCTTGATTATGCAGGAACTATCGCAGGCGGCGGCAGTGCAGGCGTAGGCGTAACACTCATGATTACTGTAGTCGGCGGAATGCTCGACGAAGACAGCAGCAGTGAGCTCGGCCAGTACTTCAATGCAAATGCAGCAATTAACGGCGATTCAAGCACTACTTCCGCAGGTATACGAAACGGCAGCATTGCCGCAACAGACAGCCTGTTCGAAGGTGACGGCATCTTCACGGCAGATCAGATTAACAGCCACACAACTTCCGATGGCGTTAAGTACTCTGAAACAACTGTCGGCCACGAAGAATATCTCTACAAGGATTCCGACGGCAACAGAGCAAGCACTACAGATGCAGCAAGCCAGATCGCTACGGGATACTTTGCGACAAACCTCTCAGTAACCACTACTTCACAGGGTGCTGTTGATGCGGTTTATAACCAGCTCGGCGGCAGAGTAAGCAGAGGCGCTCTGTACACAACTCTCTACCTGACTCCTGACGAAGTTCGCAACGGAACATACGGAGGATACGCAGTACACTTTGTTGATGAAAACGGAAATCCGATAGCAGAGTCAGAACTTGCTGCACGCGGTGTGCGTGAAACAACAGTAGTATACAGCGGTAATGACTCCTACACAGAGGGTTATGCAGGCACTACAAATGCAGCAGCAAACGCTACAACAAGCGGTGCTGTAAACACTACAAAGACACAGGATCAGGAAAATGCTGAAAGACTTGGTCCTACTCAGCCTAATTACGCGCCAATGGACAGCGTACAGGCATATATCGGCTACGGTGCTTACATAAAGAGTAAGCAGGACATCGTAGTAGAAGCAAAGGACAAGCTCAACATCGATAACTTCACCGGTACCGTTGCAATCGGCGGCGAAGCAGGTGTCGGCATCGGTATAGGACTTCTCGTATCCTTCAGTAATGTACTCGCATACGTTCAGGACGGTGCAGTACTCGAGGCTGACGGTGATGTTGTAGTATCCGCATGGGGCGGCTCCACTGCCGAAAGAGAGTCCACAACCAGCGGCGGTACTTCCGCTTCGGCAATCGTAGCACAGAAGACTACAGATTCCGCAAATACAGGCTTCCTGACTATCAGAACTATCGGTCTCGTAGTTGGCGGCGGCTATGTAGGCGTGGGCGTAGCACTCGGTGTTACAACTCTCGTATCAAATATCAAGGCTTATGTTGAGGGCGACATCGTAAAGGCAAACGATGTAATCATCCAGGCAAAGGCTGATTATCCAAACGTAATGGCAGGTACGCTTTCAATCGGCGGCGGCTTTGTAGGAGTTGCTGTATCGATTGGTACCGCAGCATTCAGCGGTAACGTATTTGCAGGCATCGTAGGTGATGCAGAGGTTGGCCAGGGCGCATCCGGAAGAGTAGGCAACCTCACAGTAAGCTCAATCGCAAACACTAACGCAACAGCATTTGCTGCAACTCTTGCGGCAGGTGCGGTTGGCGTAGGCGCAGGCCTGGCTCTTGCAGTAAACAAGAGCGTAGTTGAGACCTTCATCGGTCAGGCTGCAAAGGTTAGCGCAAGGAGCGTAAGCGTTACATCCGCAGGCGACTGCGCATCCGATGCTTGGATCGTAGGTGTAGCAGGCGGCGGCGTTGCAGTAGGTGTCGGCATCGGCATCTCCGTAAACGTTCCGACTATAAAGACTTATATCGGCGTAACTCCGGGCAGCAGTGCTACAGCGGGCTCAAGTGCTTCTGATGCAGCGCTCATCGGCTTTGTACACGCTGATAACGTAAATGTAATAAATGATATGAAGACCTCCGCAACGATGAACATTCTCTCCATCGCTGCAGGCGGCGTTGCAGTTGCAGGTAACATCCTGATCGCAATCAATGTTACAAAGGCACAGGCTGCAATCAACAAGATGAACGTAGAGGCAGGCAATATCTTCATTAATGCAGGTCTCGACACAATGGCAAGATACATCCTTGCAAGCGCAGCAGTTGGCGGCGTTGCAGTCGGCGTATCCATCGGATTCTCAGGCCTCTATGCTGAGAACGAAGCGTTCATCGATGCTACAGGCGTTACAGTTTCCGCAGGCTCCATTTCGGTAAATGCCGGAACAGATGCAAGAAAGAACGAATTCAGATCGCTTGCTATGGCATTCTCCGCAGCTATCGGAGCTGTTGCGGTAGGCGTAAACGCAGCAGTAGCAGATAACGACACATTAAACAAGGCTTATATAAAGGCCGGTGTCGTTAATGCAGGCAGCATCACAGTCGGCGCTGTATCGCTTGCTGATGCGACAGCAATGATTATCGGTGTTAATGCCGGTGGCATTGCGGTTGCAGGCTCTGTTGCAATCGGTATTCTGCGTGCAGACCAGAGAGCCGAGATTGCAGACGGCACAGTAAATGCAAACAGCATTAACGTAGTATCAAAGTTCAACGAAAGCGGTAATACATTACTTGGCAGTCTCCTCACATTTGTGGGAGCAGATATTCCTGCAGGTGCAAACTCGCTCATCTTCACAGGTGGCGGCGGCGGACTCTATGTAGTTGTTAATGTCGGCGTTGCAGTAAATGTAGCAAAGAACATTGCAAGAATTAACGCTTCAAATATTAATGTTGTCGGTAACAACAACGCTGTTAACGTAAAGAGTGCAGGAAAGAGCAATGCTAAATCCGGTACTTGGAACCTCGGTTTCGCATTTAACAGCGTAATCCTGCCGCTTAACGTTGCAGTTTCAAAGGCAGAGTTCATTTCAGAGCTCGCAGTAAACGGCAACCTCAATGTTGGCAGAATCAATGTAGAAGCTGCATACGAAACAAAGGCTGATGCAGTTATCACTCCGCAGATTGCAGGTGTTTCCGCAGGCATGGCAAACATCGGCATGAACACTGCAGTAGCAGTTGCAGCATCCACTGCAAAGGCTAACATCACAGGCAGCGGCGTGATTGTAGCAGGTAATGTAAATGTAAAGGCTGACGGTACAGTAAAGGCAAATGCAAGATTAAATACAGCACTTGTAAATGTTGCCGGTGTCAGCGTTGCGGTAAACTGCCTCACAGCAGTACTTACTGCAAGCCAGAGCGCTTCAATCAATAATGTAACAATCAACAACACTCCTGTTACCGTTGAATCAATCATGAACGACGGTACAAACGAAGGTGCTACTGCAGAGCTTGCTTCAATGTTCAGCACAGTCGGTGGTGTGGACATCCACGGATATTCGGTTAACGGCACAATCGCAACAGCAACAGCTGATGCAAAGAATGCAGCCTTCATAAAGGGCGTAGATATTAATGCCGCAAGCAAGAATGTAACAATCCATGCAAAGGGCTACAGCTATGCAAATGCATTCATCACTACACCTGATGCAAGCATAGGCCTCCTTTCAGTCGGCATTAATGTAATGAACGCAAAGGCAGAGGGCACTAACGATGCGTACATCGACACTACAGGAAAGACTGTAAACGTTAGAAACCTCACCATCACAAATGATAACCAGGCTATAGCAAATGCTGAAACCGGTAACTCCGGACTTGGTATCAGTGCGAACATCACAGATGTTTCTTCAAACATTGCCGATGCAATCACAAAGAACGAAGCAAATGCTATGATTACAGGTACCGGCAGGGTAAACGTAGCTGGTAACCTCACAATCACAGCAAACGGTACAGCAAATGCGAAGTCAAATGTACACACTACTGCACTTATTGCAGCAAATGCTGTTAAGCTCGCGCTCAATGTACTCTATGCAAAGCTTGATTCTGTTCAGAAGGCTTATATCGAGAATGCAAATGTTAATGTAACAGGTAATGTGACAATTACTTCGAACTTTAACAGGAATGATAATAATGGTGCACAGGCAGTCATCGGCAGCATGTTCACGACAGTTCCATCGGTAACAATTAACCTCGTCGGAGCAGAAACCAATATAGCAATCGCAACAGCGGGAGCTACCAACTACGCATTCATAGACGGTGCTGTAGTTACAGCAAACACTCTCACTGTTAAATCCGATGCGAAGACCCTCGCTCAGGCTAAATGCGCAGAAGCAGTTGCCAGCCTCGGTCTCATATCAATCGGTATCAACACAATGTTCTCGTTCGCAAACGGCGATTACAGAGCATATATCGCAAATAGTGATGTCAGAGTGAACGATGACCTTGATATCACAAACAACTACACTGCAGACTCCCTCGCAGAGGTATCACAGTCACTTGCAAAGATTTCTGCAATTCAGGCAGGCGTAAACGTTGCTGTTGCAACAGTCGGCGTAAACGCAGAGGCAGGTCTTAATTCGACTGCCCTCATCTATGCAATTGATGATGATGTAAATGTAACTGCAATCGGCCTTGCAAAGGCTAATGCAAAGATCAAGGCTCCGGCAGTATCAATTTCGCTCGCGAAGTTTGATGTCTCCGCACTTGATGCGAGACTCACCGCAGTTCAGAAGGCTTATGTTGATGGTGCTACCATAAAGGCAGGCAGTGTCAATATTAAGTCCGAGTTCAACAATACAAACAATGACGGTTATGGCGCATTCGCAGAGCTTGGCAATCCTCTTGCAGGTGGCATCGGCACAAACGTAAGCTACCTGACAGTAGAGACCAACATCGCAAATGCTTCATCAGCAGCAACCGTTTGGGCTACTGCAAACAATGTAAACCTCATCGGTGTAGATACATTAAATGTCGATGTAATCGGCAAATCAAAGGCTAAGGCTTATCTCAAGCAGGATAATTCACTTGGCATGGTTTCACTCGGCCTTAATGTACTCAATGCCGATGCAAGAGGCGACTACAGAGCAGTAGTAAATGCTGACGGTGGAAACACTATCGAGGCTGAAACAGTTAATGTAAAGGCAAACTACACTGTAGATGCTTATGCAGAGACAGGAAACTCCAACTTCGGTGTATCCGCAGTTTCCGCAAAATTAAATGTCGCTCAGTCCGAGACAAACATTATTGCTATCGCAGCAATCACAGGTACTTCAAACAGCAGCATCCACGCAACGAATGTATCTGTTGATGCAATCGGAAGCGGCATTGCAAAGACAGCGATTTCACAGCCAAAGGTACAGCTTTCATATGTTAACCTCGCAATGAATGCACTCTTTGCAAAGCTTTCCGCAACTCAGGAAGCTTACATCCAGGGTGTGAATGTAGAGGCTGACAATGCGGTAACCGTAACCTCCAAGTTCAACGAGGGCAAGACCGAGGGCGCGGTTGCCGAGATAGGCAGCTCGCTTAAGAGCGGAAGTGCAAATCTTTCGTACTACAGTGCAAGCGTAAACTTCGCTACAGCAGCGGCTTGCACTATCGCAAAGGCTTATACTGACAAGGCTTCCATTACTGCAGACAGACTCGCAGTAGCAACTAATGGCAAGGCGCTTGCAAAGGCTGGCATTGCTTCTGCAACAGTTTCTGCAGGTCTCCTTTCAGTCGGCGCAAATGTACTTGATGCTTCGGCAGCAGGCACATTCGATGCTACTATAGATACCACAAATGCAGTTGTATCTGCAGGCGCGGTAACAGTAACTACCGACTACGAATCAAAGGCAGATTCCGATGTAACTCTCTCACTTATAGAGGTAACAGGAATCAGCACAAAGGTTAACTATGCAAACGCAAATGTCAAGACAAATGCTATCGCTGCAATTGCAGGAACAGGTGATCTTTACAGTGGCGATACTGTACGTGTAAAGGCAAACGGAACTGCAAAGGCAGATTCGCGCATCTTTACTCCAACCTGCAATATTAACCTTGCAAGCGTAAATATCACTTACCTCAATGCAAAGCTTGATGCAGATCAGAAAGCTTACATTTCAGGTGCACACGTACACGCAGACGGTGCAGAAGTTGTATCGAACTTTAACACCGGCGTGAACACCGGCGTGACAACAGGCGCATCAGTAAATGTTGGCAGTCTCACAAGCAGCCGCGGCGGACTCTCTGTAGAGGGCGTGGGTGTAAATACAAATATTGCAACAGCAGATGCGGGTTCAAAGAACTATGCTTACGTTGACGGTGCTTCCTTCATCGGAACAGGCAGCATCAATGTAAAGGCTGACTCAACGTCTGTTGCTGAGGCAAAGATTATTCAGAACAGCTCGGTAGGTCTTGCTAATGTCGGCGTGAATGTACTCAATGCTTATGCATCCGGCGACTTCAGAGCATACCTTGCTACAGACGATGAAATTGCTGTAGACAATATCAATATTTACAACAATTACACTACTAATGCTTATGCTGAAACCGGCCACAGTGCAAAGGGCGTAAAGGCAGCTGGTGCAGGCTTTACAACAAACGTTGCAAATGCAGATTCAAAGGCACAGGCACTCGCATACATCACAGGTAACGGTACCGTAAGCGCAAACGCTATTAACGTAACTGCTACAGGCGTTGCAAATGCGAACGCAGGCGTTTCAAAGGCACTTGTTCAACTTTCGGGTATCGATATTGCAGTAAATGTACTCACTGCAAAGCTCACCGGCAACCAGAGAGCTTATATCGAGGGCGTAAGCGTAACTGTTCCAGACAGCGGCACAGTAAGCGTTGTATCCGAGTTCAACAAGGACTCCGGTATGGCAAATGCTCAGATTGGCAGTGCGTTCGGTTCTGCTGCAAACCTTACACTCTACGGTGGAAGCGTTGCGACAAACACTGCACAGTCAAACAACACGGTTTACGCATTCACTTCCGGCGCATCGATTACAGCAGGAACTCTCAAGGTTCTCACAACTGCAACATCGATTGCAAGGGCAGATTACTTTGCGTCAATCCTTGATGCAGGACTCTACTCCATCGGTGCAAATGTGATGAATGCATACGCTAATGGCGACTATGAGGCATTTATCGATACAAATAACGCAAATGTAATTGTAAGAAACCTCACCCTCGATAATACTTACACTGCAGATGCTTATGCAGAGGTAACTCAGTCACTGGGCGATCTCTCCATCGTATCCGTTAAGTACAACAGAGCAGACGCTGAGGTTAATACAAAGGCAATTGCGGCTATCAAGGGTAATGGTACGCTCACAAGCGCAAATAACGTGAATGTAAACGTTACAGGTACCGCAAAGGCAAACTCGAAGATTTACAAGCCAAACGTTGAGGTTGCACTCGCATCAACCAATGTAAACACTCTGTATTCAAAGGTTAACTGCGACCAGAGAGCGTTCATTGAAAACGCTACTGTAAAGGCACAGAATGTAAATGTAAATGTAACTTCGACACTCAATAACAATGATAATCCAAGTGCAACCGCATTCCTCGGTTCACTCGGTAGCAGCATTAATGCAAGTGCTGTAAATATCGCTTACAACGAAGCATTTGCAACCTCGGGCGGCATCTCCTATGCATTCACAAAGAATGCAAAGATTGATGTCGGAACAGGCGTGGTAAATGTTAAGTCCATCGCTAAATCACTTGCGAAGGCTGATATAGATATGCCTACCGCAAGCATAGGCCTTGTATCCCTCGGACTTAACCAGCTTACAGCAAATGCTGCTGGTGACTTCAGAGCATTTGTAGACGTAACTGCTGCAGGCAGCGGCGTTACTGCAAGCGCAATGAACATCACAAATACATATACGACGAATGCTGTATCCTATACAGGTCCGTCCAACCAGAATAATGATTCTCTCAACGTTTCTGCCCTTAATGTAAAGGCAAATGTTGCAGAGTCAAAGACAGTAACGGTCGCAAAGGCCGGAATTGAAGGCTCGTCAGATGATGACGAGGTTCACATACGTCTCACGGGCGCATTAACAATTAACGTAACGGGAATCGCACTTGCAAAGGCTCTGATTAAGCAGGGCAGCGGCGTATCCGCAGTAAATGTTGCAGTATCCGTTCTGAAGGCTGATCTTTCCGGAACTCAGGCTGCATATGTAAGCGGCGGCGGCGTTCAGGCAGGCAGCATCACAATCAATTCCAAGTTCAACGAGAACGGCTCAAAGGGCAATGCCAATATGGGCGCACTCGCAAGACTTGAAAGCGTTAACGGCAGCAGCTTTATCGCACTCGGTTCCGAGACAGTTAACGATATCTTCGCAACGATCACAGCTAATGTCAGCGCATTCGTAAAGAACGCAAACATCAAGCTGGGTAACAATGATATCAATATTAATAACACTGCAAAGGTATTTGCGGAAAGCTATTCGGGAGCTCCGGGATTCTCCGGCAGCCTTATTGCGGGCGCCTTCGTAAAGGCTACCGCTGATGCAAGCGGTCACTTCGATGCATACATCGAAGGCGGCAGAACGGAAGCCAAGAATGTAAATGTTACAAACAATTACACTGCAAAGGCTTACGCTCAGACTCAGCAGCCTGAAGTGGCGCTTAGTGGTGTAGACTTTGCAACAAATGAAGCAATCGCAAAGGTTACTTCAAACTCCGATTCCTATGCGAAGAATGCCAATATCACGGCAAGTGCACTCACAATCGCAAATACAGGCCATATCTATGCGGATGCTATCGTTGGCCCTGCACCAAGTGCAAATATCAGTGGTATTAGAGCTCTGGTATCAAGGGCTACTTCGTCGGTAACGGCACGTCAGAAGGCATATATCGAGGGCGGAAGCATTAAGACTTCCGGTAAGACTACGGTTAAATCCACGCTCACAGACGGTAGTGCACAGACTACAATGAAGCAGGCCGGTATCGGTGTAGCGGTGGGGAGCGCTGACCTTAACTATGGCATTGCTACCTACAATGCAGGAAACGCAGCATTTGTAAAGAATGCAAACTTCGGCACCGCACTCGCAGCAAGCGGCGCACTCGATATAATCGCAAACTCTGCGTCGGTTGCACTTGCAGAGCATGACGGTTCTGTATTAAATGCAAGCGCAATCAAGGCAGGCGTTCTGCAGATGACTGCAAACGCAAACGGCAGCTTTGATGCGTATATTGACAGCACATACGGCAGAGTATATGTAGGCGCACTGACAATAAAGAATAACTACTCCAACACATCAAATGCGAAGGCTGAGCAGCCTCGCAGCGGTGTAGGAGCAGCGCTTGCAGAATTTTCAATCAACAAGGCAATTGCTAACACTTCAGCAGTTGCAAAGGCATACATCAGCGGCAGCGGTATCGTAAGCGCTGCATCGATTGCAATCGAATCAATCAGCAGCAATACAAAGGCAACTGCAAGAGTAGAGCAGCCTGAAGTAAACCTGAGCGGCATTACTGTAGGTACGAATGTCGGTACCGCTACGGTATCAACTGACAACAACGCATACATCGGCGGCAGCGGCAGCGTATATTCGGCAAATGCAATCACAATTACCGCAAAGATTCAGTCAAACGAAGCAAATGCGACAGTCGGCGGCAACAACGGTGCCAATGTCAGCATCGCAAGCGGCGGCGAATCAAAGGCTGAAAGTACAGAGCGCGGCAAGAACGCAGCTTATATAGGTGGCGGCAGGGTAACTGCGGTTAACGACATTAACATTGTTTCAGAAATGAAGAATGCGAAGTCAATCGCACAGAACATCGCTCCTAGCGTAAACATAAGTGGTGTAAAGCTTGATACAGTCATGGTTTATGCTTACATAAACGGTGACAGTGTAAAGGCATATATCGGTGGTACAGCAGATGTTACAGGAAGGAATATTAACATCACAGCTGATTCCACAGGTGCTGCAGTAACGGCAGAAATGAAGATGCCTAAGGCGGACGTTTCTCTTGTGAACAAGACAGAGATGAAGGCTATAGCAGATGTTCGCAGCAAGGAAACTCTCGCATATGTAGACAGCAACGCAAAGGTTACTGCAACAGGCACTTCGCAGGCGGGAGCAACAGGCATCAACATCAGCGCAGAAGCTAAATCAACAGTAACTGCCAGAACAAGCGATGCAGTAAGCTACTCACTGGCTGCAGTCGGAAGATATAATGTACAAGCAAAGATTTCAAGCCAGAGCACACAGGCATGGTCAAAGGGTACGCTCAATTCAGCATCGGATATTACTATCGGTGCGGATGATGAAGCTTATGCAACCTCGAGCACCAATGCAAGGAATGCCGGCGTTGATGCAGGCGGAACCAGCAAGGCTTACAGCGGCGTAAAGGAAAATGTAAGCGCTGAAATAGGCGGAAAGGCTACTGCATTTAACAGCATCAGTGTTGTTGCAAATGCATATTCAAATGTAAATGCGACAGTAAATGCCGAAAATGCCGGTCTGGTTGCAGAAGGTAAGGTTGAGGCTCAGTCTGTTGCTGAAAAGAATGTCTTCGCAAAGGTTCTTGATAATGCCAATATCGTTTCGAGATACGGCAATGTCACGATTCTTTCGGCAGGAGATTCCGTAGTTAAGGCAAAGGCTACTATGGGTAACTCCGGCCTCGTAGGCACAGGCAATGGACCGAAATCTACAATAACATACGTAGCAAAGGTACAGACACTCGTTGGACAGGGCTCAACAGTAACCGCAATATTCGGCAACCTGGAGCTTTCATCGAGCGATCACACAAATCTCGACTCTTATTCTTACAGAAGAATGTCCTCACTTGCGGGCAGCAACAAGAGTGTGAGTGAGATTAATGTATCCGAAACAGTTCAGACATTAATTAACTACAATAACGGTAATCCTAATGCTGCAACGAGGTCATACCTCAATGCAAAGGATACCCTCATTGGATCGTATCTGGATCAGGAGATTAAATCCTATGCTTATTCCGATACAAAGTCGGCGGATTCAACAACGCAAGCTACATCCAATGTAACGGTAACAAATGATCTTGATACAAATATTTACAATGCATATGTCGGCGGAACAAACAGTCTGACTGTTGAGTCCGTTGTAAGAGGTATGCATGTAAGCTCAAAGACTTTGGCAAAGATCGGCTCCGGCCTTACAGGCGTAGTAAGAGCTTACTCGTATGTAAACGGCAGCTCCACAGCAGATGTTGAGATTACAAATGCAGCAGAGCTCGCAAGCCGCATGATCGAAATCTATGCCGAATCACCGAGAATCGGCGACAGTTCTACGGTTGAAACCATAGCTACAGCTGAAGCAAATACCGTAGTTGAATGGGTAACCGAAAAGATTAACACATTCAGCCAGAAGGTGGCAAATGCCCTCGGAAAGATTCCTTTCATAGGAAAGGCATTAAAGAAGGCATACCTCGCAGCATCACACTGGATTGAGCAGCTGGTAAAGAAGGTTCTCCACTCCGATGCTGTCAGCGAAGCAAAGAACAAGATGACTAATTCACACTCAAATGTTGCTTTGGGCAATAATGTAAAGGTACATCTTGGCGGCGCTGCTGCAGGTATGTATGTAGATATCGATGAATTCGGTCATGTATGGACTTCCGGCCTCGATAGTGAGATTGCAAATCTCGTACTTTTAACAACCGGCAATTCCATCTACCTCGGCAGAATCTTTAACGATGACCAGGGTTCAATCACAATAACCGCTCGCGACAGATCATCCGGCGGAATTCAGGTTTATGACGGAACATACATTGGCAATGTCGTAGTAAATAATTACTCTGACAACTTAGTAATTCTTAACGACGTTGACACTGCAAACAAATCCGCTATTTCGCCTTCATATTCGATCCCGAATGTTTCGGTTTCAAACAATTACCACAGAGAGACTCCGGTATTTGTTTACAACTCCGTAAACGGTGCGGATCTGGGTGTAGGCGGCTCGATTGACCTCGGTGAAGGCAGCGCGACATTCAATATGAACGGCGGCGCAATCCTTAACATAGGCGGAGGCAGCGTCAGAGCGATCAAACTGCGCATGAATGACGCAGATTATATCGGTACATCCGAGGCAGCTGTAAGGCTCTTCCTCCACCACTATCTGGGAAGACCTGCAGAAAGAGCAAAGAACGGCACATATGATGAAATCGCAGGTGCGGCTTGCTCTGCAAACATCTTTGCAAACGGTGACATCTATCTCGATGTAACTCATGTAATCGATGACAGATTCCAGCCTGCAGGGTCAAAGTTTAACGGTATTCCTGTACTGAACCTCAATAATATCGTTTCAACAAACGGTGCAGTTTCGATACACATTAACGAAACCGTAAAGCTTTCGGACGGAGATGTTGTTATCATAGCGGATGCATCGATCATCGGTGCAGGCAGCAGATATAACTTTGCTCGCGTGACACCTGTCAGCGATGCAGCACTTATAATCCGTGATGCATTTGGTCACGACACAGGCTATGTCCTCACAACAGATGGCAGCCTGAAGCTTTCGGAAGGCATTACAATCAAGCTCAGCGATTATCTCGTAATGCACAGGGATCCTGAGAACTACATCTATACCGACTACTATTATCTCCCGACAGGCGAGATCATGCAGGTAGATGCAAACGGTAAGATGACTGTAATTCTCTCGGGCGACGAGGGCGGCACAGGATACAACCTCGATTCCATCTATTACGAATATGATGCATCCGGAAGACTCTGCTCGATCACATTCCTGAATGCAAACCTGAATGATATGTATCAGGAAATACTTGCGGCGGAAGGCAGATCTTATACCGGTCAAGCAGTTCCGGAAGATTTCATTAAAGGACAAAACGGAATCATTAACGATCCGACCAGATACATCCAAAAGATAGTATTTGACGGAAACGGTAATGTTACGGTCAAGCTTGGTTCAAACGGCGGTAGCCTCGTAATTGAGAAGCAGCCGGGCGAATCCGCATGGGTACTCCCTGGCGGCGGCGTAATCTACTTTGGAAACGCAATCATAAAGGATGGTCATGAGGTAACAAAGACTGCTATTTCACAGGACGGAACTTCAACATACTACATCCTCGGTTCGATTGACTTTGCAAACCGGAGTGATTACCACGTTGTAAAGCTCAGCGCTACGGGCGATTTCGAAGAGGGTGAGCTTTACAGGGTAGAACAAAAGGCTAATGAAGCATTCAGCAATATTACTGTAGAAAGCACTATTGCAGAGGCTCAGGCGGCACTTAACAGCTCCGCTTTCGCAGCCCTTAATGCTGATGAATCAGCATACTACAGCGCACTTACTGCTAATAGCACCAGCTTTGCAGCACTGCTCAGTAGCTATGTAAATTCTTTGAGAAATGAAGTAACTCAAACCTGGAAGGTAAGCGGTTACACCACGGTATCAGCTGTAGCTGCAACCAAGGTAGTCACATACGACGTTCCGGGATATACGACTCAGCATGCATTTGTAACAGCAGGCAGCGTATATATGGTATACAGTGATGCAGAGCACTTCACAACTGCTAGAGCTGTGACATCGCACGAAGCAGTAGTTGCTGTAACAGGCGATTCAATTCAGAAGTCGACAGATGTTGCAATCACAGTAGCAGGTGTGGCACAGACAAGCATCCGCCTTACAAACGCAGAAACAGGCAGCGACCTTTCCGTTTCACAGTCATTTGATATTTCATCACACAAATATGAAGTATCAAACGGCGGCATTACCTATATGACTAGTCGTGCCGGAGTAAACCAGAACCTGAAAAATGCGATTATGGTTCGCCCTAACGCATTGTCATCGGGTTCACCAACGGCTCAAATCTACAAGGATGGTAATGCTTACAAATTAAATATCAAGGGTTACAGCTATAACCTCGTTTCAAATGATACCTACAATGCTTTGGCAGCAACAACAGCTGCAGTAAGCGGCACCACTGAGAGGGCAATCTTTAACAGCTACCTCAGCGATAAGTTTGTTGTAGCGAATGCTTCAAATGCAAGCGTTTACACATTTGGCAGAGTAGGCACGGGAAGAGCTAGAGGCAATAACCTTAACGGCGGATACGTAGAAAAGAATAACGCAATCGTATTCATTAGCGATACTGCTGACATTACAGCATCCGCAATTAACCTCACAGGAAAGATGTATATGCCTCTTGAGGCAGCAGTCGGCCTGGTCAACAGAAACGGACGTACAGAGCTTGTAAATCTCAGTATAAAGTGGGATGACAACATCCTCTATACAGGTAGCACCACAGACCGTGCAGACTGGGTTCGTGCAAAGGATTCAGCAGGACGAGAGGTACACGAGACCGCCGTATATGAAGTATCATATACAACCGATAGAGCATTTGAATTATTCGGAGGCACTCTCTACATGCCGGTCATTGTGACTCAGCGGGTTACAATGAATATTCAAAATCCTGCTGCTGTAAAGGCAGCAGCTGCAAGCAGCCTGCATATAAACGAAGATGCAATCCAGTCACTGGCATTTGCAGGATATGTTGAAAGCAGCCGTCCTTGGTACATGCCTATTTCAACGGCAAGCATCCTCTACTCACCGAACATGGTACAGGCAAAGGATTCAGAAGGTCGTGCTGTTTATAACAGAGGTTACTATGAAGCAAGCTTCTTCTATGACAAAGTTATGACAACTAGTGTGGAAGTAAATGGCCAGACCATAACATATGCTGTCACAGTTCCGAGCATTACATCCGGTGCTGTAACAGGCTCATTCGCGACAGAGGAAGAGGCAAAGGCAGCTGCATTAACTCAGTTTGGAGTAAGCAGTGCTACAGTACGAATGAGAGGATATGATACCACATCACTTCCTGTATACACAGCCGAAACTCAAGGCAGAGAACTTGTTAGATTTACGAGCCTTGCTGAATACAGAGAGCTGGAAGGAGACGCATTAGGCTCATTCATGCTTAACTATGGCGGGGCATATGTACCTGCATATCAATGGATTTCTCCGACAGGTGAGCAGGAATACAGAGTATGCGAGTACTGGAATGCATCAGGCCAGGCACTTCTGGCAAGAGGCTACTCACCTGTAATGGTACCTACGGAAGGCACCGCATACATTACTCCGAGCGGTGACGGAAATACCGCTACGGTAAGCTATGTGGGCGGACTCGACATCACAGGCAGAATTACAGATTTAACAAATGCTCAAGGCTATATGCTTGCTGCAAACGGCGTGAAGATCGGTGCAGGCGCAAATGGCGTTGCTCTCGGCCAGACTCTCTTAAGTGATGGGTCAAAGTACATTGAGACTTCGTCAGGCGATCAGATTCTCACAAAGAATGATGCAGACGGCACAATCACATATTCCTTCAACAGAAGAAGAAACGATGGTACCGTTGCATTCACGGCAGGCAGCACATATCTGCTCAATCAGGTAACGACATATGTATACATGTCAATACCGCAGAATATGCCGGCAGGCGAAAAGAACTTCTACAAGTATGCGGACTTCTTCGGATACAATGAAGATGACTCGGCATTCTACAAGCTCACAACTCAGGGCGGCACATTTAGATGTGTTGACGAAGGCTTTACAGCCGATCCGAAGTTCGACGGTTATGAAATGATCAAGATCTTCGAGGGCGGCCTCACAGGTCATCGTCCTGACAGAGCGAAGTATGAAGATGTAGAGGCTTATATCTTAAGCTCCGGCCCTGCATTCTACGTAATGCTGTGGGACGGTACTTGGCAGTCTAACGAAGGCGTAACAGGTAAGCTTACAGTAAGAACAGACAGAGCCACTACAGCTTATGCGGCATCCGGCTCCGGCAGAGCTTGGACCGTATCGGTTGGCAGCATCATCGCAAATGCGGTAGAAATGTCAATCGACGGCAGAACAGCAACTCTTGCTCCGGGCGCAGCAAATGCGGCTATGATTACAGCCGATGAAGTTCGCCTCGTAATGGAGGGCGGAAACATCGCTGCAAATGGCAGAAATGTAAGGCTTGATGGCAGAAATACAAACGGCAGAGTAAATGTAAGCGCAACAGGCGGTTCAGACATCACAGTAACCTTCGGCGGCACTACATATGTGGATGCAGCGGCAGGCGGTAATCTGAACCTCACTCAGGCGGCAGCAAACACTAACCTCGTAATGCCGAATATCGATGTTAACGGCACAGTTAATATCACAAACAATTACGGTAGCATCACAGCAACAGCTACCGGAATCACAATCGATACAATCGCAGCAAGAGATGCGCTGAATCTGAATGTTACAGACGATCTGAATGCTGGCTCAATCAGCTCTGCAAGCGGAAATATTGATGTAACAGTTAGCGACGATGCTATCATTGCAAGAATTGCAGGACGTAATCTGAACGTATCCGCAGGTGGCATGCTGAATATGGCAGCTGCTACAGCAAGCGGTATCGCAGTGGTTACAGCCGGCGAAGGCCTGAGCCTCGGTACGCTCAGAACTGCAAGCACAGCAAGCATCACAGCAGGTGACGGTGCTACAATCAGAGCTATCAACGCAGGCGGCGATGTAATCGTAACAATCCTCGAGGGCGACCTCCTTGACGATCCTGCAAATGCAGATACATTAAAGGCGGCTGCACAGGCAGGTATCGCAGCAGCTCAGGCAAGAGCTGAATATCAGGTAAGAGAAGCTATTGCAGGTGCAAAGACTGACTTCCGGACCTCCGTTGCGGCAATCGCAACAGCAGCACAGCAGGCAGCAGATGCATATGCAACCAAGCTCACTGAAAAGAATAACGCAATTGAAGAGCTCGCAAGAGCAACCGCAGAAGCTTTAAGAGCAGAAAATGAGCTCGTAGCTTCCGGGGCAGCAATGCAGGCAGCAAGCGGTGCAGCATTTGCTGCAAGCATGGCAGCAATCGCAGCAAGCGAGGCAGCAGTTCAGGCTGAAAACGACCTTGCAACAGCAGAAGCAATCAGCGCAGCGGCATTTGAAGCACTTCAGATTGCTATTACAGAGCGTGTAAGCGCAAATGCGGTTTACAGCGCAGTAGTAGAAGCAGTTAATGCGAATATAGAGCTTACTAATGCAGAAGGCGTTGCGACTGCAAATCAGGTGGCTTATGCACAGGCAGTAACTGATTACGGCAAGACGCTTGATGAGGCAATCACTGCGTACGATGAAGCAAGCACTGCAGCAATCAATGCGGCAGGCGAGCTTGATTCAGCAAGCCGGGCAGCATTTGAAGCGGCAGAAATTAAGACAGCTTCCGACGCAGCACTTGTGGCAGCAAGCGGCGCAGCAGCTCAGGCAGCTACAGATCTTGCAAACGCAAATGCGGCACTCGAAACAGCAAGTCAGGCAGCAGCTCAGGCAGCATCTGACCTTGAAGAGGCAGTAGCAACATATGAAGCAATCGTTGCTGATTATAACGGCTATATTACAACTGGCGGCGGCAATGCAAGCGATGCAACAGCACAGGCTATCAGCGGCAGAGCAATCGCAGCAAGCGAGGCAGCAGTAGCGGCAGCAGAAGTTAAGGCTTCATCCGATGCGGCAGTCGATGCAGCAAGCCGGGCAGCATTTGATGCGGCTCAGGTTAAGACTTCATCCGATGCGGCAGTTGAGGCAGCAAGTCAGGCAGCAGCTACAGCAGCAGCAAATCTTGCGGCAGCAGAAGGCGAAAAGGCTGAAAAGCAGACGGCAAAGGATGCGGCAGACGCTAACTTTAGCGCTGCAGTTGCAACAAGGTCGGCACTTCAGTCGGCTAGCGATGCGGCAATAGCGGCAGCAGCAACAGTTGCGGCACTTACTGCAGAGCTTACGGAAGTAATCGGTGCAGCAAATGCAACTATCGCGGCTTGCACGGACGGCAGCATCAGGCTTGAGCGCAGCAATCTCGGTGCGGCTCATACTACAGCAGATGCTTGGCAGACAGCAGCAGTAAACGTAGAGTCTGATAGGCAGACTGATTACGATAATGCTTCCGCAGCGGCAATCGCAGCAAGAGCGGTATATGTAGCAAGCATGGCAGCGTTTAACGATGCTATGACTGATTACAATAATAAGCAGGCAGACTTCGAGCGCAAGTGGGATCTCTATCAGATCGCAATTGATGCAGACCGCATAGCTAAGGCTTGGGTAGTAACCGCGACAGCAGCTCGCGATGAAAAGGTTCAGGCACTTGCAGATCAGGTAGCAAGCAATGCGGCACTGATGCCGGTACTTGCGGAAGAAATAGTTGCGGCTTACGATGCGGCAGAAGTTACATGCGTAGCATTCAGCACAACAGCTGAGGCAGCAGACATCTACGACATCGCATGGGATGCACACGATGCACTCATCGCGGCGGCTCAGACTGCGGTTGATGCCGGAATAACCGGTGACAGCGCAGAGGCTTCGGTTGCAACAGATGCAGGTCTCTCGTACCTGACAGTTGCAAGAACGGGCGCAACCACTTCAATGAACAATGCCAATACTTCAAAGGCTGCGGCAGAGGCTGAGTGGACTCGACTGAATACTGAGGCTATGAGACTTCAGGCAGCTGCAGCAAACGGCGGTATTGCAACAAGCCATGATGCAATAATCAGGATGATTGCAAGCGGCAGCTCAATCGGTACAAACGATAATGCTCTCGCAATCAATTCAAACGGTACTGTAGCAATTACAGGACCTGATACAGGACGAATCGACAGCGTATACCTCGAAACAGGCTTGGGAATTACCTCAAAGGCTATCAAGGTAGCAAACGATCTCGTTATCAACTCCGGCGGTAATATCATGCCTGCAAACAGCAAGTCGGTATTTACTGCAACGAATATCACAATGTCTGCTGTAAACGGCGGAATCGGTGTGAGCGGCGGCTCAGTAATGACAGATGCTGACTACATCGACCTCTACTCGAAGGATGGAATCTACCTCTACAATGACGGTGATGTTACAATGACAGCACTGACATTAAACGGTGGTGACAGCCGAATTGCAGCAAGCGGTGATATTAACCTGACAAACAGAGTACATGATGAAGGCTTTACTCAGGAACAGCACACAACAGACAGAGGTATAGACAATGTACCTATTGCAACATACGTAGTACACTTCGTAGTTGTAAACGGAACAGATTTACCTGACGGTACAGCTTATGATGAATACGCAATCACAAGACCGGCAGATCCTACTACAGGCAAGCCTGTCGATGGCGACGACTTCCTCTTCGATGGCTGGTACACAGACCCTGAGTGTGAACATCCTTGGGACTTCAGTACTCTTGCAACAGAAGAGTCTATCCCTAATGCAGTAGACATTACGCTCTACGGTGAGTGGGTACCTCCTGCATACTGCGTTGTAACATTCGATACGGTAGGCATTTGGCAGACACCTTCTGCACAGACAGTAATCATCAACAGAAAGGCAACGGCACCTGCACTTACACCTATAGAGGGCAAGGCATTCCTCGGCTGGTACACAGATGTTAACTACACTACAGCTTGGGACTTCAATGCCCCTGTAGCAACCGATATGGCACTCTACGCTAAGTGGGCAAATATGTACACTGTAGAGTTTGACACTAACGGTCACGGTGTAGTTCCTGCTCAGTCCGTAACCTGCGGCAGCACGGCAACACCTGTTGTTCCTACTACAGCAGGCTACACATTCACAGGCTGGTACGAAGATGCTGAGTGCACATCAAGCGTTGCGTTAGATATGTACACAATCACTGCTGATACAACATTCTACGCAGCATGGGATATCAACGTTTACACAGTAACCTTCAATACATCCGGTATGGGTATTACACCTTCACCGATGGCAGTAACATACGGAGCTCTGATTCCGGTAGTTCAGCCAAGCGCAAGCGGATACAGCTTCGCAGGCTGGTACACAGATGCTGACTTCACAACTCCTTGGAACATCGCAAGCGACACTGTAGCTGAAGATATGACTCTCTACGCTAAGTGGACAACAGCTTCCGGCGGATCCGGCGGCGGCTTCGGTGGCGGCGGTGGTGCAGCTGTAGGCGGCGCAAGTGACGTAATTGCGGCTGAAGGCGTGCTTATCGCAATAGGCGAAGGCATGAACCTCGGTGATGTGGCAATTGAAGCACTTGATGCGGCAATCGCAGCAGGCACTGCAATAGTGGGCGAAAAGCTCGAACAGGCAATTCTCGACTGCCTCGCAGGTGAGGAAATTGCTTCGGCTTACATGATTACTGCGGCAGAAGAAGTTGACGGCAAGCTCGTCGTAACGCTTCCTGCAAAGGGCGCTTCGGAGGGCGATGTGGTAACCGTAATCTTCACAGAGGACGGAACTACAAAGGCTGTTAACGCACCGGTATCCGGCAGCAGCGTATCCGTTGAAACTACAGAGCTTGGTCTCTTCGTAGTAATGGCAGAAGAGAGAAACGTAATCTTCTTCGAGCTCGACAGCGCAGTGGAGAAGGACGGCGCATACATTCCGATGGCGACGACCAGATATCATGACGTAACTCCTGACAAGTGGTACTTCGAAGGAATCGGATTTATGAATGCTTATGGCGTAATCAACGGTATGGGCGGCGACAACTTTGAGCCGAACGGAAATGTAACGCTGGCACAGCTCGCTACGATGATCATGAGATTCACGGGCGAAGAGACAATGTGGAGCAGCGGAATCGGTGAGACCGGCAGAAATGCAGGAACTCAGGCGGGCGAAAATGCTGTAGCTGCAATTAATGCGGCTTACGCGGCAAGCCTTGCGGGCAGATTCGAAAACGTTGTAAACACTTACAATGCGGCAGGCGTGGATGAGCATTGGTACGATGCGGCTATGAACTGGGCTGAGGCAAACATGATGATCGGCGGTTCGAACAGTGCAGGCGCAGACGACTCCATGATTAGAGCACAGGTAATTCTGATGATCTACAACATGGCAGGCGCGCTCGGCTGGGTTGACGGTTCAACCGATGGTTATGACCTCTCCGGCTACCTCGATGGTGGCGGAATGCACGCAGACGAGCTCCGCGCAATGCAGTGGGCAGTTGCAACAGGCCTAGTAGCAGGGCGTACTCCAAACTACCTTGCAGCAGGTGAAACGGTAACCAGAGCCGAAGTTTCCACAATCCTCACCAGATTGATGAAGACGTTCGACGAAAAGGTTCTCTTCCTGCCACAGGGAAGCATGAACGACTCTGCGGAGTAGGCTTGTAAAAACAAAATCAAAGGCTAATTTGGGGACAGTCCCCAAATTAGCCTTTTTTCCAATTTGGGGACAGGCACCAAATTCGCCTTTTGGGAAGTTTGGGGACAGGCACCAAATTCGCCTTTTTTCCAATTTGGGGACAGGCACCAAATTAGCCTTTTTTCCAATTTGGGGACAGGTCTAAAAATGTTTGACTTTTATGAGCGCCTATGATACTATTTTCCTATAGTTAGAACCGTTAAGGGGAGTAGCTTAAAAGTGACAGTTTCGTCAGTACGGCGCGTTCGCCCGGAACTGTACTCCATTACATTGGAAAGCAAGACCTTGATGTTTACGTTTAAAGTAAACTCAGGGTTTTTTCTATGTACATAGTTATTGCACACAGAAATGGGAATGTAGAAAATGTAATGGAAAGGAAGGAAAAAAATATGGATAAAGCAATTACGGATTCATTTAAAAAAGTAGGACTTATGATTCTGCTTGCGTTGTGCTTAAACGGCGTGATATTCCTGTTGAAAGGACAGGAGCTGGGACTGCAGTTCCTTGCAGGCTATCTGATTGAGCTCTCACTTTCAATCGACAACCTGTTCGTGTTTATAATGATTTTCACAAGCTTCGGGCTTACGGAGCATGCGCAGCACAGAGTGCTCGGCTGGGGCATTATCGGTGCAATCGTGCTGAGGTTCCTGTTTATCTTCTTTGGAATAAAGCTTGTTGAGATGTTCCACTGGCTGCTGTATATATTTGGCGCAATTCTGATTTGGCAGGGCATAAAGATGTATAGGAGCAAGGAGGAGGAGACGGTCGACCCGCATGACAAGTTCGTTGTCCGTCTGACAGCAAAGATTCTGCCTATGAAGCAGGAATTCGTCGGCGACAGGTTCGCAATTCGTGAAAACGGCAAGCTGTTGTTTACACCGCTTATTGCAGTATTGGTACTGATTGAGTCTTCTGACATAATCTTCGCACTCGATTCTGTACCGGCAGTGTTCTCGGTTTCAACCGACTTGCTTGTCGTGTACACTTCGAACATCTGCGCGATACTTGGCCTTCGTCAGCTCTACTTCGTGCTGGAGCATCTGCAGGAGCGCTTTAAGTACGTGAAGTATGGTGTGGCGACGCTGCTGTGCTTCACCGGCGTGAAGATGCTGCTTGGCGTAGTGGGACTTGCAATAAGCACGGCAATTTCGATTGGCATCATACTGCTGGTGCTTTCGGGCTCTATCATCATCTCGATTCTGCTTTCGGGCAAAGAAGCTAAAAAGACCGAGCCGGTTCAAATCGAAGGAGACGAAAATGGCGTAGAATAACGGCGCAATTTCCGCAGCAGAGAATGCTGCAAATAATTAAAAAAGGATTATATGTGGACAGAGCATTGTTAAGCCGATCAGCGAAAAGTGCTCTGTCCCCTTTTTGACTTTACAATGTAAATATTTGGATGATATAATAAATAATGTAAATAATTTGTGGCTGTCATAATTGTATCGCTAATTTTAACATGCAATTTGAATAGTAGCGGGTCGCCTTCTTTTTGGCTCCCCGGGTCTGCTGAACCGAGTGTGCAGGCCTCATAGCTGCCGGCAGAGCTATGAAAGGCTCGCCGGGCAGCGCCGCACCCTCGGAGCAGACCGAAATAGAGGGGAAATGCATTTATGCTCCGCAGAGGCCTAAGTGCTGGAACGGAGCATAAAAATACCACGTTTTCCTTGAAAACGGACACTAATTGGGAATGATTATAATTAGGTTATGCTCCGATAGGCCCAAAGTATGAAGACGGAGTATAAAAAATTTAGTTTTTTATAATAATTGAAGATACGGAAAGGCATATGGTTAGTTGATGTATGCTCCGATAGGCCAAAAGTATGAGGATGGGGCATAAATTTAATAGATTATCGCATTGTAGGACTTAAATAGAGGTACAGGCTATGCTCCGCAGAGGCATAAGTGCTGGAACGGAGCATAAAAATAATTATTTTGGTTAGGGGGTAACAGTGGGATGGAAAAAATATTACGGAGTATTACGGAACGCGAGGAAGTATTAGATCGCGGGATAACAGAAGCTGAAAGAGATGCAGACAGGTTACCTGCGGGAAAACTACGGGTTTCAACATCAAGAAAGCAGCGCAGGTTTTATTGTGTTATTGAGCCGCCCAATGAACCGGCAAGGAAATCCGCAAATGATCGCATTGTGACATACAAATATATTCCGATTAGTGAGACAAAGTTGCCTCGTTTGCTGGCGCAGAAGGATTATGGTAAGCAGTTCTTAATAGCAGCACGTCGTGAACTGGATAATTTGGAAAGGGTAAAAGCGTTGTTGCTAAAAGATAACGCAGATAAAGCCTTTGAGAGCCTTTCAGATTGCAGGAAGGAATTGGTTCGGCCGTATATCTTGTCTGATGAGGATTATGCAAAGGTTTGGCAGGAGCAGAAGATTGAGGTACTTTCGTTCAGGCAGGAAGAAAAGAAGTATGATACAAATCGTGGGGACAGGGTCAGATCAAAGTCCGAAGCACTACTTGCGAATCTTTTGTTTGATTTAGGCATCCCGTATCATTATGAGAAGGCCTTAAAACTGCAAAATGGACGTGTTAGGTATCCGGATTTTACGTTGCTTGATGTGCGACAGAGGAAGGAGATTTATTGGGAACATCTCGGCTTGATTGATGATGATATGTACAGGTGGGAAAATCTTGAAAAGATTAATGAGTACAGAAGAAATGGAATTTATGGATTGAAGAATTTGATTGTGACTTATGAGTCGGAGCAGAATCCGCTGGATATTGCAGGGATAAAGAGTATGCTTAAGGAAGTTTTTTGTAATGATAATTGACAATATCACGAAATCGTGATATTGTAGAGAGGGGAATGAGGCGAAATGCCCGTAATAAGCAGATTTAAAGGGATAGTGATTAAAATGTATTTTCAGCAGGCGGAACATAATCCGCCACATGTTCATGTTCAGTATGGAGGATACACGGCAGCTGTCAACATTCATACAAAGCAGATACTTTCGGGTAGTCTGCCTTCCAAGGTATTTGAGATGGTTGCTAACTGGATTACAGTAAATGAGAACAAGCTATTGGAAATGTGGGAAACGCAAGAGTTTCTCCAACTCCCACCGCTTGAGTAAGGAGGGTGCTATGTTTCATAAGGTGAAGACCGTGAGTGCATTATCGAATTATAAGCTTAATGTGCAGTTTGCGGAAGGTTTGATAAAAGTGTATGATGTTAAGCCTCTTTTTAAGAAGTGGGAGCAATTTAAGGCGCTGGAAGAGGTTCCGGGAAAGTTTGAATCCGTAAAGGTTGATCAGGGAGGTTACGGCATATCTTGGGATGATGAGATTGATCTGTCCTGTGATGAGTTGTTTGCAAATGGCGAAGCAGTGTCAACTCCATTTGACGGGCTTATCGCGTTCACTGATGCGACGGAGCTATGGGGGCTTAACGAAAGCACTTTAAGAAAAGCAATCTCCTATGGTAAGTTGGCAAAAGGTATAGATGCTTGTAAGTACGGGAATCAGTGGATTGTCTCTGTCGCAGCTATGAAGCGGGAGTATGGGGAGCCGGTTTGATAACCGGCTTTTTATTTATACTTGAAATCGGTGAGATAAGGGTATATAATAGCATTAGTTAGCAAAGGCTAACAAAGGCCAACAAAACTTCATTTAATTAGACTTATAATGATGTAGCATCTTCAATGCTGTTATCTATGGTAAATATCAGATTGGTTAAATATAATTGAGGTGTGTGATATGACGGATAAGGATTACAAAAAGCTATCCATTTCAGAGTTCTCAAAGGCCGCAGAGCAGTATGAAACAAATCAAGCCGGGGTTTACAAAATGTGCAAAAAGGATTATCCCGATGTTCTGACAGAACTTGAGAAAGAGGAATTTACGGATTTGCTGGACTGCGGTTGTGGCACCGCTCCTATAATATCTCTTCTGAAAGAAAAGTATCCTGACAAGCATTACACAGGAATAGATCTCACGCCCAAAATGATTGAGGTCGCAAAGGCAAAGGGAATGGAGGGCGTCAATCTGGTTGTGGGAGATTGTGAAAGGCTGCCGTTTGCGGACAATTCCTTTGACGTGGTGATATGTTGCCAAAGCTTTCACCATTATCCCAACGTCCAGGACTTCTTTGACAGTGTCTGCAGAGTGCTTCGTCCGGGTGGCAGGCTGGTGCTGAGGGATATGACGTCAAACTCCGCATTGGTGCGGTGGTTCATGAATAGAGTGGAGCTGCCTATTGTCAATCTTACAGGCCATGGCGATGTTCATGTCTACGGCAAGGAGGAGGTCAGGAGGCTGTGCGCGGTGGCCGGGCTTCAGATGGAGTTGTTTGAGGAACGCGGCTTTTTCCGAATGCATTGCGTTGCGCGGAAACCGGAATAAAAAAAGATGATACTATACATACAATATAGTGGGGAAAACGTGTCGAACGTTCGGCGGTCTCGCGACCAAAGAACGTTCGCTTTTTTACGTAAAAATTGGGGAAATTTGGGAGGAAAATCGCAAAAAGACCGAAAAATGACGAACATTTTTGTATATCGCCTTGACATCGTTCGCACCGTTTGTTAGGATGAAAGTACAGTGGGAAATCATTTTCAAACTGAAACTCTGTAGGAGGTAACAGCAATGAGAAAAGTGGCTGTCATCATGGGAAGCGAGAGTGACCTGCCTATCGTGAAGAAGGCTGTGGACACGCTAGAGGAACTGAGCATCCCATATGAAGTTCATGTATATTCTGCTCACCGCACTCCTGAGGAAGCGAGAGAATTTGCCCTCAGCGCCGAAGGAAGCGGCTTTGGAGTAATAATAGCTGCAGCAGGCATGGCTGCGCACTTGGCAGGTGCAATCGCTGCGGCGACAACATTACCGGTAATAGGCATTCCGTGTGCCTCCGGCAAATTGCAAGGCATTGACGCACTTCTTGCGACTGTTCAGATGCCATCGGGAATCCCCGTGGCTACAGTTGCACTTGACGGTGGGGTCAATGCTGCTTTACTTTCGGCGCAGATTTTGGCACTCGGGGAACCTGAGCTTGCGAGAAAGCTGAAGGAAAAGCGCGAGGCTGCAAAGGAAAAAATCCTTGCTGCAGATAAAGACATTATTTCAAAATTATAATACACAAAGGAGATATTCAAATGAAACTTGTTTACACAGGAAAGACAAAGAACGTATTCGCACTCGAGAACGGTAACTACCTTCTGAAGTTCAAAGATGACTGCACCGGCAAGGATGGCGTTTTCGATCCGGGCGAAAATCAGGTAGGACTCACTATTGAGGGCGTAGGCGATGTAAACCTTCGCATGTCCATCTATTTCTTTGAAAAGATAAACGCTGCAGGTATCCGTACTCACTATGTTAGCGCTAATCTCGACGACACAACTATGGAAGTGCTTCCTGCAAAGGTATTCGGAAAGGGCCTTGAGGTAGTTTGCCGCCACAGAGCAGTCGGCAGCTTCTTCAAGCGCTACGGTCAGTACATCGAAGAGGGCGCACCTCTTCCTGAATATGTTGAAATGACATTCAAAAACGATGCACTCGGCGATCCGCTCGTTACAAAGGACGGCCTCGTTGTTCTTAACATCATGAACGAAAAGCAGTACGACGACATCAAGGTTATGACTCAGAAGATTACTCGCATCGTTGCTGACGAAATGAAGAAGCGCGGCCTCGAGCTCTACGACATCAAGTTCGAATTCGGTTATGACGACAAGGGCGAAGTAATGCTCATCGACGAAATCGCATCCGGCAACATGAGAGTTTACAAGGATGGAAAGTACATCGATCCAATGACACTTTCCAAGCTGTTCTTCGAAACAAAGTAGGTACGAAGGGAGAGAAGTACTAGAATGGGTGGTTTCTTCGGTATCACGTCGAAATCCGACTGCATGGCAGAGGTATTCTTTGGCGTTGATTACCATTCACATCTTGGAACAAGATACGGCGGAATGGCCGCATGGGACTCCGAGCAGGGGCTCCAGCGCGAGATTCACAACATCGGAAACTCGCCTTTCCGCACGAAATTTGAAAATATACTCGATGAGATGCGCGGCACATCGGCAATCGGCTGCATCAGCGACAGTGACCCGCAGCCGCTGCTGATTCGCTCAAACCTCGGCACTTACGCCATCTGCATCACGGGCATCATCAACAATGCAAGCGAGCTTATCGACCAATACCTCTCCTTCAGCGGCGGGCACTTCGACGCTATGGGCGGCGGCAGAGTCAACTCCAACGAGCTGGTGGCTGCGCTCATCAACCAGAAGAGCACGTTCGCGGAAGGCATCAAGTTCGCGCAGAAGCAGATCGACGGCACGGCAAGTGTGCTGATTCTGACAAGCAAAGGCCATCTCATCGCGGCCCGCGACTGCTGCGGCAGACTTCCTGTCCACATCGGCAAGAACGACGAGGGCTACGCGGTATCCTTCGAGTCCTTCGCTTACCAGAAGGTGGGCTATGAGGACGTGCGCGAGCTCGGTCCGGGAGAAGTGGTGGAGCTGTCACCGACTAAGATGACGGTTCTGGCACCGGCAGGCAAGCACAAAAAGATTTGCGCGTTCCTCTGGTCGTATTACGGCTATCCGAACTCGGATTACGAGGGCATCAACGTTGAGGCTATGCGCTATAGAAACGGCGCAATCATGGCTCAGAACGATGAAATGATACAAAGCGGAAATTGCAATATCGACTATGTCGGCGGTGTACCTGATTCGGGCACACCGCATGCCATAGGGTTCTCCAATGAGAGCCACCTGCCGTTTGCGCGTGCTTTCATAAAGTACACTCCGACCTGGGCAAGAAGCTTTATGCCGACCAGCCAGAAGGAGCGCAACAACGTGGCAAAGATGAAGCAGATCCCGGTAAAGGAGCTGATTCGCGACAAGGATCTGCTGTTTGTGGATGATTCAATCGTCAGAGGCACGCAGCTTAAGGAAACCGTTGAGTTTCTCTATGAAAACGGGGCAAAATCCGTGCATATGAGATCAGCTTGTCCACCGATTATGTACAGCTGCAAATACTTAAACTTCAGCCGCGCAAACAGCGAAATGGAGCTCCTGGCGCGCCGCATAATAATGGAGCTTGAGGGCGAAGATGGCTTTGAGCATCTCGAGGAATACAGCGACTCAAAGACCGAACGCGGACAGAACCTGCGCAAGGCAATTTGCGAAAAGTTTAATTTCACATCACTTGAGTTTCAGTCTCTGGAGGGCGTAATCGAGGCGATAGGTCTCGATCCTTGCGAGCTTTGCACTTACTGCTGGAACGGAAAGGGTTAACATGAACAATAATTCAAGATCCGACAGCTACGCAGCTGCGGGAGTAGATATCACTGCGGGCTATAAATCCGTAGAATTAATGAAAAAGCATATCGCAAGAACCTCTGTGCCGGGAGTAATCGGTGCAGTCGGAGGATTTGGCGGTCTTTTTGAGCCTGACCTTTCGGGTATCAAAAATCCCGTGCTTGTCAGCGGAACTGACGGCGTCGGCACAAAGCTAAAGCTTGCATTTATGCTTGATAAGCATGACACTGTCGGCATAGACTGTGTGGCAATGTGTGTTAACGATGTAATCTGTGTGGGAGCGAAACCGCTCTTCTTCCTTGATTACATTGCCTGCGGCAAGAATGTGCCCGAGAGGATCGAGCAGATTGTGGCAGGTGTGTGCGAGGGCTGCGTTCAGAGCGGCGCAGCGCTTATCGGTGGGGAAACGGCTGAAATGCCGGGCTTCTACCCTGAAAATGAATATGATCTGGCAGGTTATTGCACCGGAGTGGTGGACAAGGGCCGGATTATAGATAATTCCAAGATGCGTCCCGGGGACGTGATTATTGCACTGCCTTCATCGGGCGTGCATTCCAACGGCTTTTCCCTTGTGCGTAAGGTGTTTGACGTTGAGCACGAAGACCTTGGGACGCATCCCACTCAGCTTGGCGGCATGTCGCTCGGTGAATGTCTATTGACGCCGACGAAAATATATGTCCGCCCGGTATTAGCGCTTATCGAACAGGTAAAGGTCAGAGGTATTTCGCACATTACAGGCGGAGGCTTCTATGAGAACATTCCGCGCAGCATTCCTGAAGGCCTTTGTGCTGTGGTTGAAAGGAAGGATGTCCGCGTGCTTCCGATTTTCGATCTGATTGCGGAGCGCGGAAACATTTCCGAAAGAGACATGTTTAACACCTTTAACATGGGTGTCGGCATGAGCATCGTAGTACCGGAGGACGAGGCCGAAAAGGCGCTTGAAATCCTGAAGGCAAATGGCGAAGATGCTTATATTATCGGCCATATTGAAAGTATGGCGGGAAGTGATGAAAAAATCATACTCAGGTAATTAACTGAAGTAGGACGAGGTAGGATATGAAGAAAATTGCTGTGCTCGTATCGGGAGGAGGGACGAATCTCCAAGCCATACTGGATGCAGAAAAGAGCGGAATCATTAAAAGCGCAAAGGTTGTCACGGTAATTTCTGACAGCGAAGGGGCCTTTGCGCTTACCCGCGCTGAAAAGGCAGGGGTCGAAGCTGTTTGCATTCCGAAAAAATCAGCGGATTTCGAGGCAAGGCTGATTGGCCTGCTCGACGAGAAAGATGTTGATTTAATCGTGCTGGCGGGGTTCCTCAGCATATTAAGCTCCGAGTTTACGAGACATTTTGAGGGGAAAATTATTAACATTCATCCTTCGCTGATACCGTCGTTTTGCGGTAAAGGCTTTTACGGGCTTAGGGTGCATCAGGCGGCTCTTGCGCGCGGCGTAAAGCTCACCGGTGCAACGGTCCACTACGTGAATGAAATACCCGACGGGGGCCGAATAATCGCCCAAAAGGCGGTCAAGGTCCTGCCGGGAGATACGCCGGAAGCCTTGCAGCAGCGCGTTATGAAGGAAGCGGAGCATGTCATACTGCCCCGGGCGATAGAGGATATTTGCAGCGTAGATGCTGCAGAGTCCGAAGGTAGATAATAGGAGACGAGGGAAAATGAACATATATGAAACAAAGAATATCAGCGAGCTTTTGGCAGGGAACCCTTATGTGGGTCGCGGGCTGGTCGCAGGAATGAGCGGCAGCGGCGAGCATGCCGTAAGCGCGTATTTTATTATGGGCAGATCTGCAAACAGCAGAAACAGAGTGTTTGTGATGCGCGGAAGCGATATCTATACAGAGCCTTTCGAGCCTGAAAAGGTCGAAGATCCGAGCCTGATTATTTATCGTGCACTGACGCAGACAGGCCGCCACCTGATCTACACTAACGGCGACCAGACAGATACGATAAGCGAAGGTATGGCCGGCGGCAAAAGCTTTTCAGAGTCACTGCTTTCACGCACGTTCGAGCCGGACAGCCCTAACTGGACGCCGAGAATTTCTGCGGTTTGGAATTTGCCGGAGGGCGGAGAAAAGCCGGCTTACTCGATGAGCATACTAAAGAGTGCCGATGCTGCGGGCACGGCGACAAACAGATTTACATTTGATTATGCGCCGCTGCCGGGAGTAGGGCATTTTTTGCATACCTACATAACGGACGGTAAGCCGCTGCCGACATTTACGGGCGAGCCTGACAGAATCTGCATTCCTGATGATATTGATGAGTTTACGGACGAGATTTGGAACAGTCTGGATCCGGAAAACAAGATTTCTCTTTACGTGAGATACACTGCGCTTTCCAGCGGTGCTGTACAGGAAAAAATGATAAATAAATACAGAAAGTAAGTAATTTTGTTTGCCTTTTTAGGCCGGAGGTGTAAAAATGAAACAGTTTGAACTAAAATACGGATGTAATCCTAACCAAAAAAATGCTAAAATATATATGGAGGACGGAAGCGAGCTTCCGATCAGAATTTTAAACGGCAGACCGGGATATATCAATTTTCTGGATGCGTTCAATTCGTGGCAGCTGGTGAGAGAGCTGCGCGAGGCGACAAAGCTTCCTGCTGCGGCGAGCTTTAAGCATGTCAGCCCGAGCGGTGCGGCAGTAGGCGTAAAGCTTGGCGAAGACCTCAAGCGTGCTGTGGCGGTGGATGACATCCCCGGCCTCGACGATTCGCTGCTGGCATGTGCTTATGCAAGAGCTCGCGGCACGGACAGACTGTGCTCGTTTGGCGACTTCATCGCACTTTCGGATGTGTGCGACGTGACGACTGCGCTTATCGTAAAGCGTGAGGTTTCGGACGGAATCATCGCGCCGGGATACGAGCCGGAGGCGCTCGAGATTCTGAAGAGCAAGCGCAGCGGCGGCTACAATATCATCGAAATCGACCCGGGCTACAGGCCGGAGGTCACAGAGACAAAGCAGGTGTTCGGAATCACCTTTGAGCAGGAAAGAAACGAGAGCGAAATCGATGCGTCGATTCTGGGCAATGTGGTTGCGGGTCAGGCGCTTCCGCCGGAAGCTGTTCGCGACCTCATCGTAGCGCTGATTACGCTCAAATATACGCAGTCAAACTCGGTTTGCTATGCAACCGACGGCCAGGCAATCGGCGTCGGAGCGGGGCAGCAGTCGAGAATCCACTGCACCAGACTGGCGGGGAGCAAGGCTGATAACTGGCTGCTTCGTCAGGCAAAGTGCGTGCTGGAGCTGCCTTTCAGAGAGGATATAAAGCGTCCGATTATGGACAATGTGATAGATTCTTACATTAATGGTAATGAAGAGGATGTGTGTGCGGATGGCATCTGGGAAAACTACTTCACGGAAAAGCCGGCACCGTTTACAAAGGAGGAACAGACAAAGTATCTGCGCGAAGTGGGCGCAAGGTACAGTGTAAGTCTTGCATCCGATGCCTTTTTTCCATTCCCTGATAACGTTATCAGAGCGCTTAAATCAGGCGTAAAATATATAGCACAGCCGGGCGGCTCAATTCGAGACGACCTGGTTATCGAGACCTGTAAAAAGAATGGAATCAGCATGGCCTTTACCGGCCTGCGCCTGTTCCACCACTAGGCGAATTTGGGGACAGGCGAATTTGGGGACAGGCACCAAATTGGAATTTTTTCTAATTTGGGGACAGGCACCAAATTAGCCTTTTTGGAAGTTTGGAACACGTCCCTAAATTGGAATTTTGGGTAATTTGGGGACAGGTCAAACCAAAAAATTAGGAGGAATCGTATGAAAGTAATGGTTGTCGGCAGTGGTGGCCGCGAGCACGCAATCATCAGGAAAATCAAGGAAAACAAACAGGTAGATCGCATCTATGCCCTGCCAGGAAACGGTGGAATGGCAGGTGATGCAATACTTGTCGACATTCAGGCAAAGGACATTGCGGGCATAACCGCTTTCGCAAAGGAGAACGAAATCGACTATGCGATTGTTGCGCCCGACGATCCGCTGGTGCTGGGTTGCGTAGACAGTCTGGAAGCCGCCGGCATACCGTGCTTCGGCCCGAACAAGCGTGCGGCGATAATTGAAGGCAGCAAGGCCTTTGCGAAGGACCTCATGTATCGCTACAACATACCGACCGCTGCTTACGAAACCTTCACCGACATAGAGGCCGCGCTGCGGTACGTCAGGAAGGCGCCTGTGCCGACAGTCATCAAGGCTGACGGGCTTGCACTTGGAAAGGGCGTAGTGATTGCCGAGAGCAGAGTTGAGGCTGAGAAAGCAATCATTGCGATGATGGAGGAGAAAAAGTTCGGCGCCAGCGGCGACACAATCGTAATCGAGGAGTTCCTGAAGGGCCCGGAGGTCTCGGTTCTCGCGTTTACGGACGGGAATGTGATTGTGCCGATGGTTTCCTCAATGGACCACAAACGCATCGGAGACGGCGATACGGGGCTTAATACGGGTGGTATGGGAACTGTCGCGCCGAATCCTTATTATACGAAAGAAATCGCGGATGAGTGCATGGAAAAGATTTTCCTGCCGACCATGCGCGCTATGAACAGAGAAAACAGAAAGTTCAAGGGCTGCCTGTACTTCGGGCTGATGCTCACGCAGGACGGCCCGAAAGTGATTGAGTACAACTGCCGCTTCGGCGATCCGGAGACTCAGGTCGTGCTGCCGCTTCTGGCCAGCGACCTGCTCACGGTCATGCAAGCCGTCACAAACGAAAAGCTTGCGCAGACAAAGGTCGAGTTTCTGGACAGCCACGCCTGCTGCGTAATCTGCGCATCAAAGGGCTATCCGGAGAGCTATGAAAAGGGCAAGGAGCTGACGATCGACGAAGCTATAAGCAAGTATGTTTACGTGGCCGGCGCGAAGCTTAATTCCGACGGAAGGCTAGTGACAAACGGCGGCAGAGTCGCGGGCGTCACGGCTGTCGCCGCGTCGCTGGAAGCGGCCATTGACATGGCTTACGCCCGCGCATCGGGAGTTGCCTTCGAAGGCAAATACATGCGCAAAGACATCGGCACCAGAGCACTGAAGGCAATGAAATAGGCGAATTTGGGGACAGGCCCCAAATTGGAAAAAAAGCGAAATTAGGGACAGGTCGCCAGGCCAAACCTGTCCCCAAATTGGAAAAAAGGCTAATTTGGTGCCTGTCCCCAGATTAGAAAAAAGGCTAATTTGGGGCCTGTCCCCAGATTGGAGTGGAGGAATTATGGTTTATCGAATATATGTGGAAAAGATTGGCGAGTTCGCTGTTGAAAGCAAGGCCCTCGAGGGAGATATAAAGAACCTGCTCGGCATCGGCGAACTGGAAAGCCTTCGAATTATAAACAGATACGATGTTGAAAACATAGACAGCGAGCTCTTTGAAAGAGCAGTAGGAACGGTTTTCTCGGAGCCACAGATTGATGTTACCGGAAAGGAGCTTTCCGATTTCACGGGCGGCGATGACAGTCTCACCGTATTTGCAACGGAATATCTGCCGGGTCAGTTCGACCAGCGCGCAGACTCCGCAGCGCAGTGCATCCAGATTATCTCACAGGGCGAAAGGCCTGTCGTTCGCACGGCAAAAATCTATATTTTAAAGGCAAAAAAGGCAAATAGCGGAAAAATCGCTCCTGAATCGCTCGAAAAAATCAAAAAATATGTAATTAACCCGGTCGAAGCGCGTGAAGCTTCGCTCGAAATGCCTGAAACTCTCGAGGTAAAGTACAGCGTTCCCGAATCGGTTGAAACCCTCGAAGGCTTCACCTCCAAGGACGAAAAGGCTCTTGCAGAGTTTATAAAGGACCGGGGCCTGGCAATGGACCTCGATGATATAAAAATGGTGCGCGACTACTTCGCCGGCGAGCACCGCGAGCCGACCATCACGGAAATCAAGGTTCTCGACACCTACTGGTCCGACCACTGCAGGCACACCACCTTCGGAACCGTAATTGACGGCGTACGCTTCAAGGACATGCACCTTCAGTCCGCCTACGAGGACTACATTGCAGTCAGAAAGGAGCTCGGGCGCGACAAGCCGATCTGCCTCATGGACCTCGGCACAATCGCCGCAAAGTATTTAAGGGCAAACGGCGAGCTCGACAAGCTTGATCAGTCCGAAGAAATCAACGCCTGCACGGTACGTGTCGACGTTGAAACAGAGGGCCGCACAGAGCCTTGGCTGCTTCTTTTCAAAAACGAAACTCACAACCACCCGACAGAGATCGAGCCTTTCGGCGGCGCTGCAACATGTGTCGGCGGCGCAATCAGAGACCCGCTCTCGGGCAGGGCTTATGTTTACGGCGCAATGCGCGTTACCGGTGCGGCAGATCCTCTCACGCCAATCGAAAACACAATAGAGGGCAAGCTGCCTCAGCGCAAGATCGTTACAACTGCTGCGGCAGGCTACTCTTCCTATGGCAACCAGATCGGCCTTGCGACAGGCATTGTCGACGAAATCTATCACCCGGGCTACGCTGCAAAGCGCATGGAAATCGGCGCTGTTATCGCAGCCGCACCGGCGGAAAACGTACGCCGCGAAAGGCCTGCAGCCGGCGACAAGGTTATACTTCTCGGCGGAAGCACCGGACGCGACGGCATAGGCGGCGCAACAGGCGCAAGCAAGGCACACAACATCCACTCAGTCGAGACTTGTGGCGCAGAGGTACAAAAGGGCAACGCTCCGGAAGAGCGCAAGCTTCAGAGGCTGTTTCGAAACGGCGAAGCTACGCGACTCATCAAGCGCTGCAACGACTTTGGAGCAGGCGGCGTTTCGGTCGCAATCGGCGAGCTTGCCGATGGGCTGCTTATCGACCTTGACCGTGTGCCAAAGAAGTACGAAGGCCTCGACGGTACAGAGCTTGCAATCAGTGAGTCTCAGGAAAGAATGGCAGTCGTGGTTGCGGCAGAGGATGCCGAAAAGTTTATGAAGCTTGCTGCCGCAGAGAACCTTCAGGCGGTAGTCGTAGCAACGGTGCAGGAGGAGCCACGCCTCGTTCTCACTTGGCGCGGAGAAAAGATTGTGGACCTGAGCCGTGCATTCCTTGACACAAACGGCGCGCCAAAGCATATATATGTGGATACGGAGCCGGGTGACAGCAGTGTATGCGGGGGTTCGCTGATAGACACAGCAAAAATAACTACTCTCGCGGAAGGCATGAAGGAAGTAGCCGGGAATCTCAATACATGTTCAAAGCAGGGACTTTCGGAGAGGTTCGACTCAACAATCGGCGCAGGCAGCGTGCTGATGCCGTTTGGCGGCGTCAATCAGATTACGCCTGCCCAGGCGATGGTTCAAAAGCTGCCGGTTATGGGCGGAAAGACCAAAACCTGCTCACTGATGAGCTTTGGCTACAATCCGTTTATTACCGAGGCAAGCCCGTTCCACGGCGCATATCTGGCTGTGGTTGAATCGGTGTCAAAGCTGATTGCAAGCGGTGCTTCGTTTGAGGATGTTTATCTCACCTTCCAGGAATATTTCGAAAAGCTCGGACGTGACAGCAAGCGCTGGGGGCAGCCGTTTGCAGCACTTCTGGGAGCATTCAAGGCACAGATGGATCTCAGAATAGCAGCCATCGGAGGCAAAGACTCAATGAGCGGTTCTTTCGAGGATTTGGACGTTCCGCCGACTTTGGTGTCGTTTGCGGTTACTACCGGGTCTGTGGACAAAATCATCAGTCAGGAGTTTAAGGCTGCAGGTCATCCGGTGCTGCTCATAAAGCCTGAAATCGGCATAAACGGACTTCCGACGAGAAAATCGCTCTTGGAAGCGTTTGACATAATAAATGAAATGGTAAACTCAGGCCGTGCCGTTTCATGCTATACCCTCGGAATGGGCGGTGTAGCTGAGGCAATAATGAAGATGTGCTTTGGAAACAACCTCGGCTTTGCATTTAAATCAAGGTTTAACAATAATATTAAAGAATTATTTAGCTACAATTACGGTGCATTTGTGGTTGAGCTTTCCGGCAATATTCGTATTCAGAATATATTAAACCGCAGAAGCGGAATGGACCGCAGAGGCCCTGAAAGGGCAGAGCTCGGCCGCCGCTCCGGAAATGAACGCCGCAAAGAGCTGCACTGCAGTGTGATCGAGCTCGGAAACGTTACTGCCGAACCTACTATCGTTTACGGCAGCGATGCGGTTTCTTTAAGCGAGCTGCTGGCGGCTTACAAAAACACGCTCGAGAGCGTATATCCTACAAAGCCTGCGGACGGTCAGAAGGAAAACTCGGCAGCAAAGACTTTTGCAAGATCAAAGTCAACAAATTCGGTAGCAAAGAGCGCAAACGTTAAAATTGCAAAGCCTCACGTGCTGATTCCGGCATTCCCGGGAACAAACTGCGAATGGGACAGTGCCGCAGCTATAGAGCGTGCGGGCGGCGAGGCGGAAATCCTCGTCATAAACAACCTGAGCCCTGCGGGTATTTCGGACAGCATCGAGAGATTCGCAAAGAGCCTCGCAAAATCGCAGATGGTATTCATTCCGGGAGGATTCTCGGGCGGTGACGAGCCTGACGGCAGCGCAAAGTTCATCGCTGCATTCTTTAGAAACGCACGCATTCGCGACGGCGTGACAGAGCTGCTCGAGCAGAGAGACGGCTTGATGTGCGGCATTTGCAACGGCTTCCAGGCACTGATCAAGCTGGGGCTGGTACCTTACGGCAAAATTATGGATACTGATGCAAGCTGCCCGACACTGACCTTTAACAAGATCGGACGCCACCAGTCGCGCATCGTCAGAACCCGCATAGTGAGCAACCGCTCGCCATGGCTCAGCCTCACAAACGAGACAGACATCTACAGTGTACCGATTTCTCACGGCGAAGGCCGCTTTATCGCATCACCGGAGCTGGTGAAGGAGCTGTTTGCAAGCGGCAGAGTCGCAACTCAGTACGTCGATCTCGAAGGCAAGCCTAGCGACGATGTTCGCTACAACCCGAACGGCTCAATCTGCGCAATAGAAGGCATACTCTCGCCGGACGGCAGAGTCTTTGGCAAGATGGGCCACGCAGAGCGTATCGGCGAAGGCCTTTACAAAAACGTGCCGGGTAATTACGACATGAAGATGTTTGAATCCGCTGTGAAGTATTTCAAATAATGCTTGACAAAGGCTTTGCATTGTGCGAAAATAAGACAAATGTGAATAAATACAACGCAAATTGCAGTGCTGTATGGCACAGAAACGAGCGATGAAGGAGACAGTAGCCCCGCGTAATATCCTTACAGAGAGGCCGTGCCCCAACAGTTCCAGCCGCAAGCGAAGAACGAATGATTGGGTGAGCTGAGACACGGACCGGTGAGGCGGAAAGCGAAAATCACTCCGGAGCTTGGCCTTAATGAGTGGCAGGCGGTTGATGGACATGCTTGCAAATAGGGTGGTACCGCGGTTTTAATCAGAATGAGAATCGTCCCTAATTTTGTCGTGAGCGACAGAAATTAGGGACTTCTTTTATTTTATTTGCGATTGTTACGGAGAACGGCAACCGCTATAGGAGGTATTATGTTTAAGAATTTATCAGACAAGCCAATTGCCGAGGTTCAGAACGAACAGGTAAAACATTGGTACGACGAAGACTTACTCGGCAAATGTGTAAGCGAAAGAGAAGGCTGCCCTTCATTTGTTTGGTACGAAGGCCCGCCGACAGCAAACGGCCGCCCGGGCATTCACCACGTAATGGCCAGAGCCCTCAAGGACTCAATCTGCCGTTACAAGACAATGCAGGGTTTCCAGGTAAAGAGAAAAGCCGGATGGGATACTCACGGACTGCCGGTTGAAATTGAAGTTGAAAAGCAGCTCGGCTTCAACGGAAAGCAGGACATTGAAAAATACGGCATCAAGGAATTCAACGAAAAATGTAAGGAATCCGTATTCACATACACAGGTCTTTGGCGTGAAATGTCGGACCGCATGGGCTTCCTTTGCGACCTCGACCACCCATACATCACTCTCGACAATGACTACATCGAAACCTGCTGGTGGATCCTCGACTCCGCCTTCAAGAGAGGCCTGATTTACGAAGGCTTCAAGATCGTGCCTTACTGCCCGCGCTGCGGCACTGCGCTTGCCAGCCACGAAGTAGCACAGGGCTACAAGGACGTAAAGGTTATCACAATCACAGCCAAGTTTAAAAAGAAGGGCACTGAGAATGAATACTTCCTCGCCTGGACCACCACAGCATGGACACTGGCTGCAAACGTTGCGCTTACTGTCGGCGGAGACATCGACTACCTCAAGGTCCTGATGAAGGAAGGCGAGGAAAAGGGCAACATCTTCTATGTGGGCAAGGCTCTTGCCGACAAGGTCCTCGGCGCAGGCACCTACGAGATCCTCGAGGAAATGAAGGGTAAAGACCTCGAATACGTTGAGTACGAGCAGCTGATGCCGTTCTGCGAGGTTCATCCGAGACCTGACCAGACAGCATTTATCGTAACCTGCAACGACTACGTTTCCACCGAAGACGGTACAGGAATCGTTCATACCGCACCGGCATTTGGTGAAGACGACTATCAGACAGGCCGCAAGTACAACATCGTTTACTGCAACCCTGTTGACGAAGAAGGTAAATACACGACCACACCTTGGAAGGGCCGCTTCATCATGGAAGAAGGCCTCGATGTGGAAATCATAAAGTGGCTCGCTGACGAGCACAAAATCCTCGCAAAGGAAAAGATCAGCCACAACTATCCACACTGCTGGAGATGCGGCACACCGCTTGTTTACTACGCAAAGCCGAGCTGGTACATCGAGATGACAAAGCTCAGAGACGAGCTCGTGGCAAACAACAATACAGTAAACTGGTATCCTGAATATGTAGGCGAAAAGCGCTTCGGAAACTGGATTGCCGACGTAAAGGACTGGGCAATTTCACGTGACAGATACTGGGGTACACCTATTCCTATCTGGCGCTGCGAATGCGGACATCTCGAATCCGTAGGCTCCCGCAAGGAGCTTGTCGAAAAGGCAATAGAAAAAATCGATGAAAGCATCGAGCTGCATCGCCCGTATGTTGACGATGTGCACTTAAAGTGCCCACACTGCGGAAAGCCGATGACCAGAATTCCTGAGGTTATGGACTGCTGGTTCGACTCCGGTGCAATGCCGTTTGCACAGTGGCACTATCCGTTCGAAAACGCGGACAGATTCGACAAGGAACTCTTCCCTGCAGACTACATCTGCGAGGGTATCGACCAGACAAGAGGCTGGTTCTACTCACTGATGGCCGTTTCGACCATCGTAAAGGGCTGCTCACCTTATCGCAACGTACTGGTTAACGACCTGATTCTCGACAAGGACGGCAAGAAGATGAGTAAGCACGTCGGCAACACCGTCGACCCGTTCAACCTCTTTGACAAGTACGGCGCAGACGCAACACGCTGGTACATGCTTTCTGTATCGCCTGCATGGACGCCGACAAAGTTTGACGAAGACGGCCTCAAGGACGTAGTTTCCAAGTTCTTCGGAACCTTGAGGAACGTATACAACTTCTTCGTCCTCTACGCAAACCAGGACGGCACCGATCCAAAGAACATGGAAGTGCCTTACGCCGACAGACCGGAGCTCGACCGCTGGATACTCTCCAAGTACAACAAGCTCGTTCGCGACGTAAATGCTTCGATGGACGCTTACGACCACATGAAGACCGTTCACGCAATCACAGACTTCGTAACGGAAGACTTCTCGAACTGGTACATCCGCCGCGCACGCCGCAGATTCTACGCTGAGGGCCTTTCCGATGACAAGAAGAGCGTATACCGCACCACCTACGAAGTGCTGGTGGGCGTATGCAAGCTGATTGCGCCGAATGCTCCGTTTATCTCCGATGAGATGTACGTTAACCTTACCGGCGAAGATACAGTGCATGTGGCACACTTCCCAAAGCCTGACGAAAGTCTCATAGACGAGCACATCGAAGACAGAATGGACCTCGTACGTGCTATGGTAACGCTGGGCCGCGGAACTCGCGAAGCCGAGAAATTAAAGGTTCGCCAGCCGCTTAGCTCCATCAGAGTGGATGCAAAGCACGAGGCGTTAATTTCAGACTTAACACCACTTATCGAAGAAGAACTGAACGTAAAGAATGTAATCTTTGAAAAGGATCTGACATCATTCATGAACTTCAGCTTAAAGCCAAACTTCCGCGAAGCGGGCCCTGTATTCGGAAAGAATGTGGGAGCGTTCGGTCAGTATCTGGCAAAGGAAAACGCTGCGGAGCTTGCTGCAAAGCTGGAGTCCGGCGAAAAGCTTCAGGTGGAGATAGGTGGCGAAACATTTGAGGCGGGCAAAGAGCTTGTCGACATCAGAATTACCGGCAAGGAAGGCTTTGCGGTATCGATGGAAAACGGCTTATTTACAATCCTTGACTGCACGCTTACACCTGAGCTCATCGGCGAAGGCTATGCGAGAGAGATAATCTCGAAGGTTCAGCAGCTCAGAAAGCAGAATGACTTCGAGATGATGGACAACATCAACATCTATCTTAATGCTGACGACGAGATTAAGGCTGCAGTGGAAAAGCACAAGGACTATATCTGTTCAGAAACCCTCGCAAAGGCTGTAATTTCAAAGGATGGCCTGAACGAATACGACATCAACGGCCACAAAACAGGCATTGATGTGGAAAGATTATAATTGCCGAAGAAGCAGTTTCATGTTATAATGAACAAAAGCGGTAGCAGGGCGAAAGCGTTGCTATAAAATAGGCAATTTAGGGAGGGTACGGTTATGGTGCAATTATTAATCGGACACAAAGGAAGCGGCAAAACTAAGAGAATGTGCGACATGGCAAATGAGTTTGTCCAGACAGTTAACGGCAGCGTTGTCTTCCTGAGTAAAAACAACAGATTAACAACAGATCTTAAATACAATATCAGATTGATTTGTATGGAGGATTACAAGCATATAACTGACAGTGATGAATACATCGGATTCATCTACGGCATCATTGCATCAGATCACGATATAGAATATATCTTTATTGACAGTATTTTGAAGCATGCAGACTTTTCAATTTCAGATCTTCCTGAGTTTATTGACAGACTCAAGAGCATCACAGAAGATTACGGCCCTAAGTTTATCGTCAGCATCAGCTGCGAAAAGGACGAGATGGTCGGTGTGAATTTCGAAGGCTGCGAAATCTTGAACTAAGCTTTGAAATCGTAAAAAACTGAACCAAAAGGGGCTGCGGCTTACGCGGCCCCTTTTTTTAAGGCGAATCTGAAGGCGAATCTGGGGACAGGCACCAAATTAGCCTTTTGGCTAATTTGGTGCCTGTCCCCAGATTCGCCTCGCATTGAAAGGAAGAATATGGAAGGCAGAGATTACATTGATATTGTTGCTGCGAGCATAAACAAAAGTGAGAGAAAAATTATCGACTCGAAGCGTGACTTTGCGGTATTTATGCCGCTGGTGATGCACGAGCCGACGCTCGGAGGCGAGGCTGAGCCCTGCCTGCTACTCGAGCTTCGCGGCAAAAACATACATCGTCAGCCCGGCGAAATTTCATTTCCGGGCGGTGAGGTCGAAAAGGGCGAGACCTTCAAAGAGGCCGCAATTCGCGAAACCTGCGAGGAGCTTGGCATCGCAGAGTCCGACATCGAAGTGCTTGCCGAGTTTGACAGCCTTGTGAACTACAGCGGCTTCACCATTCACATCTACTACGGCACAATCGCCGAGGAAGCGCTTTCACGCCTTTCGCCAAGCAGCGTCGAGGTTGCGGAGATTTTCTATGTGCCGGTGAGACTGCTGCTTGCGGCAGAGGCAAACGCGGAGCCCGAATGGAACATCGAGGCGGGCCGCATTGACTACAGCCTCCCGCATGTGAAAATTGTTGTGCAGGTGCCGCAGGACTTCCCTTATGCACAGCTTGGACTGGATCACAGCTATGGCTGGAGAGTGGGGGACATGGCGATTCCCGTGTATCAGTACGGGCCTTACGGCATATGGGGAATTACCGGCAGAATTATTCAGGCGTTTCTGACTTATCTAAAATAGCCCAAATTACGACAATTACAACAAATTCTCTTTTATTTTTTGGCTCATTATTATATAATGATAAATGGATGTTAAAAGTTTTAACTTTAGGAGGACAAAAACAAAATGAAAAAGTTATTTGCTATTTTACTTTGCCTCGTTATGGTATTCAGCTTCGCTGCTTGCGGCGGCGGAAATGATGCTCCTGTTGACGATGGCAACACAGACGCAGTCGTATCCTATGATGACATTCCTGATAACTGTGAATCAGCAGACGGCACATATGCTGTAGCTATGGTAACAGACGTTGGACAGTTAAAGGACGGCTCCTTCAACCAGTTCACATGGAACGGTTGCAAGATGTACGCTTATCAGAATGGCCTTACTTACAAGTACTATCAGCCTGCAAACGGTTCTTCCGCTACAGATAACGATAGAATCAAGGCTATGACAGATGCTTGCGAAGCAGGTGCTCAGGTTTTAATCACACCGGGATTCCTTCAGGAAACAGCTCTTCTCGCTGTAGTTCCTCAGTATCCTGATGTACAGTTCGTATTCATCGACGGATGGGATATGGGATTCCCTAACCTCGTTGGTGTTTCCTATCAGGAAGAGCAGGCAGGTTACCTTGCAGGCTATGCAGCAGTAATGGAAGGCTACACAAAGCTCGGATTCTCCGGCGGTGGCGGCGGCACAAACCCTGCTTGCATCAGATACGGTTACGGATTCGCTCAGGGCGCAAATGACGCTGCAGGCGAAAAGGGCGAGACAGTTGAAATGAGATATTCTTGGGAATACGGTTCAAGCTTCTCCGCTTCTCCTGACCTCCAGGCTATGCTCTCCGGTTGGTACAATGACGGCACAGAAGTAGTATTCATGTGCGGTGGTACAATGTTCAACTCCGGCGCTGCTGCTGCAGAAGCTGCAGAAGCAAAGACTATCGGCGTAGACGTTGACCAGTCCAACCTCTCCGACACAGTAATCACTTCCGCTATGAAGGGCCTCGCTGAATCCGTTCAGACAGCTCTGACCAAGTTCTACACTGACGGCGTATTCGGTGGTTCACTCGTACTCGGCGCAAAGGACAATGCAGTAGGTCTCCCTGTTGATACATGGTCACTTGAAAACTGGACAGTAGAGGAATACAACGCTCTGTTCGAAAAGATCGTTAACGGTGACATCACTATCAGCAATGACTCCAGCGTAAGCGATCCAAGCCAGGCTGGTCTTGACAACATTACATTCATCAGATAATTACTGAAGAATGCCTTGTAATCGGTAATTAGAGGGGGAAAGATAATTTCCCCCTTTTTTTCAAAATTAAGGATTAAGGAAAAGGTCTTAATATGACATCGGAATTCGTAATTGAAATGAACCACATCCGGAAAGAATTCCCGGGTATCGTTGCAAACGATGACATAACATTGCAGCTGAGAAAGGGCGAAATCCACGCTCTGCTCGGCGAAAACGGCGCAGGAAAGTCCACGCTGATGAGCGTGCTTTTCGGACTTTACCAGCCGGAAGCCGGCACCATTAAAAAGGACGGTGTCGAAGTAAAAATAAACAACCCGAACGATGCAACCGCGCTCGGAATAGGTATGGTGCACCAGCACTTTAAGCTTATTGAAGTGTTCACGGTACTCGATAACATCATTCTCGGTGCCGAAACTACGGGAAAGCTGGGCTTTCTCAAAAAGAAAGAAGCCAGAGAAAAGGTACTGGCTCTGTCCGAAAAATACGGACTTAAGGTCGATGTCGATGCAAAGGTAGAAGACATCACAGTAGGTATGCAGCAGCGTGTGGAAATCCTCAAGATGCTTTATCGTGACAACGATATTTTAATCTTTGACGAGCCTACAGCCGTTCTGACACCTCAGGAAATTGATGAACTTATGGAAATAATGAGGGGCTTTGCCAAAGAAGGTAAATCCATCCTCTTCATCACTCATAAATTAAACGAAATCATGGCCGTAGCCGACCGCGTAACAGTCCTCAGGAAAGGAAAGGGCATCGGCACGGTTAATACGAGCGAAACAAACAAACAGGAGCTTTCCAACATGATGGTCGGCAGGCCCGTTCAGCTCGAAATCAAAAAGGAAGAAGCTCACCCGACAGACACGATTTTGAAGGTTTCAAACCTGTCTGTTCCAAGCAAGATTCACAAAAGCGACGCTGTAAAGAACGTCTCCTTTGAAGTGCGAAAGGGCGAAATCGTGTGCATCGCCGGCATCGACGGCAACGGCCAGACAGAGCTGATTCACGGCCTGACCGGACTCGAGAAAGCAAGCGGCGGCCACATTGAGCTCTGCGGCAAGGACATCAGCAGTGCAAGCATCAGAGCCCGCGCAGCTGCCGGAATGTCGCACATTCCTGAAGACAGGCACAAGCACGGCCTGGTTCTGGCTTATACGCTCGAGCAGAATCTGGTGCTCCAGCGCTACAAGGAGCCTCAGTTCCAGCACCTCGGCTTCATAAAGTTCGACGAAGTTCGCAAGTACGCGAGCAGGCTGATTGACGAATACGACGTACGTTCCGGCCAGGGCCCGATTACGATAGCCCGCTCAATGTCCGGCGGAAATCAGCAAAAGGCAATAATCGCAAGAGAGCTCGACAGAGACGAGCCGCTGATTGTGGCTGTACAGCCGACCAGAGGCCTCGATGTCGGAGCGATAGAGCATATACATTCTCAGCTTGTTGCAGAAAGAGACAAGGGTAAGGCAGTGCTTCTGGTTTCACTCGAACTCGACGAAGTACTGGGTCTCTCCGACCGCATCCTCGTAATGTACGAGGGTGAGATAGTGGGCGAACTCAATCCAAAGGAAACTACTCCTGAAGAGCTCGGCCTCTACATGTCAGGCGCAAAGCGTCAGGGAAAGGAGGGCAGCTCTAATGCAAAGACTGGACAGTAATACGGGAAAGGTTAAATGGTATCGCACAGACGGGGTAACCACTGTAATATCCTCGATTCTGTCGATTATCATAGGCCTCGCGGTGGGTACATTAATTATCATCGCAGTAGGCTTTTCAAAGGATACAATTTCCACAAACGGTATAGTTGAGGGCATAAAGCTGGTATTCCTCGGAGTTTTTTCAACGGGAAGACAGGCAGGGCAGCTGACCTTTGGCTTTAACCCGGTAAACTTCGGTAACATGCTGTTCCGCGCGACGCCGCTGGTTATGACAGGTCTTTCTGTTGCGGTAGCATTCAAGACAGGCCTCTTTAATATCGGAGCGGCAGGCCAGTACCTGATGGGAACTATGGGAACACTGACTGTGGGGCTTTCACTGGCTTGGACAGGCTGCCCTGCGTGGATTGTGTGGATAGCAGCGTTCCTGGCAGGTATAATTCTCGGTGGCCTTTGGGGCGCTATACCGGGAATTTTCAAGGCATACCTCAATATTAACGAAGTAATTACATGCATCATGACAAACTGGATTGCGGCAAATCTCGTAACCTGGTGGTTTGAAGCGCATGATATATTCAAAAATAGCGCCGAGGGCGGAAAGATCGGTTATATCATTCCTCTGAAAAATGTCGGAGTGGCTACTCCAAAATGGGGAATGGAGCTGCTCTTCCCGGGCTCGCAGGCTAACGGCGGATTCTGGATTGCCTGCCTGATTGCGGTCGGCATGTGGGTTGTAATGAGTAAAACCACATTCGGCTACGAATTAAAGGCCTGCGGTTCAAACAGACATGCCGCTAAATATGCGGGAATTAACGACAGGAGAAACATAGTTTTATCGATGGTGATTGCGGGAGCACTCGCTTCTGCGGGCGGATGCCTCTATTACCTTTCGGGAAATACGGAGTTCTTCTGGTCGACCTACATGACACTTCCAAACGATGGATTTAACGGTATCCCGGTAGCGCTGCTTGCAGCAAACAACCCAATAGGCGTAATCTTTGCGGGCGTATTCATGTCCATGCTCAATGTCGCGGGACTGCAGCTGAAATACCTGACTGCATACAACGAGTACATCGCAGATATCATTATCGCAACCATCGTTTACCTCTCCGCATTTGCTATGTTCTTCAAGCTGATGATAAAGGGCAGGAGAAAGGCAAACGAGGATGGCCAAAATGTAAATGCTGAGACAACCGAGGAAGGAGGAAATGCTTAATGGTATTCTTAATTCAACAGACAATGCTTTATGCGGTTCCTCTGATGCTCGTAGCGCTTGCAGGCGTCTGCGCCGAGCGTTCAGGCGTAATCAACCTCGCCCTCGAAGGTATTATGATCTTCGGAGCATTTATGGGCGTGGTTCTTTGCAGAGTATTTATCGGTGCCGGCTTCGAAACGGAGCAGGGCATGCTGATGATGCTGATAGTAATGATAATAGTCGGGCTTTGCGGAGCTGTGTTCTCGCTGCTTCTGGCCTTTTCGGCAATCAATTTGAGGGCCGATCAGACCATAGGCGGTACTGCGCTTAATCTGCTTGCTCCTGCACTGGTTCTGTTCTTCATCTACATGATTGCGCAGCAGAACACACTCGGCCTCACAAAGGGCGGTGCAGCCAGCTGGTTCATGCTTCGCCCGAGCACCTTCGGACTTCCGAAGGACTACAGCTGGGGACCGATTATAGACCTCTTTATAAACAAGGTATATCCTGCAACCTATGTTTGCATCCTGATATTCATACTGGTATCAATCTTCCTCTACAAGACCAGAACAGGACTTCGCATGCGCTCCTGCGGTGAAAACCCGCATGCTGCGGATTCCCTCGGTATCAATGTATTCAAGATGAGATACCTCGGCGTATGCCTTTCGGGATTCCTCGCAGGAATTGGCGGATTTACCTATTCAATGACCACTGCAAACTGCACCTCGACAGGTGAAGTTGCAGGCTACGGTTTCCTGGCACTGGCAGTAATGATCTTCGGTAACTGGACACCGCTCAACATCGCACTCGGATCGCTCCTCTTCGGACTTTTCAAGTGCATCGCGGCAATCTATGCGACCCTCGATCTTAACGGCGATGGCTCCTATCTGCTTTCGGATCTGGGTCTCAGTCCATACGTATATCGTATGCTGCCATACGTAATCACCCTGATAGTTCTCGCGTTCACATCAAAGAACTCGCGAGTTCCGAAGGCGGAGGGTATTCCTTACGACAAGAGCTCCAGGTAGTAGGCGGCTTGTTAAAATGTCCTACAGCTTTGTCAGGCTGTAAAACATTTTTCCTGCGCCGCAAGGGGTTGTATAATACTTTACAGCTTTGTCAGGCTGCGAAGCATTTTTCCTGCGCCGCGGGAGGTTACTTTTTATAAAATTTACTGATTTTGAGGGGAATTATGCGGAAATTACTAGTTGCACTACTTTGCATAACTATGATATTCGGCCTTGCCGCTTGCGGCGGGCAAAAGGATGCCATAGACCCGGATACGGTTGCGGAGTGTCTGATAGTTCTCGTGACGGACAAAAATCTGCTCGGGGACAATGGCCTCAACGACTCGTGCTGGGAGGGATTACAGCTCGCAGAAGCCGAGTTTGATGATTTGACGGTTAAATGCATTGAAAGTAAAGGAAACTACAACGAGAGCATCGAAGATGCGGTCGACCTCGACCCTGACCTTATTATCTGTCCTACGGCAGATATGGCTGAAGCGCTGAAAACGGATGCGCCGGGCTATGAAGGCAGTGTATTCGTGGTGTTCGATGCTGAGCTACCGGATCTTTTCAATGTAACTACCATATATTTTAACAAGGAGCAGACAGCGTTCCTCGCGGGCGTTGTTGCAGCGATGACTACAAAGAACAACGTAGTAGGATTTATCGGAGGCGAGCAGAGCGAAGGTGCGGCAAAGAGCCTGTACGGCTTTACCGCAGGCGTGGTGAGCACCAACAAAAAATGCTTTATCTCGACAAACTACATCGGAGCCAACGGTTCGGTGAGCCAGGCAAAGCAGACTGCCGTTGCTCAGTTCAAGCTGGGTGCCGATGTAATCTTTCAGGTGCTCGAAGCAAAGGGCACAGGCGTGATGAAGGCGGCCGGTGAGCGCGGCTTCAAGACGATTTCTCTCTATACGAACTTTGCAAAGCAGTATCCGGATTCATCGCTTTGCACGATTTCAAAGAATGGAAAGAGTATTTGCTATGACCTCGCATGCAGAATGATGCAGGGTACCTTTGACGGTCAGCCTATCACATACGGTCTGGCACAGGACGCTTTTTACGTCGACAATGCGGGCGGTTTTATTCCTGAAGAGGTTATGGCAAACATCGATGCATATATTGATGCCATAAAGGCGGGCGGATACGTTGTGCCTTATGACAATGCCACTTATCAGGACTTTGTATCAAAGAACCTGACGCCTGACGAAATAATTACCACGGATGAGGCGGTAACGGGAGGCGCAACGGAAAGCGATGTCCCGAGAGATAAAAACGGCGTTCCTATCGGACAGGAGATTACAAACGAAGAGGGCGCACATTAGATAATAAAGGGAACCGCCAATCAGGCGGCTCCCGTTTTCTCATTTTTGAAAGCAGGGCAGAATGGACCGAGGCAAAAGGGAAAAACTGAATAAAAACATAGCTGCGCGCAAGGCATTTTTACCTGTAAGCAGAGATGACATGATAGAAAGAGGCTGGGATGAATGTGACTTTGTCATTATAACGGGCGATGCTTATGTAGATCATCCTTCGTTTGGAACTGCAATCATTTCGCGCGTTCTCGAATCAAGGGGCTACAGGGTAGGCATTATTTCTCAGCCTGACTACACCGGGGTCGGAGATTTCAGGCGCCTCGGGAGACCCAGACTGGGCTTTCTGATAAATTCCGGAAATGTCGATTCCATGGTCAACCACTTTTCAGTAAGCAAGCGCCGGCGCTCAACCGACGAGTACTCACCGGGAGGACTTGCAGGCAGGCGCCCCGACAGAGCGGTTATTGTCTACGCAAACAGGGCCAGAGAAGCCTTTCCGGGCGTTCCCATTATCATCGGCGGACTCGAGGCATCGCTTCGCAGAATGGGCCACTACGATTACTGGGAGGACAAGGTCAGACGCTCAATCTTGCTCGACAGCAAGGCTGACCTGCTGATTTACGGCATGGGCGAAAGAGCTGTGGTCGAGATTGCGGAAGCGCTCGACGCAGGCATCAGCATCCACGACATACACTGGATCAGAGGCACGTGCTTCAGAGCAAAGAAAAGCGAAATAGAGGACGATATTGCCTCGGGCGATATTGAGATGCTGCCGGACTTTAGCGATATTGCATCTGACAAGCGTGTCTATGCAAAGAGCTTTGCGATGCAGTACAGAAACAACGACTGCATCAGCGGAAAGCGCCAGGCGGAGGGCTATGACGGCGGCTTTTATGTGGTACAGAATCTGCCGCAAAGTCCGCTCGAAAGGATGGAGCTTGACGATGTGTACGAGCTGCCCTATGCGGGAACATACCATCCCGACTACGAGGAAGCGGGCGGAGTGCCGGCAATAAAGGAAGTGGAGTTTTCCATCATATCCAGCCGTGGCTGCTTTGGCGGTTGCGCATTTTGCGCGCTTACCTATCATCAGGGCAGGGAAGTGCGCTCGCGCTCAAAGGAGTCAATTGTGCGGGAGGCTGAAAGGCTTACGAAAAAGCCGAACTTCAAAGGCTACATTCACGATGTGGGCGGGCCGACGGCAAACTTCAGGCAGCCTGCTTGTGAAAAGCAGCTGACAAAGGGTGTGTGCAAGAACAGAGAGTGCCTGTATCCGCATCCTTGTGCGAACATGAATGTGGATCACAGCGAATATATAGATGTGCTGCGTGCGGTCAGAAGCATCGACGGCGTAAAAAAAGTATTTATCAGATCGGGCATCAGATACGACTATGTTTTGGCGGACAAGGATGACGAATTCTTAAGAGAGCTTGTTAAGTATCATGTTAGCGGTACACTTAAGGTCGCACCTGAACACGTCTCGCCGAAGGTTCTCAAATACATGGGAAAGCCTGAAAGAGCAGTCTTTGACGCATTCTGCGCAAAGTACAAAGCGCTGAACGACAAATACGGACTGAGGCAGTACCTGATTCCGTATCTGATTTCGTCGCATCCGGGGAGCACCCTTGATGATGCGATAGAGCTGGCGCTGTATTTAAAGAAATTCGGCTTTGTCCCGGACCAGGTTCAGGATTTTTACCCGACGCCGGGAACGCTGGCAACATGCATGTATTATACGGAGCTGGATCCGTTCACAATGCGCCCTGTATATGTAGCAAAGCTGATGCGCGAAAAGCATATGCAAAGAGCGCTGATACATTTTAACAAACCGGAAAACAGAAAGCTGGTGCTCGAAGCACTTAGAAAGGCAAACAGGGAGGACTTAATCCCTGTGCTGCTGCCGACAGGAAAAGGAAAAGATGTCAACACTCACAGAACTGACTCAGGTGACAGAGGACGCCGCAAGGCTGTACAATCAAATAATCAGAGAAGCGGTGAAAGAAAACACCACGCTGCTAAAAACAACGGCAGAGGCGCAGACTCAAGGAAAGCTGGTCTTTGGAAATAACATTGACCTGATGCGCAGCCTTGAATGCGGAAAGGTTCAGCTGGTTTATATCGATCCTCCGTTCTTTTCGAATGCAAATTACAAATCAAAGCACGCAAAGACCGGAAAAATCGAGAGGCATGCCTACACCGACGAGTGGCCGGGTGGGATGAAGGAATATCTGACGATGCTGGCGGTGAGGTTTCACTTTATAAAGCATCTGCTCTCGGATACGGGCTCGGTTTGGGTGCACCTGGACTGGCACGCAGCGCATTATGTAAAAGTCATAATGGATGAAATTTTCGGCGAAGAGAATTTCGTAAACGAGATAATTTGGAATTACAAATCAGGTGGCAGCACGAAAAGGCATTTTGCGCGCAAACACGACACGCTGCTGTTTTACTCAAAAACGGATAAATATTATCTGAACATCCCAAAGGAAAAAAGCTACAACAGAAAGTTAAAGCCATATAAATTCAAAGGTGTAGAGGAGTTCGAGGACGAGCTCGGCTGGTACACGCTGGTGAATATGAAGGATGTCTGGCAGATAGACATGGTGGGCCGCACCAGCGGCGAGCGCACCGGCTATGCGACGCAAAAGCCGGAAGCACTGCTTTCGCGCATTATCGAAAGCTGCAGTCGTGAAGGCGATACGGTTTGCGACTTCTTTGGCGGCTCCGGCACACTGGCGGCAGCAGCATCAAAGCTGGGGCGAAGCTGGATAAGCTGCGACATCGGCGCATCTGCGATTTCTGCGGCAGAAAAGCGTTTGGCGGGCATCGGCGCGGGCTTTGAGCTTATCAAAATAGGCGAGGGGGCCGGCAGCTCCGCGTGCGATGGCTTTAGGCCAAAGGCAAGGCGTGCAGGCTCTTTAGCGGCACTGACAGGCTGCGAGCCGGGCGATGTCTCGGGTCTCAGGCTTGACGCAAAAAGCAGAAAGTATTATGAAAAACTTGCGGCGGAAAATCCGCTTGCTCTGATAGATTACTGGTGTGTGGATGAGGATTACGACGGAATTGTCTTCAGGCCCTCGGCTTACATCTTGTCAAAGGGTGGCGAGGTGGAAAAAAGCGCAGAGCTGGAAAAGCCAGGCAAGAGGGTGGCAGTCAGAGCGGTGGACATTTTCGGACGGGCAGGTATGTGTATTTTGGAGGCTTAGAAATGAAAAAGCTCGAAAAGGAAAAAGTGAAGAAGGTCCTGATAGATGTGGCGCTGATAGTAATCGCCTGCTTTATCGGTTCGTTTTCGACGGTGAGTATCATGATACCGAACGGGCTGACCAGCGGCGGCGTTACGGGCGTTGTCAGGATTATACAAAATTATGCTGACGTGAACTTTTCAATCATGTATTATGCGGGTTCGCTCATCATTCTGGTGCTGTGCGCAGTGCTGCTGGGAATCAGGGAAGCGAGGAAAATCCTGCTTCTTTCGGTGGTTTATCCGGCGACGCTGTTTGTGTGGGAGCTGCTCGACATCAGGCTGATAGAGGGAAAGGATGTAATCCTTGCGGTTATTTACTGCGGCGTATTTTCAGGCATCTGCAACGGTATCGTTCAGTCGAGAGGTTATTCGTTCGGCGGCTCGGATACGGTTGCGAAAATCATAAAGGAAAAGTGTATGCCGCATGTGGCGCTTTCAAAGGTTATGCTCGGAGTGGATGCTGCGGTAATCATAGCTTCGGCGCTTGTTTACGGCAGAAACATTGCGATGTATGCTCTGGTGACATCGGTGCTGACGAGCAAGGTTATCGACTTTTACATGTACGGTATTTCGCCAAAGCTGGTGCGGATTGCGATTATATCGAATGCGCAGGGAGAGATTGCGGATTATATCATGAATACAGTAGGACGCGGCGTGACAATAGAAAATATCACCGGGGCTTACACCGGAGAGGAGAGAAAAAAGCTTGCTGTACTGTGTTCACCTCGCGAAGGCGTGCTCATCAGGAATTTTGTGGCGCAGTGCGACCCGAAGGCACTTTTGACGCTCACGGCTGTCGACTCCGTCTGGGGTGACGGCTCGGGATTCAAGCCTTTCGAAAGTTAAAAAAGTAAAAGCTAAGGTTTTTTGCCCGTTTTAGCCGTTTTCATTGATTTCGTTTTAAAATAGGTATATTATTAATTATACAGAATATTTAGGACTAATTACTTTTTATCGTCCGGTCGGAGAAAGCTATGAATGCAGGCATAAATATAGCATTAGAAGCACTTTGTATTGTTATTTGCCTTCTCATCATGTTCTTTTTCCTTTTGGAGAGGGGCAAGACCACGAGAATTGACAAATACTTTGTCGCTATGCTCACAATTAATATTGTTGCGCTCATATCGGATATGTCCTCGTTTACCTTCGAGGGAAATCCGAACGCAATTCAGATGCTGTATATCGTAAAGATGCTTTCGTATCTCGCAGGATATATGCTTTTTGGAATATATATCGAATATATTACCGAATACCTGAGCATATCCAGACCCGTGCCCAAAATCGTTCGCTATGTGGGAACAGGTCTTGCGTTATTATTTCAGGTTTTGGTATTCCTGCAGCTCTTTACGCACTACCTGTTTACGGTAGATGAAAACGGCTACTATGTCAGAAACAATCAGACATGGATTTGCGAAAGCGGAACGATGGTGCTGTTCCTGTTCCTGCTGTTTTTATCTGTTAAATACAGAAAGTATCTCGATGCCGGAATTACAGTATCGCTTCTTACTTTTGCACTGCTGCCTACTGCGGCTGCGGTAGCTCAGATTTTTACCAGAAACACCGCGTTTGTGTTTGTATTTACCACACTCTCACTTTTGGTTGTTTATTCGACCATACACAAGGAAACGGTAAAAAGACTGCAGTCTACCGAGACGGAGCTGGCTGCGGCGAGACTGAGCTTGGTGATGAGCCAGATTCGGCCGCATTTTATGTACAATTCGCTTACTGCCATTGCACAGCTTTGCACTATAGATCCAAAGCGCGCGCAACAGGCTACAATAGATTTTTCAAATTATCTGCGCGGAAACCTCGATTCGGTGAACTACACCAGACCGATTCCGTTTACGCAGGAGCTGAAGCACCTAAAGACATATTTGGCACTTGAGCTGATGCGCTTTGAGGATAGTCTGAATGTTGAGTATGATATCGCTACAGAGGATTTTCTGGTGCCTGCGCTTTCCGTACAGCCGCTTGTCGAAAATGCCGTAAAGCATGGCATATGCAAGCGTAGAGACGGAGGCACAGTAAAAATTTCCACCAGAGAGACCGAAGACGCCTTCATAGTTGAGGTAAGAGACGATGGAGTGGGGTTTGATGTGAATGAGCCGCTTTCTGACGAAAGGTCGCACATCGGAGTGTCGAATGTGCGCAGCCGAGTTGAGTCGATGATGGGCGGCAGCCTCACGGTCGAGAGTGAGGTAGGCGTGGGCACAGTGTCGACGCTTACTGTACCAAAGAAATAAAGTAGGGTCAAAGCAGTGGTGGAGAAAGGAAATATCGATGAGAATTATAATTGCCGATGATGAAAAGCTTGCACGCGAAAGCATGCTGTCTGCACTTAAGGAAGTCGAGCCCGATGCCGAGCTGGTGCCGTTTCGCAGGCCTGAAGAGGTTCTTGAATATGTAAAGGAAAACACCTATGATGTGGCGTTTCTCGACATAGAAATGGGAACTATGAGCGGACTGGCGCTGGCAAAGCAGCTAAAGGAAATCAGGGCAGAGGGCGATATCGTGTTTGCAACGGGCTACAGCCAGTATGCAATCGAAGCCTTCAAACTGAGAGCTGCGGGCTATCTGATGAAGCCTGTGACGGCGGAGGATGTTAAGCGCGAGCTTGATCACATAAAGGAAAGAAAGGCAACTGTTGAAGAACATCCCGGCCTTTCGGCAAAATGCTTTGGCAAGTTTGAGATTTATTATGATGACAAACCGATAAAGTTCAGATACTCAAAGACAAAAGAGGTTCTGGCTTATCTCATCTGCAGAAAGGGCGCTTTCTGTCAGAACGGCGAGATTATGGCGGTTATCTGGGAGGATAAAGACGATACGCCATCGCTTTTCTCGAACCTGAGAAACCTGATTAGTGATGCTACAGGCACATTAAAGGAGCTCGGCTGCGGAGATGCGATAATAAAACGCAGAGGTATGGTTGCGATTGACCGTGCAAAGGTGAGCTGCGACTATTACAGATGGCTTTCGGGCGATATAGACGCGGTTAATGAATACAACGGTGACTTTATGCTGCCTTACGAATGGGCTGAATTTGTAATGGGCGGCTTTGATGACTACGATTACGAAGACTAAGGGGAATAGGGATATAAATGTCAGGGATTAAAAATATTAAATTGATTATTGCTATACTGACGGCGCTGCTTTGCTGTCAGTATAGTTTCTTAAATGCGGATTCTTCATACGCCGCTGTAATTACGGATGCCGACATAAAAGAGGGGCTTGCGTTTTGCGCGCAGTATCCGGTGTCGCTGAGCTATGAGGGCGAAAAGATAGAGTTCTCGGCAAAGGACGTGCCACCTGTAATCATTACGCCAAAGGGTGAAAAGAATGGCAGGACGCTGATCCCTGTCCGCGCGCTTCTCGAAAAAATGGGTGCTACGGTAACGTGGTACGAAGATACTCAGACAGTCGGAATTGAGCTCGATGACATGTCGGTTTTACTCACAATCGGCTCAGATGTGGCAAAGGTCGGGAATAATCAGATTGTTCTCGACGTGCCGGCGCTGATCATCGACCATGACGGCGATTATTACGGCAGCACCATGATTCCGGTGCGCTTCGTTGCCGAAAGTCTCGGCTGCGAGGTAGGCTTTGAGGAAGCAAGCCGCACTGTTACGGTAAAGGCGCCGATTAAGTCTGTGCCTGCTGCCACTGCCGGCGGAATCTTCCCGGACTATGAATATGCGCCACTTCCGAAGTTCACAAAGGCCGCGGCTGAAAAGCTTATCGCAATAGATGCGGGCCACGGCGGCAAGGATTCGGGGGCGGTAGGACACGCAAAAAAGGCAGATCAGCTCTATGAGAAAAAGGTGAACCTGGCTTGCGCGCTGAAGCTTCGCGACTATCTCGAGCAAGCGGGCGGCAAGACTTACATGCTGCGCACGACCGACAGCTCGATTTACATCTACGACAGGCCGGTAATGGCGAATGAGGCGGAGGCTGACTTTTTCGTGTCGGTACACAACAACTCCACCGAGAACGCAAAGACTAACGGCACGATGGTGATCTATGCCGACAAGCTGTACTACGGCATGAACGACGAAGGCAGGGCTATCACGCTCGAAAACCGCGCTTACGAGTGGGCTGTGAGCAATCCGGCAATAACGTTTGATTTGAATGGCAAGCCTGTCGGGACGAGTGAACTTGAGGATTACGGCATCACATCGGGTGAGGTTGCCGAAAAGATACTGAAGAATATGATGGAGGCGCTCGGCACTGCGAATGCGGGGCTAAAGAATAATAACTCCTATATAGTAATCAACTCGACGAGGATGCCGGCGATTATTATAGAGGGGGCGTACCTTTCGAATGAAGAGGATTTTGCAAAGCTTTCAGAGATTGAAGAATTTGCGAACAGATATGCTTATGCGGCGGCGCTGGGTATAATTGAGGCTTTTAACGAGAGGTGGCCGGACTAAAGTGGATGCAGAAAGGCTAGGAAGTAGGTAAATATGGGAATTATTGTATTGTATTTGGGTATGGTCGTTGTCGGTTATCCGATAGGGGCGATGCTTCGGAAGAAGAATATTGAGTTTAAGGGCGTTAATGCTGTGGAAATGGTGACAATTGCATTTCTGGTCTTTATGATGGGGGCTAGAATCGGCGCAAACGATGAGGTCATCAGATCGCTTGATACAATTGGCCTGGAGGCATTTGTGCTGGTTGTTCTCGCATTGGCAGGCAGTGTGACATGCGTTTTTGCCCTGAGAAAATTTTTTGGATTTGACAGGATGGGAGGAAAGAAGAATGACTAAAATTATCATTTCCTCCGTCGTAATCGGAATCCTTTCGGGATATTTCTGGCTGCCGGCGGGCTTTATAGCCGCTACAGAGACGCTTTTAAAGATATTCCTATGCATACTTTTAGTGTTTGTGGGAATTGATTTGGGAAAGGACGGCAGCGTGCTGAGTAATATCAAAACAGCGGGAGCCAGGCTGCTGCTTTTCCCTGTGGCTGTATTTGTGGGAACTTTGGCAGGCTGCGCCGTAGGGTCGCTGTTTTTGCCGATAAAGCTGATTGACTCGCTGATGGTCGGATGCGGCTTTGGATGGTACACGCTTTCACCGATCATTCTGGCGGATTATTCGACCGAAATTGCCGCGGTTTCGTTTATGCATAACGTTTTCCGCGAGCTGCTCGGAATCATGCTGATTCCTGTAGTGGCGCGCTATATAGGTTATATCGAGTGTATGTCGCTGCCGGGAGCCGCAGCGATGGATGTGTGCCTTCCGATCGTGGACAAGGCTACGGAAGGCAAGGCTGTCGCTTACTCCTTTGTAACAGGCGTAGTGCTTTCAATCGCAGTTCCTGTGACAATCCCAATCCTGATCGGACTCGCCGGCTAATTTGCGGCGAATTTGGGGACAGGCACCAAAGTGGAAAAAAAGCGAATTTGGGGACAGGCACCAAAGTGGAAAAAAAGCGAATTTGGTGCCTGTCCCCAAATTCGCCTCGAAACTGAAAAAAATAATCCCTCCTGCACGGAGGGATTTTCTGTTTTTTTGTCTGAGTGTGTGCCTGTGAGTATTGTCGATTTGTGCCTTAGCTGAAATACCTGAATACGCCCTTTACGTGGCCCAGAATGCGTGCATCTTGCACGATAATAGGGCTCATATTGTCGTTTTCCGGCTGGAGGCGGATATGCCCGTCTTCTTTGTAAAAACGCTTTACGGTAGCCTCGGACTCAAAGCCGTCTACCATTGCCACAACGATATCACCGTTTGAAGCTGTTTCACGCTGCTCCACAAGGATGTAGTCGCCATCAAATATGCCCACATTAACCATACTGTCGCCATGTACAGTAAGCATGAAATTATTGGCTCCGCGGGAAACATACTGCGCCGGAACAGGGAAGGTCGATTCTATGTTCTGTTCGGCAAGTATCGGCGTTCCTGCCGCAACTCTGCCCACGACAGGTATATCAATTACATCCACACGTTCCGAGGTGGCAGCGCCGGAAGGAGCATCGCCTGTGCGCATGCTGTCCGGAAGGTTTTCTTCAACAATCATCAGAGCTCTGTTTTTGGCAGGGTCCTTTATCAGATAACCTGCGCGTTCGAGGTTTTCGATATCTTTATGTACAGTGCTGGTTGACTTAATGCCGAGAGCCGCGCAAATTTCACGGACTGTCGGTGGATAGCCCTTTGCTGCAATTTGCTGTTTCATATATCCGAGAATACGGATTTCACGTTCTTTTAAGTTACCAATAGCCATAATGCTACCTCCTTATACGAACATAATAACACAATCCCCGCCGAATGTAAACATTTGTTTAGAACTTTTTTTCTGTTCACTTTTTTAAAAAAAGTACTTGCCAAACTGTTTGTAAAGTAGTAAACTCTATTCAATAGTTAGATAATGTTCGTAAGAACAGATGCTGACTCTCTGGAGAGACTCCCCATCCAGGGGAGCGCCGAAGGTTTAAGCTAAAGATATTAAGCACATCTTTAGTGATATCTCAGGCAAAGAGGACAGAGCGTTTGGTTTATGCTTATGTATCTCTCCGGAAGTTGAGCATTTCAGCTCAACTTTTTTATTTTTATTGCTTAATTTTTTAGCTATGAAAAGGAGAAAAAATCAATGAATTTCACAGAATTAACAGTAGTAATTGACGATTTTGTCTGGGGCGTGCCTCTGCTGGTACTTCTCATCGGTGTGGGCCTTTACATCTCGTTTAGAGCGGGCTTTTCGCACTTCGCGCACTTCGGCAAGGGATTCCGCTACATGGTTAGCAAGGAACCGGGCGTTGAGGCCGGAGAGGTATCGGCATTCGGTGCATTCTGCACAGCAATGTCCGCAACGGTAGGTACAGGAAACATCGTCGGTGTAGCGACGGCCGTAGTAATCGGCGGCCCGGGAGCACTTTTCTGGATGGTGGTTGCAGCGCTTATCGGAATGGGCACAAAGTATGCGGAGTGCCTGCTTGCAGTCAAGTATCGCGAAGTCGATGCTGACGGGCACGTACTCGGCGGACCGTTCATGTATATCACAAAGGGCATGGGTACAAAGTGGAAGTGGCTTGCACAGATCTTTTCAGTCTTCGCAATCGGCGCAGCAATCCTCGGTATCGGTACGATGACTCAGGCAAACTCCATCGTATCCGCCGCAAACACATTCTTTGATCCTGACGCTGCTCACATCGCATTCGGTAGCGTCACATGGACCACAGTAATTGCAGCTCTGGTTGTAGCTGTTTGCGCAGCACTTGTTATCCTCGGCGGCATCAAGCGTATCGCAAGCTTCTCAAGCGCAGTTGTGCCGTTCATGGCAGTAATTTACGTGCTGGTCACCGGCGCTGTGCTTATCTTTAACGCATCGGAAATCCCTGCGGCAATCGGCGCAGTAATCAGCGGCGCATTCGGCGCAAAGGCAGCGGCAGGCGGCGCAGTCGGCGCAATGATGCTTGCTATGCAAAAAGGTGTGGCAAGAGGATGCTTCTCCAACGAAGCAGGTCTCGGCTCGGCACCGATTGCAGTTGCGGCAGCACAGGCAAAGGAACCTGTTCGCCAGGGTCTCCTGAACGCAATGGGCGTATTCATCGATACAGTAATCATCTGTAACCTTACAGGTCTTTCAATCATCGTTACAGGATCGCACGAAATCGGTATGAAGGGTGCAGCGGTTACAACAAACGCAATCAGCACAGGACTTCCTTGGTCCTACAGCACAGGCGCATTCATATTGATGATCTGTCTCGCTTTCTTTGCTTTTACAACGATCCTCGGATGGTCGTATTACAGCGAAAGAGCTCTTGAGTTCCTCGCAGGCTCGCAGCACAAGGGAGCGCTCACTGTGTACAGATGGCTGTACATCGTGATGATCTTTATCGGACCGTTCATCAGCCTCGAAGCCGTATGGAACATCGCAGACATCTTTAACGGCCTCATCGCTATTCCGAACCTGATTGCACTCCTCGCACTCGGCGGAGTGGTAAGCGCCGAGACAAAGAGCTATTTCAGCCGCTTAAAGTCAGGCGAGATTACGGACAGGATAAAGTAGCAGATTAAATAATAAAGCAAAATAATAAATACAAAAAAGCTTGACATACCCCAAAGCTCCATGCTATACTACTCAAGTATGAAGTAGAAGTTATCCGCTTCTCACCTCGCCGGTATAGCCGGCAGGGGTTAATATTTCAGTACTTGCAGCCGGGGCACGGAGCCTTTGGCGCGCACGACCGAGAATCACAGCGGATATCTTCGATATCCGCTATTTTAATGCTTAAGGAGGTGTATACCATTAGTAAGGAAGCACTCATCAACGAAGAAATTCGTGATAATGAACTCAGAGTTATCGACAATGAAGGTAATATGCTCGGTATCATGAGCCGCGAAGAGGCACTTAACCTGGCTGCCGAAAAGAATCTCGATTTGGTGAATATTTCGCCGAATGCGAATCCGCCTGTCTGCAAAATCCTCGATTACGGAAAGTATCGCTATGATATGCAGAAAAAGGAAAAGGATGCGAAGAAAAAGCAAAAGCAGACTCAGGTAAAGGAAATCAGGCTGTCCACATTTATTGAGGAGCATGATATCTCTGTAAAGGCTAAAACGGGGGCAAAGTTCCTTGCCGACGGCGACAAGGTAAAGGTTTCCCTGCGCTTCAGAGGCCGCGAAAAGGATTACGCCAGCACAGGTATGGCAGTAATGAACAAGTTCGCGGAGTTTGTCAGCGAAGTTGGTACAGTTGAAAAGAAGCCTGAGTTTGAAGGACGAAGCCTTATAATGGTTGTTGCACCGAAATCAGATAAATAGTTAATACAAACAGATCACATAGGAGGATTGATTCACATGGCAAAGAACAAGATGAAGTCTCACAGAGGCGCGTGCAAGAGAATGAAATTAACCGGTTCCGGTAAATTAAAGAGAAACAAGGCCTACAAGAGCCATATTCTTACAAAGAAGACCGCAAAGAGAAAGAGAGGCCTCAGAAAGGCTACTACTCTCACCAGCGCAGACTTAAAGAGAATGTTAAGATCAATGGGTAAATAGGAGGTAATGAATAATGGCAAGAGTAAAGAAGGGCTTGAACGCTCACAAGAGACATAAGAAAATATTAAAGATGGCAAAGGGCTTTTACGGCTCAAAGCACACTATATTCAAAGCAGCTAACCCTGCAGTAATGAGATCCTTAAGATCCGCATACGTTGGCCGCAAATTAAAGAAGAGACAGTTCAGACAGATGTGGATTGCTCGTATTAACGCAGCAGCAAGAATGAACGACCTTTCCTACAGCAGACTCATCGACGGCCTCAACAAGGCAGGCATCGAAATCAACAGAAAGATGCTTTCCGAAATGGCTATCTACGATGCAGCAGGCTTCACAGCACTCTGCGAAAAGGCAAAGGCAGCATTAAAGTAAATAGATTATTTTGACCTCCTCAGGTGGCAAGCCCGAGGAGGTTTTGACAATATGGAGGAAAATAAGTTTATGAGAAAGAAGATATTAGTCAGCCTACTCGCACTTTGCACGCTGATGGTATTTTGCCTGACAGGCTGCGGCAAATCCGGCAGCGACGGGATTTACGATTACGACCTTTCAAACTACATCGTACCCGCAAACTACACAGGCATTCAGATAAGCCCAATTGATGTAAGCGTCACAGCTGACGACATCAAGGCAGAGATTGACTCCCGCCGCGAAGCTGCTGCAGAGACCGAGACTGTCACTACAGGCACCGTTGCAAGCGGAGATGCCATCAATATCGACTATGTCGGCACAATTGACGGCGAAGAGTTCGCAGGCGGCAACAGCCAGAACAAAGGCGTAGACATCATAGTCGGCAGCGCAGGCTATATTGACGGCTTCGAAGCAGGACTCGTGGGCGCACAGGTGGGCAGCACCGTTGTGCTTGATTTACGCTTCCCTGACAATTACGGCAGCACAGACCTTGCAGGCAAGGACTGTCAATTCACGGTTACAATTCACACAAAGGAATTAAAGCACATCCCTGATTACGATCTCGATTGGGTGAAGTCCGTCAGCAGCTGCGAAAGCTTGAACGACTATGAGGCTACCGTTTATGACGAGCTTCTTAAAGATGCGACAGAGAAGGCAGAGCACGACAGAAACAATGCAATCTGGCAGCAGCTTGTGGAAAAGAGCGATGCTCTTGACTATCCTGCAAAGGAATTAAAGGAAGAAATGGAGCGTTATCGCCAGTACATTTCAAACTATGCATCTCAGTTCGGCTACACATTAAATGACTATATGAGCATTATGGGGATGGATGAGGCAAAGCTGAACGAAGAAATCGAAAACTATGCAAAGGAAGTCGTTAAAAACGAGATGCTGCTCTTTTACATAGCTCGTGAGCAGGGCATGACCGTTTCCGATGAGGAATACAGCAAGGCAATCGATGATATTATCAAAGAGCAGGGCTTTGAATCCGAGCAGGAGTTTGAGAATCAGTACAAGATGACAGTTGAGGAATTATACTCCAAAAAGTACATAATTACAGATATCTACCTCGAAAAGGTAATGGATTATATAATTGAGAATGGAAAGATACAGTAATTTCTGAATATTTTGTTGAAATCGCGGAAAATCCGTGATACTATATTCGTGTAATCATTTGATACGTATATTTTGATGTGCGGAGGATATTATGAGAGTCATCGCAGTTGACGACGAGCCCATTTCGTTAGATTATTTAACCTTAATCCTGAGCGACACGCCGGAAATTGATGAAGTTGTACCCTTCAAAAGTTCAAAAGAAGCGCTTTCCTGGTTAAAGGACAATCACGCGGATATTGCATTTTTGGATATCCTGATGAGTTACATGGACGGATTAAAGCTGGCAGAGGAAATATCGAATTTGCAGGAGGATTGCCATGTGGTTTTCGTAACAGGTTCGACCGAGTTTGCACTGGATGCGTTCAAAGTCCATGCTGCAGGTTATATATTAAAGCCTGCATCGGTGGAGTCTGTCAGGAAAGAAATTGCACACATAGAAAAGCTGAGCTCAAAAGCAAAACACGGCTCAAAGCCGCTCAGGGCACAGTGCTTTGGCAATTTCGACATATTCTACAAGGATGTTCCTTTGAAGTTTAAATACTCAAAATCAAAGGAGCTGCTCGCCTACCTGATTCACAGACGCGGTGTGGCGGTTACGGTCAGAGAACTCGTTGCAGTGCTTTATGAGGACCGCAAAGATAGCGAGTCTCTTCAAAGCCAGCTCAGGACTCTGGTTTCGGATCTTTCGCACACCCTTAATGAAGTAGGGTGCGGAGATGTCCTTTCCAAAGCCCGTGGGACCATTGCAGTTGTTCCGGACAAGTTATCCTGTGACTATTTTGACTATATGGCAGGCAGCGAGGAAGCAGCCAGGACCTATATGGGCGAATACATGGCGCAGTATGTTTGGGCTGATTATATGGCAGGGCGTTTTGATATGAAAAAAAATAACATTTAATGCACTTTCGGTGCACTTTTAATGCGGTTCTAATGCGGTTGCTTTTGTATAATGCATATTGTAGGAGGAAGCGTTATGACTGTGTCCGTCAGAGAATGTTATGACAAGCTGGGAGGCGACTACGACGATGTCTATTCCAGGCTGCTCACCGAAGACAGAATAATCAAGTTCATACTGAGGTTTCTGGACGATGACAGCTATAAGAAAATATGTGAATCCTTAAACGCAGGTGACCATGACAACGCTTTCAGAGCGGCACATACTCTAAAGGGCATTGCGCAGAATTTCAGCTTTACCCGGCTTTATGAATCGACCAGTCTTTTGACCGATGCGCTTCGTCCGGGCAAGGAGCCGACTCCGCAGCATGAAATAGAGGCTCTGACAAAAAAGGTAGGCACCGATTACGGGAAGGTTGTTGACGCAATAACCCTTTTCAAGGAAAGCATATAAAGTAAATAAAGCATATAAAGTATATAAAACTGCAATAATAGTGTTAGTGGGGAAACAGCAAATTGTAATGTATTGAAAGCGTTGCGATGAGCAGGTACGCCTGTGGGCCGTCCGCAGGCGTACCGGATTCCCGATGTTTACACTTTATATTACCTTCTAAGAAAGATCCGAGCCCACTCGGGTCTTTTTCCTTTGAAATTTCAACATTTCTGCCAAAACACAATAAAATCTTTTATTTTGACGGAATACACAATATGTAGTATAATATCTCTGCCAAGTATTACTGTTAACAAAGGAGGAATATGAATGAAGTGCCCGTTTTGTGAAAATGAGGATACAAAGGTAATCGATTCGAGACATACCGAAGAAGGCCATGCAATCAGGCGCCGCAGAGAATGTGATGTATGCGGGAAAAGATTCACCACTTACGAGAAAATCGAAGAGATGGTACTCATGGTGGTTAAAAAGGACGGCAGTCGCGAAGCCTTTGACAGAAACAAGGTTATGAACGGTATCATAAAGGCCTGCGAAAAGCGACCTGTTACCGCTGATGAAATAGACCACATTGTATCGGAAATAGAACGTGGTCTGAACAATATGATGGAAAAGGAAGTTCCGTCAACATTCATAGGAGAGCTTATTATGGAACAGCTCCAGCGCGTCGATGAGGTTGCGTATGTTCGCTTTGCGTCGGTTTACAGACAGTTTACCGATGTCAGCACATTTGTGGCTGAAATCGAAAAGCTGCTCGGAAACAAGAAAAAGACCGGCAAAACCGATAATAAGTAGAGACAGGAAAAATGAAAAAAATATATCAGATAGCAATAGACGGACCTGCAGGAAGCGGTAAATCAACAATAGCAAAGGCCCTGGCAAAGGAGCTTGGCATCGACTACATTGACACAGGCGCAATGTACAGAGCCTTTGGCTACAAGATTCGCGAAAAGGGCATCGACATGCACGATCCTGCGCAGCTTGATGCGCTTCTTTGCAGCACGGAAATAGATTTTGACAGAGGAAAGACCTTGCTAGACGGCAGTGATGTCAGCTCTGTCATTCGCACGCCCGAAATCAGCATGCTTGCCAGCGACTGCTCGGCAATAGCGGAGGTCAGAAAAAAGCTTGTCGCACTGCAGCAAGCCATGGGCGAGAGCAAATCTGTCGTGATGGACGGCAGAGACATAGGTACGGTAGTGTTCCCAAAGGCGAAGTACAAATTCTTCCTTACGGCGAGCAGCGAGGAGAGGGCGAAAAGAAGATTCGCCGAGCTTACCGCAAAGGGAGAAAAGACGACCTTCGAGCAGGTTCTCGAGGAGATGAACCAAAGGGATCATAACGATACAACCAGAAAAGTAACACCTCTTCGCAGGGCTGACGACGCCCTCGAGGTTGATACGACGAAAATGAGTATCGAAGAGGTTACGGAGTTTATTATCAGCAAAATTACGGAGGAAAATTGAGATGTCGATAGTAAGACCATTCAGAGCTGTCAGACCGGCAGCAAAGTACGCAGACAAGGTTATTTCTCTGCCGTACGATGTAATGAACAGAGAAGAAGCAAAAGAGATGGCAAAGGGCAATCCTTACAGCTTTCTGCACATCTGCAGGGCAGAAATCGACCTGCCTGATGATGTGGATGCTTACGATAAAAGCGTTTATGAAAAGGCAAAGAGCAATATTGCAAAGAATCTCGAAGACGGCGTTTTCATCAGAGAAGACAGACCAAAGCTTTACATATACAAGCAGGTTATGGACGGACGCGTTCAGACGGGAATCGTCGGCTGCGTATCCGTTGATGAATACCAGAACAACTTAATCAAAAAGCATGAAAAGACCAGAGTTGAAAAGGAAATTGACAGAATCAACCATTTCGACATCTGCAACGCCGACACGGAGCCGGTATTCCTGACCTACAGGGACGACAAGCGCATCCGCACTCTCGTAGAGGGCTACATGAATGCAAACTCTCCGGAGTACGACGCAAAGACAAGCGACGGAATCTCCCACACCCTCTGGGTTATCGAAGACGACACGCTCGTAAAGAACCTGAGTGACCTCTTTGCCGAGGTGCCCGCACTCTACATCGCAGACGGCCACCACAGATCAGCATCGGCGTGCAAGGTAGGCATGAAGAGAAGAGAGGAAAATCCGAATTACAGCGGCGATGAAGAATTCAATTATTTCATGGCTGTAATCTTCCCGGATAATGACCTCAAGATTTTTGACTACAACAGAGTATTAAAGGATTTAAACGGACTTGGAAAGGAAGAATTCCTGAAGGCAACCGAAAAGGCAGGCTTTAAGGTAACAGATATGGGTACGGAAACATACCGCCCTGAAGCAAAGCACATTTTTTCAATGTATTTGGACGGCCACTGGTACAAGCTCGAAGCTGCGCCTTCAATCATCCCCGATGATGCAATCGGCAGTCTCGATGTATCCATTCTGCAGGAAAATCTGCTCGCACCGGTGCTCGGAATCGCAGATCCGCGCACGGACAAGAGAATTGACTTTGTCGGCGGCATCAGAGGCCTCGGCGAGTTAAAGCGCAGAGCGGAAAGCGACATGCAGCTCGCATTTGCGGTTTATCCTGTGGACATTTCGGATCTTCTGAGCGTTGCAGACAACGGCATGGTTATGCCGCCAAAGTCGACCTGGTTTGAGCCTAAACTTGGTTCGGGACTCTTTATGCACGAGCTCTAAATCGGGGGCTTGCAAAACGACAGAGTTAATACTAGGAAAGGTTACTTATTATTAAATGGCTTCACGACAAGAAGAAATAAACCGCCGAAGAATATTCGGCATCATCTCACATCCTGACGCAGGAAAGACGACACTTACGGAAAAGCTGCTCCTTCACGGAGGCGCCATCAGAGAAGCGGGCACCGTAAAGGCACGCCGCAACGCAAAGTTCGCCACATCCGACTGGATGGAAATAGAAAAGCAGAGAGGCATTTCCGTAACATCTTCGGTAATGCATTTCGAATACGAAGGCAAGGTTATATCCATCATGGACACACCGGGCCATAACGATTTCGGTGAGGATACATACCGGATACTCACATCCGTTGACAGCGCGGTAATGGTTATCGACGGTGCGAAGGGTATCGAGGCTCAGACCAAAAAACTCTTCAAGGTCTGCAGCATGAGGGGAATCCCAATCTTCACCTTTATGAACAAGTTTGACAGAGAGGCACAAAACCCGCTAGACCTCATGCAGGAGCTCGAGGATGTACTCGGGCTTCCAAGCGCAGCGGTAACCTGGCCGATAGGCAGCGGACTCAATTTTCACGGCATCTATGACAGACTTAAAAATACTGTATATCTCTACAAGCAGAACGTGACGCTGCAGCTTGGAAAAGACGGTGTCTTTGGCAGTGAGCTCGAGGAATATCTCAGCCCCGCAACGCTTGCAGAGCTGCGCGATGAAATCGAGCTGGTGGACGGCGCGGGAAACGAGCTTGACATGGAAAAGGTTGCGGCAGGCAAGCTGTCGCCGGTCTTCTTTGGCTCAGCGCTTGCTGACTTTGGCGTAACGCCTTTCCTGACACACTTCCTCGAAATGTCGCCGCCGCCGGGCGCACGCAAGACCACGACGGGCGAAGTTCTGCCGACGGAGGATTTCTTTAGCGGCTTCATTTTCAAGATTCAGGCAAACATGAATCCGGCGCACAGAGACAGGCTCGCCTTTTTCAGAATCTGCTCCGGCACATTCACGCGCGGAATGAGCGCAACTCTTTCGCGTACCGGCAAGGAAGTGAAGATCGCCCAGTCCATCATGCTGATGGCAAACGAACGCGAGAACGTCGACACCGCTTTTGCGGGCGACATCATCGGAATATACGATACGGGAAACTATCAGGTGGGCGACACACTGACCACTACGCGCGAGCCGCTGTTCTTTGAGCCGCTTCCGACATTCCCGCCGGAGCTTTTCGCGATGGTTTCGCCAAAGGATACGATGAAGGTAAAGCAGTTCCAAAAGGGTGTGGAGCAGCTGGCCCAGGAGGGTGCCGTTCAGGTTTACCACAATGCGTACAACGAGATAATAATCGGTGCGGTGGGACAGCTTCAGTTTGAGGTTTTCGAATACAGGCTGAAAAACGAATACAATGCGGAAATACGCATGAATCCGCTTGATTTCAGACTGGCCAGATGGGTAGATTCGGAGCAGGAGGCACTCGTAAAGGATGCAATCGACAGCCGCTGCATGCTGGCTTACGACCGTTTTGAGCGACCTATCATTCTGTTTGCAAATGATTTCACGCTGAATTATTTTATGGAAAGACATAAAGAAATAAAGCTGACCGAGGCACTTGATGTAACAAACAGCCTATAAGCAATTGCAAAAGGGATAATATAATGCTATAATAATAGCTCGGGTTGGGTACATAACTTATTATAATTATGAAAAATTGGAGGCAAACTATATGTTTTTTGGATTTACAAAGGACATGGGTATAGATTTGGGCACAGCTAATACGCTCATCTATATTGTAGACAAGGGAATTGTAGTAAATGAGCCGTCGGTAATTGCGAGAGACAATTACTCCGGCAAAATCATAGCAGTCGGAGTACCTGCAAAGCAGATGCTCGGAAAGGCGCCTGACAGCATCACTGTTGTCAGACCGCTTCAGGACGGAGTAATTTCCGATTTCGATATGACCGCAGAGATGCTCAAGGAGTTTATCGCAAGAGCTCTCTCGAAAAATAGAAGCACAAAACTCAGAGTAGTGGTAGGCGTACCGAGCGGCGTTACAGAAGTAGAAAAGCGTGCGGTAGAAGAAGTAGTCAGAGCTATGGGAGCCAGAGAGGTATATATACTCGAAGAGCCTATGGCAGCGGCAATCGGCTGCGGACTGCCTATTGACGAGCCTATGGGCTGCATGGTTGTGGACATTGGCGGCGGCACCACCGACATCGCTATTATCGCGCTTGGCGGCATCGTTGCTTCGACTTCAATCCGTCACGCCGGTGACAAATTCAATGAGGCGATCGTGGCTTACATGAGAAAGGCTTACGGTCTGCTGATCGGCGAGAGAACTGCGGAGGAGCTGAAGATCAACATCGGCTGCGCTATGGTGCCACACGACTCCGAGGGTGGCGAGATGCTCGAAACTATGGAAGCCAGAGGCAGAGATCTGGCGACAGGCCTGCCGAAGGTCATTCAGGTTTCCAGCCGCGACCTTTTCTATGCTCTACAGGAATCGGTCGATATTGTTGTTGACGGAATAAAGTCCACACTTGAAAAGGCACCTCCTGAAATCGCAGCGGACATCACATTAAACGGTCTGGTGCTTTCGGGTGGCGGCGGTATGATCAAAGGCCTTGACGCTCTGATTGAAGAGCAGACCGGCATGCATGTTGAGCTTGCTGAAAACGCATTCGAAGCAGTGGCACTCGGAACAGGCATCAGCCTGAAGGATGTTGAAAAGCTAAAGAGATATGCCAGCAACAAGCTTCAGCAAAAGTACAGATAGAAAAGATGTTAAATTGGTTTAGAAATCACAAACTCCTGATGATAGTCGCATCAGTGATTTTAGTGTTTTGTATAATAATTTTAATATCGTATACGAGGGGCAATCTGGGCATCGTGAGCAGCGGTGTTCAGACTGCTAATTCTGTTGTCCAAAAACCTTTAACGCAGGTTGTCGGCAGATTCCAAAAGGACGCCGAGGGCTTGATCGGATTCAGGTCCGTAGTGAAGGAAAACGAAGAGCTGCGCGGTGAAATAGCAAAGCTTAAAAATGAAAACATCAGATTAAAGCTGCAGCAGGAGGAGCTGGAAGAGCTGAGAAATCTCTATGCTGCGCTCAATTACGTTCCGAGCGGCTCCGATTATACCGGCGTTGCCGCAAACATTATAGCTATTGACGGCTCCCACTATTTCAATATCTTTACGATTGACAGGGGTACCGAAAGCGGTATCGAAAAGGATGCGATTGTGTTGAGCGGCGAGGGGCTGGTTGGAAAGGTAATCGATTCGGGAAATGGTTTTTCAAAGGTTGTATCCATAATCGATACCGACAGTAACGTGGCCTTCATGGTCCTCAGGGATATGAATGTAATGGGTATAGTTTCAGGTAACGGAAACGGAATGATGTCAGGCTACACCTTTGAGGGCGATGCCGAAATTAACGAGGGCGATACGCTGATAACATCGGGAATCGGTCTTTACCCGGTAGGCATAGAAATCGGAACTGTCAGAAGCATCAACTTTAACAAGGATACACAGCTGAAAACCATTGAAGTTGAGCCTCTTGTGGTATTCAACAGTCTGAAGAAAGTAATGGTGCTGCTATGAACTACAGACTTGCAACACTGATTTTTTTCCTGGCTTTTCTTTGCCAGGCCAGTCTGCTGAATCTGGTAGCAATATTAGGAACTACTCCTAACATGATACTTTGCCTCGTTATTGTCTTTGCGTTTCTTTACGATCAGGACAATTTCGGCATTGTTCTGGGAGTAGTTTTTGGACTGTTATACGATATTTGTTATATGCCTTATGTCGGCATATCGGCGATGTGGTATTTTGTGCTTGCGCTCTGCGTTATGTTTTCGCGCGAAATCCTCAATAAAGAAAACATCGGAACAGTGCTCATGATGACGGTGTTCGGCACCTTTGGATTTAATTTCCTCACATGGTGCTCATACTGGCTGCTCGGCGATAAAACGTCCATTATGACCATGCTTAAATGCCAGCCGCTCGAAATTGCGTGGAACGCCGTTTTTGTCAGCATCCTCTACGCTGTAGTTATCAGAAGGGTTATTAAACACAGAAGGGACAGATTTTATCAATGAAGAATATCCTAAACTCGAGATATTATCAAATGGTAACAATCATGATTATCCTGATGGCAGTGCTTGCTATCAGGTTATTTGTACTTTCTGTGGTAGAAAACGAGGAATGGGAGACCTATGCCACCCAGATTTCCGAAAAGAGCATATACACATCCGCTCCGAGAGGTGAAATCCTCGACAGATACGGCAGGGTAATTGCGGGAAACATGCAGACCTTTGCCGTTACATTTGACGCATCAAACCTCAAAAACGATGAAATCAACCGTATTGCTCACGAGACCATAAAAATTATGGAAGCAAACGGAGACACATATTATGATGAATTTCCGATTATTATCACGGGAAACAGGTACGAATATACCTATCAGAGACAGATAAACGAATGGCTGACTCAGCAGGGTATTCCGACCTATTATACCGCCGAGCAGGCGTTCAATTTCCTGCGCAAAAAGTATGAAATAGATGAAGGTCTTTCGAAGTACGATGCCCAGGCGGAAATGCAGACGGTTTACGGTTTTTATCCTCCGATTTCCGTCAAAAACATGAAATACACCTACGATCTTGATAAAGAAAGCTTTCTGGGAAAGTTCCACCTCGACTACGAAATGTCTGCCGAGGAGGCTTTCAATGCGCTCTGCGAAAAATACGAGGTTTCAGACGATTATTCCATCGATGAAAAGCGTAAAATCCTCGTTGTCCGCAATGAAATCGCATCGCTCGGATACAGTAAGTACCTGCCTGCGACAATTGCGACCGATGTTTCCGACAGAACCATCATAATGCTCGAAGAAATGAGCGATTCGCTGCCGGGGGTAGAAGCCGTATCGGATACCATCAGGTACTATCCAAACGGCAATGCAGCGTCCCATATAGTAGGTTACCTCGGCAAAATCAGTGAGCGCGACAAGGCCCACTACGTCGACGAGCTGGGCTACAACAGTAATGACCTCGTCGGGCAGGACGGTATTGAGAGCGTGTTCGAATCGACGCTGAAGGGCAGCGACGGCGTGCGCGTGGTACAGGTCAACGCCTATGGCGAGTTTGTTCGTGAAGTCAGCTATTCAGAGCCGAAAAAGGGCGACAACGTATATCTCACCATCGACCTCGACTTGCAGCAGACTGCCGAAGATGCGCTTGAGCGCCAGCTTAACGCAATACAGACTGCGGGCACGTTTACAAGTGAGTACGGCAGCTACAAGTATGGCACGGCTTACAAAAATGCAAATGTGGGCGCTATCGTGGCGGTGGAGGTTGAGACGGGCGATGTGCTTGCTATGGCCAGCTATCCCGACTACGACCCGAATCTGTTCGCGACCGGCATCAGCAGTGCCGACTGGGCAACGCTGCAGCGCAAAAATCTGCGCGATGCTCTTTCGCCTGCGCCTCTTTACAATATTGCTTGTCGTACTGCGGTGCAGCCGGGTTCGACGTTCAAGCCGGTTACGGCAACAGCTGCGCTTGCGGCAGGGCTCGATCCTTCAAAGAAGCTCTATGACGGCGGCTACATTCAGGTCGGAAACAGGACCTACGGCTGTCTGATTTGGAACCGCAGCCGCGGCAGTCACGGCTACCTCGATCTTGCGCATGCTCTCGAGGTTTCGTGTAATTATTATTTCTACGATGTTGCGACCGGAAAGGACCACTATACAGGCAAATCGCTCGGATATGAAATGAACATCGACAAGATCATGGAATATGCGCAGCAGTACGGTCTGGGTCTTAATACCGGAATTGAGATTACGGAGACAATTACCAGCGTTCCGTCGGCTGAAAAGAAGATGGAGCGCACAAAGGCGGCCCTCAAGAATGTTCTGGTCTGGAATGCCGCGGACTATTTCAAGCCTGAGGTCTGCAAAGACAAGACTCTTTTGAACGATTATGCGACGGAAATCGTCAACTGGGCGGAGGAGAATCCTTCGCGTACGGAAATCATCGAAAGACTTCCGGCGTGCGGTATCATGGACAGCGAAGTCGAAAAGGTTGCGGATCTTTGCAAGTTCAGTTATTTCAACCAGGCGCAGTGGACTCTCGGTGATGAGCTGAATATCGCTATCGGGCAGGGTGAAAACTCCTATACGCCGCTTCAGATGGCAAACTATGCCGCTACAATCGGTAACGGCGGCCTGCGAAATCAGGTTTCCGTAGTTAAAAGTATAGAAGGCAAGGGCCACACTCAGAAAGGCGAACCTGTTCAGGTCGACATTTCCGAGGAGCATTTAAATGACATAATCGAAGGGATGAAGCTCGTAGCAACAGGCAGCAAGGGTTCGCTTCGCGGCGTGTTCGGCGGCTTCCCTGTCAGCGTTGCGGCAAAGACGGGAACGGCCGAAAAGTCGGGCGTAATTCAGCCGGCTGACGAGACAGTGTATATTCAGGAGCATCTGAAGCAGCTGAACAGCTCGCTTACATGGGATATGGTCGAGGACGAGATGAAGCGTCTGATGACCGAGGAAGCGGACAGATATTCAAACCGTAACGCAGCGGTCGACCAGGCTGTTATCAACCTTTCCGGCGGCAGTGTGAACCAGGCCAGAATCAATCAGTGGAAATCGGAATATGACAACTTTGCGTGGGTAATCGCCCTCGCACCTGCCGAGGATCCGAAAATCGCCGTTGCCTGCCTGGTGTTCCAGGGCGGTACCGCAGGCTACGCAGCACCTGCAGTGCGCGAAGTAATCGGCAAATACCTTCAGCTCAATAAAAGTTATACCGACTTCGCACTAACCACCCAGCTCAGGTGAATTTGGGGACAGGCACCAAATTGGAATTTTTTCTAATTTGGGGACAGGTCCGAAAAAAAACAGGTTAAATTTGCGCGAGCTATGGTATAATGTTAGCATTGAAAAAATAGTTCAGGAGAAATCTTATGGGTAAAGTAATCGTGATAGCTTCAGGAAAGGGTGGCACGGGGAAAAGCGTCTTCGTGACCAATCTCGGCGCCGTTCTGGCACTTCGGGGCTACAGCGTAGCTTTAATAGACATGGATATGGGCGTTCGAAACCTCGATCTGTATCTCGGCCTCGAAAACAACGTGGTCTACGACGTTTCCGACGCAGTAAGCGGAGTGTGCCGGATCAAGCAGTCTCTGATCAGAGACAAGCGCTTCGACAACCTCTATCTGATGCCTTCACCGCCACACCGCGACGACGGCAACATCACGCCGCTCCACATGCAAGTTCTGTGCGACAAGCTGAAGGCAAGCTTCGACTATGTGCTGATAGACTCACCGTCCGGCATAGACGACGGCTTTGTGCTTGCTGCAGCGGGCGCAGACAGTGCGGTGCTTGTGACAGTGCCGGAGTACGCAGCCTTACGCGATGCTGATATGGCTGATTCAGCCCTTGCCCAGCTGGGCATTACGGAGCGTGGCTACGTGGTGAACAAGGTGATTGGCGAAGTAATGAGCGCCGGTTTGGCACCGACGGTGAGCGAAATAAACGAGATGATAAAGTCCGAGCTTTACGGATTCATTCAGTACGACGAGAATATTATGATCGCCGCCAACAACGGTGTGCCGATTGTTTGCAAGAGCGACAGCTATATTACCGAGAATTTCAACAATATAGCGGATAGAATTATAAAATAGAGATGTTTTTAGCCGACGCAGGAGTTTGCGCCGGTTTTTTTTATGCGGGTTTGGTTGTGGGTTTGGCTGTGGGTTCGACTATGGAAAAAAATGTAAAAAACTGTTGACGAAATCTGGAAATAAATGTAAAATAAGAATGCAACTGGTAAATTAAGGTAAGAAATAATTTCAAAAGGAGGATATTATGCCAAGGTTACCGAGAAAATACAGCAAAGCAGAGTTTAGCCACGTAATGATCAAAGGAAATGGCGGGCAGATTGTATTCGAGGATATCAGAGATAAGTTGAAGTTTATTGATATGCTTGCGGAGTGTGTTGAGAAGTTTGACGTGCAGCTGCATGCTTACTGTTTGATGACAAACCACGTTCATCTGCTGGTGAAGGATGAAGGAAACTGCCTTAGCGAGTTTATGCACAAGCTTACGGCGGGCTATGCGGCCTACTTTAATTTTAAATATGAGCGCAGTGGGTCGCTCTTTCAGGGAAGATTCAAAAGTGAGGCAATTTACGATCAAAGCTATTACTTGAGCGTGCTCAGGTACATCCATAGAAACCCCGACAATGCCCATATTACGCGTTTTGACGTTTATGCCTGGAGCAGCTTTGATGATTACAGGGAAAGCGCGCAGGGAAAGAAAAGTTTTGTCGAAACCGGGTATGCATTGGAAATTCTGGGCGGATTTAATGCCTTTTATGAGTTTCTGAGCTGTGAAGACGATATTATAGGAATGGATGTTGACACATGCCTTCGGGGCAGCGATGAGCGTGTAGCACAGTTCCTGTGCAATAAGTTCAATCTGTCTTCGCCGACAATTATCAGGGAAATGAGCATAAAAAAAAGAAATGATTACATCAGAGAGATGAGAGACCTGGGAATTACCGCTTCGCAAATAGAAAGGCTCACCGGAGTGAGCCGCACCATAATATATAAAGTTAATATTTGAGACCTGTCCCCAAACTTCCCAAAAGTCGAATTTAGGGACAGGCACCAAATTAGAAAAAAGGCGAATTTGGTGCCTGTCCCCAAATTGGAAAAAAGGCGAATTTGGTGCCTGTCCCCAAATTAGAAGTTTATGGATTTGGAGCGCATGCCCACCGAGAGGACCAGCCCCAGGCCTATCAGCGATGACAGTATGGAAGAGCCTCCGGAGGAAATGAACGGGAGGGTTATGCCCGTAACAGGCATTATTCCCATTGACATTGCGATGTTTTCAAAAATTTGAAAGCCAAAGCTGCCGATAAAGCCTACAGCAATCAGTGCGCCGTAAAGGTCTATTGAGTTTTTGGCAATAACAGCCATACGATAGAGAAATATCGTAAAGAGTATAATCAGAATCAGTCCGCCTATCAGGCCAAGCTCTTCGCAGATAACCGAAAAGATGAAGTCGGATTTTTGAACCGGCAGGAAGTCGAGACCTTTTTGCGTTCCCTGGAAAAGCCCCTTACCAAAGAGACCGCCGGAACCGATTGCAATTTTGCTCTGGAAAACCTGATAATTCCCCGGAAGGGACAGGTTGTCAGGATGCATAAAAGCATCTATACGGTCTTTCTGGTGCGAAGCCATAAATCTGTAAGCGAGTGGAATCATCAGAATAAAAATAGCTGCAAGCTTTGCAAAAAGCTTGTAGTCAATGCCTGCAAAGAAGACCATGCAGACCCATATTACACAGAATACAATTGCAGAGCCCAGGTCTTCCTTCAGGACGATTACTATAAAAGGCGCGCCGAAAAGCGCGGCTTTTATTATGCCCCATAGTGTGTTCAGTGTATCGCGGTATTTCGAAAGGTACACAGCCATCAGAATGATGAACGTGATTTTTACAAACTCACTCGGCTGCAGGGTGGTAACCTTCAGGTCAATCCAGGAACGCGCTCCGAACTGTTCGAGACCGAGTCCCGGGATATAAACAGTCAGCAGAAATGCGATTGAAATACCGTAGATCCATTTATATATGTGCTCATAGGTTTTGTAATCTATCATTATGACAAAAAGCAGGCAGATAAACCCGAGACCGTAGGCAACAGCCTGAACGATTACGTCTCTGGTAAATATAAAACCGTTATCGTACGCCGTCGAGCCAATCATAACAATGCTGATTATTGCAAATGCAACAACCAGTATAATGAGTGCTTTGTCTAAGTTTTTCAATAAATTGATAAAATACTTCATGGTTTGCCCTTCACATGCTTGACATACTGTCCGCCCAAATATTATAATATAGGTTGTATGAGTATATCAAGATTAAATTAATTTTGCGTAATATAAAATACAAAAAAATAAAGTGAGAAGGAGGTGCTTGATGCCAGTATTAGCAACAGTCTTGATTGCAATTGTCACCTTAGTCATAGGACTCTTGGTTGGATATATAATCAGAAAAAATACTGCTGAAAAAACTATCGGTTCCGCCGAAGTTAAGGCCAGAAATCTGATACAAGATGCTGAAAACAAAGCAGAGTCAATAAAAAAGGAAATTACAATTGAAGCAAAAGAAGAAGCTCACAGAATTCGCAGCGAGGCGGATCGTGATGTAAAGGAAAGAAGAGCTGAAATTCAGCGTTCCGAAAAGAGGCTCATCCAAAAGGAGGAGTCAATCGACCGCAAGCTCGAAAACATTGAGCGCAAAGAAGAAAACATCGCAAACAAAGAGCAGGCCATCGTAGAAAAGAACAAAGAAATAGAAAAGGTTCTTGAAAAGCAGATGGAAGAGCTCGAACGCATCAGCGGCTACTCGGTCGAGGATGCAAAGCAGATTCTCCTTTCAAACTGCGAAAAGGAAGTTCGTTACGAGGCAGGCATGATGACAAAGGAAATCATCGCCAAAGCCAAGGAAGAAGCCGACAAGCAGGCAAAGGAAATCATTACGGGAGCTATCCAGAGATGCGCTGCAGACCATGTGGCGGAATCCACAGTTTCGGTAGTTCCGCTGCCTAACGACGAAATGAAGGGCAGAATCATCGGTCGTGAGGGTCGAAACATCAGAGCAATCGAAACAATGACAGGAGTTGAGCTTATCATAGACGATACTCCTGAGGCAGTCATCCTTTCAGGCTTTGATCCTGTCAGGAGAGAAATTGCAAGACTTGCTCTCGAAAAGCTCATCGTGGACGGTCGTATTCATCCGGCCAGAATCGAGGAGATGGTCGAAAAAGCCGAAAAAGAGGTTAACAACATTATCAAGGAAGAGGGCGAACAGGCCACATTCGAATGTGGTATTCACAACCTTCATCCTGAGCTTGTTAAGCTCCTCGGTCGCCTGAAGTACAGAACTTCATACGGTCAGAATGTGTTAAAGCATTCCATTGAAGTTTCACATCTGGCGGGCCTCATGGCAGGCGAACTTGGTATGGATGTAAAGCTTGCAAAGCGCGCAGGTCTCCTGCACGACATCGGCAAGGCTCTTGACCACGAAGTTGAGGGAACGCACGTTGACATAGGTATAGATGTACTCAAGAAGTACAAGGAATCCGAAGCCGTAATCAACGCAATGGCTGCACACCACGGCGACTACGAGCCAAAGAGCATGGAAGCGGTACTCATTGCCGCAGCAGATGCACTTTCGGCGGCAAGACCGGGCGCACGCCGCGAGACGCTTGACACGTATATCAAGAGACTCCAAAAGCTCGAAGAGATTGCAAATACTACTCCGGGCGTTGATAAATCATTTGCGATTCAGGCGGGCCGCGAGATTAGAGTTATCGCAAAGCCTGAAGAAATGAACGACGAGGAAATCGTTATTTTGGCACGCGAGATTTCAAAGAAAATCGAAAGCGAACTGGAATATCCGGGACAGATTAAAGTCAATGTCATCAGAGAAACCAGAGCCATCGACTACGCTAAATAATTTAATAATCGAGATATGCATTGCCCGGCAAAAACTTGCCGGGCGATTTTTAGAAAAACAAAGTAGGAAAACAAAACAGCAAAACAGTCAAAACAAAAAAGTCAAAAGGTGTATTATGGGTGAAAGATTACCTCTTAGCATAAATGCCGAACGAAAGTATTTCTTTGGCAAATCAATATTTATCGCCTTACCTGTCATGCTGCAGAATCTGATAGCCGTCGGACTTAACATAATCGATTCGATTATGATAGGAGGCCTCGGCGAAGCGGCAATGGCGGGAGTGGGTGCAGCGAATCAAATTTACATGATTTATTCCGAGGTTTGCTTTGGCACATTCAGTGGTGCTGCAGTCTATGTTTCACAGTTTTGGGGAATTCGCGACCGCAGTACCGTACGCAAGGTGCTCGGAATAGATTTTTCTGTCGCAATTGTTTCAGCCGCCGTTTTCGTTTTGGGCATTCAGTTTACTGCGCCGCATTTGATCTGGCTCTTTTCGCAAGATGCAAATGTAATAGATCTGGGAACGCAGTACATTCAGGTTGCAAAATATTCATATATTCTGGTGGGAATCACGTTCTGCCTCAATTATAACTGCAGAATCGTTCAAAAGCTGGTACTCCCGACGATTATTTCCGCATCGGCGTTGGGCGTAAACACGCTCTTTAACTGGTTACTTATCTACGGAAAGTGCGGATTCCCGGAGCTCGGCGTGCAGGGAGCAGGCTATGCTACAATCATCGCGAGAGTCCTGGAGCTCATCGGCATGTTTGCCTGCGTTTACCTGCAAATGGATCACCCTCTGCGCGCTTCAATAAAGGAGCTGCTCAGCTTTGACAGAAAGCTTTTCGGCGACGTAATCCGCCTGGCACTTCCTGCCTGCGGCACCGAGGTGGGCTGGGCAGTGTGCGTGTCGTTTGTGTACATGGCTTACGGCAAAATCAGCGCTGAGTCACTTGCGGTAGTCAGCGTAACAGAAGTCGTGGCGTGCTTCTTCCAGTGCATATTCTTTGGACTTGGCAACGCAACGGGCTTTATCATAGGCGACTGTCTCGGGCGCGGCGAAACCGAAAGATCGTACTATTTCGCGCGGCTTTCACTAAAAATAACATGGCTTTTAAATGTGCTGATGACGGTGGCGATGCTGCTGATTCGGCCGTTCATTATACAGTTTTACAACTTTACGCCGGAAACAATTGACCTCCTCTACGTGGCACTTGCGGTCTGGGCATTCACAATTACTCCGAAAATGCTCGGATATGTAATGATTTGCGGGTTCCTGCGTACCGGCGGCGATACTCTTTTCGCATTCAAAATCGATTTCAGCATGAATATACTTCAGGTAGGGCTCGCATTTTTCGGCGTGCTCGTAATGCACTGGAGCCTGCCTGCAATCGTTGCATTTACTTGCCTCTCGGAGGTCGGCAAATGCATAATGGGCTATATGCGCCTTTACAGCAGAAAATGGATAAACATTGTGACCGACGCGGCATAAACCGAAGCGGCCCATAATTAAAGGAGAAAACTTTGATATATCTTGATAACAGCGCGACAACGCGCCAATATGACGAAGTAAACAGCGCGATGCTTTCCGCAATGACAGACACTTTCGGAAATCCATCATCGCTCCACAGATTAGGACTCGCAAGCGAAAAGGCCGTGAAAGCGGCACGTGCCGACATTGCAGAGGCTATTGGTGTAAGCCCTGCAGAAGTCTACTTCACCGCATGCGGCACAGAATCCGACAACACCGCACTGTTTGGCACAGCAAGGGCCAAGCGCCGCACGGGCAAGCGCATCATCACCACAAAGGTTGAGCATCCGGCAATTCTTGAGCCGTGCAAGCGTCTTGAGGGCGAAGGCTATGACATAGTCCGCCTCGACGTTGACGGCGAAGGCTTTGTTTCTGCTGATGCGGTAGCTGACGCTCTGACGGAGGATACTGTTCTGGTCAGCATTATGGCGGTAAACAACGAGTCGGGATGTATTATGCCGATTGAGGAAATAGGCAGACGCATCAGGGCTTACAATAAAGATCACGGAACCGGAATACTGTTCCATTCGGACATGGTTCAGTCCTTCGGAAAGGTCAGATTCAACATGGATCTCATTGACATGGCTTCCTTCTCGGCTCACAAGATTCACGGGCCAAAGGGGATAGGCGCTCTCTATGTTAAAAAGGGTGTTAATATTGAGCCATTTCTGCTCGGAGGAGGACAGGAACAGCATTTCCGCTCCGGAACCGAAAATGTACCTTCTATTATCGGCTTTGGTACAGCTGCCAAAAAAAGCAGCTCGGAGTTCGAAAGACGCACAAAAGCCATGGAGAACGCAAAACAGAGGCTCTTATCGGGCATCAAAGACAGGGTGGACAATATCAGAGTGAATACTCCGGAGCATGACAGTGCCTGCTCGGTTCTGAACATATCCTTTATAGGGACTCGCGGAGAGGTGATTCTCCACACACTTGAGCAGAGTGAGATTTACGTTTCGACAGGCTCTGCTTGTTCATCGAATCACTCATCAAAGGGCGGCAGTCATGTGCTGCGTGCAATGGGGTTAAAGCCGAATGAAGTCGAGGGAGCAATCAGATTTTCCTTTAGTGAGTTCAATACGGTAGAGGAAATGGACACTGTGATTGAGGCAGTGGCTGCAGCCGTTGAAAAATTCAGAAAGCTGGGCAGTTTTAGGTAATATTTAATAGCATAATTCAGCAAAAAATTAACATAAAAATGCTTTAAAACGGGAGCAAACGAAAAACAAATGAACGAAGGACTTAATACAAAACATATATTTATAGTGCGCTGCGGAGAGGTCGCGCTGAAGGGACAGAACAAGCCTTATTTTGAGCGCATGCTCGTGGAGCGCATCAGAAAAAGATTAAAGAAAATCGAGCAGCCGGGCATGGGAATCGAAACGGTCAGAAACGAAGGCCTGATTTTCGTAAGAGCCGACAAGGAATACGACAAACAGCAAATCATCGGTGAAATTTCAAAGGTTTTCGGCGTAGCGAGCATCAGCCCCGCGCTGGAGGCTGAGGAAAACATCGAAGCAATCGGTGCGATTGCCGTTGAGTATATGATGAACCTCATAAAGGAAAAGGGAATTAAGACGTTCAAGGTCGACACAAAGCGTGCCGACAAAAACTTCCCTATCAAGTCGCCTGACATCAGCCGCACTATCGGCGCTATTGTGCTGAAGGGTTGCAAGGTGCTGTCGGTAGACGTTCACAACCCTGACTGTGAGCTTTTCGTAGATGTCCGCCGCGATGTAGCCTATGTCTTTGACAAGAAAATTTCCGGCTTTGGCGGGCTTCCGCTGGGAACAAACGGCAAGGGAATGGTGCTGCTTTCGGGCGGCATAGATTCGCCGGTGGCAGCGTGGATGATGGCAAAGCGCGGGATGCTTGTCGATGCGGTGCACTTCCACAGCTATCCGTATACGTCCGAGAGGGCGCAGGAAAAGGTGGAGGAGCTGGCAGGGCTTGTTGCGGGCTATGTGGGCCGCTTCAATATGTATGTGATTAATCTGCTGCCGATTCAGGAGCAGATTGTGCAGAATTGTCCGGAGGAGGAAACGACCATTTTAGTGCGTCGCTTCATGATGCGAATAGCCGAAAAGGTGGCGCAGGAAAAGGGCGCGACGATGCTGATTACGGGCGAAAATCTCGGTCAGGTAGCAAGCCAGACAGCAGAAGCACTGGTTGTAACCGACGCTTCCGTGCAGATGCCGGTCATGAGACCGCTGATCGCAATGGACAAAGTTGATATAATGGAAAAGGCAAAGGAAATCGGCACCTACGAAAAGTCGATTGAGCCGTACGAGGACTGCTGTACGGTCTTCTTGCCAAAGCATCCGACCACAAAGCCAAAGCTCGAGAAAATCCTTGAATCCGAGTCAAAGCTCGATGTCGAGGGTCTGATTGCATCCGCAGTAGCATCTAAAGAAACCGTAGTTATTCGCCCTTAGGCGAATCTGGGGACAGGCACCAAATTGGCCAAAAGGCTAATTTAGGGACAGGCCTGACCTGTCCCTAAATTAGAAAAAAAGCCAATTTGGTGCCTGTCCCCAGATTAGAACGATGAGAAAAGTTGAATTTTTTGTAGCAAATCCCGCGGGAAATATCACGATTTTTGTGACGAGCCCGGCGGAGCGCAGTGAATATCAGGAAATCGCAAAAAGGCTTCTCGCAATGGAGGAGCTGGGCGGAGAGCAGGTGGCCTTCATAAAGGAGGGCAACCGTATGGAAATGTGCGGGCTGGAGTTTTGCGGCAATGCGTCGCGCAGCTTTGCACTTTGGTATGCAAAAAACCGCTTAAAGCTCGAAGGCGATGCAAAGGTGACCGTTGATGTCAGCGGCACCGAGCATCCGATTGATGTTGAGATAAATACAAAAACCAATTATACTAAAATTGAGATGCCAAAGCCGAAAAGCGTCCGTAACTGGCGTGAAATCGGAAACGACGGCGCGGAAGGTGTATTGGTGGACCTGGGGGGCATAATGCATCTGGTGCTTTGGAATGTCCCTGCGAGCGCTGAGACATTTGAGGAGTACAAAAAAGCAGTCTGTGCGAAGTATGACCCGCCGGCAATGGGCGTGATGTTCATAGAAAAAGAGACGCTCAGCATGGTGCCTGTTGTCTATGTGCGCGATGTCGACACGACATATTTCGAAGGCAGCTGCGGTTCGGGCTCTGTTGCGGCGGCAGTGGCACTGGCGTGCGATAAGCCGGCAGGCAGCTACAGCTTTGAGCTTTCGCAACCTGCGGGGAAGATAGTTGCTTCCGTCATCAGAGGCATAGAGAGCCCTGAAAGTGCGGCAGTAATCGAAAAGGTCTTCATCGAAGGCCCGGTAGAGCTGGGAACTCCGGCGATACTTAATTTCTGACAGGAGATTCATATGATTGATCGAAACATATTCATTTTGAACCCTTGCGCCGGACAGGGCGCTGCCAACGACGAGCTCGTTACGGACATCAAGGAAGCAGCAGCAAGACTCGAGATTGACGTCGAAATACACAAGACCTCCGACCCCGGCGAAGCAACACACTACGTAAACCGCATACTTTCCGAAACTCCCGAGACTGTCAGGTTTTTCGCATGTGGCGGCGACGGAACTCTGAACGAAGTCATAAGCGGTGCAGCGGGGCATACAAACGCTATTGTCGGCTGCGTGCCGCTGGGAACAGGTAACGACTTTGTAAGGAACTTTCCTTTTGCAGGCAGCTTCACCGACATCAGGGCGCAGCTTCTCGGCGAGGAGACGACTATAGATTTGATGGAGTACCAGGGTGTGCTGAAGCAGCCCGGTGACTTGGAGGATGACATATATTCGGGATATTGTGCGAATATGTTCAATATAGGCTTTGACTGCAATGTAGTCGATATGGCCGCAAAATTAAAGCAGCTGCCGCTGATTTCGGGCTCTCTGGCCTACATAATCGGCGTGGCAATAATATTAATCAAAAAGAAGGGTGCTAACCTGAGAATTGAATTCGACGGGGAAGAGGTGCACAAAGGAAAGCTTTTACTGATTTCCATCGCTAATGGGTGCTTTTGCGGTGGCGGCGTGATGAGCAATCCTCTGGCCAGACTTGATGACGGACTTTTTGACGCGCAGCTTGTGCGAAATATTTCAAGAGCAAAGTTCATCAGTCTTTTCCCGAAGTACAGCAAGGGAACCCACCTTCAGGAGAAAGGAGTTGATCGGATCATATCATACAAGACTGTGCACAATGTGCGCATAAGTTCACTTTCCGAGCCTTTCAGGGTGTCTATCGACGGTGAAATCATTTCGCTCGACAGACTCATGATAGGCATACAGGAACAGTGTATGAGATTCTCTGTCCCTGTAAAATTCTAATATTTAATCATTGGGTAGAAAGGTAAACATAACTAAAAAAATGGAAAAGTTTAAAGCGTTCCTTAAGCGTAAGGACATTGTTGTATCGTGGAAAAGGTACGGACTGGAAGCGTTATCAGCTATGGCACAGGGCCTTTTCTGTTCTCTTCTTATTGGAACGATAATCAAAACGGTCGGAACTCAGTGCGGGATTGAATGGCTCGCGGAGATGGGCGGCTTTGCAATGGCAATGAGCGGCCCTGCGATGGCAGTTGCAATCGGCTATGCACTACACAGTCCGAACCTGGTTCTTTTTTCACTTGCGGCAGTAGGTTATGCCGCTAACAGCCTTGGCGGCGCAGGCGGTCCGCTTGCAGTTCTTTTCATAGCAATCATAGCTGCCGAAGTCGGCAAAATGGTTTCAAAGGAAACAAAGGTTGATATGATAGTTACGCCGCTTGTTACTATCTTTGTCGGAGTGGGAGTTGCTTATCTGATCGCTCCACCTATCGGTGCGGGCGCATCTTGGCTGGGCAATCTCATAATGTGGGCAACGGAGCTGAGACCGTTCCTGATGGGAGTGATCGTTTCTGCAATCGTTGGTATTTTCCTGACACTGCCGATTTCTTCCGCAGCAATTTGTGCGGCACTTTCCCTGACGGGACTTGCGGGTGGCGCTGCTGTTGCGGGCTGCTGTGCGCAGATGGTCGGCTTTGCGGTAATGAGCTTCCGCGAGAACAAGTGGGGCGGCCTGATTTCGCAGGGAATCGGCACCAGCATGCTCCAGATGCCGAACATCCTCAGAAACGGCAGGATATGGATTCCGCCGATTCTCGCTTCGATGATAACAGGCCCGATTGCAACTTGCGTGTTCAAGCTTCAGATGAACGGCGCGGCAATCAATTCAGGCATGGGAACATGCGGCTTGTGCGGCCCTATAGGGGTTATCACAGGCTGGCTGGAGCCTTCAGAAGCTGCTGCAGCGGCAGGCGCTGTTGCAATCAGCCCGACAGGCTTCGACTGGCTCGGTCTGATTTTAATCTGCATCGTGCTGCCCGGAGTTTTAACCTGGATATTCGGCAATGTTGCCAGAAAGATTGGCTGGATAAAGGCAGGAGACCTGAACCTGGAATAAAGCTTTTCGTAGAAATATAAAGACAATTAAATATCAAAAAAAAATAAAGCAGAAGGGAGACACATCCTTCTGCTTTTTTGCGTTCACCTCTACGAGGCACTCACATTGCCTATTTAACTTATAGGCCGGTGGGGACGGGTGAGATTTAGAATGCTTTGTTGAATCTCTTTGTTAATCTGGAAACCTTTCTGGAAGCAGCGTTCTTGTGAACAGTGCCCTTTGCAGCTGCCTGCATGAGCTTCTTTTCTGCCAGCTGGAGCTTTTCCTTTGCGAGATCCTTGTTGCCTGCTTCGATAGCAAGGTCAAAGTTCTTCAGGATAGTCTTCAGATGATTCTTGATACGTCTGTTTCTGGAAGTCTTTCTGTCAATAACGGAAATTCTTTTCTTTGCGGATTTGATGTTTGCCATGGTTTAATTCACCCCACATTCTTATTAAATTTTTTAAATAGCAAATCTATTCGCAACTTCCATTCTACAATCAATCAATTAAGATTGCAAGTCTTTTTTCTTGAATGCTCCAATTCCTTTTACGAGGAGGAATATTACAACCAGACTGCCTATGCCGAGCAGGTCTGTAAGCGTGCCCGGTACGCAGAGGCAAAGACCTCCGGCAATCAGAATTACTCTGAACAGCGGATTTATGTTTGCGAAGTAATATCCACGAACGCCCGAAGCCACACCGAACATGCCGAGCAAGCATGTGATTACGGCAAGTACGCATTCCAGACTGAACGTGAGCGGTGTATTCGTGGCCGGATCGACCAGTATCAGCGAGGCGTTAAAGCCAAAGCAGTACGGTACGATGTAGGCCGCTGTGGCGATGGTGGTCGCCGTCAGTGCCGTCTTCATCGGCTTGGAAGCGGCAATTGCAGAGCCTGCGAATGCAGCAAGTGCAACCGGAGGCGTGATGTCTGCAACGATACCGAAGTAGAATACAAAGAAGTGTGCCGCAAGTGTCGGCATACCCATGCTGATCAGAATTGGCGCGCAGGTTGTGGCCATGATTACGTAGTTGGCAGTTGTAGGAACACCCATGCCGAGTACGATGCAGGTGAGCATTGTCAGTACCATAGCGATGAAGATGTTGCCGTTAGCTGCTCCGACGATGGCTGTGATGAGCTTTGCGCCGATGCCTGTTGTTGTGATTACGCAGGCGATGATGCCGGCTACCGCGCAGGCAGCGCCGACTGTGAGTGTCGACTTTGTGCCGGCTTCGAGAGCGTCGATGAATGTGTTAAAGTTCATTCGAGTCTCTTTTCTGAACATGGAAACGATGATGGCTACGATTGTTGCAACGATTGCAGCGAGTGCCATGGTGGTCTTCATAATCAGAATTACGAGAACTACGAGAGGCAGCAGCAGGTAGCCCTTGCTGATGAAGAGCTTGCCGAACTTTGGCAGGTCTTCCTTTTTCAGCCCCTCAAGGCCGTTGCGCTTTGCTTCGAGGTGTACTGCCATGAATACGCCCGAGAAGTACAGCAGTGCAGGGATGCAAGCTGTAAGCGCGATTGTGCCATAGTCGATGTTTGCATACTCAACCATCAGGAATGCTGCTGCACCCATGATAGGCGGCATGATCTGTCCGCCGGTCGATGAAGATGCCTCAACGGCGCCCGCAAACTCAGGGCGGAAGCCGTTCTTTTTCATCAGTGGGATTGTTACCGCACCGGTGGTTACAGTATTACCTACGGATGAGCCGGAAACCATACCGCAGAGGCAGGAAGCGATTACAGACACCTTTGCGGGACCGCCGCATGACGAGCCGGCAATAGAGTTCGCAAGCTCGATGAAAAAGTCTGCAATACCTGTTTTTCCGAGGAATGCTCCAAAGAGTACGAAGAGTACGATGAATGTGGAGCAGGCTCTGGTCGGCGTACCGATTACACCGTCTGTGGTATAGAAAAGGTTGTATATGTTCAGCAAGACTGATTTCTGCGTCAGGGCATATATTATGAAGCATGACGATACGATAACTATAGGAAGCCCTACAGCTCTGCGGCAGGCTTCAAGTGTTACGAGTATGCCGACAACGCCCAGAATTACCTCAAACTGGCTGAGCATTATACCATGGTTGATGATAGTGGTGCAGTTTGCTACAAAATAGAAATAGCTGAATGCGCCTGCTATTGCGAGTATTACATCATACCAAGGTATATAGTTTTCTTTTTTATTTCTTTTTTTGCTGGCAGGGAAAACCAGGAAAACCATAAATACAATGGCGCCTACGAATGAAGCGCGTTCGATTCTTGTTTCCCAGTTAAATGAGAAATTGAGAAGTACGCAGTAAATCGCAAATGCAGCAAGCAGATAACGAATACACTGGCGTGGTATGCCTTTCCATTTGCGCACATTGGATTCGGTGTCGTATTTCTCCATAATCTTTTGTAATTCCTCATCGGACATTACTTCGATTTCCTCACCGTTTACAACTTCTGTGTGTGTTTTAGCTAAATTATCCAAAACGCATCCTCCTAAGATATATGTACAAAATTTCTAACCAAAAGAAATCATATCGGGATCAGCGGACAGTGAAAGTGACAGAACTGTTTTTTCCGCATAAATCTCTGAGACTGATTTCTTCACCGTTTATGGTGAGAACATGGTCCGAGACCGTTCCTACTACATAAACCAAATTTGGGATCAAAAGATCCATATCGGAGATAATCATTTCTCCGTTTTCACCGTAAGTGAGAGTCTGTTTTCCTTCAAGCTCGGTCGGCACCCCTGCACCGAACCCGTAATAAATTGTACCGGTCATATATATGTCGCCGTTTTTCACCTCGTAAACATCCGTAACCGGAGATTTGTTCACAGAGTGAACAAAGGTAACGGAAAAGGTGTTTTCTTTTAAGCGATATGTGCCGTATATTTCACCGGTTTTTGTATCTTTTAAAATCAGCTGCTGAAGATTCATCATATTCAGCATTATAATCATAAGCGCAACGACAATTGCCGCTGCGCTTATGATAGAAGCATATAGCTTTATCTTTTGTTTCAATTTTTAGAGAGCTCCAACTTCTTCGTAGTACTTCTTTGCACCTGGGTGGAACGGAATATTGATACCGGAAACAGCTGTTTCGATGTCAATGAGTTCGCCCTTTGCGTTACCTGCTGCGATTGCATCCTTGTTTTCGATGATAGCCTTTACAAATGCATATACAACATCCTCGGAGAGGTCGTTTGATGCGATGTAAGTAGCCATTACGGAAACTGTCTGAACAGGGTCAGCAACCGGACCGTATGTACCGCCAGGAATCTCTGTTACTGTGTAGAACGGATAATCAGCCTGGAGCTGTGCAGCGTGCTCGGTATCAACTGCGAGAATGTTGAAATCATAAGTTGAAGCGAGCTCAACTACTGCTGTTGTAGGAGCGCCTGCTACTACGAATGCAGCGTCGATTGTGCCGTTCTTGAGTGAGTCAGCCGAGTCTGCGAAGGACTGGTTGTTCTTTACGATATCGCTGTTGATGTCAATTCCGTATGCAGCGAGAATCTGAGTTGCGTTGAACTCTACGCCGGAGCCTGCATCACCAACGGAAACCTTCTTGCCTGCAAGCTGGTCGATTGATGTAATGCTCTTGTTAGCAATGATCTGAACTGTCTCAGGATACATTGTCATAACAGCGGAGAAGTTTGTAATCGCACCGTCTTCGCTGAAAAGGTCAGTACCGTTATATGCATAGGTCATAACGTCATTCTGAACGATAGCGATCTGGTCCTGGCCGGCAGCTACGAGCTGAATGTTAGCCTTTGAAGCGCCTGTGGACTCAACGGAGATGTTGAGAACGTCGCCGATCTTTTCGTTAAGAACCTGAGCAACTATGCTTGAGAAGCCATAGTAAGTACCGGATGTTCCGCCTGTAGCCATAGCGATGTTAGTAGGGCCTGCAGCAGCATCACCACCGCCGTTATCGCCGGAACCACATGCACAGAGAGCCGTAGCGATAATCATTACCACTACGAGTAAAAGGCTTAGTTTTTTCATAACTATTTCCTCCATTCAAATAATAAAGTATAAATATTTCTAACAGTCTGCTCTCACAAACTTAGCTTTATTTTAATTGAAAACGAGGGGGCATTCAAGCAAAAACTTGATACTAAATTCGACAAATGGGCGAATGTTTCTTATTTATAAATATTTTATAAATATAAACAAAATATAAACAAAAAATATTCAGAAATTTGAGCACTAATTTGCACTAAAGGGGTAAAGAATAGCAAATTTATACTAAAAGTATGGAAATGTTCACATTTTATCGACAAAAAGTGACAATTCCGCCCACAAGATTGTAAAAAATGGAATTTCACTCATTTGAGGGCGGCGAGGGACATACATAGCGGTGTTTTAGGAATCCGTATTAATATTACTATGAATGTAAAAATATAAAGGATACTTTTTAGCCCGTTTGTACAAATTCCGTGCCTTTCAATACAGTGTGCTTTACTGTGACAGATTTGAGCTGCTGTGAGATTTCAATTGAAATATCACCTTTTTTTTATTACAATATAATATGTAAATTTGTATACAGGAAAGGTTAACATAAATGAGCGATTACCAAAAGTATATCAGGAACTTCAGCATCATAGCGCACATCGACCACGGCAAGTCGACGCTGGCGGACCGTCTCATCGAAAAGACGGGACTTGTAGCGGAGCGTGACATGAAGGAGCAGTTCCTTGACAATATGGATCTTGAGCGAGAGCGCGGTATTACGATAAAGCTGCAGACTACACGGCTTGTCTA